>Ga0268298_10005046_pt1 | contig 12535 bp, 4 predicted proteins | sample WWTPWeurt_MetaG_FD_194462 | JGI IMG/M metagenome (GOLD analysis project Ga0268298, IMG submission 194462) | Activated sludge microbial communities from WWTP in Nijmegen, Gelderland, Netherland - WWTP Weurt | ecosystem: Engineered > WWTP > Aerobic digester > Activated sludge | place: Netherlands...
ACGGTGTGCGGGATCAGGTTGATCGAGAAGCGGCGGCCGCCTTTGCCACCCACGCGGTTGGTGGTGAGCGAGACGCCATCGACCACGATCGAACCCTTGCGCGCGATGTACTTCGCCAGTGACTTCGGCGCCTTGATCACCAGTTCGTGCGACTCGCCGACCGGCTCGAACTTCTGCACCACGCCGACGCCATCGACATGGCCCGAGACGAGATGGCCGCCGATGAAATTCGACAGGCGCATGGCCTTTTCCAGATTCACTTCACCGCCCGCCGCATCGAGGCCGACCGTGCAGTCCAGCGTCTCGCGTGAAACGTCGACCTGGTAGCTGTTTTTCTTTTTGGCGATCACGGTCAGGCAGACGCCGCCGTGGGCAATCGAATCGCCCAGCGCAACATCGGCCAGCTTGAGGCCGGGGGCTTCCACCGTCAGGCGCAGGCCCTTTTCCAGGGGCTGGACATGGCTGATTTTTCCTACGGCGGTAATGATGCCGGTGAACATGGGAGGCTCCGAAGTGGTTGGCGGATTCAGCGCAGGACGCGCTCGAGGGTGGGCAGGAATTTGTCGGCCGGGACGAAGCCGACCACGCGCTGGTCGCCGAGCTCGCTGCCGGCCGTGTTCCAGAAAATGATGCCCGGCGGGCCGAACAGGCCGAAGCGCTTCAGCAGTGCCTTGTCGGCGTCGTTGTTGGCCGTGACGTCCGCCTGCAGCAGCACCATCTGCTTCATGCGCGCGGCGACCTTGGCGTCGGCGAAGGTGAAGCGTTCCATTTCCTTGCAGCTGACGCACCAGTCGGCGTAGAAATCCAGCATCACCGGCTTGCCGGCGGCCTTTGCCGCAGCGAGGCGGGCATCCAGCTGCTCGACCGTGGCCACGCGCTCAAAAGCCGGCCCGTGCGCTTCGGCGGCGATGCCGCCGCGCAGAAAGCCCAGCGGCTGCAGCGGGTCCTTCGCGCCGCCCAGCACGCCCATCAGCATCGCCGCGCCGCCCAGCAGCAGCACCACGCCGAGCCCCTTGCCCAGGCGCTGCCAGCCGTGCGCGTTTTGCGGCAGGGGGTCGAGCGCATGCAGGTAGATCGCCGGCACCACCAACAGCAGCGCCCAGCCGAGCATCTGGACCCACAACGGAATCACCGGCGACACCAGCCACAGCGCGGTGGCCAGCATGATCACGCCGAAGAATTTCTTGACGCCTTCCATCCATGGCCCGGACTTGGGCAGCAGCGAGCGCGAGAAGGCGCCCACCAATAGCAGCGGCGCACCCATGCCCAGCGCCATGACGAACAGCGCGCTGCCGCCGAGCACCGCATCGCCGGTCTTGGCGATGTAGAGCAGGGCGCCGGCCAGCGGCGCGGCGACGCAGGGACCGACGATCAGTGCCGACAGCGCGCCCATCAGCGCGATGGCGGGCAGCGAGCCTCCCTGCTTGTTGGCCGTGTCCGAGACGCGGCTTTGCAGTGCCGCCGGCAATTGCAGTTCGTAAAAGCCGAACATCGACAGCGACAGCACGACGAACACCAGCGCGAAACCGCCCAGCACCCAGGCGTTCTGCAGCGCGGCCGAGAGCAGCGTGCCGGAAAGGCCGGCGGCGACGCCCACCGCGGCATAGGTCACGGCCATGCCCATGACATAGGCGAGCGAAAGGACGAAAGCGCGCAGGTGGCTTACCGCGTGGCCGTGGTTGACGATGATGCCCGAAAGGATGGGGATCATCGGGAAAACGCAGGGCGTCAGGGACAGCAGCAGGCCGAAGCCGAAGAAGCTCGCCAGCACCAGCGCCAGGTTGTCGCCCTTGAACAGGCCGGCGATGCGCGACGTCTCGTCGCCATCGGCCGCAGGGGCGGCAGAAGTCGGCGCTGGCGGGACGGCGCCCGACGTGGTTGCGGCGGTCGTGGCACTCCCGGCGGTCGCCAGGTCCAGCTTCGCTTCCTGGTTGATCGGCGGATAGCAGATGCCGCCGTCCCAGCAACCCTGCGAGATCGCCTTCAGGGTAATCGGGCCGGCCGCTTCCACCGGCAGCAGGATCTTCACTTCCTTGCGATAGACCTCCACATTGCCGAAGTTCTCGTCTTCCTTCATCTTCCCCGGCGGGAACTGCGGCGCACCGAGCGTGCCGCCTTCGGCCGCGAACTTGAACTTGTCGCGGTACATGTAGTACTGGTCGGTGATCTGCCAGCGCGCCTCGATGGTCTTGGCGTCGACTACCCTGGCAGAGAAGCGGAAGGCCTCCTCGGGCGGCAGGGGCTCGTCAGCGCGGGCCGGGCCGGCGAGGGCCAGGAGCAGCAGGAACAGCAGGCGGATCATCATGAGGGGAGCTTCCCGTCGGGGGATTCGGCGCAGGTTTCGGCATCTATCCAGCCGAGGTATTCGGCCAGGCCATGGGCAATTGGGACCGCAATGATCTCGGGAAGTTCATAGGGGTGGGCGGCGCGGATCGCCGCCTCCAGGTCCGCATAGCGCTGCGCCGTGGTCTTGATCAGCAGCGGGACTTCCTGCGCACTTTCGATGGCGCCCTGCCAGCGATACACCGAACGGCAGGGCCCCAGCATGTTCACACAGGCCGCCAGGCGGGCGGATACCAGCGTCGTTGCCAGCGCCTGAGCGCTCGCCTGGTCGGGCAGGTTGGTCAGGATCAGCAGGGTCTGGCCGCCGGTTTGGGACGTTTCCATCGCGCTATTCTACCTTCGGCCGTTGACCGGCCTGGGTTAGCCTGTCGTACCCGGACGCTCGATTCCGGCCCGCAAACAGGAGCAGGGGCTTGAGCAAACTTTTGACTGACTTGATGGAGGCCGAGCGCAAACGTCGCCAGCTTGCCATCAGCCCCCACGGCAAGGACGAACCTGCGAAGGCGGGCATTGCGGCGTCTGACGCCGATGAAGCCTTGCGTGCGCGAATCGATGCGGAGCACCTTGCCGCGGCCGAAAAGCAGGCGCGGGAGGCGCAAGCGGAGCAAGCCTCCGCCGGGCTTGCTCTGGTCTCGCGCCTCGTGGTCGGCCGGAAAGCCGCCTGCCGCCCCCGCGCATGAATGATCGGAAGACCGGGGCGCCTTGAAGCTGTGCCTTGGCCACCGGCAGATCAATCCGCCCCGGCATGAGAGCCGCTCCGACCCCCGCGATCCCGGACAGTGAGGTTCCGGCCGATTCGGGCGTCGTGTTTGGACAACGAAATCACCGATTTGGGGCTGCGATTGGCTGCCCGGGCGTTGTAGTCGAGCGCAAACTCTGTTAGCGTCACACGCAAGGGTCGAAATCCGTGGAGCTTTTCACGGTTTGCAATTGAATTATTTAAGGATATTGTTATGACTAAGGCGATAGCCAGCTTGTTGGCCGTTGCGGTTTTTATGACGTTTGGGTCGTTGAACCAGGCAGCGGCGCAGGATGCCAGTTTCGACATCAACCGCTTTCAGGTTGACGGCAACACGATCCTCCCGGCGGAAAAAGTTCAGGAACTGGTGGCGCCCTATGTCGGCAAGGGCAAGGTCTATGGGGATGTGCAAAAGTCCCTCGAAGCGCTCGAAAACGAGTATCGCCGCCTCGGCTACGGCACCGTGCAGGTCTATGTGCCGGAACAGGAACTCAAAGGCGGTGTGGTCCGCCTGGTCGTCAGCGAAGGCGTGGTCGGCAAGGTCACCATCACCGGCAACAAGCATTTCAATGAAGAAAACGTGCGCGCCGGCCTTCCCGAGCTCAAGGAAGGCACGCCGCCCAACATGCGCAGGCTTTCCGAAAACATCCAGCTCAGCAACGAAAACCCGGCAAAACAGCTTGAAGTGACGCTCGGCGTCAGCGAGGAAGAAGGCAAGGTCAACGCCCGGATCGATGTCAAGGAAGACGACCCCGATCGCTTCTATGTCACGCTGGACAACACCGGCACCCGATCCAGCGGCTACGCCCGCCTGGGCTTTTCCTACCAGAATTCGAACATGTTCAACATGGACCAGGTGCTGACCCTGGCCTACACCACCGCGGTCGATCCGCCGGGGCGCATGAAGATCTTCGGCAACCGCGTCTTCCCCTGGGATGATGGCGACGGCGTGGAAGTCGATATCTACAGTATCGGCTACCGCCTGCCCTTGTATTCGCTGGGCGACAGCATCGACATGATTTACGCCAATTCCAGCACCAACACCCCGGCCAATGTGCTGGTCCCCGGCGGCGGCCTCGGCATCAATGGCAAGGGCGAGATCTGGGGCCTGCGTTACAACCACATTTTCCCGCGCGCCGGCGAATACAGCTCGCGGCTGGTACTTGCCTATGACCGCAAGTACCTGGATAACACCTGCGACCTGCCGGGCATCTCGTCGAAGACTCTGTATGGCACGGCTGGCTGCACGCCGTACACGATCCAGCCGGTATCCGCCACCTATAGCGGCCAGTGGCAAAAGCCCGGCCAGTCCTTCGATTTCTACTTCACGGCGGCGCAGAACATCGCGACCGGCGCCGATTATCCGTTTACCACGGGCCTGGCGCCCGCGAAGGACGACAACTACTCGGCGGCCTCCGGCTACAAGGTCAGGGACGACTTTTCCTCAGTGCGCGCCGGCGGCAGCTATTTCGCCGCCATCGCCGGCGATTGGTTGCTGAGATTCGCCGCCAACGGGCAGTACTCGCACAGCGCGCTGCCCATCACCGAGCGCTTCGGCCTGGCGGGCTGGACCACCGTGCGCGGCTTCAACGAGCGCGCCGTCGCCACGGATCGCGGCTATGTCGTGAATCTCGAGGGCTATACACCGGACATGGCGGGCAGCATGGGCCTGCCCGGCACCTTGAAGTTCCTGGCCTTCATCGATTCGGCGCAGGGCAGCAACGTCGGTCCGTCGGTGAAATATGCCATCGCCTCGGCGGGTGTCGGCTTGCGCTACAACCTCAACAAGGACATCAGCGCCCGCTTCGACGTGGCGCAGGTTCTGGACGGATACACGCCAAAGAACCTCGCGAATGAAAACTGGCAGGCGGAGGGCAGCTACCGCGGCCACGTCGGGGTGGCCTTCGGTTTTTAGGTGAAGTGGCGGATCTGGACAGGCGATATTTTTTTACCGGAGTGTGACTTTGTGCATGGCAGGCGACCCGGTATTGGCGCTATAAGTGGATTTCGTGCGGGCGGCTGTTCCGCCTTTGGAGTGTGACATGAGCTACAAGAATTCATCCCGCAAACAGCCCCCCCGGCTCTCTACCCCCGTCCGCCTTGGCGTCGCCGCGGTGGCCGCGTGTTTCATCAGCGCCCCGGTCCTGTCCAACCCGCTGAATCCGACCGTCGTCAATGGCGTCGCCGCCTTCAACCAGGCCGGCAAGGTCCTCACGGTCACCAACACCCCCGGCGCCATCATCAACTGGCAGAAGTTCTCGATCCAGGCCGGCGAAACCACCCACTTTGCCCAGACGGCCGCCTCCAGCTCCGTACTCAACCGCGTCCTCAATGACCCGACGGCCATCTACGGCACCCTGAGCTCCAACGGCCGCGTCTGGCTGGTGAACCCCGCCGGCATCATGGTCGGCCCCGGCGGCAAGGTCGACGTTGCCGCCTTCGTCGCCAGCACCCTCAACATCAGCAACGCCGACTTCCTGGCGGGCCGCAACGTCTTCATCAATGACGGCACGGCGAAGAACGTCATCAACCAGGGCGAAATCCGCACCCCGGCCGGCGGCAGCGTGTATCTGATCGGCAGCAACGTCAGCAACGAAGGCCTCATCACCACGCCCAAGGGCGAAACCATCCTGGCCGCCGGCAACACCGTCAGCCTGGTCGACAGCGCCACTCCCGGCGTCAAGGTCGACATCACCGGGACGGAGGGCAGTGCCACCAACCTCGGCACCCTGACCGCTGAAGCCGGCCGCATCGGCATCGCCGGCGTCATCGTCCGGAACAGCGGCATGGTCAATGCCAGCAGCGTGGTCAGCGAAGGCGGTCGCGTCTTCCTCAAGGCCAGCCAGGACGCCTACGTCGACGGCAACGGCCGCATCGTCACCACCGGCACCAAGGGCGGCAGCGTCGAAGTGCTGGGCAATCGCGTTGCCGTGATGGACAAGGCCGAAATCGATGCCTCGGGCACCGGTGAGAGCAATGCGGGCGGCGGCAAGATCCTCGTCGGCGGCGACTACCAGGGCAAGAACCCGGAGGTGCGGAACGCCAACGTCAGCTACTTCGGCCCCGACGCCACGCTGAAAGCCGATGCCGGAAAAGTCGGCGACGGCGGCACGGTGATCATCTGGTCCGACGACTCGACCCGCGCCTACGGCAAGATCAGCGCCCGTGGCGGCGCAGAGGGTGGCGACGGCGGCTTCGTCGAAACCTCGGGTCATCGCGCTCTGGATGTTGCCGGCGCCCGGGTGGATACCCGCGCACCCGATGGAAAGACCGGCGACTGGCTGCTTGATCCGACCAACATCGATATCGTCAGCGGGCCGTATGGCGGGATCCTCATCGGCTACGGCGCCCCGTTCGATCCGCTCGGCAACTCGACGATTACCGATGGTGACATCAACAATACGCTCGGATATTCGAATCTGACCATCCAGACCAAAGCCGGAACCGGCGGCAACGGCAACATCACCGCTACCGGCGTCAACATCAATAATTTCAAGAACGGCGCCACCGGCAACAGCCTGAGCATGCTGGCCTATGGCGATGGCCCCGCCACCGGAAGCATCACCATCACGAGTTCCAATTTCCAACTCAACACTGGCGGGCTGACCCTGGTCGCCGGCTGGGATGGCAATGCGGGCACCAATCTTGCCGCTTCCGACGGCACCAACGGCTCCCTTACCATCACCGACAGCTCGCTGCGGGCCGGTGCGGTCGACATGAAGGCGGTCGGCAATATCTCAGTCATCGGCCTCAATATCGGCTCGATCATCGAGAGTTCGGGCGCAATGAATGTGCAGGCGAGCAACATCTACCTGACGGGTGGCAATACCTTCAATAATCCCGCCAACCCCAATAACGGGGCCTTCGTCTACCTGAAATCCGGTGGCGCGCAGACCGTGGCGGCGACCGGCGAGATCGTCCTGCAGGCCGGCAGCGCAAACAATACCTTGAGTGGCGCTCCGCAGTACGGCGGCTCGGTGGGCATCATTTCCGATGCCTCCCAAATCGTTTCCGGAAAATTCATCCGCGTCCGGGCCGGCGCCGCCGGCCACGACAACTCCGCCGGGATCGACGCCTACGGCAGCCAGACCATCAACATCACTGGCGGCGGCCAGCTCGAGATCACCGGCGGCGGCGGCGCCGGCAGCTACAACAACCAGGCCCGCGTCCAGCACGGCATTTACGGTCCATATGGCGGCTTCTATGGCGCCGGAGTTCAGACCATCAACATCGATGGTGGCGGCAGCGTCGTGATCGCTGGCGGCAGCGGCGACGGCACGAACGGCTATTACGACCAGGATTGCGCCACCGTTTTCGGCGTGGCGGCTTGCCGCGGCAGCAGCAACGGCGCCGAGATCACGAACGTCTTCGGCAATCAGACGCTCAATTTCCCCTCCGGCGGAGGGCTGACCATCACCGGCGGCAGTGTCGGTTCGAACAACTGGGCCGGCATCGAGAACGAGGGGCTCGCAGGGAGCGCCCAGAACATCACTGGCAGCCCGGACATCACCCTCACTGGCGGCAGCAGCGGCGGCAAGGCCATCGGCGCCCCGGACGACGATTTCGACCTGACCAATGACGCGGGCATCTACAACGAAGGTACCGGCGGCCAGTTCATCACCGCCGGCACGCTCATTATCAACGGCGGCGGCAACGCCACCACCCTCGGCGGCGCCGGCATCAGCAACGATGCCAGCTCGGGAATACTCGAGATCACCACCATCGGCGACATGAGCATGTACGGCGGCGGCAGCAATGCGGCCCATCCCTATGCCGCGGCGGTGTATATCCACAGCGACTTCGTTCCGATCATCCTGAACGTCGGCGGTACGCTGCACGTCGAATCCGGCAGCGGTACTTCGGCGCCGGCGATCATCGGCTCGGTCTATGGCCCGGCCAATGTCGCCATCAACGATAACAACGGCGTCACCCTGATCGCCAATGGCAGCGGCGTCGGCGTCGGCGCGCTCGCGCCCGGATACGGCGCGACGGTCTCCATCCATTCGAGTAGCAGCATCACCACCGGCAGCACCGGGAGCAAGGGCGTGCTGATCGGCAGCGCGGGCGGCGATCCGTATGGCTACGCCATGATCGGCCCGACCGATGTGGGACTGACTGCCGACAGCCTGAACCTGGGCAGCCTGACCCAGGTCGGTATCGCGAATCCCGGTCAGCAGGTGCCTCCGGGCACCATTCTCCTTTCCGGCTATAACGGAATCAACGCCGGCAGCGCGTCCTTCCGCACCGGCGGTGGCGCCTTCACCGCGTTCAGCAACAACGGCAGCATCGCCCTCGGCGCGATCAATACCGATGCGCCTATGGGCAGCGGCCTGGACGGCGGCTCTGTCACCGCCACGTCCTTCTACAGCTCGCTCAGCGTCGCCTCGATCAGCGCCAGGGGCGCGGATTACGGTGGCCCCAGCATAGGTGTCGGCGGCTCCGGCGGCAATGGCGGCAACATCACGCTCTGGGGCTACTACGGCGTTACCCTGGCAGGCGGCAGCGGCGGCATCGATGCCTCGGGCGGCAGGGGCGGCATGTCCGGCAATGGCCCCTATGGCGGCGGCGTGGGCGGCCAGGGCGGCTCGATTACCGTCACCTCATCCTACAGCTCGATCGCCATCGATTACAGCATCGTGGCGCGTGGTGGCGAGGGCGGTTGGGGCGGCTACTATGGCGGGCCGGGCGGCATGGGCGGCCAGGGAGGCAGCATCAGCATCAGCGCCGGCAATGGTGGCATCACTCTTGGCGCCGGGGCGTCGGGGGCCATGGATCTGGATGCCTCGGGCGGCTTCGGCGGCCAGGGCGGCGGCCTGGATTCCGGCCCTTACTATGGCCCGCCCGGTTACAGCGGTGGGCAGGGCGGCCACGGCGGCATGGGCGGCAGCATCACGCTCGCGGCCGGTGACGGCGGCATCAGCAGCACGACCGTGCCGGTGCACATGCATGCCGACGGTGGCCAGGGCGGCATGGGCGGCTGGGGCATGAAAGGTTCCGTTGGTTCGACAGGCACGACGGGCGCGCTGGGCACGGATGGCGCTACCGGCTCTTATGCCCCGGGTGTCGATGGTGGCCCGGGTGGCGATGGCGGGCCGGGAGGTAATGGCGGTTTCGGCGGCACGGGCGGCCAGGGCGGCATGGGCGGCCAGGGCGGCGCAGGCGGTGGGGGCGGCAGCATCAGCCTGACCACCACGGGTTCGGGTGGCATCACCCTGAACAACGCCTTGCTTACGGCGCTTGGCGGCATCGGCGGCCAGGGTGGCCATGCTGGACAAGGTGGCGTGGGCGGCGTGGGTGGCACGGGCGGCGCGGGCGGTGCGGGCGGTGCAGGTGGCGACGGCGGCTATGGCTATCCCGTGGGCTACGACGGTGGCGACGGTGGCAACGGCGGCGCGGGCGGCAACGGCGGCATGGGCGGCTATGGCGGCGACGGCGGCCGGGGCGGCAACGGCGGTTTGGGCGGCGGGGGCGGCAGCATCACGCTGGTTACCGGGGGCACGGGAAGCATCACGCTGACCGGCACCGACCTCAAAGCCTTCGGCGGCCGGGGCGGCGCTGTCGGCTATGGTGCGAACGGCGGCAGCGGCGGCGCGGGTGGCATCGGTGGTCCTGGCGGACCGGGGGGCTCTGGCGGTAGTGGTTACTATGGTGGTAGCTCAGGCAACCCGGGCAGCCCGGGCGCCAACGGCGCTGTCGGTCCCGACAACTCCTACTCCGGCTTGTCCGGACGTAATGGCTATGCCGCCGGCAACGGCGGTACCGGGGGAACCATCGCCATCACCGGCGGCGGCGACATCGCGTTCAACTTCGGCACCGTCGATGTCGGCGGCGGCAGCGGCGGTTCCGGCGGCGTCACGGGCGGCGCCGGCAGCTACGCCGGCACGCTGACCATCGTCGCGGCGGGCTACTCGTCAGGCGTGACTGTAAACGGCACCAGCATCCTCGCCAACGGCGGCGACGCCAACGTCAGCACATCCGCCGCAGGCGGCTCGGGCGGCACGGTGAGCATCACCGCGAACACCGGCTACATCGATCTCAACGGCCCGATCCAGGCCAACGGCGGTCGTGGCGGCTACGGTGCCAACGGTTCCTACCACTACAACAGCAATGGCGGCAGCGGCGGTAGCGGTGGCAATGTCACCCTCACCGCGATGAACGGAAACATAGCCAGCGGCGGCAGCGGCAGCATCGAGGCTAGGGGCGGTGCCGGTGGCCGCGGCGGCGACAACGGTTATTCCTACTACTACGGCTACGCCGGCAATGGCGGCCGGGGTGGCAACGTCACGATTTGGGCTGACGGCAGCGCGACGCCGATCGGCAGCATCAACGTCACCGGTGGCGCAGGTGGCACGGGCGGCAACTACGGTTACGGTTATGGCGGCGACGGCGGTCCGGGCGGGACGGTTACCGTCATTTCCGACACCGGCAACCTCGAGGTCGGCAGCATTTTCGCCAGGGGCGGCGACGGCGGCGACAGGGGATCGTTTGCATATTCTGGTAACCCCGGCAAAGGCGGCAACGACACCTACGGCAAGGGCTACATTTCGCTGACCAGCGCCGGCGACATCGTGCTCGGCGGCACGCTCGACACGCGCGGGGGCGAGGGCGGCGGCGGTTATGCGGGCCTGTCCGGCCGTGGCGGGGATGTCATGATGATCGCCGGCTGGATCGGCGGAATTTCGACCAACGGCAGCACTGGTTCGATCGCGGCAGGTAGCGGCCTTGTCACCACCGGCGGCGGCAGCTTTACCGCCTATGCGGGCTACAGCATCAATCTGGGCTCGGTCAATACCGACGGCACCATGGCCTACCACAACGGCGGCTGGGTCAACATGCGCGCCGACTCGGGCTCGCTCGGCATCGGCACGATCAGCGCCAGGGGCAGCGCCGGCTACAACGGCGGCAACGGCGGCGACGGCGGCAGCGTCTCGCTTGAGGCCCACGGCGACATCACCATCAGCGGCAGCAGCATCCATGCCTCCGGCGGCGACGGCGGACAGAGAGCCGACGGCGGCGCCGGCGGTGACGTGCTGCTCACATCGATGGCCGGAAACATCGCGATCAACGGCCCTGTCGACGCCAATGGCGGCGCCGGCGGCGACGGTATCGACGGCGGCGACGGCGGCAATGCAGGCAACATCCGGGCTGTGGCCTACGGGGGCACGGTCACGCTGACCGGCGCCACGGTGCTCGCCGTGGGCGGCAAGGGCGGCGACGGCGGCGAAGGCGGCGGCTCCGGCGGCTCCGGAGGCTCCATCGCACTGCTCGGCATGAGCGGAATCACCCTCAACGGCAGCACGCTCAGCACCAATGGCGGCGACGGCGGCACCGGCATCGGCGGTTACAGCGGCGGCGCCGGTGGCCAGGGCGGCAACGGCTTGGGCTACGGCTCCTACGGACCATCTGCCAGGGCTTCGTTCTACCTGGAGAGCGATGGTGCCATCAGCCTGATCAACAGCTATATCAGCGCCGATGGCGGCAAGGGCGGTGATGCGGGCTACGGCACCGGCGGCAAGGGCGGCGATGCCGGTTACGGCAATACCCCCGGCGGCCCCTTCTCGATCGTCATGCTCAGCCAGAGTGGCGGCGGCATAGGCATTACGGGCGGCTCGATCAGCGCCAACGGCGGCCATGGCGGCACTGTGGCCTACGGCACCGGCGGCAATGGCGGTAGCGGTGGCGGTGTCGCGGGCTATGCCTACAGCAGCATCACCATGACCGGCAATTCGATCAGCGCCAACGGCGGCAGTGGCGGCAGCGCGGGTTATGGCGTCGCCGGTTACGACGCTTTTGCCGGCAGCGCCGGCGTCGGTGGCAGGATTGTTCTGTCCGGCTACGTGAGCGGCGTCGGCCTGAACGGCAGCGCGCTGAGCGCGCAGGGCGGCGCCGGCGGCAACAGTATCGGCTACGGCAGCGGATCGGACGGCGGCACAGGCGGCCAGATCCAGATCGATGGCGGCGAAGGCGTCACGCTGGCCGGCACCATCCTGAACGTCAGCGGCGGCGCGGGCGGCTACAGCACTTTCGGTGGTTATGGTGGCGGTATCGGCGGCATGGGCGGCGATGTGAATCTGCAGACCATCAGCGGCAACATCGACTTGAGTGGTGGCTCCTTTATCCTCGCCGATGGCGGCGCGGGTGGCCGGGGCTCCAATGACGACGTGTCCAACGCTTATCCCGCCTACCCGGGTGGCGATGGCGGGCAGGGCGGCAACATTGCTGCTTATGCCGAGGGCGGTGGCATTTCCATGGCCGGCAGCGGGGTCAGCGCGGCCGGTGGCGCGGGTGGCCCCGGCGGCGCCGGCGGTGCCTTTGGCGGCTTCGGCGGAGATGGCGGCGACGGCGGCATGGGTGGCGCCGTATCCCTGTTCGCGGACGGTGCCATCCAGACGGCCAGCGTGTATGTCAATGGCGGTCTCGGTGGCGTCGGCGGCGCCGGTTTCGGTGGCTATG
>Ga0268298_10005047_pt1 | contig 12532 bp, 20 predicted proteins | sample WWTPWeurt_MetaG_FD_194462 | JGI IMG/M metagenome (GOLD analysis project Ga0268298, IMG submission 194462) | Activated sludge microbial communities from WWTP in Nijmegen, Gelderland, Netherland - WWTP Weurt | ecosystem: Engineered > WWTP > Aerobic digester > Activated sludge | place...
TACAGAATGGATCTTGTATGTAGTAGTCTACTACTCTTTTTCTAATATCCATATTATCAATAGCTAATACAACTATATCATACATTCATATGTTATCAGCAAGTTCTTCATCTCGCCATTCGTTGTATATCTTAGCTTCTACTCAAGAGAACTCTAATAATATATCTTTAAGTGCAGATACTTTCATTGATCCAATGTCTGTTGTTTTATAGCATTGAGATGCTACATTATGATCCTCTACTTCGTCTTTATCTATAAGAGTGATATCTTCAAATCACATCTTTGCTAAACATAATGCAGCGTTTGATCACACTCATCAACAACCTAGTATAAGAATACTAGGCTGTATTGTTTGGTTTAATAAACCAGATTGATTTTTGTTTCTCATTTTAATATCGCATAGTAGGAGTTAAATCTTCTTCATCATCATCATCGTAATTCATAACAGATTTATTTCTACTTAATTCCCATTTAATATTTCTTTCTCACATATCCCATGTAAATTTAAAATCTCTATCAAATCATTTCTTTAGTTTATGATAATATGTTAGATCTTCTAACGAAGCGTATCATCAACGAGAAAGATATTGTGGATATCATTTATCTAATACGTAACCTCATTTCATGTTAATCTTAAATATAAGATATCACTTATCAGTTATATGAGGTTGTAATAAATCCATATCTTTATTGTTTAGATAAACTTTATCTTTCTTTTTATTATTATTAAAGTCTTTACCTCGTTTACTATAATCAAATCAAGATAATGTAAATGTTTCTTCTACATCTTTTAGTTGTTTAATTTTTTCTTCGTTATCTAAAGTATACTCTCATTCCTCATAGAATATATCAAATTGACTTCATGTAAATTCTTTGATAGAATCTAATACCTGTTCTTTAGGTATTCAATATTGCTCATTAAGATAGTTAGCACTATCTTTAATTTGCTGTATTGATTCTAAATGAGCCTTATATTTATCAGTCTCTTCTTCTGTTATTGTAGTTATTCATGGCAATCATAATTGAACTTCTAGATCTATCTCAAAGTCTATTGGTTTGAATATATCTAATGTTGCATGATAGTAAACTCAATTACAATTATTAGATCAATTCTTTATACTTGTAACAACAGATACAAAGTGATTGCATCACCAGTCTTTGAATCATTTACGTGTGCTTCTGTCTTCTCAAGACCAAAAAGCATTCATTGTATGATGACTATGTAACCATATACAATACTTTCAAAAGTCTTCTAACTTATCTGTTCATAAATATTCTATTAATTCTTCTATGGGTTTTCATGTAAACTCAGTGTGAGCAGCTACATTCTTTTGTTTAGGAAAGAATAAGTCTGTCATGTATAAATCATGTCATACTTTTTCACATTTTACTAGAGCGCTTCGCTCTCTATTCTTTCGTTCTCATTCATGAATGTCTCTGATTAATTCATTAAGGTTGTATGAGATAAATAGTTTCATGTTTTAATTTATTAAGATTTAAAATATCTACTTTTCCAATACTTTTCAACATCATTATTATCAAAGAAATAGTTATTATATATTATATGTAGTATCTCTTTGAAATTATCTAATGATGTTGACATAAATTCATTAAATTCATCATATGTATATGTTATTCACTTATATTCGTATGTGCATAATTTAGAAAATTCTATAGAATTCTCTCAAACCATTGGTATACGAGAACTAAATGGACTTTGTTTATTATATGTACAAGCTAGTTCATACATATTAATCAATGCTATATCAAACATATACCATGTATCATTTAGTACATTTTGAAATGATCATAGACAGATAGTACTTGGACTTATATGCGGATGAACATATGATAAATCAGCTAATTTAAATTTCTTATCATACATATCAAAATATAAATTTAACTCTGGCATATTAACTCTATATGAATTTCACATATCGAGTTGATATGGTTTGAATGAAAAGAATATCTTATTATCTTTTATTAAGAAATCTTGTACGAATGGCAATTCCATTGCTCTTGTTAATCATTTATTAATTTCCTCTTCTGGAGTTATAGTATCATCAATAACTCTAAGTATTCTATCAGTAGAAATATTACGTTCTGCAATATGTTTCTTAGGAAACTTTGTTCTTAAGTTATATTGAGAAAAAGAACCGGTAGTAGAATAGTATGATCACATTATTCTACTATCATATATATGTAGTCATATGAATATTCATTCCTCAATATCTGATATTCTATCATAAGATATTTGTCATGGTATTGATCTTCTTATAGTTGCAGTTGATGAATTTGAATAACCAAAAGCTATATTATCTCAATAGTTAAGATCTTTAACACTATATACCGATATGGCAGTTAAATAAAATTCTTTTTGAGATACATTAATAAATTGATTATCATCATATAATATACAATAGCTTGATTTTCAATCAGTATTTGTATCCATTACAATAGAAACTATCTTTGGAAATGAATATTTATCTGCGAGTATATTCCATAATGAAATATAATCATTATAGTTTCAGTTAACTAATTTAATTATTTCATCTTTTATTTTCATCTAAGAAGATTTAGAATATAAATATAACTTTTGAAATCATGATTTCATTCGTGTTCTTAATCATGTTTTAATATCTTTTTTAATTATTAATAGTTCAACTATTCATCTTGCTGTATGCCACACTCAGTCAGCAGATACTACTAATTCTTTTACCCTTTGCGGATTAGATAGTATGTATTGTTTCACAAAAATGAGTAGTTCTTGTTTTATATTAGATGTACTTTTATTTCTTTCAGTGTATGTGTCTATCATTGATTTCAATACTTTCCTTTTACCTACTTCTATGCTAAAGTTATTAAATTCTTCTTCTGTTACTGGTTCATAATTATCTATATAATGTTGTTGCATATTTAAATATGTAGTTATCTTCTCTAATTTATTTTCTTTTCTGTTAATCCAATATACTCTTCATCACCACATTTTATAATACGTATTAAGAGTATCTATCTTATCTTTTACTATATCAACATGATATAAAATTGTTTGATTAAAAGATCTAACCATATCTTTTATAACTTCTTCTTGTATATCTTTAACCATATCATTAAACTGTGTCTTTGTGCATTTAATATTTATTTGATAATGATCTATATTTATCATTACATAACTTCATTCATCACATGAGAAACTCATATTATATAATTGTTAATAATAAAAAAAACCGCTAGCCTATAATAATAAACTAGCGGTGATTAGTCTAATTAGAAATCATAATCATCCTCTTCATCTTCATCACAATCATCAGATTGCTCACAATTATTTGAAGCAGGAATAGACAATTCTATTGTAGTATCTGAGTTAAGTAATGCTCAGAATCCTACTGGAGTTCCATTAACAGAGATGTTTCCTCGTCTGATACCAGCCAAGTCCAATGCCTCTTTAACTGTGATTCCTTCTGGGAGTGGAAGTTCTTTTTCTACTACAGTCTTGACAAATCTTACATTGATAAGTCCTTCTGCAGCTCAAGAGATTTTCTTAGAAGTTACAACAGTAGTTGTAGATCCATCAACATTAGTTACAGTTTTTGTGGTACCTGCTGAGAATGACAATAGGTCATTATCATTTAGTAGATCTGTTGATTGCAATACTGCTCATCATACTTTCTTAAATTCTCCAGAGAGATTCTTCATAAGAGCTAATTGTTCTACAGTTGCTCATGCAGGAAGATCGATAGTCTCGTAGTTAGAAGCACCGATGATAAGAAGTTTAATAGTCATGATAAAAAAAAGAAAGAATAAAAAATACTTTACCTCGTATAGGTATGACATACTTTAATGTCCTTATCATAATGGACAAACAATGCTTAAATTGATTAAAGATATTATACAGAGCTTCATAAAATATTTCTGATGATATATTATACTCATCAAAAATAAACATCTCTTAAAATAAATTTATCAAAAGAGATATGCGGGTTTTAAAGAACTACTCTTTTTCTACTTCTATCATAAGGAAGTTAGATTCATTTTCAATAGGATATTCATTATCTAATTCTTTATCTATTTCTTCGATTTTTTGAACTAGTCTTAGTGAATTATATTTATATAGATCATATTCCATTAGATCCCATGGACTATATAATCATTCAGCTAATAAGATCTGCATTTGAAACATGAAGTCTTCAATAGCTATAACTCATTTTCCTTTTAGATCAGGCATGATAAAATTTTATATAATAAAAAGTGCTATAAATATAGCACTCTAGCATAAGCTATCAAAAGGAATCTGTCTCCCAGTGTGTTGGTGGGAGACAGCAACCAAAGACTAATTAACTGGAGTAGAATATAGATCCCACTCAGTAAGCCTTCTGTTATATAATCATCTAAGATATTTACCTCAAGCTGTAGAACACTTAGTTCGTTTAGCTTTAGTAGGATATCAAGCTAATCATCTATATCAACTAGGGCAGTTGTAATATAAACTAACTAATGCTGCTTGTTGATTAACATTAGCAGTAGGATAGTCTCTTTTAATTTGTTCTACTCTCCAAGCCAATGCTTCATCTAATCTTCTATTAGCTTCTTCATAGGTAATAGTTTCAGAACATGATGTTGCTTTAGTTCCATATCATATAGAACATCTAGTTCAACCATCATGATAAGCTTTAAGCCTAAGTCATTCATACTTAGCCAAGAAGTTTCTAAGTATAGAATATAAATCTCAAGCTGTCTCTTTAACTACTGCTACTACAGTAGGCATATCTGCATATGATGCTCGTCATCTCTGTACTCTAAGTCTCATTGACTTAGGATTTTGAGTATGCCAATCAAAGGTATAATTCTTTCATCACTTCCATAATTCTATGTGAGTATGTGGTCATGTAGTTTTACCAGTGGGAGAGTACTTTCATAATAGTTCTCAAGCCTTTAGCTTATCTCCAACTTTAAGTTGTGTAGATGTATGACCATATACTATAGTTCATATATCTCAATCTCATAGCGGGAAGTCTAATGTTATATAGTCTCATATATATTTATCTCTTCATACTTTAGCTACAGTATATTGATAGTCTCAATATAAATAGTTAGGTGCAAGTATAGCATAGTCTTGTCAGCAAGCTGCATCTATAGCATACATAGATCAGTTAGCTTTGAGTACATGACTATGTTCTCATTGAGATATCTTACATCAAGTAAGATTAAGATGTTGTAATAAATCAAACTTAGGAATTTCAACTTGTCTTTTTGGTTCTTCTTTTTGTTCATAGTAACTTAATTGTTTTGATAGTTCTCTTACTTCGTCATTGAATGAATCGGCGTAAGATGTAACTGGAATCAATAGTAATAAAGCAACAATAAAATGTTTCATAAAATAGAATTAAAAATAAATTACTCTCTTAATGCCTTATCATTAAGATCATCAAGGAGTATAAGAGAATCTAACTTCTCTTTAGCTACAGTTTTTCTGTCGCTAATAGTAGATAGTTTATTTATTTCTTCTATAAAAGCAAGATTGAGATAAGCCATATCAATAGCTAAGTTTGAAACTTTAACTATTGACTTAACTATATCTCTATCTATAGTATCTATTAATTGGAATTGTTCATAGATCTTATCTGTAAGTGTTGGCTTTCTATCTTCTATAATTCTGTATATCATAACAGAACCAAGTACCATAATAAGTATATACAATAATAGTTTCATGATAATAATTATGACAAAGTAAATTGTTGTCAGATCTCTTTGATCTGATCATATCTTGCACAGTACTTATTCTCTTTATTAGAAGTTTGTAATATAATTCATCCATTATTGTATTCAAGACTTCGGTAACATCGATCCTCTTCATCAACTGATTGAACAGTCTTTATATGTTTATCATTGGTATTAACCAATGATGATATAACTTTCATATCTATCTTATCATGTAGATCTAATACAATCTTACTTAATATTTTACATGCAGTCTTTTGACAATGCTTAAGACTAGAACATATTGCAACTATAGTATTAGCTCAGTCTATAGAGTCTTCGTAATGTATAGTTAATAAAAACATTTGATGTTAATATAATAAATAAATTACTCTATAATCTTTATCTTCTTACCTAGTGCTTTGCATACTTGTTCCATTGTCATCTCTTCCACTTGTTCTTCTTGAGGAATCTTAACTATGTATTTGTATGAAGAGAATGCAGTATCTGACTGAGCTTGGTACCAAGATTTTCATTGAACTATATGCTTTCAGCTATTGCTTGTGCAAATGAAAATTAGATTATACTTTTTCTTTAATGCGTCTTCTATACTTTCATCGCTGACATATACCTCTTCTCATTCAGTGAGGTCTTCTATTACTTTTAAGTTTCTTATTTCTACTTCGTCTGAATCGAAAGCAGAACAGCTTACAAGTAAATGTGCTCAGTTCTTTAGTTCGCATATAAGATGTACTGCGTTAAATATATTAACGCTAATAATTCACTTCTTAATTGTTCAGTCTGATAGAGTTATTTCTACAATCTTTCCTTTCATTGCTCTTAGTTGTCATGCTGTGTATAACATGTTGTATAATAATTAAAGGATAAATAATAATTGTTACTTAACGAATTCATTATAGAAGAACTCGCATTTTTTATTCCATCATTGTAATATCTCAATGATATTATCAAGTAGTTCTTCTTCTGGTCTTATAGAATAAACAAAGTTATCTCAATCTTTTTTAAATTCTATATACACAAAGTTAAATTCATGATCAATATCTATTGATAATACATCGCTAACTCAGTCTGAGTTGCCATTAATTCTATGTCGAGTCCATACTTTAATATAATCTAATTCTCTACCAATATAATCTACTGATAGATTGTAATCAAAGAAGGCAGAATATAAATCTTCTCGTTCATTAGTTCAACAATCAGTATCTGTCTCTAAATATCTAATTAGTTTATCAGTATAATTCTCCTCTCAAAATATTTTAGCTAATGCAATCTTAAGATTGTCTTTAGTTAGTTCTGGTTTCATGTGATGTAATAATAAGAATTAAATAGATGAATTTATTTTGTCACATCGTTCAGATGCTATTGTTCATAGTAGTTGTCATACTTCATCAATGTTATCTCATCTTCTATCATAACCTCATGTCATGATGTAGTGTTCTAATGCATGTCTAAGTATTGCTAATTGTTCTATAGTCATGTGCCATGTTACAAATTAAATAGGTTCTCTAGTTCGACCTAACTTTATTTCAGGATTCTCGTATATGTTTCCTATAATAGTATAGTCAGGCAAAGCATCTGAATATCATAAGTCGATGTACTCTGAATCTCCTGGTGTATTTGTTACATAGAATCACATAGCTCACGAACCTCAATCATATCATAGTCTTGTGTATACAACTACCCCTGTTTCAAGTTCGTTATGTCGTCAATCATGACGAAGCTTCTGTAGTATATCTCATTCGCATATCTCATTTCAATTATAGTCATTCTCTCAAGTGAACTGTAAGAATATAACATCATCTACTTCTGTGTTATTCTTTTCATAATGTCATTTCACAAATAAGAATCAATAGTAGTTTCATTCTTGCATATACTGAAGACGGTCACATAATGTTTCTAATGTGAATGGCTTAGACATAATTTTTAATTCTTTGTTCCAGGCTTTAAACTTATTTCTCATTATATAATGTTAAGAACTAAATAATACCATTGTCTTTAAAGTATTGATTAATATTCTTTTGAGAGTCTAGTTCTATTAATGAACTAGCTCTTGATATAATTCAATCTTTAACAGCTTGAGCTATAACAATATTACTTTTATCTATAGCTTTATTAACTTGTTCAATCAATGTGTCGATAGTCATTTGATAAAGATATAAAAATAAATTAAGACTTAGCTCCGAAGAGCTGAGCCTTATGATTAACATACTCGTTATGTATATGTCAGCTATGTGCTTTAACCCATTCAAAAGATAGTTGTTTATCATTAACTATCTTAAGTATCTTATCAACTATTTTTTGATTAGCTTTAGCTTTGAACTTTCATGTACAGATATTGATACAATAGTTACTATCAGTAACTATGATGTCTTTATCTTGTGCTACTCTAGCACAGTTAAGTATAGCTGTTAGTTCCATTTCATTGTTAGTTGATTCTCATTTATATCAACCACCAAAAAAACTTCTGTCTTCATTCACGTACGCCCAACCTCATCTTCATGGGTTAGGCATACATGAACCATCAGTATATCGTTTCATCTTACGAGATGGATTATATAAATAAAATTATTTAATGTTCATCAAAATCTAGATTGTCTTTAACCATATACTCTTCATGAAGTTGTTTATTCATTTCAGCAATTATCAATAAATTAAGAAGTCATTTATTTGTTAATGGTTTCTCTCAATTTCTTGCAATTGATTCTTCTAATACTAATATTAATTGATCCATTATATAAAAAGAAAAGAAATAAAATTATTTATAAATATCTTTAATTGAGAAATGTTTTCGTTTATTATTTGATAAACATGTAGTATCCGTAACAAAAGGTCTAGTATACATATACATACATATTGATTGAGAGCTATTACATTTTACTTCTAATCATAAATCAACGAGTCTTCATGTACTAGTTCTTACATAAAGTTCTCTTACTATTGCACATTCTATTGGTGCTATTGGTACTGGTGGAGTAATGAAAAACATATGAGATATTGTTAAGAATAAATTATCTAGCTCCAGTAATAGGCATGATGCAAGCATCTAATTGTTTATCATATATTCATACTCAACAAACCTTAACAGTAACTGTCTTAGTTATATACTTAATTGTAGGTGCAGGAAATGGAATCCATTTAGCAGTCTCTACTGTATTAGAGTTGGTAATAGTTTTATCCCTTCATACAAATAATTCACTTACTAAATCTTTAATTTGGTTTTCAACTTTAATAATATCCATACACATAACATCCATCTTAGAATATTCTAGTTCTAGTTGTTGTAGTCTATTCATTAGTTTAGACAACTGATTGTCATCTAATGTACATACATGCTTAGTATCTGTTGTATTAGTTATAGTCTTAGAGAATGTTCGTGCTCACTTAGATGTGAAGCATGTTCATTCTTTCCAGTAAGAGTTAGTTCAATAAGAACTACAGTCTCAGTTCCATACTTCAGCACCAGTATCTGGTAATTCAGTAGGCAATATAATCTCTTCATCATATTGAACTAATGGGAATCGTTCTGGATATATAAGTCAACTTCAGTAACAAGTAGTATAAATTAATGTAGCTACTATAGCTATTGATATTAAGAATGTTTTTACGAAAGTGTTTGACATGAGATGTAAAAAGAAAAGAAATAAAAAAACTATTTAACTATACAAGACCATAGCTTCTCAGCTATATCTTCATTGTAGTCTATAGGTTGGTACATTGCTTGATGTACCTGTGATGTAAATCAATCTAGGTTTTTACTAATGATACTTCTACTTGGATTAGTAGATAGTAATAGTCTCTTCTGGATTTGTTCCTTTGTTTCATGTAACAAAGTGTGCCATGGGTTTGTAAACATAACAGCGAAAAATAAAAAGTAAATAGTGCTGACTGAAAGAAAGCACATGATAACATAAGCTATCATAAGGTATGCGAAATAAGTATAGAGCAAACAACTAACTGTGTCGATGTACTCTTTATAATGCCACAAGAAAGAGATACGCAGCAGGACTCATATAGAGTACTACTGCGTATGTAACTATGCCGCTATAGATTCAAGGATCATATCCTCAAGTCTATCAAGATCTCTTGTAGTCTGTGTGATAATTCGTTCTCTTGTTGGGATAAATCATAATACTTCTTGTATTCTATTTGACTCATTGTTAATGAGATATAGAAATGAAGTAATGATAGACGATCTCCTAGGAGAATACGATAGGTTTAGTTTTTCCATTGTTGTAAAAAAGAAAAGAAATAAATTGGTGTTCAAACACCTTTCAATATACCTATGATTTAGATACATTGAAAGGGGCATGCGCCCCGTAAGATTAATCACGCTTAAAGAATTTAACTAAGCTGCTGTTTGTAGCGTACTTCGCTATGCTGTAACCATCAGTATCTTTGATAGTTCGTGTAGCGTCTCAGCTCCATGGATTGTAGAACATAGTATGTGTTCTACCAAATGAGTCACTGCCACATTGTGCTGTGTCAAATAGTTTTCATCCAGTCATAGAGTTCCATGAGATAGAGTTGTACAATTCGTTAAGCCCTTCTGGGTTCACGATCTCTCCACGACCAACTCCTTTAGCTCGTTTGTGTGAGAAGCCATTAAATAAACCAGAGAAGAATTTAGATTCTGCAATACTTGTAGTCAAGTTAACTCTTTTCATTGTCAAAAAAATAACAAAATAAATATGGACATATGTCCATTGATATACATTATATACTGTATACATTCCCCCTATAAGGGAAGCGGTATACCAATAGAGCTTTCGACTCATTTCCTTGAGGAACGGTATATAACATATATCAATGGATACATATCAACTATGCACAAGCTATCATAGGGTATACAATCAATAGTCTCCTAGGAATCAAACCTATAAGGAGACTATTGATTGTGTCTATATTAAGTGACAACTAGCTATAGGTATTACGCTACAAGAATTGTAAAATACTCAGTAAGAATAACTAAGTACTTCACAAGACTTGTAGCGTAAGTATACTAATTTTGAATAATGTGCTTTTCATTTATGAACATCCATTCTTTTTTTTCATCATTATATATTGGATAGTTCGCATAGATAGTAGTCTTATCAAAGCTTACTAGTCTATAACAATATTGATCTGCAAAATCTATTTCATCAGATTCTGTAATATCAGTCATGCGTGTTTGTCTTTGTAGTGTACCAACTTTTGAACCATAAGCATTGTATATATAAGACCATATTCAATTTGGTGATCTAAACCACTGTCAGCATTTCAATTCTTTCAAAAAAAAGTTTATTGCATTTAAAGCTTGAGTTGATGTGAGTTGTATTGTTTTCATTTGTGATATGATACAAGAAATAAATACTCTACTTAAGAGAGTTCAAAGATACACAAGCTATCATAAGGTTTACTATTGATTGTCTCCTAGGAATCAAACCTATAGGGAGACAATCAATAGTATCTCTCTCTATAGAATTGTAGAGTACTGATACTATAGATATATAAATAGAATTGTAAAGTACATAGAAAATAAAGGCTTGCTTTTAATTTTCTTTTCAGTATACATTTGCTAATACTTTGTATTTAATTATATTATTAATGTCTACTTATTCACCATTCCAACCACCAGTAGTTGCTCCAACTATAGAACCAGTCTACATGAAAAACACGCAGAAGTGGATAAGAACTGGTAGACCAAGAAAGACTATTGCTGATACATATAGTAACAAACTAAACATAGTAAAGTCTAAGGATATAAAGGACCATCTTAATATAACTGCTAAGAACCAGAGATATATATATGATGTTATTAAATCACTTAAAACACAATGATCCTTTCTAGCGGTATGTAACTGAAAGAAGACATACTGATTTGTTAACACTGTAAAGGCAATGATGTATATGGAATGAATATTAAGAAACAATATAATAAAGATAACAAAGAACAGAAGAGCTATGTATACTGAAGAGGAAAAGAAACGGATAGATAACTGGAAGAAGAAGAATCTATAACAATCGGTATAGATACTAAAGGTCTATCTATTTAAACGGTATAAATATAAAGGGACAAACTGGAAACCTATTACAAGTAATAGGAAACCTTATATAAATATATGTAAAGAATAATAACAATATGTAATCACTACTATATAGAATATACTATAGTGAAGAAGGAGAAGAGGAAAGAAGAAAGGAAACAAAACAAGATAACCTTTTTTTCTTTTTAATTAAACAAGCAAGTTAATCAATTAAAACCTTTATTTAAAACCATTAAACCCATTAGTTTATTTTAAACCATTAGTTTTATTCCTACAATTAATTTAATTCTAATATAGTAAACAACATTGTTAAAACCCGCATAAGTCTATTGAAGTTTAATGATTAAGAAAGCATTTGCTAAATATAATACAATAACTATTATACTACTATAATCTATTGTCCATCACAGAGGATTGGTGTTGAATGCACGCTGTATGAGTCATACATTATACTGCATATAACCAGCATGTTATATATGTTATCTAGCATCAAGTATAGATAAGTAGTAATGTGGAGTGGGACTCTCCCTAGCAGACATATCCAAGGAGACTAATACCATAGAATAAGTTATATGGATTTTTAGAAGCATACTAATTCTAATAAACAATATAACAAACTAGGTTAAGTGTTCTGATGACAAGGCCAATTAATTTAATCCCATAAAAAGTCTATGGATTTTTTGCGTTATGTTTTAAAATAAAAATAAATAATTAAATTAAATATTAAATTAATAAATTAATTAATATATAGTGTAGTAAGGGTAGGGGTAGGGGGGGGGTAGTAGGGTAGG
>Ga0268298_10005048_pt1 | contig 12530 bp, 9 predicted proteins | sample WWTPWeurt_MetaG_FD_194462 | JGI IMG/M metagenome (GOLD analysis project Ga0268298, IMG submission 194462) | Activated sludge microbial communities from WWTP in Nijmegen, Gelderland, Netherland - WWTP Weurt | ecosystem: Engineered > WWTP > Aerobic digester > Activated sludge | place: Netherlands...
TTGTAATAATCAGATAAGGCAGGGTAGTTAACAATTTAAGTATCCCAGGAAAAAATAGTAGACATCTAAGTGATAGAAATATACAGTACTGAAATATCAAAAACTACCACTGAGATAAACCGTTGCAATCTCCTATTATCGTTCAGAACATGGGCTTCAATCTGAATAACTTCACATAATCGTCCTAAACATATCGTTTGTCTTTTAATAATGGTCTCTATCATCAGGGCCATGATTTTAAGTCTGCTAAAATTCAAATATTCGAGTTCACCTTTTAAAATTTCCAGGATGGCACCACCTTTCTATTCAGTCGCCATATCTGGTGGATTAATCGTAAAAGATTGATTTTTAACCACAAATATGGCAATCTACTTTTATTTATAAAATTGCCATATACTGAGCGTATTTTAGACCAAAATCAGGTCATTCAATGATCATGCTCACAACTTTGCAATATTTAATTTATTAATTTTACAATCAATCAAATGAAAAATGTTGGAAACAAAATTATTATTGCGGTTAATTATGCTCAGCGCACTGGTCCTTGCTTTGGGAGCCATTGCCGGTGGATTGTCTTTGATGATAGCCCCCGATGGATCCATTTTGGAAATGCCCATCAGTCTTTTGAAAGACGCCCCGTTTGTTGATTTTTTTTATCCGGGATTGATCCTGTTTGTATGCATCGGGCTTTTTTCATCCTGTATTTTTATAACCATCATTTTAACTTCTAACATCTCACCCATTCTGGTAGCTGCACAAGGCCTGATTTTATTTATCTGGATGGTGGTGCAGATTTGGATGGTGGGATATCACTCTTTGATCCAGTTGATTTTCCTGCTGTTTGGAATTAAAATCATGGTTTATTCTTGGGTCCTTTATCATAACACAAGGCCCAAATGATCATAATTCAATTTTACTACCAATGAAATATATTTTCTTTTTCCTAATCCTGTTTCACGGTCTAATTCATCTTTTGGGTTTCGTCAAATCCATTTATCCATCCGCAGTTCCACAACTGACCAAAGAAATTTCCAAACCCCTGGGATGGATTTGGTTGTTGACTTCCATATTATTACTACTGGCAGCGATACTTTTTATGCTCAATAAACCCGTGTGGACAGGTGTTGCACTTTTGGGTATTCTCCTTTCTCAATTTTTGATTTTCACAAGTTGGACCGATGCACGTTTCGGAACCGTTGTCAACGTCATCATTTTGATCTGTGCGTTGCCGGCCTATCGATATCAATCCTTCTTAAAGAATACGGAAATAGAAATTCAAAATTTCAAAGAGACTAACTCATCCCTTGTCAACCATCAGTCTATTTCAGATTTGCCTCCCGTAGTTCAGAAATGGTTGATCCGGTCTGGCGTTACCGGTAACGAGGCTCATCTTATTTTTCATGCGCTCCAAAAAGGACAAATGAGAAGTGCTCCAAACGGAAAATGGATGAATTTCGAGTCGGAACAATTTTCATCCCTGACCTCGCCGTCCTTTATATGGAAAGTAAAAGTGGACTGGATGTCTTTTTTGTTTATGAATGGCCGAGATAAACTCATGGATGGTAAAGGTGAAATGAAGATTCAAATACTTGGACTCCTAAACGTCGTGGATGATAAAGACAATCCAAAAATAAATACCGGATCTGCCATCAGATATTTGGCCGAAATTTGTTGGTTCCCTCCTGCTGCACTCAATAAAAATATTCATTGGACTGCCATGGATTCAAATTCTGCTAAAGCCATCCTGGAATTTCCGAATGGCCAGGTGGAAGGGATTTTTGTATTTGATTTGAAGGGTGATTTGAATTCATTTACCGCAGACAGATTTTATGGCGGTGGAAAGGAAGCACAAAAAGAAAAATGGGAAGTGAAGGTGATCGAACAAAAACATTTTGGCACCTTCAGAATACCCTCACTCTGTCACATCAACTGGAAATTAAAGGAAGGCGATTTTCATTGGCTTACACTCGAAATCTTACAGGCTGATTTTCAATAGCAAAAATAGCCTGAATATACATACCTCATTTTTAACATCAGAATTTAACGAATCGGATTCTATTACTGAATATTTTAAGTCAAGGTAATAAATACCTACATCAAGCATGTATACATTCAGGTAGTTTTGTTGAATACGCATCTCACTGATCATTTTTCTATCCATCGAAAAAATCTGGCAACTTTCATTTTGGATAGGTGGGTCGAAGTAAATGAAATCATGACTTGGATTTGGAAATAAACGAATGTTCATTTTCATTTCAAAATCAGTTACACTTGTTGTTTGCAAAACTTCTACGTAACGGTTGAGTATTGACGACGTGCCACCATCATGATGAAGCCAAGTGTGAAAACTTTATACCGTTATGCCAATCATGAAAAGTAAGTTTTTTGGTGGCATGATCGTCAATACTGTGTTAATTCCAGTTTCTTTCTATTTCTTCTTCTAAGTGTTTATCCAGTTATTGCTAATTGGCCTAAAGATCATTTAAACACCTTACCTTATAATGACAATTTTCTCGGCTTGTTGAAACTCTTTCCCTTGAATTTTAAATATATATTCACCATTAGGAAGGTCGGTTGGTATTTCCATAAAATATTGGATCCCCTGTTGTGGATTAAAATGAGAGGTATGTAATACTTTACCAGAAAGGTCAATTAATTCTAGAGTGACTATTGAGTGATCTCCAATTCTTGAGAGTAAATACAAATGGTTTGATACTGATGGATTAGGGTATATGGCAAAAGCTTTTTCTTTGCCAGATTGAATGTCTGTATTATTCACAACTTTATCACAACCCGGAACAAGACAGCCTTCTGAGTCAAGATGTAGCAGCCATCCCTTAATCACTTCTTCCCTCCCATCCGACACTCTTCCGCATATTATAAGTGTATTATAAGGTGTTGTTCTGATACTCTCCATTTTCATCCACCAGGCCCTGGTACTGTCCCAGCCCAAGGGTTGAATATCTCGAGTCCACAGACTATCTCCATTTAAGTTACTCTTAAATATAATACCATAGTCTGGTTCATTTACTTCTTGAGTGAAAACGGATCCACAAATGACCATACCAGATTCATCATTAAGCATAGCCATTCTATAGATAAATGAAGCATTCCCTTCTTTTAGGTACATTGGGTGTTGGAATCTTGTCCTCCAATAGACGGTATCAAGTTCCGAAGAGACATGAAAAATATAAGGTATTAACTTGTCATTTACAACATCAATATTATCGTTGGTGCCGATATAATAGCCGCTGTCTTTTTCGTCTTTAATTATTGTATAAGCAAACCCTCCATTTGTATAAATATTACCGGGAGTAATAAGTTTATTCTCTCTTATTACATTACCTAATGTATCCACTTTAAGGTAGATGAGCCATCCTTTGTGTGTCAATTCATTATTTTTAACTTCAAATTCATCTCCAATGAGATGATAGAATCCTGCTTCGAATGAGATGTATCTTATCGTTATTCGTCTTTGAATATTCTTTACTTTCATTCTGGATAATTGTTCCAGGCTGTCATTGTAAGTATAAATATATTGGTCTGTAGTATATTGTCTGGGATATATATGTCTGAATACATAAATTAACTCATTTGAACGGTAATCCATTTCAGAATGAGTACTAAAAATAATATCACCACTGACTGGTTGCTCCACTTTAACTTTCTTCACAATCTTTCCTGACCTCATATTGATGGCAACTATATAGTTTTTTAGATACTGAAGTGTTGTATCATCCCAGTTGTACATGTTATAATAATAAATAGAATCATTTCTTTTGAAGAGTGGGTAATTTTGCCGAACATAGGGTTTTGTGAAATCATCTTCCGTTATTAGCTTAGAATGAATAAGATTACCCTGGTAATCAAATTTTGTGAGATTTGGCTTGACTTTCTTATAACCTCCTGTCGTATCCTGACTGACGACTTGATCACCTACTATATAAATATATTGAGAATCGCATTCTATGGAGCCAAATACACACTGCCCTTGGACTGCTCCAATGTCTGGGGTCAGATTAAAGAATGATCGATCTTGAGCTGAGCTCGTACAAGATGCAATGGTCAAACTTAAAATTATAAATATTACTTTCATTCTTTGATCGTTTAAAATGTTGGGGAGTAAGGATACTCCCCAACATATTGTTTTAGTTATTCAATTATGAGTTTCCTTGTCTCAAATATTTGAGATGTGTCCTGAATATACATACCTCATTTTTAACATCAGAATTTAACGAATCGGATTCTACTTCTTGAATCTTTTAAGTCAAGGTAATAAATGCCGGCATCAAGCATGGATACATTCATGTAGTTTTGTTGAATGCGCATCTCATTGATTATTCTTCCATCCATCGAAAATATCCGGCAACTTTCATCTTGGATAGGTGGGTCAAAGTAAATGACATCATGACTTGGATTTGGAAATAAACGAATGGTCATTTTCTTGTCAACATCAGCTACAGTTGTTGCTGGCAAAACTTCTACGTAACAATCTTTTGCAATCATGTGACTTCCTAAACTGTTTTCTGTTTGCAGACTTACTTTATATATTCCTGGTTTGAGATAACGAATTCCATCTGGATTTTGCAAATCTGAAAACACAATTTCCGCACCTTCAAATTCCCAATTCCATTTTTCAGGTACATACGATGATTGATCATAAAAGTCAATGGATTCTCCCGCCCTGATTCTTCTGACAGAGGCGCGAAAATCTGCCACAGGACTGAGCGCTTTTGCCGTCTGATAGGCACGGATATTAAATCCACCACCTGCTAAAACCATCACTCCCTCCTGCAATATGGCAGGTGCACAATAATGATTCCCCGATAAATTTAAATTCCATTTAACGATTTGTAGATCTTCGGTGAGCGCATAATATTTTCCTTCCTGATCATTTACATAAACGCTTGAATCCACCCCTACACAAATGCTTCCTTTTGGAAGATCCACCACACTGACCTCCAAAACTTCTCCGGATGAATGACTGATTTTTTTTAAATAACCATTGTCAAAAATATAAATATTTCCATCCATGGCCTCTGCCATATTTCCGCTAAGTGCTACACCGGTAGTGACCTGTGGCATGTACTCCCACTTCTTTACAAAATCACTTCCGGTATCTTCATAAGCATAAAATGATCCGCCATCGCGCCAAAAATAAATCGTACCATCACTTCCGATCATGATAGGATTTTCCTGATCTCCGTCGCCGGGTATAGGCGCGGATGAATACTTTGTTTTACCGGTTTCAATATCTATGGCAGTGAGTCGTATGGGAATGGTAATTCCTCCTGTGATCCTATACACCGTTGTTCTGGAAGCAGCCAATCCAACTGCAGGTCCAATGGCAATCAATTCTTTGTTAAACCATTTTACTTGACCATTATGCTTATCCACCCTCATGGTAAAATTACCTGAAGCAACCGGTGCATTCAGTATTAAATCTCCATCACAACTATACACTACACCCGGATACGCACCAAAGGTTTGTGACTTCACCTTTCCTCTCCATTTAATCAATCCATTTTCCGGACTGAGTGCATAAAGACTGTCGTTGTTGTAGTCATGAGCATATACCGCATCTTCTGTGAAACCTATGGCATAAAGGATAGAAGTACTTCTAATATTAGGAGATGTCCACAACAACACCCCATTTGAAATTCTTCTGCATTCGATGAGTCCGGAATACGGACTGAATTTAATGCGGCTGGTAACAAACCGATCGCCAAATGAATAAATGGCTTGCGCAAGAGTGGTTTGATTTCCACTGGCCACATTCCATAATGTTGTACCTATCTCACTGGGACCTGTCATGCTGCTGAGCGCATTTCTGTTGCTGCCTCCTCCATAGGTGCTCCAGTTCTGTGCATTCACAAATTGCGCTATAAGCAGAAGAAAAAATAAGCCTAAAAAATTTGATTGTACATTCATCCTCAAAATTTAATTCAAATTCAAATCGGAAATCAACTTGATATTACTGCAGATAAAAGTCACTACAAATAACTCAACCACCATTTTTCTTTGTGTGCGGTCTTATACCGATCGTACCATTTGCACAACGGATAAAGTAGGATCAATACCAATATCCACACTCCATATACCACCGGCAAACCATATCCTTCGCCCTGCACCAAAAAATAAAATGGAAAGTGAGATTCTTTATTATAGCCTTCCGCAAACGTATGGCCGCGCATAAAAAAACTAATCGTGGATAATAGGTGAATGAGATAAATGTGCACCAAATAATAGAATAATGATACACGCCCAATTGTCTTGAGAAAATCGGTAAATATATTTTTTACCGACTCCACCCAGGCCAGTACCATCATCCCCAATCCGATCATCAGACTCATGAACATCAGAGATGCAGGATATTTGTTGACATTGATAAAAGACAAAAAACTTTTAACTTCATCATCCTGGTAGGACCATGGATGAGGATCTCCATATTGATTGATCCCACGAAGCAATACAAATAATCCAATCAACAAAATACCCAGACCAAATATTTTCTTCCGCCGGATGGATGGTTCCGAAAAGGAACTGAAATATTTCCCAAAACAATAGCCCAGCATCATCAATCCTGTCCAGGGAACAAAAGCATAGATGATTAAAACATAATGATCTCCATCAAGAAAATAGGGGGTAAAAAATCCGTGATGAAATAGGTTCCAAAAAAATCCGGCCTGAAAGCCTTCTGCGGACTCTAAATAATCCAATCCATTGTGTCCAAGCACAATCAATGCTCCTAAGACAAAAATTGCATTAAATGGTAAATTAATCAGCAGACCCAGCACAACCATACTGATTCCAATTGCCCAGATTACCTGCAAAAATATACCATGATAGGCGGGGTTAAATGACCAACCAAAACTGACGACCACAACCTCCAGAAAAATCAACCACAAACCTCTTTTAATAAGAAACAAACTCAATTCCTTTTTCGTCTTCCGGAGTGATTGTAAATAAATGGAAGTTCCGGAGAGAAATACAAATACCGGTGCACAAAAATGGGTGATCCATCGGGTGAAAAAAAGTGCCACCGTCGTCGTATTCAGATTCAGGGGATCATCCGTGTTGGCAGTAAGGTGAAAATAGTCTCGCACATGATCCAGTGCCATGATGGCCATGGCAAGTCCCCTGAGTACGTCAATGGATTCAATCCGGTCTTTCATTTTGGTCGTTTGAAAAGCTAAGCCAGAATAAATATAGTTCTATTATCATGCCTGAGGTACAGAACATAAAAAAATATTACAAGCGATCTCGCTCCGCTCGTACACAGACTTCAAGTAGCTGGCAATCCAATTTGACCTCTATCCCATCAGATAACTCATCTCCTTTTATACAAATCAAAAATGCACTTTTCCAAATAATCCATACCTTTAAGACCTCGATAAAAATTCTTAGGTCTCCATGAAAATAATCAGCATCCAGGCCCTCCGCGGACCCAACGTTCACAGCTTCAATCCCTACCAACTCATCAATCTGAGACTTGACCTTTCAGAGGAAAACCTCCTCAATGCGGACGATCTGGAACTCATGCTTAAAAACTTACCGCTGATTCCGGAGGAAGAGATGGCACTCATCATCGAAAATCAAATTTCAGACCCAACGCCCCAGTTGGATCTTTTGGCAAAAACCGCCGGACGATTAGCCCTGGAGTTGCAAAATAAAAGTGGACTCCACGTCCATTTTCTTAAAATATTGAAGACCATTTATCCGGGCACCTATGGGGTTATTTTTGAATACAAAGAGGAAGAAGCCGGTAAAGCTGCAGCTCAAGCCAGCTTTGACATCCTTCAATCTTTTTTAAATGGTCAACAACTCGGACTGGAAGCATACATCGAGAAAATTGAAAATATTAAATCAGCCAATGCCATTTCACCCGGCATAAAAATGATCCTGGATGTTGCAGCCTCCAGAGGAATTCCCGCACAGCGATTATTCGGTAATGAGTATTTTCTGTTGGGATACGGAAAATTTCAAAAGACCTTATACAATAGCTTAAATTCCCATACCAACGCAGTGGCATCACGAATGGCATCCGACCGAGATTCCATGATGGAATTGTTGTACGAAGCCTCGATACCATTCTCCCGAAAAGCCATTGCCTCCAGAGAACTTTTCATTGGCTTCAGGGTGCTCATCCTGAATCATGAATTTGCTAAAGTAATCATCAGCGACGGAACTTCTACCCAACAAACACCGAATGAATCCACCGTTTTTCGTCTGGAAAGAATCAGCCACATTTTGAATATTCCGGACTTGGAAATCTGGATGCAGGGCGAAAACCTGAACGACCCAAATTTGCAAGTGGCTGATGTCAACATCACGCCAGACCTTGAATTTTTTTCCCAGGGATCTGCCGCACAAAGTCAGGAAATCGCAGGCCTTTATCTCAATGGACTTTTTCCACCGGGCACTCCTTTCCGAATACCCATCATTTCAGTCACCGGAACTAACGGGAAAACCACCACCACCAGACTCATTGCACACATCATCGAACAAACAGGGACGCGCACCGGATTTACAACCAGCGATGGCGTGTATGTGAATGGGGTGTTGGTAGAAAAAGGTGACAACACCGGTCCCGGGAGTGCTGGTATGGTGCTGAGAGATTCGTCAGTTGCTTATGCAGTTCTGGAAACAGCCCGTGGCGGTTTGTTGAGGGCAGGACTGGCTTTTAGCCAATGCGACATTGCCGTGATCACCAATGTTACTGCTGACCATCTGGGGCTTTCAGATATTCACACCTTAGACGAATTAGCCAAAGTCAAGGGGTTGGTAGTGGATGCAGTCAAACCGGGAGGCTGGGCAGTATTGAATGCAGAAAATGAATATACTTACCACATCGGTCAACAATCAAAAAACGAAGTCGCCTATTTCAGTCTGGATAAAAATAATCCTGCACTTACCGAACACCTCAGCAAAGGCAAAACGGCTGCTTATGTCGAAGACGGTTTGATTAAAATAGTGAAAAACACGGAAGCCGTTTCCATCATTCATGTAGAAGATATTCCGCTTACCTTTGGTGGGAGGGTTGGATTCATGGTGGCCAATGCGCTTGCGGCCAGTCTCGCGTGTTACGTAGCTGGTTTTACAAAAGATCAGATCGCATCAGGCCTTAAGACCTTCCACGCATCTGCCGAACAAACACCGGGAAGATTGAATATTTTCGATTTTCCTGATTTTAAGGTGATGGTTGATTTTGCGCACAATCCGGAAGGGTTTAGTGGCATTCGGGATTTTCTCAAAACCATAAATTCACCCTACCACATTGGCATCATAACAGGCACCGGTGATCGCCCGGATGAATCCATTATAAAACTGGGCTATATCTCTGCAGAAATGTTTGATCACATCATCATCCATCAGGCAAAATTTCATCGAGGAAGAAAGCCTCAAGCCATAGTCGATTTACTCATCGAAGGCATAAAATCCTATAATCCCGCTTGCAGTTTCGAATACATCCCGGATGAAGTCGAACCCCTTCAATATGCCATGTCCAAGGTAAAAAAAGATGCTTTCATCACAGCCCTCAGCGATGTGTTGAACAATCCCATCGAACTCATCCGCAGCTATCAGAATGCTTATAAGAAATAAATTCATCAAATATTCCTTAATTAATTTGAAGTTATTACAAACACGGATTTCTTCGGATTTCCAATCAAATTGTATTAAGGATATATAAATACTCAGACAAATAAAATGATTTAACAATTCAAAATAGTAGTAAACCAATTAAGCATTTCCATTCGCTTAAATGTATGAAAAATACTTTGTATAGTAATTTCCTATTTTGATTTATCAATCAGTTTGTATAGATTTAACCGCTCAGTCGAATAAATATTTTCATAATAGATTTTTGTAGAATCAAGAAATTCTTGTTGTACATTAGTCAACGGCGCTTCCCCATAAAACAGGATATAGTTCAATACTTTAGAAGAATCACTGTGACATAATTTAATAGGATATTGATTGACCTCTTGTTTAAATAAAAATGGAACAGAAACACAATTTATTGGGTTAATTTTAAATCTTACAGGAAAATATCCAGTACCAGCTTCATAATTATCAAGAATGAGAACCGGCTTATTTATTCCAAGGTAATTAGAAAAATGACCATCAGTCCACTCATTACTATGACGCATCGTAAATATGGTGGAATTTTCTTCTATTTTCTTTTCCGCTTCAAGAAATTCATTTACCCTGAGATTTAGTTCCTTTTGAATTTTCCACTTTTCTTGAACAGAATTTTTTAAAGGGAAAAATAATAAAAGAAGACAGCCATAAAGAAACCACTTGTTAAATCCATAGACGGAAATCCAAAATATAGAAAATACAATTGCAAGAAAATGGATCCGCACAATAATAAAACTCCCGCCAGAACTGCCATCAGGAAGAAAAAATAAGGATAAAAGCAGTGTTGCAAAAATGATTAACCAAATTGAATTAAAGAAATAGTCCTTTTTCGTACTCGGTCTATATTGTTCAAACCACCTGTAAGTACTAATGGCTATTAATCCATAAAAAATGTAAAAGTATTCTTTGGCATACATCCGGTCCAAATGGGTATATAATATCAAAGGCCTCATCTCGCTTATAAAATCGATTATCTCATAATTTGATAAATAGCTTTTGTTAAGTTCCTCTCTTAATTCCATGAAATCTAAAATAAAATAGATCCCAGGTAAAAAAATAATGCCCAGTTTAATGTACTCTAAAAGATACCTTTTTCTAAATTGTTTCTCATTGTAAACATCTTGAATTATTTTGAAACCCAATATTGCTGTCAAAATATAAATTGCTATCAGAAAAACTAACCCATGACAAAGATAAGTTAGCCCAGTACATAAGAAAATTCCAATAAGATAATAAAATTTAAATTCTTTAAGATAATTTAGATAAAACCATATACTTATTAATAAAAAATTAATTCCGAAAAGAAAATTATAAAAACCAAATCCCAATAAATAATTCAATCCCAATGGCGTCGATAATAATAGAAATAAATGTGGTTTTGAAGAAATTGATTTTAAAATCAATGCCATCCCAATGAAAAAATGGGTAAGCAATAGGAATATCAATACTTTTTCAGATATGACGGGAGTGAATATTTGATTCAAAAAAAACAGCAGATAAGTCGAGAAAAAATTTGGGGTGATTTCATGAAGATGATGATAATAATTGCTAATAAAATCATCCTTCTGAATCAACTGTTCCAGAATTCTTGCATTGTATAAATGAGCCGGCCCATCTACCGTAACAAATGAAAAATTATCCTTAAATAAAAAGTATAATGTGAAAATAATTATTAGAGAGAGAGAGAGAGAGAGAGAGAGAGAGAGTTTCATATGTTTTATTTATTGGTAGGGTTAGTAAGTTATTAATTGATTTTACGCCAATATCGGAAACTGCATGCTGAATTTAGTATCCTTGAAAAAAGGTTCAAGGGTAAAAATAATAATAAAATTTAATTTTCAAATTTATTAGTCCTCAAAAATTAACCCATTAGCTCATTAACTCATTAGCCCATTTCCTACGATGTGTTTAGCGAGTACCATTTTTTATCTTCATAGTTTGACGTTGGGAAGCATCAAACAACCTTGGTTATTTCGAGCTTCCTAGCTTGAAATTTACGAAGTGTTTAGCAGGTAATGTTTTTTATCTTCATTAGTTGACGACAAGAAGCTTCAAACAACCTTGGTTATTTCGAGCTTCCTAGCTTGAAATTTACGAACTCATTTCCACATTAACCCATTAGCTCATTAACTCATTCTCTAATTCTCCCGTTAGCCGCTTTCGCGCCTGCCTGCCGACGCAGTCAGGCAGGGTTCCTTATCTTATTGTGCTGTCGCACGATACTCTGCCAAAGCAGAGATCGTTCAGTCATCTCTCATTCCCACATTCTCTCATTCCCTAATTCTCTCATTCTTACGATGTATTTAGCAAGTACTATTTTTTATCTTCATTAGTTTAACGCCTAGAAGCTTCAAAAAAACTTGGTTATTTCGAGCTTCCTAGCTTGAAATTTACGTATCCACAAATGAAGTATTTTTTTGATCACTTTTTGTGAGCACGCTTCGCCTTTTTATAAACTAATTAGCTCATCAGCTCATTTCCAAATTAATTTAATAGTATATTAGCCAATTTTACGGATCCATAAAATTCTAAAAAAATCATCCTAATTATTTATTCAATCACCAATTTCTCGGTTTTCATCATTCCATTGATGTCACCTAATTGTACAAAATATAATCCAGTTGAAATTGACTCCAGATCTATTGTGTTGCTTCCCTGAAATATTCTCTGAGAAAGTACTTTCACTCCCTGCGAATTGAACAGTGTACAAACCAACCTTTGAGGAATATAATCTATTAGATTAATGACTACATAATCATTTGCAGGATTGGGAAATATCTCAATTTGCATTTTCAAATTATTGTCACCACTTGTATGCGTTGTACCAAGATTCAAGCTGCGACACAAGGTGTCTGCGCCATTATGATTCTTTACAATAAGACAAACGT
>Ga0268298_10005049_pt1 | contig 12529 bp, 9 predicted proteins | sample WWTPWeurt_MetaG_FD_194462 | JGI IMG/M metagenome (GOLD analysis project Ga0268298, IMG submission 194462) | Activated sludge microbial communities from WWTP in Nijmegen, Gelderland, Netherland - WWTP Weurt | ecosystem: Engineered > WWTP > Aerobic digester > Activated sludge | place: Netherlands...
ATCGCCTATGACAGCGACGAGGCCCGCGCGATCTGCGCCACCCTCTCGGCGATTCTCACCGGCCGCTCGTATCGCATGTCCGCCCAGATGGCCAAGGAGCACGGGCCCTTCCCCGGCTTCAAGCCCGATCGCGACAACATGCTCCGCGTCATCCGCAACCACCGGCACGCGGCCCACGGCGAGGCCCGCGGCAGCCAGCGCTACGAGAGCCTCAAGATCCGCCCCGTCCCGATCGACCACGCCCTCATCGCCGCCGGCAAGGTGCCGCTGGCCAACGTGAAGGAACTGGCCGAGCGCTCCAAGGTCGCGTGGGACGACGCGCTCAGCCTCGGCGAGAAATACGGCTATCGCAACGCGCAGGTCACCGTCATCGCGCCCACCGGCACGATCGGCCTGCTCATGGACTGCGACACCACCGGCGTCGAGCCCGACTTCGCGCTCGTGAAGTTCAAGAAGCTCGCTGGCGGCGGCTACTTCAAGATCGTGAACCAGTCGGTGCCCGAAGCCCTCCGCCGGCTCGGCTACTCCGAAACGCAGATCCGCGAGATCGTCGCCTACGTGTCGGGGACCAACACCTTGCTCGGCGCCCCCCACGTGAGCCGCGCCGAGCTGAAGCGACGCGGGCTCAGCGACGAAGACCTCTCCAAGGTCGAAGCGTCGATCCCCGGCGTCTTCGATCTCCACCTCGCCTTCGCGCCGTGGGTTCTCGGCAAAGAGAGCTACGAGCGGCTCGGCGTCACGCCGGAGCGGATGAGCACCCCGGGCTTCAATCTGCTGCGCCACCTCGGCTTCAACGACGCCGAGATCCAGGAAGCGAACGACGTGATCATCGGCCGCATGACCATCGAGGGTGCGCCCTACCTGCGCGACGAGCACTACGCCGTGTTCGACTGCGCCAACCGCTGTGGTCGCACCGGCCAGCGCTTCCTCGCGCCCATGTCCCACGTGCGCATGATGGCGGCCGTGCAGCCGTTCCTCTCGGGCGCCATCAGCAAAACGGTGAACTTGCCCAATGACGCCAGCGTGGCCGACGTGCGCGAAATCTACGAAGAGGGCTGGAAGCTCGGCTTGAAGGCGGTCGCGCTCTACCGCGACGGCTGTAAGGCGAGCCAGCCGCTCTCGACCTCCAACAAGGATGCCAAGGACCACAAAGAAGAGGTGAGCTCCGAGGCCCCCACGCGGCAGCTCACGGCCATGACTCGCCCGCAGGGCGTGCGCGTCCGTCTGCCCAAGAAGCGGCGTGGCTTCACCCAGGAGGCGACGGTCGGCGGCCACAAGGTGTTCCTGCGCACCGGTGACTACGACGACGGCTCGCTCGGCGAGATCTTCATCGACATGCACAAAGAGGGAGCGGCCTTCCGCTCACTCATGAACTGCTTCGCCATGGCGGTGTCGGTCGGGCTGCAATACGGCGTGCCGCTCGAGACCTACGTCGAGCAGTTCACGTTCACGCGCTTCGAGCCCCACGGTGTCGTGTCCGGCCACCCGAACATCAAGTTCGCGACGAGCATCGTCGACTACATCTTCCGCGTGCTCGGCGTCGAATACCTCCGGCGTTACGACTTCGCGCAGGTGAAACCCAACGAGGCGCCCGCCGGCATCGAAGACCCGACCACTCCACTCGTGGAAGGCCCACCCGAGAGCATGAGCTTGCCGCCGCCCAGCCTCGCCGAGGAACCTCAGACCTTGGTCGGCACGGACGTGCATGGTGCGCTCGACGCGCAGCTCGAAGAAATGATGGGCGACGCTCCGGTGTGCGACAGCTGCGGCCACATCACGGTCCGCAACGGCGCTTGTTACAAGTGCTTGAACTGCGGAAACTCCATGGGTTGTTCCTGAGGCAGCAGGCGGTCCAGGCCTACCCAAGTTCGCGAGTTTGCAACGAAGCAGGAACGGGTCGCTCGACGGGCGGCCCGTTCCCGTTTCGGCCCTGGGGCCAGAGCGGATACCCCAAGTCCGGTCCGGCTTCCCTTCTGGAGTCCTCTTCGGGCGACCGAGCGCGCTTCCGCTCGGCGCGGGCTCGTCCAGCTCGCGATTTCAAAGCCGCGCGGCGCGCCGCGAGTTGAGATAAAAGGACGCCATGAAACCCCGCGGGCATCGCGTGACCACCACCTGGGTGGCGGGGCTGGCCGTCCTCGGCCTGGCACTGCTCGCCTGTAAGAAGGGCTCGAGCGACAGTGAGCCCACCGCCACCGCAGCTCCCGCACCGGCGCCGACGCCGGAGCCCACGGCCGCTGCCACGACGACCGAGACCACGCCGGCGCCGAGCGCCAGCGCGGCTACCGACGACACCACGCCCAAGAACCCGGTCCTCGTTCCGACGAAGCTCACCGATGCCGGCGTGATCAAAGACGCGGGAGTGAAGGACGCGGCGACTGACGCGAGCGCCGATGCCGGCAAGCCCGCGCCGAGCCCGGCCGATGCCAAAGCCATCGAGGCGTGCTGCGGCGCGCTGGCCGCCGAGGCGAAGAAGGCCGGCCCCAACGCCAACAAGTACAAGAGCGCCTCCGCGGTGTGCGGCGGCATCGCCCAGTCCGTGAAGAAGGGTGCCGCCGACGCGGCCTCCGCTCGCACGACCATCCGCGCGCAGCTGCAAGGGGTTCCCGTACCCGGTGGCTGCTGACCCAGATCCTTTCGCCTCGACCCGCGTCTGAACCAGAAGAAGTCCGTTTTCGGAGGAACCCGATGAACCAGGCTCTAGAATCCAAGTTGCGAACGCTGCTCACCCCGGTCGCGCTCGGGCTGTCGTTGCCCCTGGCCTTCACGGTGTACAGCGGCTGCAAGAAGGAAGAGCCGCCGCCGCCGTTGCCGTCGGCAGCACCGGTATCGACACCGAGTGCGCCGCTCGTGCTCGGCGTCGAAGACGCGGGAGACGATGGAGACGGCGATGCAGGCGACGCCGACGCCGATGCGAAAGGCAAGGGCCAACCCGCGGCGAGCCTGAAGGCATGCTGCGCCGCGCTCGCTCAAAACGCTGCGAGCGCGCCGCCGCCCACCAGTCTCTACATGATGCAGGCCGCGGCCGCGTGCAACGCAGCCGTCGCCCAAGGCAAGGACAAATCGAGCGTCATCGGCATCGTGTCCGGCGCCCTCAAAGGCGCGGGCATGCCCGCCGCCTGCCGCTGAACCGACGCGGCTCAGCGCAGGTGGTCGAACCCACCGCCAGTCCAGCGCGCACGCGTGCCGTCGGCGTGCTCGATCACCACGCCGCGCCCGCGCTCGACGCGGCCGATGCGCGTGGAGCGTTTCGGCGCGCGCCGGGCCGCGATGAGAAGCGCGTAGTCCTCGCCGCCTGCGAGCGCGAGGCCGAGCGGATCGAGCCCGCGATGGCGCATCGCGCGCGTCATGGCCGAACCGAGCAGCGCCTCCAGCGCAGAAGCTTCGAGCACGAGGCGGACGCCGCTCGCGCGCGCGACGTGCTCGGCGTCGCCCGCGAGCCCGTCGGACACGTCGATGGCCGCGTGGGCGGAACGCGCGAGGCCGAGCCCGTCCCGGATCCGTGCGAGCGGCCGCCGCCAGGCCGCAATCGCGCTCCGCTCGCTCGCGCTCTGCACACGTCGCTGCCGCCGTAGAAGCTCGAGACCGAAGGCGGCGAGCCCGACTTCGCCGACGAGATACAGATCGTCGCCCGCGCGCGCGCCACGCCGAAGGAGCGGCCGCTTCGCGCGCCCGATCACCGTCGTCACGACGGAGATCTCGGTCGAGCGCGAGAGATTGCCACCGATCACGGGACAGCCGATGGCCTTCGCCGCGAGCGCCTGCCCGCGTCCGATGGCCCGGACCGCACGCGGAGTTGCCGCTTTCGGGAGCCCGAGCTCGGCCAAGGCACCGATGGGCGCCGCGCCCATCGCAGCGAGATCGCTCGCCGCTGCCATCAGCGAGCGGTAGCCGACGTCGACCAAGTCGAGGTAGCGAAGGTCGAAGTGCACGCCCTCGATGCAGGCGTCGATGGTCCAGACCCAACGCTCCGCCCCCGCGCGCAGCACCGCAGCGTCGTCGCCGATGCCGAGCTCGACTCCGTGCCCGGGCGGCGCAGCGCGGAGCAGCCGCGCCAAGAGGGCGATGGCCGCGCGCTCGCCAGCCGGCGGTTTCACGCGATGGTCGTTCGCCGACACGGCAAGGTCACCACGAAGACGGCGCCTTGTGGCGCGTTGTCCTCGACACGCACGGCGCCGTCGTGGGCGTCCACCAGGCGACGCACGATGGACAGCCCGAGACCGGTTCCCTCGTGCTCGCGCGTGGCGCTCCCGTCGACCTGGTAGAACGCGTCGAAGACGCGCTCCTTCTCGGCGTCGGGCACGCCGATGCCGGTGTCCGCGACGCGCACCTCGACCGCCGGGCGCTTCGAGCTGAACAGGACGAGCCCCCTGCCCTCGTCGTCGCTCTTCCGCTCGAGCATGGTGGGCCGCACGATGAGCCGTACGCTCCCGCCGGTCGGCGTGAACTTCAGCGCGTTTTCGCTCAGGTTCAGGAACACTTGCCGGAGCCGCTCGGCGTCACCCCAGACCGAGGGCAGCCCCGGCTCTGCTTCGACACCGATTTCGACCAACTTCTTGCGCGCCGCCGGCGCCAGCGTATTCGCGACGTCTTCGACGATGGGCACGACGTCGATCTCGGCCTTGCGCAGGCTCATGGTGCCGCTCTCGAGCTTCGAGAGGTCCAAGAGGCCCTTGATCAAGCCCAAGAGCTGCTCGCCCTTCTCGTGGATCGTCTGCACGAACTCCTGCTGCTCGTTGCTGAGCTCCCCGGCGATGCCCTCGCGCAGCATCTCGCTGTAGCCGATGATGCTGGTGAGCGGCGTGCGAAGCTCGTGGCTGACCGTCGCGAGGAAGTTGCTCTTCAGTCGGTCGAGCTCTTTCAGGCGGTCGAACGCTTGCTGGAGCTTGGCATTCTTCTCCGAGAGCTCACGATAGCTCTCGTGGACGCTCGCGAGGTGCATGTTGCTCGTGAGCAGTGCCTTGTGCCCGGAGAAGAGGATGAGATCGATGGCGTTCACCAGATGCCGCGCGACGCGACGCGCGGCGCCGGGCTCTAGCGCCGGCAGCTCCCCATAAGCGCGCGCCAGCCGCTCGGGGTCGACGCCGGAATCGAGGGACCGCACGCCTGTGTGCACTTCGGCGCGCGCGGGGTCGCGGAACGGGCCGAGGATCAAGCGGCCCAAGAGATGGCCATCGTAGCTGATGCCGCTCACCCAGTAGCGGGCTCCGGTCACGCACTCGAACGCCAAGTCGCCGTCAGGTTCGGGCTCGAGGCCCTTGATGGCGTTCACCACCTCGGAGAGCGCGGCCTGCCCCGCTTTGAATTCGTCGAGGTAGGCGTAGAGCAGCGGGCGCTGGCTCGCATCGGCCAAGATCTGGCCCTTTTGGTTGAAGATCCTGAGGCTCACCCCGAAGAGCTCGCGCGCACTGTCGAGCATCTCGCCGAGTGCTCGGCGGTCGACCAAGCTCTCGAGCTCGACGGCGCGGCCCATGGTCAGGTCGTCCAAGACGGACGCACCCGAAGTCATCACTCCGCCTCCGGTCGCAGCACCTCGAGCGCACCACCGACGCAAGTGCCGAGCAGCTCCGAGAGTGGCCGGTCGTGCCCGAGGCGACGCGCCACCGAGTGCAGGAACGCCACCGCGTCGAAGCCGAACTTCTTGTTCAAGTCGTGCTCGGCGTCGAGCGCACTCCAGGTGAGGTGCAGGAGCCCGATGAAGCTCTCTACGACGCCCTCCCCCCGCGTCGCGACCGCCAGGTACACGGGCTCACGCCCCTGGGCCGCCAGACTCGCGATCTCTTCGTCGCTGCGAATGGCTGGCAAGTCTCGCTTGTTGAACTGGATCACGAGCGGCATCTGCTTGAGCGTGATGCCGTAGGTCTTCAAGTTCTGCTTCAGGTCCATGAACGCGGTGGCGTTGTTCTCGGTTTCGGCCACCTGCGAGTCGGCGATGAAGGCGATGCCGTCGGCACCCTGGAGCACCAAGCGTCGAGTCGAGGCGTGGATGACCTGGCCGGGGACCGTGAACACCTTGAGCCGCACGGACAGCCCACCCTTGTCGCGGAAAGTGAAGGGCAGGAGGTCGAAGAACAACGTGCGGTCGTCCCGGGTCTCCAAGGTCATGAGCCGGCCGGTAATCGACGGGTCCGCCGCTTCGTGCAGCGCCTGGAGATTCGTCGTCTTTCCGCTGAGGGCCGGACCGTAGTAGACGAGCTTTACCGTGAGCTCTCGGGCGGCGAAATCAAGCTGCATGCTGGACGCCTTCCCACGACAGCGCGGTCGCGGGCACTCGGGGTTCGCTCGGGCTCGGGATTTCCACGCTGGAGAAAATCACTTTAGCCCAGGCCCCCGCCGGCGAACACTCGGGAATTCTCCGCTGCGAGGGAGCCGCCAAAACCAGCGTGACGGAGCGACGGGCGCACGCGGGAGGGCGCCGTGAGCAAGACGGTGGTCCTGTTCTGGCTCGGCGCGTCGAGCGCGCTCGCCGAGCACCGACCGGTGCTCGACTCCTGGGCGCGCGCGCGTTGGGTGAAGCTCACCGAACCCGTACCCGCAGTGGCGGAGCGCACCGGCTACGACGAGGCGCTGGTCGCCGAGCTCGAAGAGCTCCTCGATCAGGCGCGGCTCTCCGCCGGGGCCCTCGACGACGCGGCCGCGGGCGAACGGCTCGATCGCGTGGAGCAGAGCCTGCGCAAGAACACCGCCCTGCCCCAGGCCGCGTGGCTCATGGCCGAGGCCCTACAGATCCGGAGCGAGATCGCCGCGCGCAGCGATCCGGAGGCGCGCACCGTCTTCGACGCCCGTCGCAGAACCCTCGAGGGCCTGCGAGCACCGAGCTTCGGCGAGCCGAGCCTCGCCCTCGAGCGCGCGCTCGCGACGAGACACGTTCGCGTCGATGGCGCGCGTGCCATCGACCGCTTCGAACTGGATGGTGAAGCCGTGAGCGCGAGCTTCGACGCCGCGGAGGGCGAGCACCACCTGCGCGTGCTGCGCGGCGAGCGCCTCGCTTGGTCGGGCTGGGTTCAGATCCGAAGCGACGGCCCGCTCCCGGTCGCCGTGCCGCCCCCGGCGAGCTGCAGCCGCGAAGACTTCGCGGGCTCCAGCCTCAGGAAGGGGCGCGCGCGCCCGGCGCCCGCCACGACCTGCGCGGAGTGGGCCATCGCGCGACCGACGCGCGGAGGAGCCATCGAGATCGCGAGCTGCCGGCGCGGCGAGTGCGGCCCGCTCGTCGAGTGGAGGCGGCACTACGGCGAGGATTACGCCGGCCCCCCTCAACCCAAGGCCGAGCCGGGCTTTCCGGCCTGGGCCACCTGGGCGCTGGTCGGCGCGGGTGTCGCGCTGGTCGGCACGGGCGTCGCCTGGCAAGCCGGCGCCTTCGACGAACCCGAGCCCGGTTCCACACGCTTTCGTTTCTACGGACCGCAGCGCTAGGCCGAATCAGCCCCAACGCGAGCGCGCGTCGGCGATGGCGCCGAGGACGCGCGCCTTGGCGGGTCCGCCGAGCACGTCGCGACGTTCGACGGCGCTCACGGGATCGAGCACGCTCCGCACCGCGGGCTTGGCGAGGCTCGGGTGCGCCTGGGCGAGCACCTCGGGGGGCAGCCCGCCGAGCTGGACCCCGCGCTCTTCGGCGGCACGCACCAGCGCGCCCACGACGTGATGCGCCTCTCGGAACGGCAGGCCCTCGGTCACGAGGAAGTCGGCGAGATCCGTGGCGCACACGTGGCCGCCGCCGAGCGCTTGCCGCATGCGCTCGCGTCCGAAGCTGGCGGTCGCGATGGCGCCGGTCAGAGCGCGCACGCTCACCAGTGCATTGTCGAAGGCGTCGAAGATCGGCCGCTTGTCTTCTTGCAGGTCGCGGCCGTAGCCGAAGAACAGGCTCTTCTCCAGCACGAGCAGCGCCGTTGCGCTCCCGACCAGGAGCGCGGCTTTGCCCCGCACGAGCTCGGCCACGTCGGGGTTCTTCTTCTGCGGCATCATGCTGGAGCTGGTGGAAAACTGATCGCTCAGGCTCACGAAGCCGAACTCCTGGCTCGACCACAGCACGATCTCTTCGCCGATGCGCGACAGGTGCACGCCCAAGATGGCGAGGGCGCTCGCGAGCTCCATCAGAAAATCGCGACTGCCGGTGGCATCGATGCTGTTCCTCATCGCGCGTTCGAAGCCGAGCTCGTGGGCGGTCGCCTCGCGATCCAGCGGGAAGCCCGTGCCGGCCACGGCACCCGCGCCGAGCGGCGACTCGTTGGCGCGCTTCAACGCGTCAGCGATGCGCCCGCGATCGCGCCAGAGCATCTCCTGCCAGGCGAGCAGGTGGTGCGACAGCCGGCTCGGCTGGGCGCGCTGCAGGTGGGTGTAGCTCGGCATCACGCTGTCGATTTCGCTCTCGGCGCGCGCCACGATGGCGCGACCGAGGTCGGCCAGCGCTGCCAGCGTCTCGATGCCGCGCCGCCGCACGTAGAGCCGGAGGTCGGTGGCCACCTGATCGTTGCGCGAACGCGCGGTGTGGAGCTTGCCCCCGACCGGACCGACGATCTGGGTGAGACGCGCCTCGATGTTCATGTGCACGTCCTCTTTCGCGCGATCCCAGATCAGCTCTCCGCGCTCGATCTCGGACGCCACGCGCTCGAGGCCGGAGACCAGCGTCGCCACCTCGTCGGCGGTCAGCACACCGGCGCGGCCGAGCCCCTGCGCGTGGGCGATGGAACCTTGGATGTCTTCACGCCACAGCGCCGAGTCGACCTCCACGCTGGTGTTCAAGGCCTCCATCGCGAGATCGATGGAGGCGTCGAGGCGCCCGCCGCGCGCGACGCTCACGATTCGACTCCACGGGCCACGGCCCGGAGGCCCTCGAGACGAGCGGTCACTTCGCCGAGACGCGTCGCACCCGCGTCGCAGCGCCGGAGCTCTTCTTCGCGGTCGTCTTGCCCGGCCTGGCGCTCTTCGCGCACCTTGGCCAGGACCTCGATGATCTCGCGGTGGAGCTCCTGTCCGGCGGTCACCACCCACTCGTCGAGGCGACCGGCGAACTCCTCCACCATCTCGTCGATTTTGGGAGCCACCTTGGCGGCCGCTTCCCGCAAGACGACCGGCCCGAGCTCGAGCGCGCGCTTCTTGATCTCCGCTTCGGTGCGCCCTCGGTTCCAGAGCGCGAGCGCCGGCGCCGCCGCGAGCAGAAGCCCGCCGAGGAGCGCGTTGGCGAACAGCACTCCCATCCCGAGGCTGAGCACGGCGAAGATCCCGACGTCGTAGGCGAAGCGATCGACCTCGATGGGCGGAGCTTTCAGGTCGGCGCCCATGGCCCCGCTCACGCGCTTGCCGACGTCGTGCGCGTCGTCCTTCACGAGCGCCACCATGCGTTCGGCGAGCGCCTCGAGCGCCTGAGCGATCTCCTTGGTCTCGGCCTCCGCCCACTTGCGGAACGAGGCCTCGAAGAACGGGCCGAGGTGCTGCTTCAGGTCGTCGCCCGACGACTGCGCGAGGATCTGCGGCAGCTGCGCCAAAACGTCGTCGCAGAATCGGTCGAGATCGCGGCGCGCCCAGGCTTTGATGGCTGACGCCTCTTCACGGATGGCGAAGCGACGCTTCTCGATGGTGTCGGCGTGGCCCGCGAGATCGGACTCGAGGAGCTCGATGCGACGTGCGATCTGCTCCGAGCTCATGGCCGCCGCTCGGCGCCGCGCGTCCACCCCGCGCGCGAGCACCTGGGCCGCGGAGAGGCCTTCACCCAGCGCGTTCAGGAGCAAGATGCGCCCGCGCTCCTCGGCCAGAAACCGCATCAGGTGCCCGGTGAGTTCGTCGAGCCCGCTCTCTTCGCGCCGGCCGCCCAGCGCGGCCTGCGCGCTCACCGCGAACACCGGCGGGTCGCGCACCAGCGCACCGAGGCGCGTCTTCACGTAGGCGAGGGCTTCGGCCTTCTCTTCGCCGTTCCAGATGTCACTCTTGGCCACCACGAACAGGATCTTGTCGCGGCTCTTGCCGATGAGCTGCGTCTCCAGGAACTGCCGCTCGCTCTCTTTGACGGGTTGGCCGGCGTCGAGCACGAACAAGACGGCGTCGGAGCGCGGAATGTAGCCGTAGGTGATCTCGGCGCGGGTGAGCGAGAGATCGTTCACTCCGGGCGTGTCCACCAGCACGATGCGCTCCCGCAGGAGTTCCGCTGGGTAGGCGACTTCGACGTAGCTCACGGGATCGTCGGCGCGCGCACCGCCCGTGGCAAAGCTCCGCACCTCGGCCCAGTCGAGGCTCTGCTCGGCGCCCGAGGCCTGCACCACCTTGGCGCTCGGCGTGTCGCCCCACACGATGTGGTGAATCACCGCGGTGGTGGGCGTGACGCCCACCGGCAAGACCGGCTCGCCGAGCAACGCGTTCACGAAGGTGCTCTTGCCGTGGTTGAACTCGCCCACCACGACCAAGTGGAAGCGATCGTTCTCGAGCTTCCGCACCAGGTCGCCATCGACGCGTTCCCCGAGGGAGCTCGCACCGAGGCTCTTCGCGACGTCCGAGAGGCCGCCGAGCGCCTCGATGACTTCCAACTTTCTCTCGCGGAACGCGTCCAACATGCGGGGCATAGTAGCCATCCACGGGCGCCTGCCCAGGGGCTCGTGCCCCTCGAAGACCGGTCAGCCGAGGACTTTCACGATCTCGTGCACGCGCGCGTCGACTTCTTCCATGCCGAGCCCCCCGGGGCCATGCCCGACGTGCTCGCGAAAGAGCGCGCTCTCGCCGAACTGCCGGAGCGCCAGCACGCGTTTCGGGAGCCAGGGATGGGTCGCGAGGATCTCGCTGAAACGCCCGACGGAGCCCTGGGCTTCCTCGTGCTGCTCCAGGAAGGCCTCGATGTTGAGCTCTTCGTAGAGCTTCTGGGAGCCGAGGGCGAGCTTGGTCAGCGCCCGCGACGCGACGTCGAGGTCCCGAGCGCAGAGGGCGCCCGCCCGATCGCAGGTCACCTCGGCCCGGCGCGACCAAGCGCGGAGCGCCAGCACCGCCGGCAGGCTCACCCAGCGCACGAACACGCCGGCCATGCGCGTCAGCATGAACAGCGTCGTGAGGTAGACCACGTGGTTGTTGTGGATGTGGCCACACTCGTGACCGATGACGCTCATCAGCTCCTGGTCGGAGAGGTGATCGACCAGACCCGAGTGGATCATGATGAACGAGTCGTCGTTGGTGCCGTAGGTGGCCGCGTTCAGGTGCGGGTTGTTCACGACGTAGAGCGTGGGCGTCGCGATGCCGAGGGTCTCGGCGCAGCGCTCGGCCAGGGCGTGGACGCGGGGAAACTGCTTGGGTCCGACCTTCACCGCGTGGCCCAAGAGCTCTGCCTTGCCGATGTGCTTGAACATCCGGACGCCCGCCGACACGGCGAGCTCCACGGGCTTCATGGTTTCGAAGGCGAGCCGGGTCTTCTTGTCCCAGGAGTAGGCGTACGAGTGGGAGCTCTCGCCGCTGGCGGCGCCGGGCCGTGCTTGCTTTCTCTCGTTGACGAACTCTTGGAAGTCGATGGCTACGGCGCGGGCCAATGGCTGCTCCTCGGTTTCGAGTCAACCTAACGTCGGGCCCGGGGGTGCGCAATCTGGGCTCAGCCGAGCCCAGCGAGCGAGGCGAAGCACGGCGCGAGCTCGCCGCCTTCGACGGCCGCGTGCCGTGCGAGAAATCGCCGGTAATCCCGCAGAGGTGGCTGGCCCGGTGCCGCACGCAGCGAATAGTCCGTGATGCGCGTCGTGGCGAAGCGCAACGCGGCGAAGGCGCCTTCCACCGGCAGCGCCGCGATCTCGCGAGGCTCGAGACGACGCACCGCGTGATAGCCCGCGAGCAGAGCGTCGACGAGCGGCAGAGAGAACGCTTCGCCGTAGCACCATGCGTGCACGGTCACCATGAGATCGAAGGCGAAGCTGCCCTTGGACGCGCTCTCGAAATCGATGAGCGCCGCGATACGCTCGCCCCGCCAGAGCACGTTGTCGCGGAAGAGGTCGCCGTGCACCAGACCTTGGGGAAGCGAAGCATCGCGCGCGGACACGGCCTCGGCCAGCACGCCGCGAAGCGTGGTCGCCACCTCGGCGAACGCGGGCGCCGTGGCGATCACGCGCTCCAGACGCGCGTCGAGCTCGCGGGCGCAGAAGCGCCCGGCGTGGTGGACCTCCACGCCGCTCGAGTGGACGCGGGCGAGCGCTTCACCCACGCGGCGCGCGCGCTCGGGCGTGACGCGCGCCTGGCACAAGATCTCGCCTTCGACCCATGGGAAGACCGCGACGGGCTTGCCGGCGTGGTGTGCGACGCGGGTCGGCCCCGAGCACGCGACGGGCTCGGCGGTGGGGACGCCCGCGCGCGCGAGCGCCGCCAACATCTCGAGCTCGCGCTCGGCGCCCTCGTCGCGCTGCTCTTCGTAGATGCGGAGGAAGAAGCTCCTCCCGTCGCGCGCCTCGAGCCGATGGTTCGAGTTCACGCTGCCGCCCCGCACGGCCGCCACGCTCACGACGTCGAGGCCGAAGGCACGCCCGACTCGCACGGCGGAGTCGAGGTCGAGCGCGGTGAGGTCCGCCATGGCGAGAACGTA
>Ga0268298_10005050_pt1 | contig 12528 bp, 8 predicted proteins | sample WWTPWeurt_MetaG_FD_194462 | JGI IMG/M metagenome (GOLD analysis project Ga0268298, IMG submission 194462) | Activated sludge microbial communities from WWTP in Nijmegen, Gelderland, Netherland - WWTP Weurt | ecosystem: Engineered > WWTP > Aerobic digester > Activated sludge | place: Netherlands...
TGAGTGTGCCGATTGCACTTTATCTAAAAGCCTATCTCGGCAAATCCAAATGGGGCGAATACGTCCGCCTCTCGTTAGATGTGCTATGGGGCATCCCTTCCATCGTATATGGTGCATTCGGTTTTGCGCTGATGATCCTTTTGGGAATGCGTGCTTCTCTTCTTGCAGGCATTATCGTCCTCGCATTGGTTGAACTGCCCATCATGACCCGCGCCATGGACGAAGTCATCCGCCGCATGCCCGCAGACTTGGAACATGCCGCCCTCGCACTCGGTTCGACAAAATTCGAAGTGGCGATCAACATCATCACCCGCCAAATGCTGCCGGGCATCATCACTGCCATTTTGCTCGCCTTCGGGCGCGGCATCGGTGACGCGGCATCGGTGCTCTTCACCGCAGGCTACACCGACCGCATCCCAACTTCGTTGATGAACCCCGCCGCGTCACTTCCGCTGGCAGTTTTCTTCCAACTCGGCTCACCTTACCCCGAAGTCCGCGAACGCGGATATGCTGCCGCATTGATCCTGACCATCATCGTTTTGCTGGTCAGCTTCGGGTCACGTTGGCTGGCGGCTAGATTGAATCGGTATACGATCAAATAATTGCCGTCATTGCGAGGGCGTTCTTGTTCTTCGCCCGAAGCAATCTCCTACCACATTCCTGAGATTGCTTCGTCGGGAAGAGCACCCTCCTCGCAATGACGGAAAAGGACGAAAAAATGAACAACACCCACATCCAAGTAAAAAACCTCAACGCCTATTACGGCAAGCAACATGCCTTGAAAGATATCAACATCGAAATTCCCAAGAACCAGATCACCGTCATCATGGGACCCAGCGGTTGCGGCAAGACCACTTTATTGAAAACCTTCAACCGATTCTTTGAACTGAACGAGAACGTCAACCTGACCGGTGAAGTGCTCGTGGACGGTGAAAACATCTACGACCCTAGCGTGGATGTAACCGAAGTCCGCAAGGTGGTTGGGTTGCTGGCGCAACGTCCCACACCATTGCCGATGTCCATTTATGACAACATCGCTTACGGTATGCGCATCCATCAAATGAAGAAAGACCGTGCCGAATATAAAAAATCCGTGCGGCATTATTTGGAAATCGCCGGTCTATGGGAAGAAGTCCAAAAACGGATGCACGACCCCGCCACCTCACTCTCCATCGGACAACAACAACGCCTCTGCCTCGCCCGCGGCTTGGCCGTCGAACCGGAAATCATCCTCGGAGACGAACCCACCTCCGCACTCGACCCGATCTCATCGCAGAACATCGAAAGCCGTTTACTTGAACTGAAGAAAGACTACACCATTGTGATCGTGACTCATACCTTACGTCAGGCAAAACGGTTGGCAGATCATGTCATTTATATGTACCTCGGCGAAGTCGCAGAAGCAGGTCCCGCGCACGAAGTCTTTACCAACCCCAAACACGAGCGGACCAGACAGTATCTTGAAGGTCTATTCTAACTTTCAGAGACAGCCGAGAGGCTGTCTTTTTATAGGCGTATAATTAAAGCATGAAATCAATTCGTATCCTTCTGCTTGGGTTCATCGCCTTCGCTTCGTTCTTCCAGGTGTTCGCCCAATCATCCTCTTCCACTGCCGTGGTACTGACGGCGGATGGCCCCATCATGCCGCCCATGCTCGAATACCTCAAGCGCGGTATCGAAACAGCCGAACAGCGGGATGCGGAAGTGATCGTCATCCAACTCAACACACCCGGCGGCAGCGTGGAGACCATGCTGGAGATCATCGCCGCCATCCGTGCCAGCAGTGTGCCGGTGGTGGTCTATGTTGCGCCGAAAAATGCCATCGCCGGGAGCGCTGGGGCAATGATCACCATGGCAGGGCACGTCTCTGCCATGGCCCCGGAGACCTCCATCGGCGCCTCCAGCCCCATTAGCAGTTCGGGCGAAAACCTCAACAGCACGGCCGAGGCAAAGGCCAAAGAGATCACCAAGGCGGCCATCCGTCCATTCGTCACGCCACGCGGCGAAAAAGCATTGACCCTGGCCGAGTCCATGATCGACGAAGCCAGGGCTGCCACTGCCGATGAAGCCCTTGAAGTCAACCTGATCGACTTCGTGGCTGATGATCTCGAAGATCTGCTGCAATTCCTGGATGGATTTACTATTCAAATGGATGGTGGGCCGCGCACCCTGCACACGCAGGACATTGTGGTCCTGCCGCTTAACATAAGTTTCATTGAACAATTATTGATGATGCTCACCGATCCCAACATCTCATTCCTGTTGCTGGCGATCGGGGTGCAGGCGGTACTGATCGAACTCTCCAGCCCCGGCGGCTGGGTGGCGGGATTCATCGGTGCGGTCTGCCTGACCCTGGCCGCCTATGGACTGGGGGTGCTGACGGTCAACTGGTTTGGCATCCTCTTTTTGCTGATCGCCTTTGTGCTCTTCATTCTCGATATCAAAGCGCCCACTCACGGCGCATTGACCACTGCAGGTGTGGCCTCCTTTATTATCGGCGCGCTGGTACTCTTCAACTCGCCCGGCACACCACAGTCGCAACGCGTATCCGTCCCGCTTGTCATCGGCACAGGCATCTTCATCGGCCTGCTCTTCTTTGGCATCATGATGGTCGCCCTGCGTTCGATCCATAGACCGGCACAAATGGGCGGGGAGGCCTATGTTGGTAAAACGGGAACCGCCAAAATGTTCGAAGGCGAAGCGGGCCAGGTCCAGGTCGAATCGGAACTATGGAGCGCGGAGAAATCTGCAGAATCCGAGGCGATTCGTAAGGGTGATAAAATCGAAGTCGTCGAAGTTCGTGGATTGAGATTGATCGTCAAGAAAAAATAAGATGATGCGCGCCCGCGTTTCATAAAAGGACCTTATGCCTGCGACACCCACCCGAGACCGAGTCTCCCCGCAAACTGATTCGCGCCCCCTACGCCGCCCGGATTGGATCAAAGTCCGCGCGCCTTCGGGCGAAACCTATGAATGGCTGCAAAGCCTGATGCGCAAAAAGGAACTGCACACGGTTTGTGAGGAAGCCATGTGCCCCAACCTCGGCGAATGCTGGGGCAGCGGCACCGCCACCTTTTTGATGCTCGGCGATGTTTGCACGCGCACCTGTGCCTTCTGCGATATCAAACACGGCAAACCCGCTTTACTGGACTGGGGCGAAGCCGAACGCGTGGCGCAGGCCGTCAAAGCCATGAGCCTTAAGCACGCGGTCATCACCTCGGTGAACCGTGACGAACGCAAGGATGGCGGCGCGCCGATCTTTGCAATGGTCATCCGCCGCATCCGGGAACTGCTGCCGGGTTGTTCCATCGAAGTGCTGATCCCCGATTTCAAAGGCAGCATCGAAGCCTTGAAGATCGTCATGGATGCGCGGCCCGAGATCTTGAACCATAATGTCGAAACCGTGCCGCGTCTGTTCAAGACCGTCCAGCCGCAGGATAATTATGAGTGGGCGGCAGCGACGCTTTCCAATGCCAAGAAACTCGACCCCGAGGTGCTCACCAAATCAGGCATTATGCTCGGCCTGGGTGAAACGATGGACGAGGTCAAACAGGTTATGCGCGACCAGCGCAGCTGGGGTGTGGATATCCTGACCATCGGTCAATATCTGCAGCCGAGCAAAAAACATCTGGCCATGGAACGCTATTACACCATGGAAGAATTCGCCGAACTGCGCGAGTATGGCAAAGAGATAGGATTCAAGTGGGTTGAGTCGAATCCGCTGGTGCGGTCTTCGTACCATGCCGCAGAACAGGTGCGGGCTCTGAGTGTGGTGCATCGCAAGTTGTATGGAGACGGGGCGACGTAAGCGGCGATCAGATATCAGTGGAAAGCAGGCAGTACAAATGGAGTTCCCATCAACTGAGTTGATGGGAACTTTTTATTTTATGGATGGGACTATAATTTCACTAAATTTACCGGTATTTATAAAAAGGAGTTTAAAAATGTCCACCCATGAACCGTATGAGACCCTTGACCCCGAAAATTGGGATGAGATGCGCGCCCTTGCTCATCGCATGGTAGACGATGCAATTTCATACCTCCAGAATGTACGTGAACGACCTGTTTGGCAGGAGGTTCCAGCGGAGGTTAGCGCCCGGTTCAGCGAACCCGCCCCGCGTAGTCCGAAGGGGGCGGAAGAGACATACCAGGAATTTCTTGAGACGATCATGCCGTTTCCCATGGGTAATATCCATCCACGCTTTTGGGGCTGGTATATGGGAAATGGGACAGTCATCGGCGCGCTGGCAGATATGCTGGCATCTACGATGAACTCCAATTTAGGGGGCGGTAACCATGTTGCGAACATGGTTGAAGAGCAGGTTATTCATTGGGTTAAAGAGATATTGAAATTCCCAAAAGATGCCAGTGGTTTATTGGTGAGCGGCGGCTCGATGGCAAATTTCGTTGGGCTGACTGTGGCGCGCAATAAGAAGGCAGGCTTCAATGTTCGTGAAAAGGGAATGCAGAGCGACGACGGCAAGTTGATCGTATACACATCCATGGAGGGGCATAGTTGCCATCAAAAATCAGTGGAATTGCTGGGGCTTGGTAGTGAGAACCTACGGAAGATCCGCGTGAAAGATGATTACACCATTGATGTGGATGCATTGGAACGCACCATTAAAGAAGATCGTAAAAATGGGTTCCGCCCGGTCTGTGTGATCGGAAGTTCCGGAACGATCAACACTGGCGCCGTGGATGACTTGAATGCATTGGCAGACCTGTGTGAACGCGAAGGTCTTTGGTTTCACATCGATGGCGCGATCGGCGCGGTGGCGGTGTTGGCAGAAAATGTCAAAGGTCAGTTAAGCGGTATTGAACGAGCGGACTCGGTGGCCCTTGACCTGCACAAGTGGATGCACATTCCGTTCGAGGCCGGGTGCGTTATCGTTCGTCACGAAGAAGATCATCGAAAAGCATTTTCTCTTACGCCTGAATATCTGGCGCATGAGACCCGCGGGCTCGCGGCAGGACATCTCTGGTTCAGCGATTATGGCCTGCAACTTTCACGTCAATTCCGCGCATTGAAGGTATGGATGTCCATTAAGGAACACGGATTGGATCGCTTTGGGAGAATGATCGCCCGGAATGTGGAACAGGCGCGTTATTTTGGAGAACTGGTCGAGAAAGAGGCAAATTTGGAATTAATGGCCCCAATCAGCCTGGATATCGTTTGCTTCCGATTCAACCCGGGCGGATTGAATCTACAGGAACTCAATGCGTTGAATAAGGAAATACTGATGCAACTCCATGAGCTTGGCATTGCAGTCCCTTCATACACCACTTTAAACGATCAATATTGCTTAAGAATAGCCATTTCCAATCATCGCAGTACGTTTGAAGATTTCGACCTGCTGGCAAAAGAGGTAATCCGTTTAGGAGACGAGATTAAAAAACAGTAACGATACTTCTATCCATCCTTTATAGAACGATAAAGTTTTGTTTTTGGAATATTGTTATTTTTCACACAAAGATGTTGTATAATGCCGAAGACACCGCAAGATTTGTCGAGACAAGTTTTGCCGCCCTGAAAAGTGTAGGATGTACCTAAATTTTAAGAGAAGCGTACTTGTTAACGGCATGGACAAGCGGTATCATCATTTTGTCAGGGGCACGTTTGCCCCGTTGTCCATCCATATCTAAATATGAAAGAGGAGAAAATGAATAAACGTTCGTTGTTCGTCCTGCTGACCCTCATCGTGGCTGCCTCGATGATCCTCAGCGCCTGTGGTACGCCTGCCACAGAGGCCCCCGCTGCCACGGAAGCTCCTGCCACCGAAGCCCCCACTGAGGCTCCCACCGCCGAACCGACCGCTGTGCCGGAACCGGCCATCGGCTCCGCTGAACACCCCATCAAGGTGCTGTTCGTCCCGTCTGTCGATGCCAACATCATCACCACCGGTGGTGAAGTGATGGCCGCCGCTTTGAACGAAGCCACCGGCTTGAACTTCGAAGTGGTCGTCCCGACCTCTTATGCTGCGACCGTCGAAGAGATGTGCGCCTCCCCGGCCGATACCATGGCCTTCATCCCCGGCCTCGGTTACGCCATCGCCAGCCAGCTGTGCGGTGTGGATGTTGCCTTCAAGGCCATCCGCTTCGGCTACCCTGTTTACTGGGCTGAATACATTGTCGCCCGCGACAGCGAATACCAGACCCTCGCCGACCTCGAAGGCAAGAAGTGGGGTTATGGCGATCAGGGTTCGACCTCCGGTTACATGGTCCCGACCGTTGAACTCGCCGCGGCTGGAATCACCCCCGGTGAGCAGGTCCAGACCGGCGGTCACAACCAGACCGTCACCGCTGTGTACAACGGCGAAGTGGACTTCGGTACCGTCTTCTACAGCGTGCCGCTCAACCCCGATGGCAAGCCCATCTTCACGTACGATGATTATCTCGCTGGCAAGATCACCGACCTCGCCCAGTATGAGATCCCGGCTGAGTCCGTTGCGAACTGCGCCCCGGATGCCGAAGGCAAGAAACTGCTCTGCGACGGCTACCGCATTCTCGATGCCCGTGCCAACATCCGAACTGAAGCGCCGGACGTAGTCCAGAAGGTCCGCATCCTGGCTGTCTCTGCCGCCATCCCGAACGACACCATGTCCTTCGGCCCCGACTTCCCCGCTGATGTGCGCGCCCAGATCGAAGAAGCCCTCGTGGCCTTCTCCCAGACCGAAGCCTGGGGCACCTCCATTGGTTCCGCCGACTTCTACGGCTGGTCCGGTATCGCCCCGGCGGAAGATGCCGAGTATGATATGGTCCGCGAGATGGTTGCGGCCACCGGCTACAAACTTCCCGAATAAGATCTATCTTTTGTAACAAGCCTTTGGGGCAGGGAGATATACTCCCTGCCCCAAACTGTTCTTATCCATTATTTTTTCGTTTCAGGGCTGGATATATCTTATAATAAAATGCGCCCGGTCAAGATGGAACACCGGCATCCCAATTATCAGGATACCCGCTATGCTACAGATCAAAAACCTGACCAAGATCTACGACGGTGGAGTGAAAGCGCTGGATAACGTCAGCTTTGACGTGCCGGATGGACAGTTCCTGGCCGTCATCGGGCTGAGTGGTTCGGGCAAGTCCACCCTCTTGCGCTGCATCAATCGTCTGATCGAACCGACCGAAGGTCAGATCCTATGGAATGGGGAGGACATCACCGCCGCGTCACAGGAAGAGATGCGCCGCATCCGACGCAAGATCGGCATGGTCTTCCAACACTTCAACCTGGTGCATCGCTCGAAGGTGATCACAAACGTCCTGGCCGGACGGCTGGGATACGTCAACCCGGCCTGGAGCCTGGTGAACCGTTTTCCCAAACAGGATGTCGAAAAGGCCCTTCAGCAATTGCAACGGGTGGGTATCGCAGACAAGGCCAATCACCGCGCCGACGAATTGAGCGGCGGCCAGCAACAGCGCGTGGGCATCGCGCGCGCGCTCATGCAGGACCCGAAGATGGTCCTGGCCGATGAACCGGTTGCCAGCCTTGACCCCGTTCTGGCGCACAGCATCATGAGTCACCTTGAAGACATCAACAAAAACGACGGCGTCACCGTCTTATGCAGCCTGCACTTCCTTGATCTCGTCCATCGCTATGCCGACCGGGTGGTCGCGCTCAATCAGGGCAAGCTGGTCTTTGAAGGGCTGCCCAAAGACATCGATGATAAGAAGTTCAAAGACATCTATGGTCGCGATGCGGAGCGGGTAGGATAGGTCATGAACAATAAAAAATCATCTCCCTGGAAATCCATACAAGTCGGCCTCGTTTCATTTTTAGTGATGGTGATCTTTGCCTACGGATTTCAGATCACGAAAGTGAACCTTGAAGAACTCCGCAGCGAAAAACGACAGGAGAGTCTTGTGCGCGTCATGCGCGCGCTGGCAAAACCCGAGATCTTCGAATACGAACAGGCGGAAGAGATCGTCAACGTTCCCGTTTATGTTCCCTGCCCACCGGACAATCTTTCTGTGCCGGAGCAAAACACTTCCGAACCCTATCTCATAGTCACCCCTGCCTGTGGGAACCCTGGCGACGTGGTCCAGGTGGAAGGCTTTAATTTTGCGCCCAACACCACCGGGCCGCTACGCTTTGTCCCCGGCAGCGACCCGGCGAACATCGTAACCCTCGGCCGTGAAAACGCCGAGACCGACGATCATGGGAACTTTGTCGCCTCCCTGGAACTGCCCAAACGTCCCAGTGACGAAGTGCAATACATCCGTGCTACATTGCGGAAGAACGTGGGGCTGCCCCACCTCACCCAAACCGCCTATGATACCTGGGACAAGATCGTCGAAACGGTCTTCCTCGCTTTGCTGGCGACCGTGTTCGGGACCTTCCTCGCCATTCCGTTAAGTTTCATCGCCGCGCGCAACCTGATGAAGTCGGTCCGCAGTCCGCTGACCAGCATTGCCATGTCTGTGTTGGGCTGGCCGCTTGGCATCGTGTTCGGGTTCGTGGCTGTGCGCTGGGTTGGGAATCTCAGCACATCCATCGGCACAAATTCCATGATCAACATTATTGGTGTGATCGCGGCTCCAGCCTTGATGTGGCTCGGGTTACGCTGGGCCATGCCCCAGGTCGAGACCGTGACCGCCTCTCAATCCACACGCCTGGCCCGCCTTGGCGTGATCCTGGTCTCCGTATTGGCCGGATTCCTCGGTCTGTTCCAACTGGCAAGCCTCGCCAAGACCGTGGGAGAGAGCCTGCAAACTTCACTGGGTTCCTTTGGCTTCATCGGCTATTTCTTCTTTCAGGTGGGCGATATCATTGCCATCATCACACCTGCGCTGGGTGCGCTCGCTGCCGGCGGAACATTGAGCAGCATCCTGGGGCGCATCGGGCAACATGCATCCGAAAAGATGGCTGCCCCCGCCGTTAAATCCATCAACCTGATTCTGGCCACGCTAGCCGGGGCCGTGGTGTTCGGGCTGCTCGGGCAGCTGGTGGAAGTATTGTACGAGATCGGACGTCCGGTTTATACCCTGTGGGGACCCGCCATCATTGGAGCCGCTTCGGGTCTCCTCCTTGTACTGTTCACCAAACCCAAAGAGTCGCTACCCATTGGCCTGGTGGTATACACCATCACACGGACCATCCTCAATGCCCTGCGTTCGGTGGAAGCATTGGTGATGGCGATCGTATTCGTCATTGCGGTGGGCATTGGGCCCTTCGCAGGTGTGATGGCACTCGGCCTGCACACCATCGTCAGCCTCGCAAAACTTTATTCGGAGCAGGTGGAGAGCATCTCCGCTGGTCCGTTGGAAGCGATCGAAGCCACGGGCGCGAACCGTTTGCAGACCATCATCTATGCGGTCATCCCGCAGATCGTACCGCCTTATATCTCCTACACCATGTACCGTTGGGACATCAACGTGCGCATGTCCACTATCATCGGTTTTGTGGGCGGCGGCGGTATCGGTTTCCTGCTGCAACAGAACATCAACCTCTTGAACTACCGCGCGGCATCGGCCCAGATGATCGCCATTGCGGTGGTCGTCTCGATCATGGACTATATCAGTTCCGTGCTGCGCGAACGAGTAGTGTAGCGAGAAAGTTCAATAGTAAAAATGACAAAACGGGTCAGAGCAATTCTGACCTGTTTTGTCTTTAACGGGGAAACTCGTGATTGCCACGAGATTATATATAATGTACAATCCGCGCCAATTCAAGGAATCATTCCCCCATGCTAAATCTCAACCTCAAAACCACCCCCTTCCACGAACGGACGTCCGCGTTGTGCCAGCCGCAGAATTGGCGCAAGTGGGCAGGCTATTTTGTCGTCGGCTCGTATGAGCACGTGCTCGACCGCGAGTATTGGGCAATCCGCAACTCGGCGGCGCTCATTGATGTCTCGCCGTTGATCAAGTATGTCGTCAAAGGCAAGGATGCTGCCGCGCTTCTGCATCGTGTTACCACCCGCGATGTCCACAAGATGAAAGTGGGACAGGTCGCCTACACCGGCTGGTGCGACGAAGAAGGCAAGATGATCGACGATGGCACCATCTCGCGCCTCGATGACTCGACCTTCCGCCTGACTTCTGCGGAACCGAATCTGCGTTGGCTGATGATGAATGCGGTCGGCATGGACGTCTCCATCACCGAAGTGACCGATGATGTGGCGGCGCTCAGTTTTCAGGGACCAAACACGAGGAAAGTTCTAAATAAAGTTACCGAGAAACAAGTTGATGAGTTGAAGTATTTCCGTTTGATGACGAACAAAATCAAGGGTGTTGAAGTTACCATCTCGCGCACCGGCTACACCGGCGACCTCGGTTATGAGATTTGGATGGATAAACAAGATGCGCTCAAGGTATGGGACGCGCTCATGGAAGCCGGTTCTGATTACGGCATTACTCCCGTCGGTATTCTCGCCATGGACATGGCACGCGTGGAAGCGGGTCTCTTCATGCTTGATGTCGATTACACCTCCACCACGCATGCATGGATCGAATCGCAGAAATCCTCGCCGTTTGAATTGGGTTTGGATTGGACAGTCGCGCTCGATAAACCTGGTTACTTCGTCGGTCGTCGCGCATTGGAAAAAGAGAAGCGCGAAGGCTCAGCATGGAAGATGGTCGGCTTGGCAGTCGATTGGGTTGGCATGGAAAAATTATTCGGCAGTGTCGGCTTGCCGCCGCAAATCCCTGGCTCGGCTATTCGTGGAAGTTTGCCCGTGATGGTCGGCGGTGTTCAGGTGGGATACGCGTCCACTTCTACTTGGTCACCATTGCTCAAGACCTACATCGCTCTCGCCCATTTACAGAAACCGTACTACGAAATCGGCACCGATGTCCGCATGGAAATCACGGTTGAACATCATCGTCAGCACGCACCCGCGAAAGTGGTGAAACTTCCGTTTTATGAGCCTGAATGGAAAAAGCGTTAGCAAGTTGAAACGTTCGAACGTTCAAACTTGCTAACCTTCAAACCGAAAGAAAAACTATGACATCATCCAACACATACGACGCAATCATCATCGGCGGTGGACATAACGGTCTGGTCGCCGCATCTTATTTAGCCCTGGCTGGCAAGAAAGTGGTCGTGCTCGAACGCCGACCCATCGTCGGCGGCGCGGCTGTGACCGAGGAAATCTTCCCCGGCTACAAGTTCACCGAATTTTCTTACGTAGTGAGTTTGCTGCGCCCGGAGATTATCCGTGATCTGGAACTGCCCAAACACGGATTGAAAATCCTGCCGCTGCCCTCCACCTTCACCCCCATGGAAAACGGCGACTATCTCGCCTCGTGGGATGACCACGACCTGACTCGCCGCGAGTTGTATCGTCACTCGCCCAAAGACGCGGAAGCCTACGATGAGTACGCCCGCGTCATGGCGAGAGCCGCGAAAGCCATCAAGCCGATCATCAATTTAATTCCGCCCGATCCCTCTTCGATGAGCATCCGCGATTTGATGGGACTGCTCAAGGTCGGGCAATACGCGGCATCACTTTCTGAAAAAGAACTCTACATGGTTGCCAAACTCGCCACGCAATCCTCCGCGGATTTGCTCGAAGAGTGGTTCGAGACCGACGCGCTCAAAGGCACCAAAGCCGCCAGCGGCATCATCGGCACCTATCTCGGACCGCGCTCTCCCGGCACTGCATACGTTTTGCTGCATCACTACATGGGCGAAATTGACGGTGCCTTCCGCGCCTGGGGTTTTGCCAAGAATGGCTCAGGCGGTGTCAGCGGCTCGATCTATAACGCGTCGCAAGCGCTTGGGGTGGAGGTCAGAGTCAACGCAAGCGTGCAGCAGGTCAAGGTCAAGGGTGGACGCGCCGTAGGCGTTATCCTCGAAAATGGCGACGAACTCGATTCTAAAGTTGTCATGTCTGCCGCCGACCCGAAGCGCACCTTCCTGCAATTCGTTGAGCAGAAACATCTGCCCGATGATTTCGTCACATCCATTCAAAACTTCCGCGCACGCGGTTCGTCGGGCAAGGTCAACATTGCTTTGAGCAAACTGCCGAACTTCACCGCGCTGCCATACACGGGCAACGGCGCAAATTCTGTTTTGCATCGCGGCGCGGTTTCGATCAGCCCGAGCATTGATTACATCGAACGCGCTTACGACGACGCGAAGTATGGGCAGATTTCGAAGCGCCCCTATATCGACATGATCTTCCCCTCGATGATCGACCCCGACATGGCGCCTCCTGGACATCACGTGATGTCTTGCTTCGTGCAATACGCGCCCTACGATCTCGAAGGCGGCTGGAACGACCAACGCCGTGACGAACTCGGCGAAGCGGTCATCGCTACCATCGAGCAATACGCGCCAAACATCCGCGAGTGCATTGTGGGCATGCAAGTCATTTCACCGAAAGACATCGAACGCATCGCGGGCATCACCGGCGGCAACATCTTCCACGGCGAACTGCTGCTGCACCAAATTTTCTTCCTGCGTCCCACCCCGCAATGGGCAGACTTCCGCACCCCGCTCAAAGGCTACTACTTCGGCGCGAGCGGCGCTCATCCCGGCGGCGGCGTGATGGGCGCGCCCGGCATGTTGGCGGCGAAGGAAAT
>Ga0268298_10005051_pt1 | contig 12528 bp, 10 predicted proteins | sample WWTPWeurt_MetaG_FD_194462 | JGI IMG/M metagenome (GOLD analysis project Ga0268298, IMG submission 194462) | Activated sludge microbial communities from WWTP in Nijmegen, Gelderland, Netherland - WWTP Weurt | ecosystem: Engineered > WWTP > Aerobic digester > Activated sludge | place...
GGCATCGAGGGTGCCATCCGCCAGCAACTCGACGCCACCTTCGGCCTGACCCTGTTCGGCGACTACGTTCGCGCCCGGCTCGAGGCCGGCGACGGAGACCGCGACCTGCCGCGCATCCCGGCCCATCGCGTCGGCCTGCGGCTGGATGCGACCTGGAACGCCTGGCGTGCCGAGGCCGAGGTCTATCGTGTCGGCCGCCAGGACGACGTAGCCGAGTTCGAGGGCGAGACGCCGGGCTACAACGTGGTCGATGTCAGTCTGAGCTACAGCGGCCGCTATGACGGCATGCCCTGGCAGGTCTACCTGAAGGGCAAGAACCTGGGCGACCAGCTGGCCTACGCGCACACCTCGTTCATCAAGAACGCGGCCCCGCTCGAAGGCCGCAATCTGAGCCTTGGGGTCCGGCTCGCGTTCTGATCTCCACCGGCGCCGGCGGATCATGCCCGCGGCCCCGCCGGGCGCCTTTTCCTTCTGCCTCCTCGACGCGGGCTACACACCCTCGAACGAGACCCGCCCCGCCCCGAGCCGCCCTGCCGGCCCAAAAATCTCCGCGGACATGCCCGGGCACGGGCGTTACAATTGCAGGCTTTCAAGGCAGCAACCGGAGTCGCCTGCAATGCCCACCCAGACCGAAAACCTCAACGTCCTCGCCTTCGACCACATGCCCTCGCCGGACGAGGTGAAGGCGCGCGTGCCGCTGACCGAGCGTGCCGCGGCCGCGGTGGTCGCCGGGCGCAAGGCGGTGATGGACATCCTCGACCGCAAGGATCCGCGCGTGTTCGTGGTGGTCGGGCCGTGCTCGATCCATGACCCGGTGGCCGGGCTGGACTATGCGCGGCGGCTGAAGGCGCTCGCCGACGAGGTCTCCGACGTGCTGCTGCTGGTGATGCGGGTGTATTTCGAGAAGCCGCGCACCTCCACGGGCTGGAAGGGCTACATCAACGACCCCTTCATGGACGACTCCTTCCGCATCGACGTCGGCATGGAGCGCGCGCGCAAGTTCCTCCTCGACGTGTGCGAGCTTGGCCTGCCCACCGCCACCGAGGCGCTCGACCCGATCGCACCGCAGTATTACGGCGACCTCATCGCCTGGACCGCGATCGGCGCGCGCACCTCCGAGTCGCAGACCCACCGCGAGATGGCCTCGGGCCTGTCGACGCCGGTCGGCTTCAAGAACGCCACCGATGGCGACCTCGAGGTGGCGATCAACGCGATCATTTCGGCCGGCAGCCCGCACAGCTTCCTAGGCATCAACAGCCAGGGCCAGTCGGCCGTCACGCGCACGCGCGGCAACCGCTACGGCCACGTGGTGCTGCGCGGCGGCGGCGGCCGGCCCAACTACGACACGGTGTCGGTGTCGCTGGCCGAGCAGGCCCTCGGGAAGGCCAAGCTGGCGAAGAACATCGTGGTCGATTGCTCGCACGCCAACTCGTGGAAGAAGCCCGAATACCAGCCGCTGGTGATGAAGGACGTCATGCACCAGATCCGCGAGGGCAACCAGTCGATCGTCGGCCTGATGATCGAGAGCAATATCGAAGCCGGCAACCAGCCGATCCCGGCCGACCTGTCGCAGCTTAAGTACGGCTGCTCGGTCACCGACGCCTGCGTCGACTGGGCGACGACCGAGGAGATGATCCGCAAGTCGGCCGCGGTGCTGCGCGAAGTGCTGCCCAAGCAGGAGCGGCGCGCATGAACCTGGTCGTGCTGGCCGAGGACGTCGACAGCGTCGCGCTCAAGAACGTCGCCAAGGTCGCCGAGGCGAGCGCGATCGAGCAGATCACCACGCGCTCCTTCCGCCTCGTCGGCGCGAAGCCTGCCGAAGGCCTGGTGGCGGCGTGCACGGCCGGCGGACTCGATCACGTGTGGCTGCCCGAAGGTCGCCAGCTGCGCGACTTCGGGCTCTTCGTGACCGACATGGACTCGACGCTGATCAACATCGAGTGCATCGACGAGATCGCCGACATGCAGGGCCTCAAGGGCGAGGTGGCGGCGATCACCGAGGCGGCAATGCAGGGCGAGATCGACTTCCGCGAGTCGCTGACGCGACGGGTGGCCTTGCTCGCCGGCTTGCCCGAGAGCGCGCTCGCCGAGGTGTTCGATCACCGCCTGCAGCTCAACCCGGGCGCCGAACGTCTGCTGCAGGGCCTGCAGCGCGCAGGGATCCGCACGATGCTGGTGTCGGGCGGCTTCACGTATTTCACCGAGCGGCTCAAGTCGCGGCTGGGTTTCGACTATGCCTGGGCGAACCAGCTCGAGGTGTATGACGGGAAACTCACCGGCAAGGTGCTCGGCGACATCGTGGACGGCGAGGCCAAGGCCGCGCACCTCGAGCGCGCGCGCGACGAGTTGGGCCTCAAACCCGAGCAGGTGATCGCTGCCGGTGACGGCGCCAACGACATCCCCATGCTGCGCGCCGCCGGCTTCGGCGTCGCCTTCCACGCCAAGCCGGTGCTGCGCGACGTCGCCCACTGCTGCCTCGACCACACGGGCCTCGACGGCATCCTCGACGTGTTCGGCCCGGGCGGAGAGTAAGCCGCATCTCAGCCTCCATTCGCGCCTGGCGGCGCTCCTACATGAAGGCTCTCCCCCTGTAGGAGCGCCGCAAGGCGCGAACACAGCCGTCGTCCCCATCGACCACGTCGATCGCCGCACCGCTCCATTCGCGGCTTGAGCCGCTCCTAGAGGGTGGCGTTTCCGGTGCTCTCCGCCTCGCTCAAGCGCCCTGCCTCCATCCTCAGCACGCGGCTGCAGCGGCGCGCGAGCGACTCGTCGTGGGTCACCAGGATCAGCGTGGTGCCCTGCTCGCGGTTGAGGGCGAACATCAGCTCGATGATCGCCCGGCCCGTCTCGGCGTCGAGGTTGCCGGTGGGCTCGTCGGCGAGCAGAACCCGCGGGTCGGGCGCGAAGGCGCGCGCGAGCGCGACGCGCTGCTGCTCGCCGCCCGACAGGTGCTTGGGATAGTGCGTGAGCCGCCCGCCCAGACCCACGCGCTGCAGCCACTGTGTCGCGATCGCGCGCGCATCGTCCGCACCGGCGAGCTCCAGCGGCAGCATCACGTTTTCCAGCGCGGTGAGCGCCGGCAGCAGCTGGAAGGACTGGAACACGAAGCCGATCGACTCGCCGCGCAGCGCCGCGCGCGCGTCCTCATCGAGCGCGAAGAGGTCGCGCCCCTGCACCCGCACCGTGCCACTCGCGGGAACGTCCAGCCCGGCGAGCAATCCCAGCAGGGTCGATTTGCCGGAGCCGGACGCGCCGACGATCGCCACCGACTCGCCCGCGCCCACGGCAAAGCGGATGTCCTGCAGAATCTGCAGGTCGCCCTGGCCGTCGGCCAGCGTGACCTGCTTGCAAAGGTCATCGACCTCGATGACCGGATTGGAGAGCTCGATGCCCTTGCGTTTCATCATTCCCTTCGTCTTCATGTTCTTCTTGTCCGCGCTCGCCCGCGCCGACACGATCCTCGTCTGGGGCGACAGCCTGTCGGCCGGCTACGGCCTGGATCAGGGCCAGGAGTGGCCCGCCCTGTTGCAGACGCGTCTGCAGGCCGAAGGGTTCCGCCATGTCGTCGTCAACGCGAGTGTATCCGGCGAGACCTCGTCGGGTGGCCGCACCCGCCTGCCCGCCGCGCTCGCGGAACACTCGCCCACGCTGGTGATCCTGGAGCTCGGCGCCAACGACGGCCTGCGCGGCCTCAAGCCGCAGCTGCTCGCGGACAACCTGGGCGCGATGATCGATGCCGCGCACGAGACGGGCGCGCGCGTGCTGCTCGTGGGGATGCGCATGCCACCGAACTACGGCCCAGCCTACACGCGGCGCTTCGCGGAGGTCTTCGCCGACGTGGCCGAGGCGAAGAAGGTGCCGCTCGTGCCCTTCCTGATGGACGGCTTCGCCGACCGGCCGGAGCTTTTCCTCGCCGATGGCATCCACCCCGCAGCCGAGGCGCAGCCGCGCATCGTCGACACCGTTTGGGCCGGCCTGCATCCGCTGCTGGCCAGCGACGGAAGGAAGTCGGCACGCAGATGAAGCGCGCCCCGCGCCTTGTAGGAGCGCCGGCAGGCGCGAATTCGGCGGCGATGGTCGGCACGCGCGTCGAATGCGGGACCGCCCGTTCGCGGCTGCCGCCGCTCCTACAAGTACATCAGCCGAAGACGACGCGGGCGGGGCCCGAGCTCATCTCGCCGACGACCGTCCCGGACTCGCCCTGTTCGGCGCGCACGGCCGCCTGAACGGCCGCGACGGCCTCCGGCGTGCAGGCGATCAACAGCCCGCCGGAGGTCTGCGGGTCGGTCACCAGCTTGCGCTTCCACTCCGGCGCATCCGCGGCCAGCTCGACGCTGGCCCCGTAGCTCGCCCAGTTGCGCGTCGAGGCGCCCGTGGCGACGCCGTCCTGCACCAGCGCACGCGCCTCCTCGATCACCGGCAGCGCGTCGAAATGCACCGCGCCGGTCAGCGAAGCACCGCGACACATCTCGAGCAGGTGGCCGGCGAGGCCGAAGCCGGTGACATCGGTCACCGCGTGCACGCCCTCGATGTCGGCGAGCTTGGCGCCGACACGGTTGAGCGTGGTCGTCCACCGGATCATCTGCGCGTAGCCCTCTGCCGACAGCCGCCCCTTCTTTAGCCCCGCCGACAGGATGCCGATGCCCAGCGGCTTGGTGAGGATGAGCACGTCACCCGCCTTGGCACCCGCGTTGGTGCGCACCCGCGCGGGGTCGACCACACCGAGCCCGACCAGGCCGTAGATCGGCTCGAGCACGTCGATCGAGTGTCCGCCGGCGATCGGGATGCCCGCGTCGCGGCAGACCTCGGCGCCGCCCTTGAGGATCTCGCCGATCACCTCCGGCGGCAGCTTGTCGAGCGGCATGCCGACGATCGCGAGCGCCAGGATCGGCGTGGCACCCATCGCATACACGTCGGAGAGCGCGTTGGTGGCGGCGATGCGGCCGAAGTCGCGCGCGTTGTCGACGATCGGCGTAAAGAAGTCGGTGGTGGCAACGATGGCCTGGCGATCGTTGAGCTTGTACACCGCGGCGTCGTCGGCGGTATCGGTACCCACCAGCAGCTCGGGCGGGACGAGGCCGGCGGGCATCGTGGCGAGAAGCTCGGAGAGCACGGCGGGGGCGATTTTGCAGCCGCAGCCGCCGCCGTGGGAGAATTCGGTCAGTCTGATTTCGTTCATGTTTCCGAGGGAGAAAGCGACGCGCGGCGCAAGAGGCGCCGCGCGGCGTATCAACACTATGCAAAAAGGCGTCGCGACCGTAGCACAGCTGTCCGGCTTTGACGAGATCATCGACGCGCGCACGCCCGCCGAGTTCGCCGAAGACCATATTCCGGGCGCGATCAACCTGCCGGTGCTCGACAACGACGAGCGCATCGTCGTCGGCACAATGTACAAGCAGCAGTCCGCCTTCGACGCCCGCCGCCTCGGCGGCGCGCTGGTCGCCGCCAACATCTCGCGCCACATGCTCGCCGCGCTGCAGGACAAGCCCAAGAACTGGCGCCCGCTGATCTACTGCTGGCGCGGCGGCCAGCGCAGCGGCTCGTTCGCCACCTGGCTGCGCATGGTGGGCTGGGACGCCTTCCAGCTCGAAGGCGGCTACAAGGCCTTCCGCCACCTGGTGATCGCCGAGATCGAGCGCATCGTGCCCACGCTCGCGCTGCGCATCGTGTGCGGCCCCACCGGAAGCGCCAAGACGCGGGTGCTCGAGGCGCTCGCGGCGCAAGGCGCGCAGGTGCTCGACCTGGAAGACCTCGCCGCGCACAAGGGCTCGGTGCTCGGCGCCCTGCCCGACCGCCCGCAGCCGGCGCAGAAGCACTTCGAGACTCAGCTGTGGGACCGCCTGCGCCGGCTCGATCCGGCGCGCCCGGTGTATGTCGAGGCCGAGAGCCGCAAGATCGGCCTGGTCTTCGTGCCGGAGGCGCTGATCCTGGCGATGCGGCGCGCACCCTGCATCCTGATCGACGCCACGCGCGAAGCGCGGCTCGACTTCCTGGTGCGCGACTACGCCTACCTGGGTGACGACGTGGGCGCGCTGCAGGACAAGCTGCACCGCCTGCGCGAGCACCAGAGCCGCGAGACGCTCGAGCGCTGGAAGTCGCTCGCCGCCGCGCATTCCCTGCCCGAGCTCTTCGCCGAGCTGATCGACCAGCACTACGACCCGCTTTACCATCGTTCGCAGAACCATAACTACGTGAACTATGGCGACGCACTGCGGGTGGACAGCGCCGACCTCAGCGAGGCCGGGGTGCACGAACTGGCGGCGCGGATCCTGGGAGAGGGGGTGGGGTAAGGATGCGCGCTGGGCCTCCCAACGCCGCCCCCTCCGATATCAGCCGCGCTTACCCGCCGCGTTCGCGGCTTGCGCCGCTCCTACACGACCCGGACCGCGTCGGTCTCTGCAGGAGCGCCGCAAGGCGCGAACGCGGCGTTGCAGAAGCGACGGCGCGAACTCCAGGCGCATCATTCGCGGCTTGCGCCGCTCCTAAACGGCCCCGGACCACGTCGGTCTCCGTAGGCGCGCCGCAAGGCGCGAACACGGGGGCGCGGAGCTAGACGGGGCGTGGCAGCCGTCCCGGCTCCGCGCTGCGCGTCGCACACAGGCGCTGGATCATCGCCGGACGCTCGACCTCGCCCTGCTCGAACGCGATCACGCACCAGCCCGCGGGCAGGCAGCTGATCAGTTCCCCCGGTCGCAGCAGGAAATCCGGGTTCGAGGGCTTTCCGAAGCGCTCGTTGCCGAGCATGAAGGTCTCGTAGATCACGAGCCCGCCCGGGCGCACCAGCTCGAAGAGCTCGGCCAGGCGCGGCCGGTACAGGTAGTTGGCGACCACGACCGCGTCGAAGCACTCGCCATCGAGCGGCCAATGCGCGTTCTCCAGATCGAGCACGCGCGTCTCGATCCCGGCCACCCCTTCCATCGTCGCGAGCGCCGCCGCGTCCCGATCCACCGCCGTCACCTGGAAGCCACGCCCGGCCAGCAGGCGCGCATGCCGCCCGCCACCCGCGGCCAGATCGAGCACTCTCGCACCCGAGGGAAGCAAGTCGGCAAACCGCCGCACCCACTCCGATGGCGTGCCGCCGGAAGCATGCGGGGAGGAATGCAGACGGGGTTGGAGGGAGGGATTGGAAGGCATTCAGGCTCCTTGTGCTGGGGGTGCGGCGACGGGAGATCGCTCCCGGGCCGGGTCTCGGTGCCGGACCGGCAAGCCGGCGGTCGGCGCGGCGAAAAGGATCGGTCGATGGCGTCGGTCTCATTCTAGCCAGACGCGGCACGGAGCGTGCCGCCGCGCTTCACGCCTTCGCCGTGGGCACGGCCGCATCCTGGCCGTGTCGCACACGAGGGATGCCAATCGCGATCCCGGCCGGGACGCAACACCGGCGGGTTCTGTGCTATACAAAGCGGATCCAACAGCCAGGAAACATGCGCGGCGTGCGGGATTGCCGCCACTGACCAGGTGAGCCCCATCGTCCAATCCTGCCTGCGCCTGCAGCGCGATTCCCGGCACGCACTGGTGGCAGGCCTTGCCTTGGCATCGCACCCCGTGCACGCTGCCGCATTCGACCCGGCGACGGCGGGCTGGAGCGGCGGACTCCTCCTGATCGGCGGAGTGCTGGGATATCTGCTCGGCCGCCGGCTGGAACGCAGCCGTCTTGGTGGAGGGAGTGTCGTCGCGCCGTCCGGCACCACAGGCGACAGCGGCCCACACCCGCCCCCCGGCTCCGGGGGGAGCGCCTCCACTCGTAGCGCCAAGGGGTGCGCTGCGGACGAGCCCGTGACGTGCATCCGGGGCCTCCCGTCCGCATCCGCTCCCGACGCCTCGAGCCCGGGCCATGGCCGGGCTGTGGCCGCAGCGGCCACCGGCACTGAATCCCCGCCCCCATCCCCGGTCGCATCCACCCGAGACGGAACACAGACCGCGCACACGTCGTCCACGACGCCCCCTCCCGCCTCCACCGCTCCATCCGCCGGCCCGGCCAACGGCATCGCGACCGAGTCCTATCGAGAGGTGGTGGATTCGCTCAGCGAGGTGCTTTTCCGCACCGACGAGCTTGGCCGCCTGGTTTTCCTCAACGATGCCTGGAAGGACGTTTCCGGCTTCGAGCTGGCCGCCACCCGCCAGCATCCGCTGACAGATTTCCTGCATCCGGACGACCGCCAGCGCGCTCGCGATGCGATCCGTGCCCTGCTCGCGGGCGACGGCCAGGAATGGGTTGACGAACTGCGCCTGCGTACGCTCTCCGGCGAGATCCGCTGGGTCGGGATCACCTGTCGCGCGCTGCGCGCCGGCAGCGGACACGAAACCGGGATCGCCGGGACCATCGATGACATCTCCGCACGCAAGATCGCGGAGTTCAGCCTGCGCAACCTGAACCAGGAGCTCGAGTCGCGGGTACGCTCGCGCACCGTCGAGCTCGAGACCGCGATGCGTGAGCTGGAGGCGTTCTCCTACTCGGTATCGCACGACCTGCGCGCGCCGCTGCGCGCGATCGACGGCTTCGCGCGCATCCTCGCCGAGGAGGCCGGACCGCGCCTCGACGAGCGCCACCGCGACCAGCTGGTGCGCATTCGCGCCGGCGCCGAGCGCATGGCCATCCTGATCGACGCGCTGATCGACCTCGCCAGCGTGGCCCGCCAGCCGCTGCGCCGGCAGCCGGTCGACCTTTCGCGGATCGCCGAGACGGTCATCCACGAGCTGCAGGCCGAATCGTCCGCCCGAGAGGTCGCGGTCGAGATCATGCGCGACATGACCGTGGTCGCCGACCCGGTGCTGATGCACCTGCTGCTCGACAATCTGCTGCGCAATGCATGGAAGTTCACAGGTCACTGCGACCATCCGCGCATCGTCTTCGGCGCCGAACGCGAAGGTGAGCGGACGGTTTTCTGTGTCGAGGACAACGGCGCGGGTTTCGACATGAACTACGCAGGCAAGCTATTCCAGCCCTTCCAGCGCCTGCACGCGCAGAACGAGTTTCCCGGCACCGGGATCGGGCTCGCAACCGTGCAGAGGATCGTCGCGCGCCACGAGGGGCGCGTGTGGGCGAGCGCGGAGCCGGGCAAGGGCGCTCGATTCTGCTTCATGCTGGGGCATTGAAGCGATGAATTGCCGGCCCGGTCCGGCTTGCGCCGCACGATCCTCCACCATCGCCCGGTTCTGGACGCGAAACGAAGACAACAGCGACAAAGGTCTCAACCACCCTTTTGTGCACTGCAGTACAATGAATCCAATTCGGTGCGGGCCTGGCGCCCGCCACACCATTGCAGAACACCATTCGGACCTCAGGTGCCCACCATGAAAGACAAGCACTATCTGACCCCGCTCCTGGAACCGCGCTCGGTCGGCATCATCGGCGCGAGCGAACGCGAAGCCTCCCTCGGCAGCGTGCTCATGCGCAACATGCTCGAAGCCGGCTACAAGGGGAAGCTTTTCGCGATCAACCCCAAGCACGAGAAAGTGCATGGGGTCGCGTGCTACAAATCGGTCGAAGATGTGCCGCAACGCCTCGATCTGGTGGTGATGGCGGTGCGTGCCGAGAAGACGCCTGCGCTGATGGACGCCTGTGGTCGCGCCGGCGTCAAGGCGGTGATCCTCCTGTCCGGCGGTTTCTCCGAATCCGGCGCGCGCGGTGCGCTGCTCGAGCGCCAGGTGGTCGAGGCCGCCCACCGCCACCGCATCCGCCTGCTCGGCCCCAACTGCCTGGGCATCATGCGCCCGCAGCTCGGCGTCAACGCCACCTTCGCGCATGCCAGCGCGCTCAAGGGCAGCATCGGCCTGATCTCGCAGTCGGGCGCCCTGTGCGCGGCGATCCTCGACTGGGCCAAGCCGAACAACGTCGGCTTCTCGACCGTGGTATCGCTGGGTTCCTCGTCCGACATCGACTTCGGCGAGGTGCTCGAGTACATGATCTCGGACCCGCGCACCGAGAGCATCTTCCTCTACGTCGAGGGCATCCGTGACGCGCGCCGCTTCATGAGCGCGCTGCGCGGCGCCGCGCGCGTCAAGCCGGTGCTGCTGGTCAAGGCCGGCCGCCATCCGGGCGCCTCGCGCGCGATCCTGTCGCACAGCGGCGCGCCGATGGGCGAGGACGCGGTGTTCGACGCCGCGCTGCGCCGCGCCGGCGTGATTCGCCTGTACAACATGGGCCAGCTCTTCGCCGCGGCCAACGCGCTGTTCTCGCATTTCCGCCCGCGCGGCAACCGCCTGGCGATCATCACCAACGGCGGCGGCCCGGGCGTCATGGCGGCCGACCGCGCGGCCGACATCGGCATTCCGCTCGCCGAGTTCGCCGAGAGCACGGTCGAGAAGCTCAACGCCTGCCTGCCGGCAGGCTGGTCGCACGGCAACCCGGTCGACATCCTCGGCGACGCGGGCCCCGAGCGCTACCGCGCCGCGCTCAAGGCGGTGCTCGAAGGCCCCAACGTCGATGGCGTGCTGGTCATGCTGACACCGCAGGCGGTGACCGACCCGAGCGGCGTCGCCGACGTGGTGGTCGAGCTCGAGAAGACGGCAGACAAGCCGGTGCTGGTGTGCTGGATGGGAGAGGAGCTCGTCGCCGAAGCACGCGCGAAGTTCAGCGCGGCGGGCATTCCGCACTTCCGCACCCCGGAGCCGGCGGTCGAGCTCTTCAGCCACATCTCGGCCTATTACCAGAACCAGAAGCTGCTGATGCAGACGCCGTCCTCGCTGTCGCACCTGCCGCCGCCCTCGATCGAGAGCGCGCGCCTCGTGATCGAGATGGCCCTGTCCGAGCGCCGCAAGAAGCTCAACGAGATGGAGTCGAAGGCTCTGCTCGCGGCCTTCCGAATCCCGATCGCGCAGACCGTGGTCGCGCGCAGCGCTGCAGAGGCGATGGTGCTCTCGGCCGAGATCGGCCTTCCGGTGGTCATGAAGATCGACTCGCCGAACATCGTGCACAAGTCCGAGGTGGGCGGCGTGCGCCTGAACATCCGCAGCCTCGCCGCGGTGCGCTCCACCTACCAGGAGATCCTCGACGAGGTGAAGCGCGTGCAGCCGGAGGCGGTGATCAACGGCATCGCGATCGAGCCGATGATCCAGAAGCGCAACGGCCGCGAGCTGGTGGTGAGCGTGCGCCGCGACCCGGTGTTCGGCCCGGCGATCACCTTCGGCGAGGGCGGCAACCTGGTCGAGGAGAACCGCGACGTGGCGGTCGCGCTGCCGCCGCTCAACAGCTTCCTCGTCAAGGACATGATCCGCTCGACCCGCATCTCCACCCGCCTCGGCGAGTTCCGCGACATGCCGGCAGTGGACATGAATGCGCTCGAGCTGGTGCTGTTGCGCATCTCCGAGATGGTCTGCGAGCTGCCGTGGATCACCGCGATGGAGATCAACCCGCTGATCGTGGACGAGAACGGCGTGGTCGCGGTCGACGCCAACATCAGCGTGGAGAACGTCTCGCCGACGGCGGACCGCTACGACCACGTCGCGATCCACCCGTATCCTTCCCACCTCATCAGCACCTGGACGGTGCCCGACGGCACCACGGTGACGATCCGCCCGATCAAGCCGGAAGACGCCGAGCTCGAGGTCGACTTCGTGCGTCGCCTGTCTGCGGAGACCAAGTACTACCGCTTCATGAACACCATGCGCGAGCTGCCGCCCGCGATGGTCGCGCGCCTGACCCAGATCGACTACGACCGCGAGATGGCCTTCGTCGCGACCCTCGAGGTCGAGGGCGTCGAGAACGAGATCGGCGTTTGCCGCTACGCAGTGAACCCGGACGGCGAGTCCTGCGAATTCGCCGTGGTGGTGGCCGACGACTGGCAGCACCGCGGCCTCGCCCGCAAGCTGATGGGCGTGCTGATCGAGACGGCGCGCAGCCGTGGCATCCAGTACATGAACGGGGTCTTCCTCGCCAACAACGAGCGCATGCTCAAGTTCGTGCAGAAGCTCGGCTTCGTGCTCAGCAACGATCCGGAAGACAGCTCGGTCAAGCTGGGCATCCTGGCGCTGCAGGACTGATCGATGGCGGCGACGATCGAGCACATCGAGTTCCACGGACAGCCCGCGCTGCGCCTGGGCACCACGTCCGGCGCGCGCGCGGTGGTCGCACTGCAGGGTGCCCAGGTCCTGTCGTGGGCGCCTCCGGGCGGCGAGGAGCGCCTGTACCTGAGTCCGCAGGCGGTTTTCGACGGCCACAGCGCGGTCCGCGGCGGCATCCCGGTGTGCTTCCCGCAGTTCGCCGATCTCGGCCCCCTGCCCGCCCACGGCTTCGCGCGCAAGCGGCGGTGGACGCTGGCGACCGAGCGCAGCGGCAAGGATTTCGCACTGGTCGGGCTCAATCTCGAGGACGATGAGGCCACCCGCGCGCTCTGGCCGCATGCCTTCACGGCGGAGTTGTCGATCCTGATCGAGGACAGCCGGCTCGACCTCGAGCTGGAGGTCGCCAACACGGGCGACGAGGCCTTCGAGTTCACCGCCGCGCTGCACACCTACCTCGCGGTCCGCGAGGTCGAGGAGTCGCGCATCGAGGGCCTGCACGGCTTCTCCTACCGCGACAAGACCGACGCC
>Ga0268298_10005052_pt1 | contig 12528 bp, 13 predicted proteins | sample WWTPWeurt_MetaG_FD_194462 | JGI IMG/M metagenome (GOLD analysis project Ga0268298, IMG submission 194462) | Activated sludge microbial communities from WWTP in Nijmegen, Gelderland, Netherland - WWTP Weurt | ecosystem: Engineered > WWTP > Aerobic digester > Activated sludge | place...
AGCTCCCCGGCTTCGAGGAGCTTCCCGTCGCTTTCGCGCGCGATGCGGTCGAGCAGGAAGCAGAAGGCATGCTCGGAGTCAGTCTCTCCCATGGGGCGAAAGCGCCCAAGCGTGAAACGCTCGTCCTCGACGACGCCGGGGAGCTTGCCGTTGTGCGCGAAGACCCATGACCGTCCGCCGAGCTCGCGAGAGAACGGGTGGGTGTTCGCCGACGCGCGTCCGATCTGCGCAGGGTTGGCCTTGCGGATGTGGCTGACGACGATGGTGCTCGTGTAATCGTGGCTCGCGATGAACTCCAGGCACCTGCTCTCCGCCGCGGGGATCGGCTCCTTGAAGACTCGCGCGGCTCGGCCTTCGTAGAAGGCCACGCCCCAGCCGTCGGCGTGGGGTCCGAGCTCACCGCCGCGCGGGCGGAGGAGCGCCAGCGAGTGGTTCACGTCGGTGGGGTTTCTGGCACTCATTCCGAGGAGCTCGCACATGGGGCCTCCGTCAGAGCACGGGGTGGGCGACGGCGGTCACGGCGCCCACTCTCTCAGCCACGGCTGCGCGCGGTATCGATCCCAGGAGTCCGGGAGGACCGTGACCACCGGCCCTCGAAGGTCGCGCCGTGCGGCGACGCGGAGCGCCGCGATGTGCTGCAGGATGCTCGAATGCTCCGCCGGCACGCCTCTCCTCACAGCTTCAGGTAGAGCCAGGATTTTTCGAACAGCACCTTGCCGAGGTGCCAGCGCCGCCCGGGCTGGCGCAGCGTGATGACGGGTTTCGGCTCGGCGTAGAAGTCGCCGCCGCCGAACCCGGCCTTGCCATCGCCGATTTCGATGAAGCACTCCCCGTAGCCGTTGAAGCGCTCTTTCGGCGTGCCGCCCGTGACGGCCGCGGCGATGTTCTTCGCCACGACCTCGGCTTGGCCGTGGGCGAAGACACCCGCCTTCGGCAACGGCTTGCCGAGCGCCAGCGGGATCGAGACGACGTCGCCGATGGCGTACACGCCGGGGAAGCGCGTCTCGAGCGTGTGGCGATCGACGGAGACCCAGCCCGTCTCGCCTGCCAGGGCGCTCTCGCGCACGACCCGCGGGGCCCGGTGCGGTGGCACGTAGGCGAGAACGTCGAAGCCCGCCTCCGCCCCGTTCGCGAAATCGAGGCGCTTCGCGCTGGCGTCCACTGCGCGGATCTGGTGCTCGGGGTGGTAGGGGATGTCCTTGACTGCCAGGAGCTGCTTCACGGCCGCCGACATCTCGGGGCCCGCGACGCCCATGGGGCCCGGCTCCGCGGCATACACCTCGACGCTGACCGCCTCACGCAGCCCGCGCTGTCGATAGAAGGCGTCGATGAGCAGCGCTGCCTCGTAGGGCGCGGCGGGGCACTTGTACGCGGGGGCCGCGGTCAGCACGACGACGCGCCCGCTCTTCAGCGAGCCGAGCGCCGCGCGGAGCGACTCCGCTCCCGCCAGCGTGTAGAAGCCGTGGCCGGCCTCCGCGAGCCCTGGCACGGTCTCCGGGGCGAGCTCCGCTCCCAGCGCGACCACCAGGTAGTCCGCCTCGATCACCTCGCCGGACACCGTCACCTGGCGCGCCTCGGGGTCGAGCTTCTCGATCTCGCCGAACCGGAGCTCGATCCCCTTCTTTTCGAGCCGCCCGAGCGGCCGCTTTATCGCTTCGGCCTGCCGGAGCCCGACCATCAACCACAGGAGCGATGGTGCGAACAGGTGCTCGCGCTCTCGGTCGACCAGCACGACGCGGTGCGTGCGCGGCAAGCGTTTGCGAAGCGCCCGTGCCGCAACCAGGCCGCCCACACCACCGCCGAGGATGACCACCGTCTTCGACGAGCCCATCAGAACACCAGCGCCTTCTCCGCCCACACGGTCCAGTCCGCGAGCTGCTCGAGCGTGCTCCGCTTCGCACCTTCGCAGAGCTCGCCTTCGGAGATGCCCCGCGCGTCCATGCAGGTTCCGCAGACGCCAATCTCGGCGCCGTGGCGCGCCGGCCCTCGCAGCATGATCTCCACGTTGTAGTAGCCCTGAGGCACCTTCTGGTTGGCCTTGGCGCAGCTTGCAGCGTCGCCCATGAGGAACACCTTCACTTGTTCGCCTTCGCGCCTGGAGAGCGAGCCGGCGAGCCGCAAAGCGTTGTAGCTCCGCTCGGTGCCGTAAGGGGGGTCATTGAGGATGAACAGCGTCTTTGCCATGTTCCGTTTCTCCAGCGGCCAGCCGCATCCAGGCCTGGGTCCCGCCGCAAAGGGACTGAGCCGAGGCGAATCCGAGCGCTCGAAGCTCTCCGGCGGCGCGCTCGGAGCGCCCGCCCCCCTTGCCACAGACGGTGACGATCGCTGCTTCCTTTGGCAGCTCGGCGGCGCGCACCGCGAGCGCGTCGAGCGGGATGTTGAGTGCGCCCTCGACGTGCCCTTCCGCGAACTCCTCCGGCGAGCGCACGTCCACGACGACGCTGCCCGAAAGGCTGCCAAGATCCGCGGGCTCGACGCAGTCCACGACGGGCTGCGCGGTCGCAGGGCTCGCCCGGAGCGTCTCGCGCATCCGCACGGCGACGACGAGCCCGGACGCGAAGGTCAGCGCCGCCACGATCCACATCGCGGCGGGAAGCCCGAGCGCGTCGGCCGTCGCGCCAGCGAGCAGCGCTCCGATGGCGTAGCCGAGATCACGCCAGAGCCGGTACACGCCGACAGAAGAAGCTCGCCACGACGGATGCGCGACGTCCCCGATCGCCGCGAGCAAGGTCGGATACACCATCGCGGTGCCGACGCCGAGCAGCGCACCGCCGGCGGCAAAGCCTGCGAAGCCTTGGGCGAGGACCACGCAGGCGATGCCTGCCGCCTGGACCCACATGCCCGACGCGATGAGCCACTTGCGCCCTACGCGATCCGACCAGGCGCCGGTGAAGAGCTGCGCGACGCCCCAGGTCGCCGGGTAGATGGCGGCGAGCGTGCCAATCGTGGCGAGGTCCATGCGCGCGGCCGCGAAGAACAGGGGAAAGAGACCCCAGGCCATGCCGTCGTTCAGGTTGTTCACCAGGCCTGCTTGACTGACGCTCGACAGGTTCCGGTCGAAGAGCGTCGTGTTCCAGAAGACCTCGCGCTGCGTGGGCAGGCCGCTCGGCGGCAGCACGCCGTGGAGTTTGGATTCGGCGGCGACGTGGTGCTTGGTCTCGCGCACGGCGAGCGCGGAGAGCAGGAGCCCGATGGCGACGAAGACCACGCCCAGGTAGAACGGCTCCGGGCGCAGTCCGTAGCGCGCCGCGACGAAGCCGGTGGCGAGCGCGCTCCCGGCCACGGCAAAGTAGCCGGCGAACTCGTTGAGCCCCATCGCCAGGCCGCGCTTGGCCGGCCCGGCCAGGTCGATCTTCATGATGACCGTGGTCGACCAGGTCAGGCCCTGGCTCACCCCGAGCAGCGCGTTGGCGAAGAGCACCCACGACCAGCTTGGCGCCCACATCAAGAGGAACGGCACGGGCGCCGCGATGAGCCAGCCTGCGATCAGCACGTGCTTGCGCCCAAACCGGTCCGAGAGGCGGCCAGCCAGGTAGTTCGTCAGCGCTTTCGTCACACCGAAGACGACGATGAACGAGAGCACCGCGGTCTTCGCGGCGAGGTGGAAGTCCTGCTCGGCGATCGGCGGCAGGATGGTGCGCTCCATGCCGACCATGGCGCCGACGAAGGCGTTGACGACCACGAGCAGCGAGAACTGCGCGAGGTTATCGCGGATGCCCAGACGAACGTCACTCATGGTTCTGCGCCCGCCTCGCCCCGGTTGATGCGCAGGATCTCTTCCATGGCCGCGGGCTTCGGCGGCACGTCGGCGAGCGCGTCGATGAATGCGTCACGGCTCAGCGACAAGAGGGGGTTCCAGCGCTTCTCGAACGCGATCGTGCTCGACGGCTTGCCGCTCATCCCAGCCCCGCAGGCCGAGCCCGCGAAGTGCGCCGGGAACACCTCGAGGTCGCCCGGCAACGTCAGGAGCTTCTGGTGGATGCTGTCGTAGAGCTCGCCGGCGTTCTCTCGCGCGCGCCCGGGCAGGTCGGGGCGCCCGACGGCTCCGACGAACAGCGTGTCACCGGTGAGCACGAACCACGGGTCCGTGCCGCGCCTGAGATCGGTCACCACGAGCGAGATGCTCTCCGGCGTGTGCCCGGGCGTGTGCAAGGCGGTGACGCGCGTGTTGCCGAGATCGAGCTCCTGACCGTGGTCCAGCGGCTCGAACGGCAGGGCGACAGCTGCCGAGCGGTGCAGGCAATAGGCGGCGCCGACGAGCTTCGCGAGGGCAGGTCCGCCCGAGCGATGATCGGCGTGCACGTGCGTGTCGATGACGTGCGTGATGCGCATGCCCTTCGCCTCCGCGAGCTCCGCGTATTCGCCGATGTCGCGCTCGTGGGCGTCGACGACGGCGCATTTGCCGAGGCTGCCGCAGCCGAACAAGTACGCAGCGCAGCCGGTCTCGAAGTAGTAATACGGTTTGAAGATCATCGGGCTCCCCCTTCGTGTTCGCGCTCGACCTCGACGCGCCAGCCGCGGGCGCGCCAATCGACGACCCCTTGCTCCATGCGCCAGGCTTTGAAGCCCAGCTTGCGGAGGAGCTCGACCGCTTCGACCGCCATCACGCAGTACGGGCCGCGACAGTAGGCTACGACCTCGCGTCCCCGCGGCAGCTCCTTCAGCCGGGCCCTGAGCTCGGCGACGGGCACGGAGAGCGCGCCGGGGATGTGCCCGGCGCGATACTCCTCGACCGGGCGCACGTCGAGCACCGTCACCTCGCCGCTCTTCACCCGGCGGAGAAGCTCGTCGCCTTCGAGCGCTTCCATGGCGTCACGCTGCTCGAAGTAGGCGCGCGTGACCTGCTCGACCTCGGCGAGCCGCGACTCGGCCAGCCCCCTGAGCGCCAGGAAGAACTTGCAGACCTCGTCGTCCGCCAGGCGGTACTCGACGTACAGGCCCTTCTTCTCGGACTCCACGAGGCGCGCCGCCCGGAGCACCTGCAGGTGTTGCGAGGCATTCGCGACGGAGATGCTGGCTTCTCCGGCGAGGGACTCGACGGTGCGCCGGCCCTGGCAGAGCAGGTCGAGTAGCTCGAGCCGTTTCGGCGCCGAGATGGCCTTTCCCAGCCGGGAAAACTGCTCGTAGATGCTGTCCTTGAAGCGGCGGTTGGGCGTCATCGAGTCAAGTATTCAATTGATTGATAGAATAGTCAAGCAATCGAGGCCGCGCACAACGGGGTAGATTTGCCGGCGGCGGTACGCGGGGCGCTGCAGCAGCGGTGGGGTGTCGGATCGTCCTCGAGGCTCACGGTGCGCGCTTCACCGCACGTCGCGCACGTATCGTCGACACCGAACTCAATCGCGATTGGGCGCCGCATGAGCACGCGGAACGCCGGCCGCCGCGGACGGCAAGCACAAAGATGCCGAGGTCACGCCGGGCGAGAACTTGATGCAGGGGCACGACATCCTCGAACGCCTCCTTCTCGTCTATGACGAGGGAGCTCGCCGCATCGAGCACAGCGAACCGCTCGCTTCGTCGAGCCCCGGTGCCCTGTGTGATCTCGGGCGTCACACCGCGACGCTTGGGCCTGCCCCAGGCCGGCACGCACGTTGCTAGAAGTTGGCTTCGTGGGGGAGCGGCCGCTCTCGTCCGGCCTCCCGGGACCTCCCCAACCGGTGGACGCTCCTCTGCACCAACTCGATACTCGCACACCAAGGACGGAAGGCATGACTCGAGCAGCTTGGATTCTAGCTCTGCTGGTTGCTTCGCCAGCAGCGGGTTGCAACAACGCGCCCGCCAGCGCAACGCCGCGTGAGGCGCCGCCAGTCGCGAGCGCGGCGAGCCCGGCGCCCGCCACCGGCTACGCGTGTCCGATGCATCCGGAGGTGACCGACACGAAGGCGTCCGATTGCCCCAAGTGTGGCATGAGGCTCGTGCCTGCGCCTGCCGGCGGTGGTTCGGCACATTGAGGCGCGGCTCACTCACCGTCGCGGCCGCGCTGACTCTCACGAGCGCCTGCAAGGATCCGGTGCTCGAAGCGCGGGTCGAAGCGCTCGGGCCCGACACCGGCCCCTACCCAGCCGGTCCCAATCACCGCGCCGGAGCCCCGTGCACGCTGTGCCACATGGAGGGCAGCGCCGCGAGCTCGCCCTTCGACCTCGGCGGCACGGTGTACGCCCGCGTGAGCACGAAGGAGGGCCTCGGAGGCGTGAAGGTTCGGCTCTTCGACAACGACGGCGATGAGCTCGGCGTCGTGACGAACGAGGTCGGCAACTTCTTTCTCCGGGAGGGTGAGCTCGGTCCCATCGACTTCCCGATCTGGGTCGAGCTCGAGCACCAGGGAGAAGTCACCGCCATGCAGGCACCCATCTTCCGCGAGCGGTCGTGCGCGACCTGCCACGCGGATCCGGCGGGCCCGTCCAGCCCCGGTCACGTCTATCTCCGGGAGGAGCCATGAGGCGCGTCGCAGTCGCCGTCGTCGCCGCGGCCTGCACGGTCTCGAGCGCACAAAAGTCATTCGATGTGCCTAGCTCGGAGGGCTTCAGGTACGTGAGCGAGATGCTGGGCGCGCGCTGCGGGAGCCTCGATTGTCATGGTCAGGCCGGGCGCAATCTTCGAATCTACTCGAGGTTTGGCCTGCGCCTGTCCAGCGCCGACGTGCCCGGCCGGGGTCAGACCACCTCGGCCGAGCACGAAGCGAACTACGCGTCCGTGGTGATGGGCGAGCCCGAGCTCCTGTCGCAAGTGTTCGGCGACGGAGGTCGCGAACCACAACGACTGACGCTGGTACGCAAGGCGCGCTACCAGGAGAGCCACAAGGGCGGTCGCGCCGTCGACGCGTACGGGGACCACTGCATCGTCTCGTGGCTCGAAGGCGAAATCGACAAGAAGGCGTGCTTCGCCGCGTCTATCCTGCAGAAGCCGCCGGGGTTCGGCACGGCCGGTGGAAGCGGCGGCGCGAGCACGGGCGGTGCCGGCGGCCAGGGGGGGCTCGCAGGGTCGCCCTCCGGTGGTGCCGGCGGTACAGGTGGCGCGGCCTCCGGCGGCACCGGCGGTACGCCTGCCAGCGGGGGGACGACCGGCGGCGGCGGTTATACGTGCGGCATGGAGTTCTGGCCGTGTGCCCTGGACGTCTACGCCGAATGCTCCGCCGCCAAACTGTCGCCGCCGGGCCACCAGGTCTACGCAAAAGCCGACTGTCAGAGCTGCCACGGCGCTACTGGGCCCGGCCAGGAGTTCCTGCTCAGCGGCGTGGTCTGGTCGCACGACACGAAGGCCGGCGCGGAGCATGTCCAGGTTGCAGTGAAGAGCGGCGCCGACTTCTTCCTCACGTGCAGCGATCAGCTCGGCTTTTTCTTCGTCCCTGCAGCGGGGCAGCCCGCGCCCAACTGGCCGAAGGCCGAAACCCACATCCGTGCCGTGCTCGGCGAGAAGATCATGCCGGCGGACAAGGAGCACAAGCCGTCGTGCAACTCATCGGACTGTCACGCGCACGCCGAGCACACGTTGTGGGCGCCGTGAAGCGTACGTGATCGCTGCGGTCACAGCGCACGAACTGCGCGGGCGTGCTCCTTGCATGACGGGAAGCTCCAAGACTGGATCGCGTAACAGCGAGCAGAGAGGAGCTTCACATGCCGTGGCGACTTGCACTGATCTCGATCTCGTTCGCGTTGTTCGGGGGCTGCATGATGAATCACGAATGCGGAGGGAAAGGAGGAATGTGCGGAGGCGGAGCAGACGTTGCGGGAGCTTGCAGCTCGGATCACGACTGCCCAAACGGGACCCGCTGCGGCTCGAGCTCGACTTGCATTTCCGATGACGCGCCAAGTGGATGCAGCGACGACAGTCAGTGTGCGACGGACGGCTACTGCGACGCGAGCGAGGGATTGTGCCGCCAAGGCACGGCGTGCCAGGGAGAAGGCGACTGCGAAGCGGGGTTCAACTGCGACCCGACCCGCGCGCTGTGCTTGCCGGCCGCCGACCCCACCTGCGCCGAGCTGAAAGCGGAGGCAGAGTGCGCCGCACGCGCGGACTGTCTCCCCGTATACGCGGGCATCGAGTGTTCTTGCGGCGCGGACTGCACCTGCCAAGGTGGAGAGCCCGGCTGTGTCTGCAAGAGCTTCGAGTTCTTCCGCTGCGCGGACGCGTCATCGGGTTGAGCTTCCTCCGGCGTGCAGCCGCCGCGGTGGCGCGGCGCCCCCTGAGCTTTTCAGTCTGTCGTGACGGTGTTGGTCACGTCGCGCGGCCCGCGGCGGCGAGCTTCTCCGCGAAAATCGGTCCTCGCGCGGCCGGCACGTGGTTTGCTGCTGAGGCATGCCGTACTTGCCCTCGCGTGCGCGTGCCACCTCGGGTCGCGCCGTACGCGAGGGCGAGACACCCATGTGCGCTTGCGCGGCAAAGGCAACGCGACGGTCGTGGCTCCCGCGTCCTCCGCGCTGACAAGGTCACGAGTGGAGAACCGGCGGAGCGAGGATGGCCCCAGAGAACGGCGCCCCAGCCTCGTGACCAGACGCTTTGTTCGGCACGCCGAACAGCGCGGTCGCGCCAATGAACATTGCGACGGAAGCCGCCGCCCCGTGCTGTCGTGCCGTCGTGACTGCCACGCTGCCTCAGCGTCGGGCGTCGCTCAGCTTCTCCCCTTTGTAGACCGCGAAGGTTTCGTCGCTTTCGAAGTAGAGAACCTTCTTGCTGTTCCCGGTTCTGCGCTTGCCGATCACGGCGCTTGCTTTGTCGACTGGATGCCCGCTGACAGGGTCGATAGCGCTACGGGTCGCCGGCTCGTCGTTCAACCGCTTCTCGCACATGGGGCAACAGCCGTAGTAGGTCTTGTTTTCCACCACGACGGCGCTTTGGTCTTGGCCCATGTAACGGTTGTTGACCATGCAGACCTTCTTGGATTCGACGCGTTCGAGCACGGTCTGGACGGTCGTGCCCGGCCCGGAGCCGCTCGTGTCAGAGTCGCTACCGGGTCGCTGGCAACTCGCCACGGCCACCGCTGCAAGGAAGACCATCAACGGCTTGGTCATGCTTGGCTGCGCTGCAACCACCATGCCGGCATGCCGGATCGACGTGAGCCCTTCGTGGCGAGGCGCTCGAGATCGGGCTAGCGCGACGACCCGTGATCAACACACACCGGCGTGATTCGCGCGGTCACGGGGCGCTCGGCGACACCAAAGCGCTCGGCCTGACGCCGGCCCGCCCGGAGCACTACCTCCGCCCCACCTCCGACGCGCGTCACTCGGAAACGTGGGCGTGCGCGCCCGCTTCGGGCTCGTCGTGATGATTCGCGGCCGCTCGGCAATGGTGCTTGTCCTCGCCGGGAAGCGCGCCGCAGCCTTCCTTGGCGGCGCAGTGGTTCGCCGCGCTCGCTTCCGGGGCGGCCGCGGGCGCCGGCTGTGCCCCGGCGCAGCCGGCCAGCGCCCCGGCGACCAGCCCGCCGCTCGCTAGCCGCACCAACATGCGTGTACGTGCCATCTGCCACAGCGTGTAGCGCATGCCGCAACCTCGTTCAAGCCCGCTCTCGCCACCATCGCCTGGCGCGAAGCACCCACAGCACGAGACCGCTGAATACGGTGAGCACGGCGAGCACCGACGCTCCTCGGATCAGCAAGTGGTTGAAGCTCTCTCGCTCGCGGTAGTCCATGATGTGGAGCGACCAGAGGAAGTCGTAGGCGCGCCAGAGGTCGCTGCGCCGCGCCGTCACCTCCCCCGAGGTGGCGTCGACGTAGACGACGGTGTGCGCAGCGTCGTCCAACTCGATTCGCCATGCCGGCAGCGGCTTCCCTCGAAGCTCGACGGGTGCCGCTTCGATCCGGCGCGCTTCGCGCACGGGCGGCGACGCGGGTTGATCGCGGCGCGCGGTCGCTTCGGCCTCTTCGCGCGTGACCGGGGCAGCTTGCCCGCTCTCGGCGGAGAGGCGTATCGCGCGATTCTTGGCACGAACCAGCCAAAATCGGCCTGCAGGTGAGACGCGGAGCTCGAGGCTAATCGGCGCGTCGAGGCCGAGCGCTGCTGCGCGGCCGAGAGCCACTCTGGGCGCGACGACCTCGCCAGCCTCCAGCAGAAGGACGTTGGCGTCCTGGACGAAGCGGCCACGCACGGTCTCGATCGGGACCATGGCGAAGAACGCGCCGCTGAGTGTCCAGATCGCGAGCTGCAAGAACGCCGCTGCCGAAAGCCAGCGATGCAGTGCGTAGAGTCGCCGGTTCATCGGCGCGCTTCTAGCGCGATTCGATTCGGGATCGCGTGATCGATTTGGTCACAGGTGACGCTCTCCGTTTCGCGTGCCAAGCTCCGGTGGGATGCGCGGCGGGTCGGGCGTGGGACTGCTGTTCGTTGCGGGCATGGCCCTGGCCTGCGGAAGCGAGGCAGAGGGCGTGGCCAAGGAGCAGCCGAAGCTCCCCGACGCGGCGCTCGTGGACGCTTTCAACGACGGAGCCGGGACTGCCGACTCTGGCAAGGACGCCGGGGTGCCGTTCGCGGGACCGGCGAGCTTGTCCGAGACCGGCATCTTCAGCGACATGCAGAGCCGGACTCTCGCGCCGGGAGTCCTGGCCTACGACGTGCGCTTTCCTCTCTGGTCGGACGGAGCGGAGAAGCAGCGCTTCGTGAGCGTCCCGAGCGGCACCCAGGTGGACACGTCCTACATGGACGTTTGGAAGTTTCCCGTCGGCACCAAGGCGTGGAAAGAGTTCCGCGTCGCTGGCAAGCTGATCGAGACGCGCTTTCTGTGGAAACAAGCTGAGGGTGCCGACGGCTGGCTCAAGGTCGCGTACGTCTGGGACGAGGCTGGAATCGACGCCTACCCCAAGCCCGACGGCGTGCCCGACGCGGCCGGCACCAAGCACGACGTGCCCAGCGTCGAGCAGTGCGAGCAGTGCCACAACGGCGCCGGGGACGTGCTAATCGGCGTGAGCGCGATCCAGCTCAGCAAGGAGGCGGGCGGGGGAGCGCTCGCGGCTTTCGTCTCGAAGGGCTGGCTGTCACAGCCACCCGCGGCGGAGTTTCCTGTGCCCGGAGACGGCGTGGTCGAAAACACGATCGGGTACTTGCACGGAAACTGTGGCCACTGCCACAACGACGAGAGCTTCCTGGCTCAGAAGCGCGCTCTGCGTCTGAAGCTCGTCACCGCCGCGAAGACGCCCGAAGAAACACCGCTCTACAAGACGGCCCTCGGTGCGCCGGCCTTCCACGACCTCTACGGCACTCAGGTCATCGTCACCCCGGGCGCCCCGCAGACGAGCCAGCTCTACCAGCGGATGAAGGTCCGCAACCTGGATCAGATGCCGCCGCTGGGGACCGAGCTCGCCGACGACGCCGCGCTCACGACGGTCGGCCAATGGATCACCGGGCTGCCGCCGTGAGCTCGCTCTACGCGCTGCTGGCCTCGTGCTGCTGCCTCGTTCGCTGCCCCGACCACGCGAGCGACACGCCGTCCCCGAGCGGAGTGTGCGGCGTCGTCTACGTTGTGCCGTGACCCTGGCGGCGGGAGCCATGGGTGATCCCGAACGATCTCAGGTTGGCGATGAGGCGCCCCAGGCACACGTCCTCACAATCGTCCAGGGCGCACGCGTAGTCACTGCGATGCCGCACTTCGATCACCAGCTCGACCTCGCCAGGTGCGTCCGGTGAGGCGGAGTAGTGGAGTGAGTGGTCGAACGGGCGCACGGCGAAACGCGTTCGCCATTCCGGGCGCGGCAGCGCTGCGTGGGCCAGGGCGCCGAGGTCGATCCACATCGCCTGGCATTTCGTGCACCCCGGGTTCACTAGCTTCTCCGTGTCGGGATGGCGGCCGATCAGCGCCACATCGTAGCCCACCGTGCGCAGCCCACCGCCGACGCAAATCCGCGCGGGCCAGACCTCGCACACGACGGAGTGCTTGCGGGCGAGCGCGCGCAGGCGTTCTTTCTGCTGCTCGTGGGCTTCGGTTGGGGGATCCGATTCCATGGCCAGATTCCGTTGGGCGCTCACGTTCACGGTCCGTGCAAGGTCGGTGCCGTTCGCACAGTTCGGGGCACCGACTCTCCGCAAGACGTGAGCCGTCCTACGGGAGCGGCAGCCGGAAGTCGGGAGAGACGGTGGTTGCGAGGTCCACGTACAGCCCGCCGTCGCAGCCCAGCGCGAGCGCGACGGGACGGAGGTCGAGCGTCGCGGGTTGCTCCGGGAGCACTACGCCGTGGTTGTCGAAGATCGAGCCATGACAGGGGCAAGCGACGCCTTCGGGGACCACCGCGTCGAGGCTCGCGAGATTGCAGCCCTGGTGCGTACAGATCGCAGAACGGGCGTAGTACCCCTGCTCGTCCCGGCCGATCAGGGCGCTATCGAACATATCCACTCCCGGCGCCGGCTGGATGCGAAAGCGCGCGAAGTCACACGGCTGGCCGACGTTGCGCCCCGCCGGTGCGGTCGAGCAGCTCACCGCGCCGGATCCGGAGTCATCGCAGCTCGTCGCCGTCAGCGTATCGTAACCTGCGTCACCCATGCTGCCTCCGCCTTGCTCGGGAGTATCGCCAGCGCCGCCGCCGCACCCGAAGGGCGCAAGCAGCG
>Ga0268298_10005053_pt1 | contig 12527 bp, 9 predicted proteins | sample WWTPWeurt_MetaG_FD_194462 | JGI IMG/M metagenome (GOLD analysis project Ga0268298, IMG submission 194462) | Activated sludge microbial communities from WWTP in Nijmegen, Gelderland, Netherland - WWTP Weurt | ecosystem: Engineered > WWTP > Aerobic digester > Activated sludge | place: Netherlands...
GCGCAAATCTAACGAACGCGAACTTGAGTCATGCAAACCTGACTGGAGCGAATTTAAGCGGCATCAATGTGAGCGGAGCGCAATTCACCAAGTTTACGCAATGGGCGAGCGGCTTTGATCCGGTAGCGGCTGGAGCTGTGCTTTCGGACTAAACATAAAAAGGGCATGCTGATCAGCCTGCCCTTTTTATGTGATCAGTATATCGCTTTGACGATGGTCGCTCAACTGAACATGGTATTTAGATTCTGGAAGTTCCGAAATCTCAAGAATGAGGGGGATCTTGCTGAATGTTATTCGCTGCTGACCAGATAAGTTCAGCTATATCATAAGCTGCCCGGGGTTGCCCCAGGTTGCGGGCATTTTGACTTCTCGTTTTATAAAGTTCCCCCTCTTTTTTCAGCCAATGACACATTATCTCGAGCACTTCCATCGGATTTTGAGCGAGGTCTCCTGCGTTTCCATTGACGACATAATTTGCATTTCCGGTTTCCTGCCCGGGGATGACATTGATCAAGATGATCGGCAGTCCGCATGCCAGCGCCTCGGTCACAGTCAACCCGCCTGCCTTGCCTATTACACAATCCGAAGCTCTCATTAGTTCAGCCATGTTGGTCACAAAATTATACAAATGAATAGTCTGGTGCCATTCTGTTTGCTGAAACCGCTGATACAAGGCGTCGTCTCCCCCAGTGACAATAACGAGTTGCAGCGGCAATCCTGAATGATTCAAGGCGTGCAGCGATTCGTACAGATTCTCGACACGCTTACTACCCATGGCGAGTACTGTAAACAGATCCGGGTCCCATTCAAGCTTTAAGCGGATGGAGGCTTGGTCGCGTTGCCCTTTTGCCAGTTCAGGATGGACCGGGATGCCAGCTATCTTAATTTTTTCAGGAGCAAGACCGGATTCAATCGCCAGATCATATACGGTTTGAGTGGGTACCAGACATAGATCCGCCCGTGGTGAGAACCACAAATTATGAGCTGTAGCCAGGTCGGTAACGACGGTAATTATCGGAATGTTGAGATTCTCGCTGTTGAATATTGCCGAGAGAATAGCCGGATAGAGCGGATAGGTGCAAACGATAACATCCGGTTGATGCTGACGGACGACATCCCGTAAAAGATTGAACAATAAGAGCGTCATCGCGCTCTCGATGAGACCGCTTGCTGTGGAACTGTCGCTGACTTGATAACCCAGTTTGTATAGATCCGGCATCTCTCGAATTATTCTGTCGTAATTCACCTGTTCATCTCGTAGAATTGCCGGGGCGCGCTCATCATCCAGGGGGTTGACGATTTCCACGACACAATTTTGTTCGCGAGTTTCATGCAGAGCTTCCGAGATCGCAATCGCCGCGCTGTGGTGACCATACCCGTAATCTGCGATCAAAATGAGAATGCGTTTCATAACTTCCTCCAGGGTTTGTTTTCCATGGCGGAAAACTGATCTGTATCTACCCAGTCAGACGATTCAATAGGGCAGCCCATTCTGGAAAACACATGGCAATTCTTCTCAATGTGGCCATCAACGATGCCATGAGCATCACGCATATTTTTGACTTGATCATGCAGTGGGGGGCTTTAAAAATTGGATCGCAGAGTGAGCTTGTAATTAAATTGTCAAATGCGTATGGTCTTTGGATCATACTGCAATTGCATGAAGAGCGTATGTTTTTTGTCTCACCCAAGTGGCGGATATTTGTATCCCACAGTCGATGGATGTGAATGGAGGGCGTTTCTAATAATATGGTTATGGAGCTTTTGTTTTTATAAATCGGACGGTGTGATCGGCGTATTCTAGAAAGGATGATATTTCATGACACACTCAAAATTGCCTGTTGAGGTACCGATCCAGGTTGAACCTGCAGCCTCCCGTACTCTCGGTACCCTTGGTCTGGGACTGCTGGTTGCGTTAGTTGTCGGTTCGACCATCGGCAGCGGAATCTTCGGATTGCCGCAAAACATAGCGTCGGGCGCAGGTGCCGGAGCGATCCTGATCGGTTGGCTCATCACCGGCATTGGCATGCTCATGCTGGCACTCGTCTATCAAATGCTTGCACTGCGTAAACCCGATCTGGATAACGGTGTGTACGCGTATGCCCGGGCTTTGTCGGGCGAATATGTTGGTTTCAACTCGGCTTGGGGCTACTGGATCAGTGCCTGGATCGGTAATGTCGGTTACCTGGTGGCTGCATTCGGCGCGCTGGGATATTTTTTCCCAACCTTTGGAAATGGCAACACGATTGCCTCCTTCATTGGTGCATCGATCGTTGTTTGGACCGTCCATGCATTGGTGTTACGCGGCATTCATGGGGCAACGGTACTTAATGCTGTGGTCACGATCGCTAAAATCCTGCCATTGGTGCTGTTCATTGTATTGGTGGCTTTGGCATTCCAGATCGACACTTTTAACCTCAACTTCTGGGGCGATCCCAATCTTGGTTCGGTACTTGATCAGGTCAAGAGCACGATGCTTGTGACAGTGTGGGTTTTCATCGGAATCGAAGGTGCGAGTGTTTATTCAGCGCGCGCTCGCAAGCGTGAAGATGTTGGACGCGCCACAGTCATTGGTTTTGTGATCACATTATCGCTGCTAATGGCTGTTTCATTGCTTTCACTTGGAATTCTCCCGCAACCTGCTCTGGCCGAGATCAAGAATCCCTCAATGGCGGGCGTGCTTGAGGCGGCAGTGGGCACCTGGGGCGCAATTCTGATCTATATCGGACTCATCATATCAGTTGGGGGTGGCTTCCTGACCTGGATGTTGCTTGCCGCCGAGTCGCTCTTCACACCGGCTAGTGGTGGTGTGATGCCATCCTGGCTTGCAAAACAAAACGATAAAGGTGTGCCAGCGAATGCCTTGTTGTTAACCAACGGCATGGTGCAAGTGTTTCTGGCGATCACGCTGTTTTCGAAGGCATCCTATCTGGCACTGATTTCGCTTTCCACCGCGATGATCCTCGTGCCCTACTTGTTCAGCGCCTTGTATGGACTGTCGTTGGCATGGCAGGGTAAGGACAAGCAGAATTCAGGCGGCATCAAATTCGGCTACAGCTCAATTCTGATCGCAGCCTTTGCGGCGATCTATTGTCTTTGGCTATTCTATGCTGCGGGACTCAAATACTTATTACTCAGTGCTCTGCTCTACGCGCCGGGCGCGGTCGTGTATTTGATGGCAAAGCGGCAACAAGCAAAGCGTGTTTTCGAAACTTGGGAATGGGGAATCCTTGCCGTTCTGGTGGTCATGGCACTGATCTCCGCCTACTTACTCGTAACCGGACGATTGGGTCTGTGAACTTTTGCAGTTGGTCCATTACAAGTCGTCGCCGTGCAAACGATAGTTAATAAGGAGAACGAAATGACTGTTTCCAAGGGACTTTATTCAGAAGTTGGTGCTTTGCGAAAAGTACTGGTTTGTCGACCGGGTCTGGCTCATAAGCGCCTGACTCCTGCAAACTGCCACGAATTGCTGTTCGACGATGTGCTTTGGGTGACACAAGCTCAAAACGATCATGACACGTTCTCCAATGCCATGACCGAACGTGGAGTGGAAGTACTCGAATTGCATGATCTGCTCGTTGATACTGTGAGTAGTCCTGAATCGCGATCCTGGCTTCTTGACCGAAAGCTAGGCATCAATTTCATCGATGCTGAAACGTCCGAACAGTTGCGTCCCTGGTTGGAAGAATTACCACCAGCCAAGCTTGCCGACTACCTGGTTGGTGGTTTGGCGAAGGCAGAGATGCCCTTTAAATCTGCGGGCTTATTGGGGCACTTTACTGCCCCAAATGACATGATCTTGCCTCCTTTACCTAACATGCTGTTTACACGTGACAGTAGTTGTTGGATCGGTAATAGTGCAGTGCTTTGCCCAATGTTCTGGCAGGCACGCAAACAAGAAACATTGCTGATGACCGCCATCTATCGCTTTCATCCCTTATTTGCAGGCAAGGGACATGAATGGTGGGGAGACCCAACCAAAGATCATGGGCTGGCTTCACTTGAAGGTGGCGACGTCATGGTGTTGGACAAAGACACAGTGTTGGTCGGCATGGGTGAGCGCAGTTCACCACAAGGAGTTAGTCAACTGGCGCGTAACCTGTTCGCGCATGGCAAGGCAACCCGGGTCCTCGCAGCACAGATTCCCAAGTCTCGTGGGGCAATGCACATGGACACTGTTTTCACCTTTTGTGATGTTGATCTGGTAACAGTCTTCCCGGAGATGGTCGATGCGGTTCAGGTCCACAGCCTTCGACCAGGTAAGCAGGAAGGTACTCTGGATATTCGTACTGAATCAAAATCATTTTTGGATGTCATCGCCGAAGCGATCGGTGTGCATAAACTGCGCACGGTCGTTACCGGGGGGGATGTCTATGAAGCTGAGCGCGAACAATGGGACGATGGCAACAATCTGCTCGCGCTCTCTCCCGGCGTGGTGGTTGCGTATGCGCGCAATACGTACACAAATACACTGTTGCGTAAGGCTGGGGTGGAAGTGATCGCGATATCGGGGGCAGAATTAGGTAGGGGGCGCGGCGGTAGCCATTGCATGTCGTGCCCGATCGAGCGTGACGCGCTCTAAATGCTTTGCAAGAAAGAATCCTGCAAATTTAGGAGAAAACATGAGCTACAACTTACGAAATAAAAGCCTGCTGGATCTGAAAGACTTTTCCCCCAGAGACATCCGCTTTCTGCTTGACCTCGCTGCTGAACTCAAGCGTTCCAAATACGCGGGCAATGAACGACCTCTTTTGACAGGCAAGAACATTGTGCTGATTTTTGAGAAGGCATCAACTCGCACACGCTGTTCCTTTGAGGTGGCAATGTACGATCAGGGCGGACATATCACCTATCTGGACTCAGCCGGCTCTCAACTTGGGTATAAAGAATCGCTCAAGGATACTGCACGGGTATTGGGCCGACTGTACGACGGGATCGAGTACCGTGGTTTCCATCAGAGTGTTGTTGAAGAGCTTGCCCGCTTTTCGCATGTGCCGGTCTGGAATGGTCTGACCGATGAAGCACATCCGACACAGATCTTGGCAGATCTGCTGACCATGGAGGAGTTCGGAGAAAAGCCGTTGCGCGAATTGTCATTCTGTTACCTGGGAGATGCCCGCTTCAACATGGGCTGCTCGCTGCTGGTCGGGGGAACACAAATGGGTATGGATGTGCGTATTGCCGCCCCTGCTGAGTTTCAGCCTCCGTCTACATTGGTTGCAGAGATGCAGGTACTCGCTCGTACCACCGGAGCGCGTATCACCATCGATACCGATCCTCTGAAGGCTGTCGCCGGCGCGGACTTCCTGTACACCGACGTCTGGGTCTCAATGGGTGAACCGGAAGACGTTTGGAAGAAGCGCATTGATCAATTATTGCCGTACCAAATCACGACAACCCTGATGCAGGCAACCAAGAATCCCCGCACCTATTTTATGCATTGCCTGCCCGCGTTTCATAACCTTGATACTGAGGTTGGGCGACAGATCCACGAGAAATATGGCTTGAGCGAACTTGAAGTTACTGATGAGGTTTTCGAGTCCAATGCCTCCATCGTCTTTACCCAGGCAGAGAACCGTATGCATACCATCAAAGCAGTGTTGGTTGCCACACTTGCGTGAACATCCACATGTGAAGATTAAGTTGCGGTCGATAACCCAGTGGTGCGGTCAGTTGGGCGGTAATAGCAAATAAAAACGAAACTCAAAGAACGAAAGGAAAACGATCATGTTAGTCAAAGCAAAAACATTTAACGGTTACAAATTAGACAGTCTCGATGGGGAGATAGGAAAAGTGAAAGAATTCTTCTTTGATGATCATCATTGGACAATTCGCTATCTGGTGGCGGATACGGGAAACTGGCTTACGGGCAGGCAGGTGTTGATCTCACCATATTCATTGGTCGCTGTAAATAAAGAGGAACAGTCGATCAAAGTTGATTTGACCCAAAAGCAGATCGAGGACAGCCCGTCCTTGAGCAGTGATAAACCTGTCTCACGGCAATTCGAAGAGGAGTATTACGGGTATTATGAAGTGCCGATTTATTGGGGTGGTCCATATATGTGGGGGCCTTATCCCTACATTGTTCGTGACCGTGAACAATGGAAAGAATTCACCCAGAGTGAAAAAGTGTCATGGGATCCCCATTTGCGCAGTACATATGATGTGAGCGGGCATCACATCCAGGCTTTGGACGGTGAGATCGGTCATGTTGAGGATTTCATCATTGATGACGAGACATGGGCTATCCGCTATCTTGTGATTGGCACACAGAATTGGTGGACTGGAAAAAAGGTGCTTGTTTCTCCGCTATGGATCGAGCGGGTTAGCTGGGACGATGCAAAAGTATATGTCAACCTTCTCCGAGAGACCATCAAGCAGTCGCCGGAATATACTGAAGAGTCTCTGCTGACAAGGGATTACGAGTCTGGTCTGCATCGCCATTACGATCGCGTTGGATACTGGGCTGATGATCTGTCAGCCAATAAGCATTCTCGTTGAGGCAGCCTCGAGTAATAATTTTCACGCCTTAACTTTTAAGCGTAGGACGAATGACCAATTGAAATGTTTTCACAGGTCAAGAAACAGAATCGCTCATCGTTTGAGCGCAAGGTTCCTCGAGTGTGTACTGTGACTGTGATGAAGGAACCGCAAAATGAGCTCAATACCTACCACTTCCACAAAACAAGAAAACATGGTTTGGCACAATCGATCTGCCGGAGATGTGTTGACACACCTTCGTTCCTCGGTGGGTGGTTTGTCTGCGCAGGAAGCGGCACAACGCCTGGAAGTTGACGGCACGAATGAAATAAAAGAAGGCAAACGTGTCAGTCCGTTGCAGATTTTCCTTGGGCAATTTAAAAGTATCCTAATCTGGATTCTCGTTGCAGCTGGTATCGTCTCAGGTGTGTTGGGCGAAATGGTGGATGCCATTGCCATCCTTGCCATTGTTGTTCTTAATGCAGTGATCGGCTTTTATCAGGAATTCAATGCCGAGAAGTCCATCGCTGCGCTCAAAAAGATGACCGCACCGCAAGCGAAAGTGCGGCGCGATGACCGGGTCATTTCCATTCCCGCCTCTGGCATTGTCACCGGTGACATCCTCATGCTGGAGGCTGGCGACCTGGTTGCGGCGGATGCGAGACTGATCGAGGCGGCTTCTCTCAAATGTATCGAGTCTGCTCTGACGGGCGAATCGGAATCAGTGACGAAGCAGCCCGCTGCCTTGGATCAGGCTGATGTCGCTCTTGCTGACCGTGAAAACATGGTGTTCATGGGAACAAGCATCGCATCGGGCATTGGTCGAGCCGTGGTGGTGGCAACAGCAATGAATACCGAGCTGGGGCATATTGCAGGCTTGATGGAAGAAGCGGGCGCCGAGCCCGACACTCCACTCCAACAAAAACTCGACTCGTTCGGAAGAATCCTTGTCTGGGTGACACTTGGCATTGTTGTGCTTCTGTTTGTGTTGGGGTTGCTGCGCGGAACGGATCCAATGGAATTGTTCATGACCTCGGTCAGCCTTGCCGTTGCTGCTGTGCCAGAAGGGCTTCCTGCTGTTGTCACCGTTGCGCTTGCGCTCGGAGTGTTGCGCATGTCCCGCCGCCGCGCGCTTGTGCGCAAGCTGCCAGCGGTCGAAACTCTCGGCTCAACAAGTGTGATCTGCACAGATAAGACCGGCACGCTGACCGTTGGTGAAATGACTGCGCGCGTGCTTTATGTCTCAGGTCAAAGTTATGAAGTTACCGGAGAGGGTTATGGACCGGATGGTGAAGTTTGCATCGATGGAAAAAAGGCTGAAGCGCCGCACCTGGCTGCTTTGGTTGAATTCGCGACCGTCATTCTTGCCAGCAATAACGCGCATCTTATCCAGGAAGGTGAGGACTGGAAAGTCGTCGGTGATCCGACCGAAGGCGCATTGCTTGTCGCCGGTATCAAGGCTGGCGGCGATCGCGGCAGGATCGAGAAGGAATTCCCGAAGCATCACGAGATTCCCTTTGACTCTGATCGCAAATTGAGCACGGTAGTTCGCAAGTTGCCGGACGGGAAGTTGCGCGCCTTTGTCAACGGCGCGCCTGAAGTGCTGTTAAATCGCTGTATGAACTTATATACCCGCGACGGGATTCGCCTCATGGCGGATGAGGACCGTAAAAATATTCTGGCGCAAAATATCATTATGGCGCAGCAAGCCTTGCGTGTACTTGGTTCTGCTTATCGCGATCTGGAGGACACATCGCCCGCTGAGCTCACTTCGGATATGGTGGAGAAAGACCTTGTGTTCATGGGGCTTGCGGGAATGTATGACCCGCCGCGTCAACAAGCAAAAGATGCCATCGAGAAATCCCGTGTTGCGGGTATCAGGGTTGTGATGATTACCGGCGATCACCCTGAAACTGCGGCGGCGATTGCGCGGGAGATCGGTATCGCATCTGCCGAAGACAAGTCTGTCACAGGTGTTGAGTTGGATAAGATAAGTGACGAAGATCTCCGCAGGCGTGTCTCCACGATCGCTGTTTATGCGCGTGTCACTGCCGAACATAAATTGCGCATCATTCGTGCCTGGAAAGCCAACAATGCGGTGGTTGCAATGACTGGTGATGGCATAAATGACGCACCCGCGATCAAAGGCGCTGATATTGGTATTGCCATGGGGAAGTCCGGCACGGAAGTTACCAAGCAAGCCGCAGATATGATCATCACTGATGATAACTTTGCCACGATCGTTGCCGCAGTGGAGGAAGGTCGAGGCGTTTACGACAATATTCGCAAGACTCTCCAATACCTGCTGGCTGGCAATACTGGCGAACTTCTGCTAATGACTACATGTGTGATCATCGGTTTACCCACTCCTTTATTGCCGATTCACCTGCTCTGGGTCAACCTCGTCACAGATGGTCTGCCTGCACTTTGTCTTGCAACTGACCCGATCGATCCGGATGTGATGAAGCGTCATCCGCGCAGTCAGTCTGAACGAATTACAAGCCGCGGCTTCCTGCGCACGATGGCATTCACCGGCTTTCTTACCGCAGGTGTTGCGTTTGGCGTTTACTACTATATGTTGCAGGCAGAGACCACTGAAATCGCCCGCTCTTATGCGTTCACAGTTTTGGTCTTTGCTGAACTATTGCGTTCTTTCGGCGCCCGCAGTGAAACCAAACCTGTCTGGCGCATCTCTCTGTTCACAAATATCAATCTCGTCATTGTTGTTGTTCTTTCATTTGGGCTCCAGATGTGGAGTCAGCACAACGAGATGTTGGGCGGCTTTCTCAGAACATCAAAGATATCCTTCGTCGATGGGTTTCTGCTTCTTGCTTTGGGAGCCATTCCATTGTTTGTATTAGAAATGGAAAAAGTTATTCGCAATGGTTGGATGGCAAAACAAAACACTGATCGAAAAGCGCATATTTAATAATATATACAACACCCGGCTCAACAGGTCGGGGATAGTTTCGGAATAGGGGATAAAAATATTCCGGCACTCGTGCAGTAAGTGAGATTTCAACATGGTAAACTTGATTTATCTCCCAAAAACAAGATGCCTGCATCGCAGGCATAAGTGATAACAATTATTCATTCGCCCTGAAAACTTCTTAATCTCACCGAGCGTCCACCATGAAACCTTCATCCGTCTCAGCCCTTGCCCATCCAAACATCGCATTGGCGATGTAATCTCAAGGGAACACAATATTTGGTCTCAGCCAAGTTGGTTTTGTCCAAATATGGCGGTCAAAAAAGTTCGAAATCTAAAAATGTAGACGCCCCTGTTGCAGGGGCGTCTTGTTTGGTTATTCGGAATATGGCAATATTTCACAGTGTATAATCGCAAAATCGAATCTACTCCGTTTCAAAAAAGGTAAACAGTGCTTAAAAGTCTTCAAGGCAGGCTAAGTGCTTTGTTCATTGCTTTTGTTTTGCTTGTGCTTACTTCGGTTGGCGCAACGTTTTGGGGTGTTAAGACACAGCAAAAGGATGCGCTTGTCATAAATCTCGCAGGGCGGCAAAGAATGCTGGTGCAGTTAATGACCAGACTGGCGATTGAGCATCAAGATAATGAAACAAAAGCAACCCTGGAGCAGGCGGAAGCGACATTTGAGCAAACACTTTCAGCGCTGGAAAACGGTGGTGAGACAATTTATCTGCCTGATAATTTTGTAACCCTGCCCCAAACAAACGATGTAGAAATCAAAGCGGCATTACAAGGTGTACGCGGAGACTGGGAGCAGTTCCGGGCAGCCATTGATGTGATTCAATCTATGCCGCAGGGTGAGGCTGGACTGCCAGCCGCAATTCAGGTTCTGGAAGTGCAATCGGCTCTGCTTGCGCAACAGGTAGACTGGGTCGTGCAACTCTATGAAGCCTCTGCCACGACAAAGCTGAATATTCTTCGCAACATTCAAATCATCTTTTTGCTTTTGGCGTTGGTGCTGCTTGGGGCGGGGGCGGTAATTATACGTCGATCCCTGCTGCGACCGTTGACAGAGTTGAGCGTTGCGGCTGCCCGTCTGGGCGGAAATGATCTCGAATACCCGGTGCAGGTTCAAGGTCCAGAAGAGATGCGGAACTTGTCTCAATCCTTCGACGGGATGCGAGTCAACTTACATTCCGCCCGCCAGGAATTGATCGATCTCAATAATAATTTGGAGAAGCGCGTCTTTCAACGGACTCAGGAATTGGAAGCGTTGAATGTCGTCAGTCAGGAGATTACTTCGCGGCTCGATATCGAACAGGTCTTGAATTCGGTGACTGAAAAATCGCGCGCACTGTTGGATGGTGACGTTTCCTTTTTGTGCCTGTTGGATACCAGCCAGCGAAATCTTAACCTGCAAACATTCAGCGGCGCGTCCGATGCGGCCGTGGGAGATGTGACTACCATAAAAGACCATGACCTGACTGTTGCGATCGTGAGCAGTGAAAAGGCGGTGGTTTGCGGTATTGATTCGTGCCGCGAAGGCTGTGCGATCCTGTCGCAGAAGTATCGCGGGAGTCATCTGGCTGCGCCGTTGCGAAGTAATGAACAGATTATTGGCGCGCTGTGTGTGGGCAGTACCAGCCGGCAAAGATTTGGTGATGAATCCACCGACCTGCTAACTAAACTTGCAAATACGGCAGCAATCGCCCTTGAAAACGCCCGTTTATATGAGCAAGCCGAGCGCATTGCCACACTTGAAGAGCGCCGCCGTATCGCGGCAGATATGCACGATGGCTTGGGGCAAACCTTGAGCTACCTTGGTTTGATGACAGATCAGGTGGTCGATTTTCTTTCAAAAGGTCAGGAAGAAGCCGCAATGGAAAGATTGCATGGTACGCGGGAGACGATTGAAAAAGCAACAAGCGATGTGCGCAAAGCCATCAACCGGCTGATGGATGAAAACCCGATCAACTCTGATCTTTGCGGACAATTGCAGGATGTGGCCAATGAGTTCTCCTCCCAGAATAATGCCGTCATCGAGTGGTGGTGTGATGCCGCATCGCCCTGCAATTGTCCACCTCAAGTGAATGAACAGGTTGTTCATGTGGCGCGTGAAGCATTAACCAATGCGATCACTCATGCGCATTCGGATAGGATCCGTATGCGCTTTGAAAAAAAAGTGAACGATCATTTCCTGTCGATCGAGGACGACGGAGAAGGATTCGATTCCTCCCAGCCTGGCCCGAATGGGCATTTCGGCCTGCAAATTATGAAGGCCAGAGCGGTGCAAATTGGCGGGCATCTTGAAATCAAATCTGCGCCCGGAATTGGAACACAAGTCATTCTATCCTTTCCTGCAAGCAGCAAGGAATAATGGGCGCATATGAAAAAAATACGGGTTCTTTTGGTGGATGACCATAATTTATTCCGTGAAGGTCTGGCTGTGATCATAGGCTCACAGCCAGACATGGAGGTTGTGGGAAATGCCAATGATGGTTTGGAGGCGGTCATCAAAGCGCAGGAACTGAAGCCGGATCTGATCTTGATGGATATTCAAATGTCAACCATGGATGGTCTGGAGGCGACCCGTCAAATTAAAAATTCTCTTCCAGAAACAACCATAGTGGTGTTGACAGTCCGCGATGATGATGAAAAATTATTCGAAGCCCTGAAAAGCGGGGCGCAAGGATATTTATTGAAGGATATTCGCTCGCACAAAATGGTGGAAATGCTGCACAGTGCTTTGAATGGGGAAGCCGCAATAACTCCTTCGTTTGCCGGACGGGTTCTTTCTGAATTTCGAAGGCTGAGTTTGAATCAAAAAAGCCAATCCGATCTTCCAAACGAAGATAATACCTTGACTGAACGCGAGTTGGATGTACTCTCTCTGGTTGCGAAAGGCGCATCGGACAAGGAAGTGGCTGAAAAATTAACTGTAAGTTTGAACACAGTCAAGACTCATATACGTAATATCCTCGCCAAATTACGAGTGAATTCCCGCAGGGAGGCTGCCAGGCTGGCGCAAAGCAAAGGTTTGTTGTAACTAAAAAGAATTAGTTCTTTTTGAAAAGAAGCGATTTTATAAATCGCTCTTTTTTCATTCCAAATATTACAC
>Ga0268298_10005054_pt1 | contig 12526 bp, 12 predicted proteins | sample WWTPWeurt_MetaG_FD_194462 | JGI IMG/M metagenome (GOLD analysis project Ga0268298, IMG submission 194462) | Activated sludge microbial communities from WWTP in Nijmegen, Gelderland, Netherland - WWTP Weurt | ecosystem: Engineered > WWTP > Aerobic digester > Activated sludge | place...
ACGCCGCGATGGACGCCGGCGCAAAGGTGACTCCTGCCAAGCGGCCGAAGATCTGCCTCGCCCTCTCGGGCGGCGGAGCACGGGGCGCAGCCCATATCGGGGTGCTCAAGGTTCTCGAGCAGTACCGCGTGCCCATCGACTGCATCGCCGGCACCAGCATGGGTTCGCTCGTGGGCGCCGCCTACGCGACCGGCATGACAGTCCAGGAGATGGACGAAATCACCGGTGCGATCACGACCGAGCTGCTCTTCAAGGAGAACCCGCCGCGCGAGGAGCTCTCGATGCAGCGCAAGATGGACGACTACACGCTGCTGTTCGGCCCCGAGCTCGGCCTGGTCGACAAGAAATTGAAGTTCCCCAAGGGCGTGGTGACCGGCGTGCAACTGGAGACGGTGCTGCGCAAGCTCTCCAAGGTGAAGGGCTTTCAGCGCTTTGACGATCTCGCGATCCCGTTTCGCGCAGTGGCGACCGACCTGGTGACCGGCAAGGCGGTGGTGTTCAAAGAGGGTGAGCTGGCCAATGTGATGCGCGCCAGCATGTCGGTGCCGGGCGCCGTTGCGCCGGCGGAGTTTGGCGGCATGATCCTGGTGGACGGCATGCTGACCGAGAACCTGCCGGTGCAGGTGGCGCGCTCGATGGGTGCCGACATCGTCATCGCGGTCAACGTGGGCACGCCCCTGCTCAAACGCGACCAGCTCGACGGAATTTTTGGCGTGGCCGGCCAGATGGTCAGCATCCTGACCGAACAGAACGTGCAGGCCTCGATTGCGCTGCTCAAGCCCACCGACCTGCTGATCTCACCGGAGCTGGGCAACTACACCACGGCCGATTTTGACGCGCTGGCCAAAATCGCGGTGCTCGGCGAGCCCGCAGCCGAGAAAGTCGCCGGTCGGCTCAAGGGGCTCTCACTGCCGCCTGCGGCCTATGCCGAGCTGCGCAAGCGCCAGACCGTGGCCCCGGCGCCCGATCTTCGAAAGATCGACGAGATCCGGGTCGTGGACCTCAAGCGTGTGAACCCGGAAACCGTCATTGCCGACATGGAGACGGTGGCGGGCCAGCCGATCAACCAGGAGGCGCTGGACCGGGACATGCGCCGCATCTATGGCACCGGTGATTTCGAGCACGTGAATTACACCCTGATCGACGGACCCGGCAAGCGGGTGCTTGCAGTCGACGCGGTGGAAAAGACCTGGGGGCCGGACTATGTCCGCTTCGGCCTGGGTCTTTCGAGCGATTTCAGCAGCCAGTCTTCGTACTTCAACCTGGCCGCCAGCTACAGAAAAACCTGGATCAACTCGCTGGGCGCCTCCTGGCGAAACATGGTGCAGTTCGGGTTCAACAACATGGTGGCCAGCGAGTTCTACCAGCCGCTGAACGCCGAGGGCGACTACTTTGTCGCGCCCAACATCAGCTACCTGACCCGCCCTGTGTACCTCTACCAGGGAAGGAACAACGTTGCGAGCTACAACTTCAGCTCGGCCCAGCTCGGGTTGGCACTCGGTGCCAATTTCAAGCGTTACGGAGAACTGCGTGTCGGACTCGTGGGAGGAGGCCTGAAACCCCAGCTCGAGACCGGCCCTGTCTTGCTGGCACCCGATGACAATCGCATTCACCAGGGCGCCGTCAACGCGACGCTGCTGTTGGACCGCTTGGACAACGTGCACTTCCCAAGGTCCGGATGGCGCTTCGGTGCCAGTCTCTACAGCTCGAACACCGGCCTGGGCGCGGACCAGAGCTACAACCGATGGACAGCCGATGGCACGGCCGCCTATTCCGTGGGCGACCACACCTTTAACGTTGCCTTCAAGGCCGGCGGCAAGCTCGGCGGAAAAGAACTGCCGGCTTACAGCTGGTTCCAGTGGGGCGGCTTCCTGCAGCAGTCCGGATACAAGACCGGGCAGTTGTACGGCAACAGCATGACCTATGGCCGCGCGATGTACTACCACCGCATCATGCGCGGCACCATGCTCGATGGCGCCTACGGGGGCGTATCGCTTGAAATGGGACGCTACGGCGTCCCCCTGCTGCCCGACGCACCCAGCGGCGTGCTGACCTCGGGCAGTCTGTTCATCGGGGCCGATACCCCCATCGGACCCGCCTATCTGGGCTACGGGCGCGCAGCGGACGGCAACCAGAGCTTCTACTTTTTCCTCGGCAAGGCGTTCTGACGGAACCGGCGCGGCGCGAGGCATTCCCTGGAGACAAAAAAAACGGGATGCGTGATGCATCCCGTTCTGTCTGGCGCGGCCAGAGCCGCCGTCGCTATTGGAAGCGCCAATTACTTGGAAGCGGCTTTCTTGGGGGCCGGCTGCACGGAAATGGCCACCGCCTCGACGTAGACCGCCTCGATCTGGTCGCCCACCTTGACCGCCTTGAAATGCTCCGGATTCCTCACTTTCAGGTCGACGACATTGCCGTTGGGGCCCTGGACGGTGATGGTCTTCGCCTTGGGATTCACGGCCAGCACGTCCGCGGTGATCGTCACTTCGCGAGCTTCGGCAGCACCTGGCTTCTGGCCAGGCTTGGCCTGCGCTGTATCCGAGCTTTGCGTGCTTTCACGCAGGCCGCCGCCTTTCTTGACCTGCATGGTCAGGGCCTGGACGTATTCAACAACCAGTTGGTCGCCCACCTTGACCTGGTCAAAGTTCTTGACTTCCGGGCCCGCCACCACCTCAAAGGTCTTGCCAGAAGCGGCCTTCAGGCTCACTTTGCGGGTGGCCTTGTCAATCGCCGACACGGTTGCACTGGCCTTGACGGTCTCGGCGACCGCCACTTTTCCGGGCTCATTGGCCGTCACGACAGCACCGGTGGGCGCCTGCTGCGCAAGTGCCGGCACAGCCAACACGGACAAGGCGATCGCGGCGGACAAGATCGAAATACGCATGATTTGATTCCTTAGGGTGAAACGGAAAGTTGGGGGAAAGCAGTGCGCCACCTGAGAGCGGCCACCGGGCTGCAAAGAATTCGCGACGCAAGCCGTACGGGGCGACGGAACTCAAAACCCCAAGATTGTAGGGCCGAGCGGATAAGCCGTTGTGCCGGCGAGGGCCATCATGCCGACGCATGCTATAACCCCCTCTTTCCACGCGCCGGTACCGTTCATGACCGTTCCCGAGCTCACCGTCCAGGACATCGAAGTCTTCATCGACGGCACAGGTCCGAATACCGTGGTGATGATCCACGGTTGGCCGGACACCCACCGCCTGTGGGATGCCACGGTCGAGACCCTCAAGGGCCAACACCGCTGTGTGCGATTTACATTGCCAGGCTTCGACCCGCAGCAGCCTGCGCGTGCGACCGCGCTGACCGACATGACGGCCCTGTTCGGCGCCATCGTGCAAGCCGTAAGCCCGGACCAACCGGTCACGCTGCTGCTGCACGACTGGGGCTGCATCTTCGGATATGAGTTCGCTGCACGGCACCCTGACCAGGTGGAGCGCATCGTGGCCGTCGACATTGGCGACCACAATTCGGCTGCCTTCGCAAGCTCACTCACGGGCAAGGCGAAGTGGCAAATCTTTTCATACCAGTGCTGGCTGGCCGTCGCCTGGTGGACGGGACGCCACATCCATGCAGCTTTGGGCGATCGCATGACACGCACGATGGCAGGCCGCTTGCGCTGCCCCACTGCGCCCGAGTCCATCGGCTGGCCGATGAACTACCCATACGCCATGCAATGGTTCGGCCTCATGGGTGGCTTTCGCGGCGCGGCACCCGTTGAACCGGCATGCCCCCTGCTTTATCTCTATGGTGAGCGCAAGCCCTTCATGTTCCATTCACCGCAGTGGCTGGAGCGGATCGCCGCCCGCCCTGGCAGCGCGGCGCAGGGCTTTCGAACCGGGCACTGGGTGATGGTGGAGCAGCCTGGCGCTTTCAACCAGCGGGTGCGCAGTTGGCTCAACCCGGCGGACGCTTAGGCCTTGGCAGCCGGTAGCGCAACCCCTCGGGATCACTGCCGCGCAGACCGGGCTGAAGCACGGCATCACAGGTCAGAGTGCTTGCCCGATGTCCAGCCTCGCGCGCCGATCGCCTTGTCCGCCACGTCCGTGGCGGGCGCCTCCAGGGGCGTGCCCATGGTGTCGTTCCAACGGTTCAGGAAGGCAAACATGGCCACCACGCCCAGGATTTCGGTGATCTCGCCGTCGCTCCAATGCTGTTGCAGTTCGGCAAACTGGGCGTCGGTCACCGCGTTCGGCTGGCTGGCTGCGGCCAGGGCAAAGTCCAGCGCCAGGCGCTCGCGCACGCTGTAGTGCGGGCTGCTGCCGTAGGTCCAGACGTCGGCCAGCTTGGCGTCGCTGATGCCGAAGTTGTGCGCGCCCAGCAGCGTGTGCGCCTGGCAATACAGGCAGCCCGACACCTTGCTGGCGACATGGCCGATCAGCCGTCGGAACCCGAGGTCGACCTCGCCTTCAGGGTCCATCACCGCGCTGTTGAGCTGCGCCAGCGCCTGCACCAGTTTCGGCTTTCGCTGCATCGTCAGCACGCTGTTGGGCGTGAAGCCCAAGGTTCCCAGGAAGAAGTCGAAGTGCGGCTTCAGTTCGGGCGTGGTCGCGGGTGGAAGGGGCTTCAGGCGGGGCATCTCTCGTTCTCGATGTGTCGGCACTGCATCCGGATCAGACTCCAATCAACGCAAAGGACGCGAAAGGTAGACGCCCTCACGCCCCACGATCGTGGCCCTTGCCGGCATCAGGATCGTGCAGTCGTCACAAGGCGCGCGGATTTCATCCGGACCGTCGGTCGCGATCAATTCGCCTTGTGCGAACACCTCGAAGCCGATGCAGGGCCGGACAAAACGAAAATCCGGCGTCTTGATCACCACCGTCTGCAACAACTCGAAGCACCTTGCCGACTCGGGCGCCGCCCATGCCGGATCGTGCCCCAGCAGGCCGAAGTGGGCCAGGAAGCGCCGGGTCACGTCGATCGCGACATCCGCGCTGGCCCGCAGGAAGTGCTGCCCGCATTCGACCACCATGCCGGCGCCCCGGCCGGAAGCCTCGCCAAAGTGGCCGTGCTGGATGACCGGGGTCCCCGAGCCCAAGCCACCGGGCATGACCAGGTGCACCGCCGGGCGGCCGATGGCGAGCGCCGCTTCACTGTTGCGCGCAAAGGCCGGATAGACCCAGAAGGGTTCGACGTCCTGGCTGGTCGAGTGGATGTCGAGCAGGTGGTCGGCTGCGGCCACCACCGGGCGGAGTTCGCGAGCGCGGCGCAGCTCGGGGCTGTCTTCGGGGCCGTCCAGCCACTCTGAAGACCAGATGCGATTCAGGTTGTGCAGGAGCTGGCGGCTCTCAAACGGCTGGGCCGGATCGAAGGTTTCGTACGCAGCCACGTTGGCAAAGCTGACGGTCAGGGTGCCGATCAGCGGGCGCACACCGGTGTCCAGCAGGTGCGCCGCCGCCACCATGCCGCAGAACTCGTTGCCGTGCGTGAGCGCGTTGATGAGCACATGCGGCCCGGGGCGTCCCGATTCGAAGCGGTGCACGTAGTCGATGCCGACGTTGCCCTGACGGTAGGCTGAGAGGTCGCGCGGCAGCAGTTCGAAGGCCGGCGCCGCGGGCGCGGGCAATTTGCCGGGTGGGTTCTGGTTTTCAGTCATGGAATTCCGCTGGGTGTGGGGCTGGATGGGCCGGGCTCTGCTTGGGTGAGGCTCACGGGAAGGGCGAGCGATCAGGCTTGCGCCAGTATCCGCCGCAACCACTGGTTCAGATCGACGATTTCTTCTTCACAAACCGAGTGCCCCATCGGATAGTCGTGCCACTCGACGGGGTGGCCCAGCGCCTGCAAGGCGGCGCGCGAAGCCATGGCGCCCACGATGGGCACCACGTCGTCGTGCCGGCCGTGGGCCAGGAAGACCGGCGTGCTGGCATTGACGCCATGGCGCTCGGCAGGCGTCAGGGCCGCCAGCGGCAGATAGCCCGACAGGCCGACGATTCCGGCCAGGCGCTCCGCGTGGCGCAGCCCGGTCATGAGCGCCACCGCGCAGCCTTGTGAAAAGCCCGCCAGCACAATGCGGCTGGCCGGGATGCCACGCGCCTTCTCGCGCTCCAACAGCGCCTCGATGGCGGCCTGCGAAGCACGCAGGCCCTGCTCGTCCTCGCGCGCGGTCAGGTCCACACCCAGGATGTCGTACCAGGCCGGCATGACGTAACCACCATTGATCGTGACCGGAATCTCGGGCGCGTTCGGGAACACAAAGCGCACCGGGCCGACGCCAGACAGATCCAGCTCCTGCGCGATGGGCACGAAGTCGCGCCCGTCGGCGCCCAGGCCATGCAGCAGCAGCACGGTGGCGCACGGGTTGTCGCCGGTTTCAATCTCGATGGTTTCCAGGGGCATGGCGTGCTTCAAAAGACACCCATGGTAGCGGCGCGGCAGAAAAACGCCTCAGCCCTGGTCAAACACCGCATCCACCGGCACCTGCAGGCCGGTGACGATCTGGTTGGTCTTGGCGGCCAGTGCGACGATGGCCAGCAGCTCGCCGTGCTGCTGCGGCGTCATGCCTTTGGCCTTGGCGGCAGCGGTGTGCGAGTGCACGCAGTAGCTGCAGCCGTTGATGATGGACGCGGTGATGTAGACCATCTCCTTGGTCAGCGGGTCAATGGCGCTGGGCGTGGCCATGACCTGCTTGACCTCGGCCCAGGTCGCTTCCAGCAGGGCCGGATCAAACGCCAGGCGTTGCCAGAGGTTGTTGATGAAATCGGTCTTGCGCGTGGCGCGGATGTCGTCGAAGACGGCCTTGACGCGCGGGTTGCGCTCGGGGTCGGGGATGGGGGCGATGGTGGACATGGTTTATTGAAGGGTTGGGGACATGAGTGCCTGAATCGTTGGGGACAGAGCAAAGTTCACTTCGTGTAACTCTTGGGCTGTCCCGCAAGGCTTCATGAGATCAGAACAGGCTGCGGGTGTCGTCGGGCGCCGGCGTCGGCATGGGACGGTGCGGCGTGTGCTGCGCCGGCTCCCGGGGCGCCGGCTCGCCGATCAGCGGAACAGCGGGCATCCTGCGCAGCAGCGCGTGCGCCTGCTCGTCGCTGGCGTGCAGCCAGGCCTCGAACTCGCCCGGCGCCAGCAGCACCGGCATGCGTTTTTCATCGCCGGGGCGGTGCATGCGGGCCATCAGCGGATGGGCGTCGGCGTTCACCGTCAGCAGCGCGAAGCTGGCCGTGACCTCGCCGCTGGCGGGATCAGGCCAGCGCTCCCACAGGCCGGCCGCGGCGAACAGGTCGCCATCGGCACGCGCGATGCGCCAGCGCACCGCATGGCCGGTTTCCCAGCAGGGCTCGAAAAAATTCTCCATGGGCGCCAGGGCCCAGTGCCGTTCGCGCCAGGGGCTGCGAAAGCTGGGCTTGACGGAAGCGGTTTCGCTGCGCGCGTTGGTGGTGTGGCGCGACAGTTCTTTCGCATGGGCCGCGTCACGGCTCCAACGCGGCACCAGACCGAACCGCGCCAGCAGGCAGCGCGGCGCCACGTCATGCTGCCCCGGCGCGCCGCCGCGCACGAGGATCGGCGCCTCGTAGCCGGGGTACACCTCGCGCGGCCAGTCGGCCTCGGGCAGGTGCGCCAAGCCCAGCCGCGTGGCACGCAGGCGGTCGCGCGACGAGGGGGTGTAGTTGGTGCACATGGCCGCATTGTGGCGCGAGCTGCAGTTCCCTCAAAACCACTGCGCGCATCGCCAAAAGGGCAAAGGCAGCCGGGTCGCCCCGGCTGCCTCGCTGGTACGGCCCTGCCAATGGCAAAGCCGCGCCGTGACGCGCCCGATTACTTGGGCATGATCACCGTATCGAGCACGTGGATCACGCCGTTGTCGGCCACGATGTCGGTGGCGGTGACGTTTGCGTTGTTCACCTTCACGCCACCCATGGTCACGATGGCGATCTCGCTGCCCTGCACCGTCTTGACATTACCGGCCTTGACGTCCTTGGCCATCACCTTGCCGGGGACCACGTGGTAGGTCAGCACGGCCTTGAGCTTGCCCTGGTCCTTCAGAAGCGCGTCCAGGTCCGCCTTGGGGATCTTCGCAAACGCAGCGTCCGTGGGCGCGAACACCGTGAACGGACCCGGGCCCTTGAGCGTGTCGATCAGGCCGGCAGCGGTGAGGGCAGCGGCCAGCGTCTTGAAGTTGCCAGCGGCAACGGCGGTATCAACGATGTCCTTGGCCTGGACAGAGAACGCGGCACCAAGGGCCAGAACGGTCGCGATGAGGGTCTTTTTCATGAGGTACTCCGGAGGTGAAAGTGTGGGATTGCCACGCCAAAAATGTGGCGCAAACAGAATGTACCTACTTGTCAGTATCCACAGATACCGTATGGTAATAATTAATACCACACAGTATATTTTCGCGATTAATCCAGTGTGCCGCCCATAAGGCAGTTCATCCTCAGCGCGCCTCAGCCAAACTGCCGTGCCGCCGCCATCGCCCCCATGCGCGCACTGATGGTGTGGAACTCGGCCACGGTCTCGTCGATGATCTGCTGCACCGGCTTCACCGCGTGGATCAACCCCGCTGACTGGCCGGCCAGCGCCGGCGCGGCGTTCATGTCGCCGCCGAAATAGACCTGCTGGATACCGGTGAAGGTGTCGGGCTGCATCAGCCCGGCGTCATGGATGGTCCGGGTGAAGTCCGTCTTGAGCGCGCGGATGCAGGGCGTGGACTTGGTGTTGAGCATCCAGGTTCCGGTGATCTCGGCCGACACGATGGCGTCCTTGTAGTGCGCGTGCACCGGGCTCTCGGCGCTGGCCACGAAGCGCGTGCCCATCTGGATGCCCTCGGCGCCCAGCGCAAACGCCGCCGCCATGCCGCGGCCATCGACGATGCCACCCGCGGCGATCAGCGGCACCTCGACGCGCTCGCGGATCGCCTGCAGCAGCACCAGCGTGCTGACCTCCTCGGGGTTCTTGAAGCCGCCGCCCTCGCCGCCCTCCACCACCAGGCCGTCCACCCCGGCGTCCACGCATTTCAGCGCGGTCTCCAGCGTCGGCACGGCGTGATAGACATTGATGCCGGCGGCCTTGAGCGGCGCGATGAACTTGGCCGGGCTGCCCGCCGAGGTCGTGACGAAGCGGATGCCCGACTCGCAGACGAAGCGCAGCATCGCGTCGTCCTTGAGGAAGCGGATCGGCAGGTTCACGCCGAACGGCAGGCCGCTGGCGACCATGGCGGTGATCTCGCGCTGGCAATTGGCGGTCTCGCCCGACGAGGTTTCGATGATGCCCAGCCCGCCCGCGCGAGAGACCGCCGAGGCGAGCGTGCTGCGCGCGATCCAGCCCATCGGGGCCTGCACGATGGGGTAACGGGCGCCGGTGTGGGCGAGGACTCGGTTCATGGGATCAGCTCCAGACGGGTTTGGCGATTCGGGACGAAACCGCAGCAGTGTCCGTGCATTCCGGCAAGGGGCCAGTCACCTTCGCGTCCAGCGAATATCACTATTAATTCGATAGCTACAGACGTCCATTTTCGGCTGGGATATGGCCACTTTTCCCAACATCTGTCGCAAATGGATGGATGGACGAAGCAGGCGATCGCCTGCCCGGACCAAGCGGTCTGCAAGACTTCAGTGAGCACATAGGGAAAATCCCCAGCCATTTCGCCCGAAATGCCCGACCGCCAGGACTGTTCTTCGATTACCGTCAATGGCTTGTGCGCCGCATCGGTTCGCCCGGAATCGATCCGCATCCCCCAATGGACCGAGGCCCCCAGGTTCGCAGGAGACTCCATGCAACGCCGATCGCTTTTTGAGACCACCGCCACACTCGGCCTGGGCGCCCTGGCCGGCTGCGCTCTGCCCGGCAATGCCGCGCGCGACGCGAAGACACCCTTCGATGTGCCCGTCACCTATGTGCCCATCGTCGGCAGCGACATGATGTTCCCGGTGCGCCGCATCTATTGCATCGGCCGCAACTACCGGGCCCATGCGATCGAGATGGGCTCCAACCCCGACCGCGAGCCCCCTTTCTTCTTTCAGAAACCCACCGACGCGATCCAGAACGTGGCGCCCGGCACTGTGGCGGATCACCCGTACCCGACACTGACCAAGAACTACCACTACGAGGTCGAACTGGTGGCCGCCCTGAACAAAGGCGGACGCAATATCCCCATGGGCAGCGCGCTCGGCCACGTCTACGCCTATGCCCTGGGCCTGGACATGACGCGGCGCGACCTGCAGCGGGCGATGGGGGACGAGAAGAAGCCGTGGGAAATCGGCAAGAGTTTTGACAAGAGCGCGCCGATAGGTCCCCTGCACCTTGTCGGGCAGACTGGTCATTTCACCCAGGGCGGCATCTGGCTCAAGGTCAACGGCCAGACCAAACAGAACGCTAACCTGAACCAGATGATCTGGAGCGTGGCCGAGCAGATCAGCAAGCTGTCCGAAGCCTTCGAATTGATGCCCGGTGACATCATCTATTCGGGCACGCCGGAAAACGTCGGCCCGGTGGTGCGCGGAGACGTGATCGAGTGCCACATCGACGGTCTTCCGAACCTGAGCGTGAAGATCGTCTGACCACTTCCTCCGCGGCCATCGACAGAGACACAACCGAAGCTTCGACCTACCCTGTCAGCCCCTTGTTTTCAACCCCAACCGGAGATCCCGATGAACCATGGCCTTTCTCTTCTTCGCCAGCTGCTGGCCGTCACGCTGACCCTGCTGAGCCTGGCCGCCAGCGCGCAGACACCGCCGCCCTATGGGCTTTCAATCAATATCGAACAGGCCAAGAAGGCCATGGCCGCCGCTGAGGCCGAGGCACGCAAGAACAACTGGCAGGTGGTGATCTCCATTGTCGACACCGGCGGACACCTGGTCATGCTGCAACGGCTTGATGCGCAGAATGCCAGCGTCGACATCGCCACGGGAAAGGCTCGCACAGCCGTGAATTTCCGTCGGCCCACCAAGGCGCTGGAAGATGGCCTGGCCGCAAATGGCAGCGCGCTGCGCATCCTCGCGGTGCCGGGCATCACGCCCTTGCAGGGAGGCCTGCCGATCGTGGTGGACGGCAAGATCATCGGCGGCATCGGTGTCTCCGGCGTCCTCGCCACCCAGGATGAAGTCGTTGCGAAAGCCGGGCTCGATACGCTGACCGCCAAGTAACTCAGACGATCGGACCTTCAGGTCCGCGTCTGAAGGTCATGTTCAACCTGGCCGCACATCCCCGGTCAGGCCGATTCCCCCGACTGGCTTATCCAGGTGCCTGACGCTTCGGAGGGCGCAGGGGGCGATCGAAACAATCACGCCGCCCCGCGCCCCTTCTGGCTTTCGAAATACACCACCTTGCGCGCGCGCTGCACATCACCGAGCGGGCGGTGCGCGGCCAGCGCCTGCCACGGGTCGAATACGCCGGCTTCGGCCTCGGCCGCGAGTTCCTGCCCCTTGGCCGAAGCCGTGTCCTGACGCGGCAGGCTGAGCCGGGCCACAGTGGTGTAGGGACTGGGCCAGTTGACCGATGCGTCCTCGATGGGCGTCAGCGCCTCGCTCACAAATGGCTGCACCTGCAGATCCCATTGCAGGTGATGCTTGGCCAGTCGCGCGCTGAAATCAGCGCCCCAGTCGGCATTGGCGCCCTTGGTGGCCGCGCCATTGGCGCCCGCTGGCACCAAGCGAACGCGAACCGCATACGGCCCGCAGGCCATCGGCACCGCACTGAACAGGGTTTCCGTGGCAAAGCCGCCAAAAGGCCGGCCCACGGACTTGATCAGCTTGAGCATCCGCAGGGGGCCGCCAAACACGCCATAACGCTTGAACAGGAACTTCAGCAGGGACCCGCCGCCACCCGCAGCAGCGACGACGAAGTCGACGAACTCGTCGCTCTTTGGGAACGCAAACGCTTCCTGGTTGATCAGTGTGAAGTCCTGGCTCCGCGCCGGGCCATTGCCCAGAGCGGAATCCCCCTCCACACCCAGCACCCGGATGGCAAACCCGCGAATGTCGGGTGTACGGTCCGGGGCGCGGTCCAGAGCGCCGTTGGACAGGCGAACCTGCGCCTCGAACGTTGCCGGCTTCGCGAAAAGTCCGTGCCGGGCGAAGTCGGGCAGGTCGTCCAGCACCTGCAGGGACCCGCGGGCCGCCGTGATTTGCTTTCGATGCAACGCACGCCCCGTACCGTATTTCTTGGACTTTCGTGCCTGGATGGCGGCGAAATGCCGGGCGTAGCCGGCAAACCTCTTGGCTTCGTCTGGAGCGATCTGTTCTTTCCAGTCCGTGGCAGGGGTCAGGTCAGGCTTCATGAAACAGCATCCGAAGTGGAATCAAGGCCCGATGCTACCTCGCATGGCGAAAAACGGCTGCGCCAGGTCAGCGCAGGTTTGCTGCGAACACCCCCTGTCAATCTTGACAGGGGTCCAGCCCCTCGATAAGCCGATCCCTCCTAGACTCATCAACATCACGCGCACCAAGGCAATCAGGGATCGTTGACAAAGCGTGAAAACCGCGAGCAGCCCGTGGCGGGCTCCGCGGCATCCGTGCGGCAGCGCCTCCATCAGAGGGGCGCGCCGCACCGTGGTGACCCCTCTTTCTGCACCCTTGTTATCCGCTCAACC
>Ga0268298_10005056_pt1 | contig 12523 bp, 8 predicted proteins | sample WWTPWeurt_MetaG_FD_194462 | JGI IMG/M metagenome (GOLD analysis project Ga0268298, IMG submission 194462) | Activated sludge microbial communities from WWTP in Nijmegen, Gelderland, Netherland - WWTP Weurt | ecosystem: Engineered > WWTP > Aerobic digester > Activated sludge | place: Netherlands...
TCTCCGCTGGGGAGAGGTTTTTGCAAAGATTCAAATTCATCTCTGCTGATGCGTTCCGCGCCGACCGTGCCATTGCAGTACAACGAGAAGCGGAAGTAAGCCACGTCACTGGCGCGGACAAGGATGCCGTAACTATCATCTGCGCGGCACAGGTTGGGGCGGGCGGTGATCTCGGCGTAGTAATTATCTTCCGAGAGATTCTTCCGCAGGCTGATGATGTACTCCCTGCTTTGTGCTGAGAGGTTGAGTCGGTTGTTATCGATCGCCGCGCTGGATTTTTCAGTGACAGAGGTACCCCAAAGATCCTCGTCTGAAAAATCGTCAGTGAGGAAAGTCCGCCCGATGCCGGGGCGCATTTCAGGGGTGGGGGCTTGGGTAAGGAATGCGGCGGGCGATGGAGTAGCCGATGGGGGGAACCAGATGATGGTCGGGGTGGGAGACGGGGTCGCCGTCCAATTGACAGGGGTCGGTGTGGCGTTGAGGTTATCCATAAAGGCGCACGAACTTCCGATCCCGGCGATCATAGTAAAAATCAAGATGCGTAAAAACATCATGCGTGTTTGGTGACAGGTTTTCATGGATTGTGTCGTAAAATTAAGTGAACGTCATTCTAGCATATAAGGAGCTATCATGAGCGAGAAGCAAGTGCTTGTTACCGGCGCGTGCGGTGAGATCGGGCAGGCGTTGGTGCAGGGGTTGGCGCAGCGAGGAGGTTACCGCATCGTGACCGCGGATTTTATGCCGCTGCCTGATTCGATCAAGAATCTTTCGGCGGAGCATGTGCAGGGGGATCTGGTTTACAAGATCAAGACCTTTTACGATTATGACTTCGATATCATTTTTCATTTGGCGGCTTCGCTTTCTTCAAAGGCTGAAGTAGCCACTGAAGAAGCGCATCGCATCAATGTGGAAGGGACGATGCAGCTGCTGATGCTGGCGGCGTATCGTTCTGAGAAATATGGCAAGGCGGTCAAGTTCATCTTCCCGAGTTCCATCGCGGCGTACGGCATGGCGAACCTGGCGGAGAAAATTAAGGCTGGCACGGTAAAGGAGGAGGATTGGAACACTCCGCATACCATGTACGGTTGTAATAAATTGTATTGCGAAAAACTGGGCATGTACTACGGAAAATATTTTGGGCAGAAGCATTTGGATTCAAACCCGCCGGTCATGCTGGACTTTCGAGCCATCCGCTTCCCCGGGCTGATCAGCGCTTTTACATTGCCCAGCGGCGGCACAAGCGATTACGGACCCGAGATGCTGCACGCGGCGGCGCAGGATAAACCCTACGCCTGCTTCGTGCGTGAAGATACGAAGATCTCCTTCATGGCAATGCCCGACGCGATCAAGTCCCTGCTGATGCTGATGGATGTGCCGCGCGAGAAACTTTCCAACAGCGTGTATAACATTGCCGCCTTTGCGCTTACAGCGGGGGAGTTCCGCGAGCGCGCGCTTAAGGATTTCCCCAATGCCCGAATCACCTTTGAGCCAAATCCGCGCCGGCAGGGCATCGTAGATTCCTGGCCCGAGGATGTGGATGACTCTCTGGCTCGCACCGATTGGGAATGGAAACCCGATTATGATGCGGATAAGTTCTTTGATGAATATTTCATGCCGGAGATCCGCAAGAGGTACGGGAAATAAAATATCTTGCAAAACAGAGAAAAAGCGGACTGTGAGGAACAGTCCGCTTTTTGATAGCGCGTGATGGTTCAACGATGATGTGGAGTATTGGGAGGGATTCGAGTCTGCAAAACAGGGCGGCGAGATTCTTGCCAAATTCAAAATTGTGCGTAAAAATTCGCGCACTCGTGTGCTGGTAAATTTGCATGGGTAAACATTCGATCGAATACTTCGTCAAGTGAATAGGAAAAATGATCATGATCTCATGTAAGCTTGGGCTTCACCAATGGATCTACGCCTACGAAAGCACGGTCCGTTATTGCAAGAAATGCAAGAAAAGACAGGAAAAAGACTCCGCCGGCAAATGGGCGGTATCAAGCGGGGCAAAACCCCGAAAAGTGGATACCACCCAATACTGCTCCTGTCCGCGCGATTACACGGTTTCCATCAGCATACGGGTCTGCCCGCACTGCGGACTTCCCCGTCGTCCACGTTGACCTGCTTTCAATTGCAACGTAAAAAAAGAGACTGCCGCGCGGCAGTCTCTTTTCATTCCATGAATACTTTACTGGCTTTCCTTCTTTTCCCGTCGCGCTCTCAACCAGCCGTTCAAACTGTACTTCACTACCCGCTCATTGCCTTCCAGTAATTTTTTGATGTTGGGGCGCAGCGCCCAGATCAGCAGCACTTCTGCGCCGATGCCATACCAAATGTCGATCCACGGCATCAATCCCTGCGAAGCGCGGATCGCGAAGACAATGATCGCAAAAAATGCAACAGCCATCGTGGTAATGGATGCGATGCCGATGGTGAAGAATGTCAGCATCCCAAGCGGAAGGATAATGAGGATCGAGCCGGGCCATAGACCCATCGCTCCGCCCACAGAAGGCGCTCCGCCTGCGCCGCCGCCCAAGCCGGTTAATTTTCCATTCGCATCACGCTGCGGCAGGAAAATGGAATAGTTGTGTCCAATGATCGCTGCGAGCGGAGCGATCACATGCACCCAGTGATGATCGGGCGTCAGCCAAGAGGCGATCCACACACCCACCGCGCCTTTCAAAATATCGAGCATGGCAGTAATGAAACCTGCCCAAAAACCAGCCGCGCGCATCGCGTTTGTGCCGCCTGTGCGCCCGCTTTCAATTTCGCGGATATCTTTTCCTGTTTTGAATTTTACGATCAGCAGTCCAAAGGGGATCGAGCCAAAAAGGTATGCCAGTAGAATGCTTCCGATATCGAACGCGATTTGCATTGAAACTCCTTTAGTTGAATGTAATCATAAAACACGAAAAACGAAATAAGGTTGCTTACAACACTTCCAAAGCCACTTCTTTGAAACTGCCGTTTTCGATCCAAAATCCGCGGGTGCGCCAATTCCCGTCCACGCGGGAAAGTATGACGTACACCACTGCATAGGCGGCTTGCGCTATGTCGGTTGGCGAAACAATTTCAGGTCCGGTGGGATGCGAATGGAAGATCCCCAACAGGTCAAGCCCTTGGGAATCGATCCACTCGAGGGCATTCAACTGTTCGATCGGATCCATCACGTATCGCGTCGGGCTTTGTGCCTGGTTCGTCACCTCAAGCACAGATTCCACCCGTGAGTCTTTTCCTGCCAAAAGCCCGCAAGCCTCGAGCGGAAATTGCGCATCAACATGCGTGGTCATCTTCTTTAATTGTTCTGTTGTGAGCGTAAGGGATTGCATTACCGTAAAAAGATAGCGGCGAACCATGCCATGCCGATGATGGCGGCGGGACCCGTCACTGCGCGGCGCAAAGGAATATTTTCAGCAAGGCTCACCGACAGCATGGTCAACCCGTAAAGCGGGCCTGTCAACGCCAGCCCGACTTGTAACGGTGTCAGCGGCCAGTAATGCAGCCCCGCGCCGATCTGTGCGCAGACAATGCTGATGCCGATCGCCCAGGGGAAGTCCCAGCGGTCTGTGCCGTCCAGGTGCAAAATTCGCAGGCTGATCAACCCGGCAAAAATGAATACGATGGGAACCAAAAGGAACATACGCACGCCGGTCTCGCGCAGCGATGTGACGAGGATCAGGAACAGCGCGTAACCAAGTGCGGTCAATCCGGCGCGGGCAAATCCATAGGAAGGCGCGGAAGGGTCGATGGTAATGTATTCCGCGAGAAAGACGATCACCAGCAAACTTGCGCCAAAAGCAAAACCAAACCACCAGGCATTTCCCCCCGAAAGCAGGTTAAGAGGAGCGCCGATCACAAATGTGGTCAATGTCGGCAGGATCAGGTGTTCCACATTGGGCTTTTTGCCGAGCGAGGGATGGTTGCGGGTCAGCCAATCCATGCCGCTGGCGGTTAGTGCGGCGGCAAGCAAACTCATGGCGTTGCTCAGGGTGAGGGGGTAGGCAAAGTAAAAACCGGGCAGGGTAATGGTCAGCGTGAAGCGCGGCGATTGAATGAGCCGGGTCAGCGCGAAAGTTAACAGCACCGAAGCGACCAAAAGTCCCAGCCGGTCGGCTGATGGCAGGTAGGAACGGTTCTCTTGCATGGAAAGATTGTACCTGTGGGAGCGTGTGAACGCAAGCAGGGGTATGGTAGAATCGAAATGTTATGGAAGTAACTAAGACAGAAAATCTGCCGCCTCCCCCCGGCGTTATTAACTCGATCAGGGCAGGCTTCGACGCCATCGCAACCCATATTACAGCCATTTTTTTACCGTTGCTGCTGAATCTCTTCCTCTGGCTTGGTCCACGCCTGCGGATGAATGCCCTGTTTGACTCGATCAAACCCGAAGTAGTTTCGATCTGGAAGGCGAGCGGCGTGCCTGCGGAAGATATCCAACGTATTTTGGAATGGTATGAAAGCACCATCCCTTCCATTAATTTGTTTTGGATCTCTCGAACGCTCCCGATCGGGATCTCCAGCCTGTTCCTGTCTCGAGATGCGGCTCAAACTCCTTTGGGTGCTCCCGCAGTACTACAGGTCAGCGCGGCAGGGTTATTCGGTTGGATTTTTCTGCTCACCCTCGTTGGCTGGATCGGCGGCGGGTTGTATTTCCGCAGCGTGGCAAAGATGTCCGTTCCGAGCAAAGATGGTCAGCCCCTTGCGCTAACCCGTGCCATCACCCAGACCATCTTCGTCTCCATTTTTTGGGGCATTCTTTCTGTGATGGTAGGGGTGCCGCTCTTTCTGCTTTTGGCTGTGACCTTGCAGTTCAGCCCCTTCGTGGCGAATCTTCTGGTTTTGTTCCTCAGCCTCGCATCGATGTGGGTGATCGTGCCAATGTTCTTTTGGCCGCATGGAATCTTTCTAAGGCAGCAGAACTTTTTTGCCTCCATCATCAGCAGCGTGCAATTGGCGCGCTTCACGCTTCCCACAAGCAGCATGTTCGTGCTGACCGTTTTCCTTCTTGCCTTTGGCTTGAACTTTGTGTGGAGCATCCCCCCCGAAGATTCATGGGTCACCCTTTTGAGCATCTTTGGGCATTCATTTGTGAGTACCGCTCTTTTGGCGGGAAGTTTCATCTATTATCATGACATGAGCATCTGGCTGCAAAGTGTGATCGAGAAACTGCGAAGAACACCCGTGGCAAAACAGGCATGATTTCATTAGCAAGGATTTTTGGAGGTTGTTATGGCTGAAAAAGAAACCAAAATAAATTATGACGTCAGTTCCATTCAGGCGTTGGAAGGGATCGAGCATGTGCGTAAACGCCCCGGCATGTACGTGGGCGGTACGGACATTAAAGCTTTGCATCACCTAGTGTATGAAGTGGTGGATAACTCGATCGATGAAGCCCTTGCGGGAGTTTGTACAGCCATCAATATCACCATTCATCCTGACAGCAGCGTGAGCATTGAAGATAATGGGCGCGGTATTCCCGTTGGTCCGCATCCCACCAAAAAGGATTCGAACGGCAAGCCAATGGAAACATTGGATGTGGTTATGACCGTGATCGGCGCCGGCGGAAAATTTGGCGGCGGCGGATACAAGGTCTCCGGCGGTTTGCATGGCGTGGGTGTCAGTGCTGTGAACGCCCTGTCTGAGTGGATGGTCACCGAGATCAAACGCGACGGCAAATTGTGGCGGCAGGAATACAAGCGTGGGGTACCGCAGGGTTCGGTCAAACAGATCGGAAAGGTCAAGGATGAGACCGGCACCAAGCAAACCTTCCGCTTTGACAAGCAGATCTTCACTGAAGACATTGACTTCCGTTTTGACACCCTTGTTCAGCGCTTCCGTGAAATGTCTTTTGTCGCCCGCGGCATCACCATCAAGTTCGTCGATGAACGTGCCGACCGTGAAATGACCTTCTACTTCGAAGGCGGGCTTACGTCGTTCGTCCGTTATTTGAATCGCAACCGCGAGAATTTGCACCCTGTGGTGCATGTTGAAAAAGAAATCGAGAACATCGGCATTGAAGCCGCGATCCAATACACAGACGCGTACACTGAATCGGTATATTCTTTTGCCAACACCATCAACACCATTGATGGCGGTACGCACCTGACTGGTTTGCGCTCCTCGCTTACGCGCGTGGTCAATGACTACGCCCGCAAGAACGGACTGCTCAAGGATGCCGACCCGAACTTCTCCGGTGATGACACCCGCGAAGGTTTGACCGCCATTGTCTCGGTCAAGCATCCTGACCCGCAGTTTGAATCGCAGACCAAGGTCAAGTTGATGAATCCCGAAGTGCAGACCTACGTCACGCAGGTGGTGGGCGAGGCGTTTAGCACATTCCTGGAAGAAAATCCGCAAGCGGCGAAAGCCATCATTGCGAAGTGTCTCACCTCTGCCCGCGCTCGTGATGCGGCACGCAAGGCGCGCGACCTTGTCATTCGCAAGTCTGCGCTTGAGTCGTTGACCCTGCCCGGCAAATTGGCAGATTGTTCCGAGCGTGACTCCTCCAAGACTGAGTTGTACATTGTGGAAGGTGACTCGGCTGGTGGTTCTGCCAAGCAGGGACGTGATCGCCACTTTCAGGCGATCCTGCCTTTGCGCGGAAAGATCCTCAACACCGAGCGCGCCCGCCTCGACAAAATCCTCGGCAATAACGAAGTTCGCTCTTTGATCTCTGCCCTTGGCACCGGGGTGGGGGATAACTTTGATATTGAAGGACTGCGCTACGGACGCATCGTCATCATGACCGACGCCGATGTGGACGGTAGTCACATCCGCACCTTGCTGCTGACCTTCTTCTTCCGCTACATGCCGAAGTTGATCGACGACGGTCATCTGTATATTGCTCAGCCGCCTCTGTATCGCATTGCTCACAAGAATCAGGTTAAATATGCGTATAGCGATAAAGAGAAGGACAAGGCTGTAAAAGAGTGGGGCAACGATAAAGTGGGCGTTCAACGTTACAAAGGTCTCGGCGAAATGAATCCCGAGCAGTTGTGGGAGACGACCATGAATCCAGTGAACCGCACCCTGCTTCTCGTTACAGTGGAAGACGCGGCGGAAGCCGACCGTACATTTGACATGCTCATGGGCGATGCGGTTGATCCTCGCAAGAAGTTCATCCAGACCCATGCCAAGAGCGTGAGAAATTTGGACATCTAGTTCACATCCATATTGAATAATAAAAAGAGACCACATCTGTGGTCTCTTTTGTTTTACCTTTCTTCTTTGTTATGAAAGTACCATATACCTCCGGTATGGATGTAGTGTAAAATTCAAACACTATGGCGGCTCAGAGTGCGCAGCGCAATATGCAGATCAGTTTCAAACGATACAATTCTGTCGTCAGTCAAGCGTTGCAATGGGTCGTTTTCATTTATCAAACAATCGCTGTGATTCTGTTCGTCATGGGATTGTTCATTGCAAGCAGTTGGTTTAATCAGCCGTTCCTGGGGGCATTTTACGAACACACCATGGTGTTCAACGGGACAGGCGCTCCCACAGGTGATGAGTGGTTCTTGTTCAGGCAGGTGGTGGTGGGGGATCAGTTGGTCGCAATTGACGGCACCCCGGTAACAAATCCACGGGATGTGAACGCTGTATTGAAAGCACACAAACCCAAGGATGAGGTGAGTGTCACTGTCCGCTCTGAGGATAAGACAGATCGCAACCTGACCGTCACTTTGCATACCTTCCCATCATCTGCACGCGTGACTTATTTTGTTATTCCTTCCATTCTTAGCATTGTTTTTCTCGGCGCCAGTGTATGGATCTTTGGTTTGCGCCGAACCGAACCAGCCGGGCGCGCATTTTCCCTTTTTACTTCGTCACTTGCCATCGTAACAGGTACTTATTTCAACCTGGTCACCACCCATGAGTTCACGTTCTTGTGGACCGCCGCCTGTGCCATTTCTGGCGGCGCATTGATGGACCTTGCCCTTTCCTTCCCGGTGGAGCCGCGGGTTGTGATCAACCGTCCCTATCTGCGTTGGCTGGGAATTGTTGTCGCCATCGGTCTGACCGCTTTTTCATTTACCACCCTCTTCGATCAGGAACATCCGACTGCTTACATCCGCACCTGGCAATATATTTATGGCTTCGTTGCGGTCGGCGCGATCTTCTACATCGTGATGAATCTTTATCACGCGAACTATGCCTATTCTCCGGTGGTGAAAACACAATCACGCACCATTCTGCTTGGAACACTCTTTGCATTTGTTCCGCTCAGCATTTGGTTGATCGTTGGCTTCTTTCGCCCCTCCAATTTTTCTCCGTACCTGTTTTTGCCGCTGGCATTCTTCCCGCTGGTGATCGGTTACACCATTTTACGATTCCGCTTCCTGCGCACCGATGACCTCGTGCGGCGCGGTTTGACCTACGCTCTGCTGACCGTGTTCGTGATGGCTGGGTATGCCCTGCTCACCGCTGGCGCGGGCCTTGTTCTGCACAATAATCTTCCTGCCAATAATCCTTATCTGGTCGGTGGTTCTATTTTTCTACTGGCATTGGTTTTTGAGCCGATCCGCACCCGGCTGCAAGCCCTTGTGGACTTGAGATTTTTTCGCGGCGAACGTGCTTTTGCTGAGCAGCTTGAAGACTTCTCACATAAGCTCACTACTGCATTGGACCTCAACTCGATCGGCATGATCCTGCGTGAACAGATCGCGTCCACCTTAAGCCCGAGCCGGATCCACATCTACACATACGATACGCTCAATGACTTTTTCTCCGCTTTGCCGGCGGAAGACCGCCGCCCAACGAGCGATATTCGCTTTTTGGCGAACAGTCCGCTGGCAAAATATTTCCACAAAGAGCATCTCCCGCTCTATTTGGATGTATCTTCCGCAATTCCGGATTCGCTTGTCTCTGAGCAGGCGCGCCTGTCACTGTTGGATGCGCGTTTATTCGTCGGGTTGACCGGCAAAGACCGTGCCAATGGCTGGCTGGCTTTGGGCGCGCGCCTATCGGGGCAGCCTTACGCTCCGCGTGACCTTCGCTTCCTTGAAAATATTTGCGATCAGGCTTCGGTTGCGATCGAACGCGTGCAGACCGTGGCTCACCTTGAGCGCCGTATTCAGGAAATGAATGCGTTGACCCGTGTTTCGCAGGGCGTGAACGTTACCCTCACTTTTGATGACGTGTTGGAACTGATTTATGCCCAGACCGCGCAGATCATCCCGACCTCCCATTTTCATATAACCCTTTATAACGATAACAGTAATTATTATTACTATGGTTTCTGCGTCGAGAATAACGAGCGCATTCCCGAGCGTGAGAATCTGCCGTTCGCGATCAATGCCGGTCTCAGCCCGGATGTGATCAATAAGGGACGCCAGATCATCACTCAAGATTACATTCGTGAATGTCAGGCGCGCAATCTTAATCCCATCATTGAAAATATTTACGCCTGGATGGGCGTGCCCTTGAATGCGGGTGCGAAGTCGATCGGCGCGTTGAGCGTTGGCAGCCGTGATGGATCCACTTCCTACACTCGGGGACAGTTGGAACTTTTGCAAGCCATCGCAGATCAGACAGCTGGTGCGATCGTCAAGGCGCGTCTGCTGGAAGAGACCCAACAGCGCGCACATCAACTTTCCACATTGAACGAGATCACGCGGCAGTTGACCTCCACCCTTGAGCTTGGTCCGCTGCTGCAAAACATCCTTGAGAACGCTGTCGGCATTTTGAATTGTGAAGCGGGCAGCCTCTTTTTGGTCGACGAGCAGACCGGTGAACTGGTCTTCAAGGTCACCGTTGGTCCCGTCGCTGCGAATCTGATCGGTCAACGCCTGCCGCCCGGAACGGGCATTGTGGGACGCGCCGTGCAAATGCGCCGCCCGATGATCGAGAATGAAGAGCACCGTTCCAATTCCCGTTTCAGCGGCATTGATCAGCAAACGGGCTTTGTCAGCCGCGCGTTGATGGCGGTGCCCTTGCAGGTAAAAGATCGTGTGACCGGTGTCATCGAAGTGATCAATCGCCGGGACGGTCTTCCCTTTGTTGAGGACGACCAGACCTTGTTGACGGCGTTCGCGGGGCAGGCGGCGGTGGCGATCGAGAATGCGCGCCTGTACACACTGACCGATCAGGAATTGGCCGCGCGCGTGGAAGAACTTTCCGTCATGCAGCGCATCGACCGTGAATTGAATGCCAGCCTCGAAATGGATCGCGCCATGCGCATCACCCTTGATTGGGCTTTGCGCCAATCCAATGCTGAATCTGGATTGATCGGCATGCTCGATGAAGGCAGCCTGCGCGTCATGGCGCATCAGGGATTTGATGACCGGTTGGAAAATCTACCCAACCAGACGATGAAGATCGAAATCCCCGCCATGCAGGAATCGGTCTCGTCGGGGCAGCCTCAACGGTTGGCGGTTACCACTTCCCGTGAAAAATTGATGTCCAATGCCCGCACGCAAATGATCATTCCCATCCGACGCGAAACTCGTGTGATCGGGCTTCTCCACCTTGAGAGCACCAGCGACGCGCAGGTGGATGTGGCCTTCCTTACCCGTCTGACCGATCATGCGGCGATCGCCATTTCGAACGCCCAACTCTATGACGAAGTGCAGCGCGCCAACCTGGCCAAGAGCGACTTCGTTTCCTTCGTGGCTCATGAATTAAAGAACCCCATGACTTCCATCAAAGGCTACACTGAACTCATGGCCGGCGGGGCAGTGGGGCAGATCAACGAAATGCAGTCCAACTTCCTGCATACGATCAAGTCGAATGTTGAGCGCATGTCCACGCTGGTCTCGGATCTCAACGATAATTCCAAGATCGAAGCCGGGCGTTTGCGGCTGGACTATAAAGCCACCGACGTGGCATCCCTTGTGGATGAAGCGGTACGTTCCATCAAACGTCAGGTGGAAGACAAGAAGCAAACTCTTGAGATCATCCTGCCCGAAGGCAAGCTGCCGCCCATGTGGGCTGACCGTATCCGTGTCATTCAGGTCCTTGTGAACCTCGTGAGTAATTCTTATAAATACACACCCGAAGGTGGAAAGATCCTGGTGGGGGCTGAAGAAGCCGCCAACCGTTGGAATCCCGAAGGTGCGGCGCGTGTCATCCATATCTGGGTCAAGGATAATGGGATCGGCATGACGCCTGAAGATCAACTCAAGTTGTTCCAGAAATTCTTCCGTTCAGATGATCCCAAAGCGCGCGAAGCCCCGGGCACAGGTCTTGGTTTGAACATCACCAAGAGCCTGGTGGAGATGCAGGGCGGGCAGATCTGGTTCGAGAGTGAGTTTCGCGCGGGCACCACATTCCACTTCACGGTTCCGGTCGCGGAAGAGTAGCGAGATGACATGGCATTAGTTTCAGCAGTTGGGTCAGCGCAAGCGCTCGATGGACGTGAAGCCGGATTGCAGGCAGCGCATCAGGCTCTTAACCGCATGGGTGTAAATACGCCGGGTTTGGCTGTGGTGGTTGCTTCTCATCAATATCAGGCGCGTGAGGTTTTGAGCGGAGTCAGCAGTTTGCTGGGTGATATTCCCACGCTCGGTTTCAGTTCACCAGCCGGGTTGACACAGTCCGGGCAGACTCCGCACTCGGTGGTGGTGGCTCTCCTCAGCGGCGACTTTCAAGCGGAAACGGTGTGGATGCCAGGTTATGCCCAGTCGGGGCGTGAAACAGCAACCAAGGTGGCGCAGCATGCCGCGGCGCGGGTGGAACGCCAATCCCTGCTATTCTTTGCTGATGGCTTCAATGGTGATGCCGAACAATTCTGCGGAGCAATGACTCCCGGGTTGAATATCACCGGCGCTTTATCCAGCGGAGATTTGCACACGGGAAGCACCTATCAATTGACAGGCACGCAAACCGGCACCGGCGGATTGGTTGCCGCATTTTTGCGAGGCAACATCAAAATGGGAGTTGGTTATGACCACGGCTGGGATCCGGTCGGAAGTCAATTTCGGGTGACTCGTTCGCGCGGATTTTGGCTGCGGACTCTCGATGGACGTCCCGCGTCTGAAACCTATGCCGGGCTGTTTGGCTACCCCGCTCGTGACTGGGCATTTCCTCCCTTGAATTATCTTGCTCGTCTGTATCCGCTTGGCGTGGAATATGGTGACGACCTTGTCGTTCGTTCACCGATCCGCGTGGAGGCTGACGGCAGCTTCCGCATGAACGCCAGCATCCGTGACGGCATCGATGCCTACTTGCTGGTGGGCAGCCGTGTGGCTTGCGAACGCGCCGCGCGACAAGCAACCCAGCAGGCTCTGTTGCAGCTTGGAGATGTAAAGCCCGCCTTCGCCTTGGTCCTTGTGGACATTGCCTGGCAGATGCTGCTCAAAGCCCAACCCGGCGTGGAGGTTGCCGCGGTGCAGGATATCTTGGGTGCGAACGTTCCCATTGCAGGTGGGTACACCCTCGGGCAGATCACCCCCAGCCAAACTTCGATGCCAAAGTTTCTTAACCAGCACATCGTGGTGATCGCGTTTGGCGAATCTACACCAGGATAAAGTTCAACTTGAAAGAATCAAAGAGCCCGACTCATTCAGAGTCGGGCTCTCTTTTT
>Ga0268298_10005057_pt1 | contig 12523 bp, 14 predicted proteins | sample WWTPWeurt_MetaG_FD_194462 | JGI IMG/M metagenome (GOLD analysis project Ga0268298, IMG submission 194462) | Activated sludge microbial communities from WWTP in Nijmegen, Gelderland, Netherland - WWTP Weurt | ecosystem: Engineered > WWTP > Aerobic digester > Activated sludge | place...
CCTCGGTGTTCCTGTCTCTGATGGCCGTTCTGTTCTCGGAGGGCGGGCTGCCCGAATTGCGCAAGCGGGAGGCTGAGCTGAAGGCGGCCCGGACGCGCCTGGTGGAACTCAACCAACGCAACCGTGAGCTCCTGGACGAGGTCCAACGGCTCGCGGCCAAGGACCCGGAGTTGATGGAGGCGTTGGCGCGCCGACAGGGCTATGCGCGCAAGGGGGAGACCATCTACACCTTCCGCAATAGGGAGAAGTAGCTTGGAGCTCCAACTGGCCTCCGCGGCGGGCAATGTCTTCGGCTACCTCTGGGAGGACGAGGCTAAAGATTGGTCTGGTGGGGATTATGCAAAAATTCTCTGCCCACGGGGACGCGGCTTCGGTTTAGATGGCCTTTTTTTGATGCAAAGACCGGTAGGAGGTCCCTGGTGCCTGGAGCACTGGGATCCGGATGGATCCAAGTCCTTTTGTTCCAATGGAAGCAGGGCAGCACTGGCCATCCCAGGGGCTCCCCAGGACGCGTGCGTGGAAGTGCGCTCGAGCAGCGAGCGGATATTGCTCCGGCGCCGGGGCGGGGAGGTCGGCATCCGCATGCCGGAGGGTGATGGCTTCGGATTGCGCACACTGCCGATGCCGATGGACCTGCCTGCGGGCTTCGGATGGATCGGCAATCCTCAGCTCGTGGTGCGTGTGCCGTCGGTCGCCTCTGTCGACCTGAAGACCTTCGCGCCGCCGCTTCGCCATCATGTGGCGATCCCCGGCGGGACCAACGTGAACGTGGTCGAAGTCATCGCTCCTGGCGAGGCCAGGATCCGCTCCTGGGAGCGGGGCGTGGAGGGGGAAACGCTCTGCTGCGGTACCGGCAGTGCCGTCGCGGCTGCATGGCTCGCGCGAACCGAGGGCATTTCCTCCTGGCGCCTCCATACAGCCAGCGGCGAGGTGGTGAAGGTCGAGCTCGATCTAACGGCGGAGGGATCCTGGCGCGATTTGTGGCTCTCGGGCTCGGTGCAGCGGCTGGGTTTCGCTCATCCAGATCCCTCGCTCTTGCTGCGCTTGCGGCACTGACCACACCGACGCTTCGCCGTGGAACCCGACCTGCTAGACTGGCATGTTCCACACCCGAGGGGATGCGAGATGCGTGGTTTGACCAGCGCCTGGATGTTGATGGGGATCGCCTGATGCGCGCCCGGGTGGTGGCGTTGGCGAACCAGAAGGGTGGCGTGGGGAAGACCACCACGGCCATCAACCTCGCCGCGTCCCTCGCGATGATGGAGAAGATGGTGCTCCTGGTGGACTTCGATCCCCAGGGCCACAGCACGACCGGGCTCGGCTTCCCGAAGCCGGACCACCGCGCGGGATCGTACGCGCTGATGAAGGGTGCCCCGGCCGAGGCGTTGCTGCTCAGTACCGAAGTGCCCATGATGCAGGTGATTCCCGCGGGCAAGGACCTTGCGCAGCTGGAGTTCGAGCTCTTCGAGTTGCCCCAGCTCCAGGTGCTCAAGCAGGGGCTCGCGCCACTGATGGACAAGTTCGACTACATCCTCATCGACCCTCCGCCGAGCCTCGGCATGATCACCCTGAACGCGCTCACGGCGGCCGACGAGGTCATCGTGCCCATGCCCTGCGAGTTCTTCGCGCTGGATGGTCTCGCGGAACTGACCGAGACCCTGCGCCGCATCCAGTCCGGTCCTAATCCGCGGCTCCAGCTCGGCGGCATCCTGCTCACCATGGCCGAGGAGCGCACCAACCTCGGCGCGGCCGTGGCCAACGAGGTGCGCCACGCCTTTCCCGGGAAGGTCTTCCAGACCATGATCCCCCGGAATATCCGCCTCGCCGAGGCGCCCAGCCACGGCAAGCCCGTGGCCTTCTACGATCTGCGCTCCAAGGGCGCCCAGGCCTACCTCAGCCTCGCCAAGGAGTGGCTTGGCCTGGAGATCCTCGCGAGGAGGGAAGCCTGATGACCCTGTTGAAGCGACCGGCCCTGGGCCGCGGACTCACCTCCCTCATGAGCCAGATGGCTCCGGAGGATGCCGGCCAGCGGGAGCTTCCCCTGGGCAGCATGGTGCCCAACCGGGCCCAGCCCCGCACCCACTTCGACGAGGCCGCCCTGGCGGAACTGGCGGAGAGCTTGAGGCAGCACGGCATGGTCCAGCCCATCGTGGTGCGCAAGGTGGGCGACCAGTACGAGATCATCGCCGGCGAGCGCCGCTGGCGCGCCGCCCGGAAGGCCGGCCTCGCCATGGTCCCCGTGGTGGTCAAGGAGGTTCCCGACGACCGCCTGCTGGAGATCGCCCTGGTCGAGAACATCCAGCGCCAGGAGCTGAACCCCATCGAGGAGGCCACGGCCTACTGGCAGCTGGGCGAACACCTCCGGCTGACCCAGGAGCAGGTGGCCGACCGGGTCGGCAAGTCCCGGCCCCAGGTCGCCAACACCCTCCGGCTGCTGAGGCTGCCCGCGGAGCTCAAAGCTGAGGTGGCCCACGGTCGACTGAGCACGGGCCACGCCAAGGTGCTGCTCGGCGTGCCGGATCCCCGCCTGCAGGAGCAGCTGGCCTACGAGGTGGTGCAGTCGCAGCTCAGTGTCCGGGCCCTGGAGGCACGGATCCAGCAGCTCCAGAAGCAGACCAAGGCCAAGGGCCGGAAGAAGCATCCCCAGGAACTCTTCATCAAGGCCGCCGCCGAGGAGCTGACCCAGTCCTGGGGCACCCGAGTCGAGATCAAGGCCAAGGGCAAGACCGGCACCCTGGTCCTGCACTACGGCAGCGAAGGCGAGCTGGATCGCCTGTTCGAGGCCCTCAAGCACGGCCCGGCGAAGCGCCGCTAGGTAAGTTAGGAGTCCCCATGTCGTCCTGGTTCGTCAAGAAGCGTCAGCAGAAGACCGCCGTCGAGGAGAAGACCGTCCGGGTTCCCGAGGGCCTCTGGATCAAGTGCGAGGCCTGCAAGGAGCTCATCTACCGGAAGGAACTCGTCAACACCCACAACGTCTGCCCCAAGTGCGGCTACCACTTTCGCATCGGCGTGGACGAGCGGCTCGAGAACCTCATGGACGACGGCTGGGAGACCTTGTTCAGCAACCTCAAGAGCGGGGACCCCCTGGGGTTCGTCTCGACCAAGAGCTACAAGGACCAGCTGAAGAAGCTCGAAGACGCGGGCCAGTCCGAGGATGCGGTCGTGGTGGTGGAGGGCACCCTCTCGGGACACCCGGTGGTCACGGCCATCATGAACTTCGACTTCCTCGCCGCCAGCATGGGCAGCGTGGTGGGTGAGAAGCTGCGCCTGGGGGCCGAGCGGGCCCTGGAGAAGCAGTGCGGCTTCCTCATCGTCAGCTGTAGTGGTGGCGCCCGCATGCAGGAGGGCACCCTCTCCCTCATGCAGATGGCCAAGGTGAGCGCCGCCCTCGCCAAGCTCGACAAGGCGGGCCTGCCCTACCTGAGCATCCTCACCGATCCCACCACCGGGGGCGTCAGCGCCAGCTACGCCATGCTGGGCGACCTGAACATCGCCGAGCCCAAGGCCCTCATCGGCTTCGCCGGCCCCCGCGTCATCGAACAGACCATCAAACAGAGCCTGCCCGAGGGCTTCCAGCGTTCGGAGTTCCTCCAGGCCCACGGCATGGTTGACAAGGTCGTGAACCGCGACCACCTCAAGGACTTCATCGCCGCCTGCCTGGCGTGGATGATGCCGACGCCCAGGGACTGATGGACGGCGGCTTCGAACCTGTATACATCCCGCGCCTCCAGGAGCGGGGTCATCTCGGCGTCAAGTGCGGCCTCGAGAACATCCAGACCCTGCTCGATGGACTGGGGCGGCCCGACGCGAGCTTCCCGGTGGTGCTCATTGCCGGCACCAACGGCAAGGGCAGCACAGGGGCATTCCTGGCCCACATGCTGAAGGCCGCGGGCTTCGTGGTGGGCTGGACCACCTCGCCCCACCTGCGGGATGTCACCGAGCGCATCTGGGTGGACGGCGAGCCCATCGGCGAAGGGGCCCTGGACCTGCTGCTGGGCGAGGCCTTCGAGGCCGAGGCCCAGGCGGGGCTCCAGGCCACCTACTTCGAGCTGATGATCACCGCTGCCCTCTCGGCCTTCCGCATGACCGGCGTGGAGGTGGCCCTGGTGGAGGTGGGCATGGGTGGCCGCTGGGATGCCACCAATGCCACGGAGCCCATCCTGACGGTGCTGACCACCGTGGGGCTGGACCATCAGCAGTATCTCGGCGACACCCGCGAGGCCATCGCCCGGGAGAAGCTCTGCACAGCCCGCGACGGGCGGCCCCTCGTGCTGGGGCCGGGCCTGGATCCCGAGTGGATCCGGCCGCTGCTGCCCTGCGCCCCGACCCTGCATCCTGCTCCCCGCCTGGGTCCGGCGGACATCCGCTGGGACCACTCCCGCGTCGACGGGAAACGCGTGGGGCTCGCGGGCCTTCACCAGCTGGACAACCTGGCCACGGCCTTCGAGGCCATCCGTCAGTTGCAGGGGCTTGGCTTTCCCATTCCGGAGGACCGCCTCTGGACCGGCGCGGCCGAGGCCCGCTGGCCCGGCCGGCTCTGGAAGGTGCCGGGACTGGAGGCCGTCTGGATGGATGGCGCCCACAACCCCGATGGCGCCCGCGCCCTGGCCGATCACGCCCTGGCCTGCGGCGTGCGCCCCCACCTCTATGTCGGTGCCATGGGTGACAAGGATCTCGCCGGCGTGGCCCGCGAGCTGAAGCGGATGCGCCCCCTCTCCCTGACGTTCGTGCAGGGGGACGCCCCGCGCTACGCCACCCATGCGGAGCTCGGGGAGGCCTGGGGCGTTTCGGCACCCCTGCTGACAGTGCGGGAGGCGGCGATCCACCTGCGGGCGCAGGCCGAGGCACCCCGCCTGGTGACGGGCTCGCTCTACCTCCTGGGGGACCTGCTGCGGGAGCTGGACCTCCGGCCGTTCTAAGGATTCACCGCAGCTCCTGCCGATGAGCCCCCCATGCGGTGTCTGCTCCTCGGCCTCGGTTTCGCCTGCGTCCTCGGCGCCCAGGTCCCGCTCCACATCCTGGCCGTGGAGCGGAAGGGACCTCCGCCCTACGAGGCCGCGGATCGGATCTATCGCCTGGATGGCGGGCAGAACCGCGGGCTGCGCGTGGGGGACCGCCTGCTCGTCAAGCGCAGTGGCGAGCCCCGGGCCATCGGCCACCTCCGGGTGGTCGAGGTGCGCGGGGAGCAGTGTGAAGCCCGCTTCGAGCCGAACGGCTCCGTCTATCCCATGAAGGGGGACCTCGTGCTCCGCGCGGAACTGAAGTGGCCGCCCGTGGCCGGGCCCTTGGATGTCGATCCGCTGCCCATGACGTCCCCACCCGCCCCGTCATCCGAGGCGCCCCCGCAGGAGGGACTGCTCTTCTTCCTTCCTCAGCAGGCGGACCTCAGCCCGGCGGGACTGAAGAAGCTGGAGGCCTGGGTCCGGGCCTGGGGGGTTGGAGGGCGCTGGGCCGTCCAGGTCCCCTCGGCCAAGGCCCTGCCGGCGGCCCTTCAGAAGCGGCGGGCCGAGGTCCTCCAGGCGGCTCTCCGCTCCCTGGGCGTGGCGCAGGCCAAGGTTGAAACGGAACCCCGCACGACCGACGGGAAGTACGATCCGGCCTGGATCCGCCACTGGGAGTGACACGGTTATCTGAGGCCATGTCCGCAGGTTCAGCCCGCGCCATCGCCCTTGCCCTGATTGCCAACGGCGGCATCGCCCTGTCCAAGTTCGCGGTGTTCGTCCTCACGGGCAGCTCGAGCCTGCTGACCGAGGCCATCCACGCCACCGCGGACTGCGCCAACCAGCTGCTGCTCTTCATCGGCATGAAGTAGGGCGCCCGGCCCGCGAGCTCCAGGCGCCCCCTGGGCCTCGGCCAGGCGGCCTCCGTGACCAGCTTCCTGGTAGCGCGGCTCCTCCTCACCGTCGGTGGCCTCTATTCGTTGGTGGAGGGTCTCCACAAGATCCGCCATCCCCGAGCAGCCGCACCATCTGGGTCGGGCCATCGGGCTCCTGCTGCTCGCCATCGGGTTGGAGGGCTGGTCTCTACGCGGCGCCTTGCGTGCGGCCCAGCCTGAACACCGGGGGCGCTCCAGCAGCACCGCTGGTGGTGGTGCTGCTGGCGGAGGACCTCGCCGCGCTGCTGGGCCTGCGGGGGGCCATCCGGGCCGCGGTGGACGAGGGCCCCGCCGTGGAGAAGGTGCTGAACCTGGTGCCCGTGATCATCGGCAGCGATCGGCTGATGGTGGCGGTCCAGGTGAAGTTCCGGGAGCAGCCCAGCGGCACCGCCCTGGTGGAGGCCATCAATGCTCTGGAGCGGGAGTTCCGCCGGCGCTTCCCCCAGATCCAGCACCACTTCGTGGCGCCGGAGGAGGTTTGAGCAGGGCTGCGACAACATGACGCAGAGCCTTGCCTCAACCGCAGTCTAAATTCCTGGTCAGTGATCCAGAAGTCACCTATCCACCGGGGCCCTTTCGTCCGACGACCTTCGTTTGGACGGGCAGAGCCGCACCCTGCCCCCACGGGGCATCCATCCAGGAGGTTTCATGCATCGCTTGATCCGTTTGTGCCTCGTCGCAGGTGTGGGGCTTGCGCCCCTGAGCGGAGGGGACAATCCCCTTCATCAGCAGGCCGCCCGGAGCCTGTCGGCCCGGGTCTTCCAGCTCGGGTTGGATCGGGACCACGGTTTTGCACCCGGGCTCATCCACCAGGACAGGGTCCTGAATGAAGCGGACGTCCGGATGCAGCAGTTATACCGGGGCGTGAAGGTGTTCGGGGGGGAGGCCATCGTCCATCTCTCGGGCGGTACCGCCCGCACCATTACAGACGGGCTGCAGCGGGGCTTGAAGCTCAACACCACACCGGTCCTGACCCACGGTGAGGCCCTGGGGCTGGCCCACCAGGCCCTGAACCCAATGGGGCCGTACGCTCACCCGCCCACCGCAGAGCTGGTGGTCGCCACGGTCGAAACAGGTGGCAAGCCCGTTCATGTCCTGGCCTGGCACGTCCATACCGAACTCGAGAATGGTGCGGCCGAAACGGCGCATACCGACTTCTTCGTGAGTGCCCACACGGGATCGATCCTTGAGCGCTGGAGTACCCTTCAGACCTCCGGAGTGGTGGGGGCGGGCCTCTCCCAGTACAGCGGCGTGGTGAACCTCAACACCAACAGCCTGACCACAGGCTTTGAGTTGCGCGACATGACACGTGGAACTGGTGGCACCTATGGCCAGAACGTGGTCACGAACATGAACCACAGCACCACCGTGAATGGAAACATCTATACCGACGCGGACAATACCTGGGGCGACGGGCTGAACTATGTGGAGACGACGGACACCACTCTGCCCAATGGTCAGACGGCGGCCGTAGATGCTGCCTACGGTATGCAGAAGACCTGGGACATGTACAAGAATGTCTATGCCCGCAATGGCATCGATAACACAGGCAAGGCCACCTTCAGTCGCGTGCACTACAGTTCGGCCTATGACAACGCCTTCTGGTCCACCACCAGCTTCTGCATGACCTACGGTGACGGCTCCTCCTTCACGACCCTGACTTCCATGGATGTGGCGGCTCACGAAATGAGCCACGGGGTGATGGCCTTCTCCGCGAACCTGGCCTACAAGGGCGAGAGTGGTGGCCTGAACGAGGCGAATTCGGACATCATGGGCGCGGCGGCCGAGTTTTACGCCCGGGGCGGCGGCACCACGGTGATTCCCAATTTCACCGATATCGCCACCACCATCAGCACGGTTGGCGGTGTGGTTCCCGCCGCCAATTACCTGATCGGTGAGCAGCTCGAGACGGCCGCCTTCAACCACCCGCTGCGCTGGATGTACAAGCCCAGCCTGGACGGAAGGAGCCCCGATGCCTGGTCCAGCACCCTCCGGCGGCTGGATGTCCACTACAGCAGCGGCCCGGCAAATCACTGGTTCTTCTTGTTGAGCCATGGCAGCCAGGTGGATGCCTTCTCGGGCAATATTGCGAGCCCGATGGCCAATGGCGTCACCAGCATCACGGGTATCGGAAATCATAAGGCTGCGGCGATCTGGTACCGCGCGGTCACCAAGTACATGACCTCCACCACGATCTACGCGGGAGCCCGGACGGCAACCCTCCAGGCAGCGGCCGATCTCTATGGCGCCGCCTCCGCGGAGTACACGGCGGTGAACCTGGCCTGGAAGGCCGTGAACGTGCTCTGAGGGGCGGGGATTCCGTCCCACTTGGCGGAGCCGGGGAAGGGAAGGTGCCGGGGTCGGACCCGGCGCCTTCTCGTGGTGCCCAGCAGATCCCGCGGCATGGTTGGGCCCTGGCGGGCACTCCCCGTGCTCCTTCTTCACCGGGTGCCAGTCGGAAATTGGCCCGAGTCGGTCGATCGAACCCGTCACCGAATCCCGTTAGGCATGGTGGGACTCCGGGGGGGCCAGGTCCGGCAGCTCGGAAATCCCCAGGTGAAAGGTCTGACCCAGGGCCCCGTAGTTGGGGCCCACCACCGAGGCGAGGCGGGATAGGGGCGTCCACAGGCTGGCATCGGCACTATCCTCTTCGGTGCTCCAGATGCCTTCCGCCGCATGGGCCACCAGCACGTCCAGCAGGACCAGGGTGCTGCCGGGGCCAAGTTCCAGTTCACGATTCAGGCGGCATTCCAGGGCCACCGGCGCCGCCTGCAGCCGGGGCGGGCCTACCCGCAGCGAGGGCGCCGTGGCTAGGCCCAGGCGCTCCACCTCGCTGATCTCGGGCCCCACCTCGGCGGCGCTGGCATGGAGGGCCTCCAGCAGGGGCAGGTCGGCGATGTGCACCACGGCCTCGCCCAGCTCCCGGAGGTTGCGGTGGGTGTCCTTCAGGGAGCCGTCCTTTCGCCGGCCCAGGGTGAGGGCCAGCATGGGGGGTCCAAAAATGCCCATGAAGCTGCTGAAGGGGGCTAGGTTCACCCGGCCCGACCCATCCACGGTCGTGATCCAGGCGATGGGTCGCGGAATCACCAGGCTGGAGAGGATGCGGTAGACATCACGCCTGGGCAGGGAGAGGTCGCGGGTGATCAAGCTCATTCCCCGATCACCTTGATCAGGACGCGCTTGTCGCGGCGTCCATCGAACTCGCCGTAGAACACCTGCTCCCAGGTCCCGAAGTCCAGGCGACCCTCCGTGATGGCGATGACCACCTCGCGCCCCATGATTTGCCGTTTGTGATGGGCATCGCCGTTGTCCTCCCCGGTCCGGTTGTGGAGGTAGCCGCCCTGGGCCGGATCGTTGCCGGCATTGAAGGGCGCCAGCTTCTCCAGCCAGCGGAGGTAGTCCTGCTTTAGGCCCGGCTCCTCGTCGTTGATGAAGACGCTGGAGGTGATGTGCATCGAGTTCACCAGGCAGAGGCCCTCCATGATGCCGCTGTCCCGAACGGCGGCAGCCACGTCCTCGGTGATGTTCACGATGCCAGTGCGGCCGGGGACATGGAGGGTAAGGACCTTGCGGAGGCTTTTCATGCGCGAAGCATAACGAGGGTGAATCGCCCGGCGAACACCCATTCCTTAACAACAATTAACAATTCAAACCAAAGGGCACTCTCAGGCCACAATGGAACCCCCACCAGGACGCGCCATGTTCCTCCCTTTCGCCCTCGTCTTGCTTCAGGCGCCCGCACCGACCACCGCCCAGCCCGCCGCCAAGCCAGATCCGGTCCCCCCGGCTCGCATCGAGATGACCACGCCCTTCCCAGTCCACCTGGGCAGCGTCGGGCCCCGCGAAGTGCGAGAGGCGGTCTATGGCATCAGGAGCACCCACGACCGGCCCTTCCGGTTCCGCCTCCTGGACCTGGCCGTGGGACTGACCCTCGACGAGGGCCAGTTCACTGTTCCCCTTCAGCCAGGCGAGGTCCGGATGGTCAAGGTGCGGGTGGATCCGGCGGGGCTGGAGGGCTTCGTCCGGGGTGCCGTGCGCCTGGGGACGGATGACCCCGCCCAGCCCAACTACATCCTGCGCTACGACATGACGGTGCGGCCCGAAGTGGCCGTGGACGCCGAGCGCAAGAGCCTTGGCGAGGTGGCCCCCCACGAGAGCCCGGAGCTCCGGTTTCGGTTCACCCGCGAAGGCGGCGACCCCCTCAAGCTGGTCCTGGCCAGCGAGCTGCCACCCCATCTGGACGCTGAGCTGATCCATGAAGGCCTGGCCGCCGACCTGCGGGTCACCCTCCGGCCGGGCCGCCTCAAGGCCGGCACCATGGCGGGTCTGGAGGTGCTGAAGGTGGCTACCAACGGGCCGAAGCAGCCCCTGTTCACCCTGTACCTCGACTGGCGCCTCTCGCTTCCCGTGCTCGCCCAACCTTCCCGGCTGGTGTTCAGCGATCTGAAGACCACCCTGCTGGGCCTGGAGCTCACGGCTCGGGATGGCCGGCCCTTCCGCATCCGCAAGGCGGAGATCCAGGGACGGGGCTTTGAGCTCCTGGACAGGCCCACCCCGGAAGCCACGCGGCACCTGCTCCGGGTGCGCCGGACTGGGCCCACACCCGAGGCGATGCTGGTGCTCGAGTGCTCCAACCTGGAGGAGCCCCTCAGGGTGCCCCTGCGCTTCCTCGATCCCAAGGCCCGGCCGCCCAAGGGCAGTCGCCCCACGCCCCCGGTTGAAGACCACGGGCACCACCACCACTAGACTCGTCGGAGCGGCGCCGTCACCGCCCCGTTCCGTGGGCCTGCTAAGCTGACGCGCTCCCTGGAGGTGGTTGATGGTCCTCGTTGCCGTTCTGCTCATCGTGATTGGCGCGCTGGCCTGGCGGTGGAAGACGAAGGTGGGGTTCCCCCTTTCGGCCCGCCTGGTCATCGTGCAGTGGGTGGGGCTGGGGCTGGGTGTCGTGGTGTTCCTGGCGTCCATGGCGGTGATCGTCCCGCCCGGCCAGGCAGGCGTGGTGGTCCTGTTCGGCACGGTGCGGGACCAGGCCCTGCCCGCGGGGCTCCACTTCATCAACCCCTTCTCCCAGGTCGTGGAGATGGAGGTGCGCACCAGGAACTACACCATGACCAACGTGGCCGAGGAGGGGCAGAAGCGCGGGGATGACTCCATCGCCGTCATCAGCAGCGACGGCCTGACGGTGAAGCTGGACTGCACCATCTTCTACGCCCTCCAGCAGGCCAAGGTCGCCAAGATCTACAGCGAGATCGGCCCCGATGTGGAGGACAAGATCCTGCGCAGCGAGATCCGCGCCAGCCTGCGCGATGCGGCGGCCAACCTGCTGGCCACGGAGCTCTACACCTCGAAGCGGCAGGCCTTCGTGGATCAGGTCACGAAGACCCTCAGGGCCTCCTTCGAGCACCGGGGCATCACCATGGAGCAGGTGCTCCTGCGGAACGTCCTCCTGCCGGACCAGATCACCAAGGCCATCAACGACAAGATCGCCGCCGACCAGGACGCCCAGAAGATGGCCTTCGTGCTGCAGAAGGAGAAGCAGGAGGCCGAGCGCAAGCGCATCGAGGCCGAGGGCCAGGCCCGGGCCCAGCAGATCGTGAGCCAGAGCCTGACCCCGCAGATCATCGAGTACCAGCGCATCCAGGCCCTGCGCGATATCGGGGCCAAGGGCAACCTGATCATCACGCCCATGGGCGGCGCGACCCCCATGATCCAGGTGCCGGCCAAGAAGTAGCCGCCTCTCAGATGCTGTCGAGCGGCACCTTCGAAGGCTTGTCACCAGCCGGTTTCCGCAGGTCCAGCACCACCTTGACCACTTGGCCCTCCCGCAGGACATCGAAGACGACCTGCTCTGCGGGCTGGTCGCTTTCCACCATGGCCAGGACCTCGAGAAGGGCCTTGAACTGGCCGGCACTGGTGAGTGGCTCGCCCCGATAGGCCAGCAGGATGTCGCCCATGGCGATGAGCTTGCCGGTCTTGTCGACCTGGAGGGGCCTGAAGCCTGCCCGGGCTGCGGGCGTCCCCTCATCCACGCCGGTCACCACGAGGCCCTGCTTGATGCCGAAGGTCCGTTCCGCCTCGAAGGGGCTCAGGATGGTGAAGCCCATTTGGATGGTCTCGATCTGCCCCTTGCCAATGAGCCTTGGCACGATGTTGTTCAAGGTGTCCACCGGCAGCGCGAAGCCCACACCCACGGAGCCCTCGGAGCGGGTGGCGACGATGGCGGTGTTCATGCCGATGAGCCGCCCGCTCGTGTCCAGGAGGGGTCCACCGGAATTGCCCGGGTTGATGGCGGCGTCGGTCTGGATGGAGTTGGTGGTCCTGGTGTTGTAGCCCGTCGAGATCTCGCGGCCCAGGGCGGAGATGACGCCCTTGCTCAGCGAGTGGTCGAGGCCGAAGGGGTTGCCGATGGCCAGGACGGTCTGACCCACCTGCAGGTTGGAGCGCTGGCCGAGGGGGATGGGGCGCATGTCCTCCAGGGGCGCGAAAGCCTGGATCACGGCGATGTCATAGGCAAAGCTCTTCCCGATCACCCGTCCCTTGTAGGTCTTGCCGTTGGCCAGGGTGATCTCCACCTCCGTCACGTCCGCGAAGAGCTTTCCGTCCACTTCGGCGCTGATCACGTGGCGGTTGGTGACGATGTGGCCCCAC
>Ga0268298_10005058_pt1 | contig 12523 bp, 10 predicted proteins | sample WWTPWeurt_MetaG_FD_194462 | JGI IMG/M metagenome (GOLD analysis project Ga0268298, IMG submission 194462) | Activated sludge microbial communities from WWTP in Nijmegen, Gelderland, Netherland - WWTP Weurt | ecosystem: Engineered > WWTP > Aerobic digester > Activated sludge | place...
CCCAGTAGCGGTAAGCACAACGCGCATTGACGGATCGATTGTCGAAGGAACCACCGCGAAGGGAACGTACAAACTCTTTAGGTTTTCTTAAATCTTCACGACCGTCTTCTCCGTCATAAGGATATTTATATTGTTCAACAATTTTGTATTTCTCATCCCTCTTTCCGAAGATGCTCCGTGTCCATTCCCAAACATTACCACTCATGTCATATAGCCCATGCCCCCAGGCAGGAAAACATCCCACCGTGCTGGTGTTGCCAATTCCCGTTGGGTTGGTATTCGCTTTTTCGGGGTCAAAGTCGTTGCCCCAGGGATAAACCCTTCCGTCTATGCCTCGCGCTGCCTTTTCCCATTCTGCTTCGCTCGGCAAGGTCACGCCCAGTTTACCCTCCGCAATGCCCTGCCAGAATGGATGCTTTTCACCCGCATTCACTTTTTCTTGCGCTGTTTTACGCAGTTCACCGTCCAACCATTTGGTGTATTCCAAGGCATCGTACCAAGTCACTGATACAACGGGGTGCGTAGCAACTTGATTCCAACCCCAATTTTCAAACTTATAGTCCGTTGCTTCCGCAAATGTGCGGAACTGCGCCACGGTGACGGGATACTTCGCCATCCAGTATTCAGGCAAGTCCACTTCGTGTTGGGGCTTTTCATGTGCCTGTGCCAGTTCATCTTTTTCATTACTGCCCATCAGGAACCTGCCCGCAGGGATGCGGACGAAGCCCAAGGTCTCATCCACGGGTAAATGCCACAGGTCCGCGTTGAAGCGCGGGTCGCCCAATTGGGAGAGCGTATTGCCTGCATCCGCGCGTTCACGCGGGGCGAGTTTGGGCTTCTCCAATAGGTCTTTCAAGCGATACCGCACACGCTTCAACAAGTCACGTCCTAAAACGCGATCCCTCACACGGTTCACACTGATTTCCTGCAAGACATCGCCTGCCACCCATACCCGCCACCACGCCAAGTCGGTATTGTCGCTTTCATCGGGACACAGCTCAGCAGCCAAGCCCAATGATTTTTCGATCTCACCATTCACGTACACCAATTTACCGATCGCAAACAGAATAACCTCGCGCCATAAAGCTTTTTGCCCGGTCAATTTGGTCGCGATGGCAGCAAAGTCCGTTTGGCTGGCAAGGTGCGCACCCGCCATGTACTCCTGAAAGGTGCGGTGTGGAAAGGTGAACACACCCGGCTCGCGTTCGAGCAACAGTCCGGCGCGGCTCTTCATTAAATCTACAATATGTTTTGCCCAGTTCAGGTCGCCATCGGGATTTTTATCATCGCACTTCAAGGCCGCCAGGGCATTGATGATGCGGTGCTCGGGGATATCGGCGAGTTTGTCCCCATCGTCATCACCACCCACACTGGCATGAGCTTCGTAGGCAAGTTTCCAAAGAATGGCTTTCAAATCCACATCGGTGCGACCGGCCTCGAGCAGGTATTGGCGCATGCGCGGCGCATCTTCCTGCCCGCCCAATTTGATCTGCTCCCAGCGCCAGAGCAATATTTCGATGGTTTCTTCATATAAAAGGGCACGGGCATCGGGCAGTTTGCCTTTGTGGGTATGCACCAGCGCCATCACGGTCAGCAGCAGCGGGTTGGGCGAAAGTTCCTGCAAGTCGCGGCGACGAACCGTGGCCTGCAAGCGGTTGGTAAACGTCTTTTCATCTTCAGATTTGATCGTTCCAAGCCGGGCAAGTTCAGCGTACCAGGCGGCAACAAAATTATCGATCTGCTCTTCGTTGAATTCTGCGATCTCATAGGTCGGGAATTCGTTCAAGCGCAGGTCAGGCTTGCCCTTTTCCGGCTCCTGATAGGAAAGCACACGGCAGGTGACGAGGGCGCGGCACTGGTTGTATTGTCCGGTAAAGGCACGCACAGCATCCCGCACAAAGATACGCTGTGTACGGGTGGGGACTTCGTCCAGCCCATCGAAGAGCAGGATGGCTTTGCCGGTTTCCAATGCTGCGAGGATCGGTTCGGCGGCTCGTTCCAGATTATTGGCCTTGAGGCGCGAGACGATAAAGTCCCATAAATGGGAGACGGTTGCTTTTTCGGGCAGTGCATCGGCATACTGGCGGGCAAAGTCACGCAGGGTGACGATGACGGGAAGCAGGTCACTCTCTTCTTTATGCCAGCCTTTGAGGTGCGCGGTCCAATCCGCTTCGGGTTCGAGCGCATTGGCAGCCAAACAAAATGCCAGGAAGTTGACGAAGGTGCTTTTGCCGCTGCCCGGGTCACCGAGCAGGACGGTCTGTTTATTAATTTGAATGGCTTTAATGACGGATATAGGTTCAACCGCCGTTGCTGACGGGTCGGGATCGGTTGAGAGTTCTTCCTCCGTCTTTGCTCGTCGATCCACTGCCGTGGTATTCAAGTCAACATAGATATTTGCCAGACCGATGGATTGCTGCGCCTGCGATGGGTCCGCAGCGCCCACATCCACACCGCGCAGGGGCAGGTTCGAGGTCGACCGGCGAATCATGTGGCGGTAGATCTCAAGAGCGCGAGTATTATCCCTGATCTCTCCGCCCATGTAGATGTTGCCCTGAAAACTTCCTTCGATGAGGAGTCCGCCCTTGCCCACGGCTTTGGCACCGGATCCCTGCGCAATGGCGCCATCGCCGCTGAGCTGGGCCTCCAGTTTCACCATTTCCTCCTCAAGTGCCTTAAATGCACGCGAGCCAGCCTTCAAGCTGGCAAGCTCCTGCCTGATTTCTTCCAGTTCCTTTTGAAGGCGATCGATGTCGGACATGAGGCTCCCTTTTCCTGCCGATGGACACGTTTCATCAACTATACAACAAGGTTGAAAGGCGGGCAAGAGGATGAAGTCCGACTACCTGCCAACCCATAAATTTTTATTGTCTGAAACTTTAGCCCTTTTGCGGAACCGTTTACAATTGTCCCGATGTATGTTCACCTCACGACCCACTCCGCCTTCTCTTTACAGGAAGGCTTGATGACTCCCACTGATTTGGTACAAGCGGCAAAAGCCTGTGGCATGTCGGCTTTGGGTCTGACCGATCACCACTTGCTGACCGGCACGGTGGAATTTGTCAAAGCCTGCCAGGATGCCGGCATTCAGCCGGTGGTTGGATTGGAGATCGATCTGGAACAGGGTCCGCTTCAATTGCTGGCGACGAGTGTCGAGGGCTGGTCCAATCTCTGCCGGCTGAGCAGCGCCCTGTCCCTGCGCGATCATTCGGATGCCCCCTGTTCGTTGGAAACTCTCTTTCAATATTCCAAAGACCTGATCGCCTTATGTGAAAACCCGCAAAGATTACAAGATGGATTTGAAGGACGCCTATATGTTGCTTTGGGTAATATATCCAACGCTGGCACATTATCTGCCCAGGCACACAACCTCGGATTGCCGACCGTGGTCGCGCATCCGGTCTATTACCAAACCCCGGAACAAGCCCGATTACAAAAAACGCTGGCAGCCATTCGACTCAATCAAACCGTCACCACCATTCCCCAGACGGCCCTTGCGTCTGCAGATGCATGGTTCATGCCGCCGCAGATCATCGAAGAACGCTTCAAGGAATTTCCCGAAGCCTTGCAAGCCACAGCAGAAATTGCCGAACGCTGCCATTTCGATCTGCCGCTTGGCAAATCCCAAATGCCGGTCGTGCCCCTGCCAGAGGGCATGACTGCCGCGCAACATTTACGCGATAAAGCCACAGTTGGAGCCATAGAACTCTATGGCGAGATCACACCGCAGATCCATATGCGTCTCGATCATGAACTCGAAGTCATCTCGCGCATGGGCTTTGAGCCGATCTTCCTGATCGTCGAGGAAATCCTGAACTTTGCGCGCACAACCGGTGTGCCGTATTCCTCACGCGGGTCGGCAGCATCCTCTCTTGTTGCTCATTGTCTCGGCATTACCAGTCCTGATCCCTTACGCCTCAATCTGTATTTCGAGCGTTTTCTCAACCCGGCGCGAGTCACCCCGCCGGATATCGATACCGACCTGTGCTCCCGCCGGCGCGACTCGGTCATCCAGCATGTCTTCGACACCTATGGCGCTGATAAGGTGGCAATGGTCGGGACGATCAATCGTTATCGACCGCGTTCTGCCTTGGGAGATGTAGCCAAGGCGTATGGATTGGAACCGGCTAAAGTCAGAGAACTCACCAATCAATTGCCACATGCGTGGTGGGCACGCTTCGAAGAATCGGAGGATGGTGGAGAAACAACTTCGCCATTTGCAGAACTACGAACGACCCATCCCAACCACCAATCCATCTTCGATGACGCCGAAGCCATCCTGAAATTACCCCGTCATCTTTCCATGCATCCTGGCGGTGTCCTCGTCGCACCAGGAGCACTGACCGATCTTGTGCCGGTCATGAACTCGGGCGGCAAGGGTGTGGTCATCACCCAACTCGATCTCGATTCTGTGGAGTCTCTCGGCTTGGTGAAGATCGATCTATTGGGCATTCGCGGTCTCACTGTCGTCGGCGACGTGGCCGAGTTCGTGCAACAAAGCCAGCCTGAACAATATGCGTCTCCTCTCGCGGTTCTTGACTCCACGCCTAATATAGATGAGGCCACCTCCACTCGCATTGAAAAAGGTGAGACCATTGGTTGCTTCCAGATCGAAAGTCCGGGGATGAGGGCAACCCTGCGCGAAATCCATGCCCGCACGGAAGATGACATCATGGCGGCTCTGGCGCTGTATCGTCCCGGTCCGTTGACTGGTGGGCTTAAAGATGCCTTTGTGAGGCGTTTCAAAGGAGAGGAACCGATCCGCCATCTCCATCCCGCACTTGCGCCACTCTTGGATGAGACCTTTGGGGTCATCCTGTATCAGGAACAGGTCCTGCGCATCGCCAATGAACTGGCAGGTTTCAGCCTGGCTGAAGCCGATTTGTTACGGCGGGCGATGAGTCATTTCGATCCGGGCAGGAAGATGCAGGAGTTGGAGAGAAAGTTCGTGTCAGAAGTGCAGGCCCGCAGCGGCATTCCCATTGAGACTGGGGAACGCATCTGGGAAATGATGGCAGCCTTTGCCGGCTATGGTTTCCCCAAAGCGCATGCCGCTTCGTATGCCAGGATCGGCTGGCGATCCGCCTGGTGCAAGCAATATTTCCCGGCAGAGTTCATGGCGGCGGTGCTTGCCAATTGGGGCGGATATTACAGTCAACGTGTTTACTTGAGTGAAACCAGACGACTGGGATTGAAGGTCCGCCCCCCGCATGTGAATTATTCGCGGCATCAATTCACTGTGCAAACGATGATCGGCACGGAAGAGCGTGTGCTCTTTATGGGACTGGGTCAGGTCAAGGAATTGACACAGCGTAGTATCGGACGCATCATCCAATTTGCACCATTCACTTCTCTGGATGATTTCCTTTCCCGTGTGGACCCTCGCATGCAGGAAGCGGAACACCTGACGAAGATCGGGGCCTTGGATGGCTTCGGAAAAATCCCTGCAATTTTGAACCGACTGCAAACTGGCGGCTGGCAACGGGATCAGATGAGTCTCTTTTCCTGGTCCGACACCAGCGCTGAAGACTGGACCCTGCCACAAAAGGTGGATGCCCAATTGGAAATTCTGGGCGTCAGTCTGGAAGCCCATCCCCTGGAATTGGTGCAGGAGAAGATCACTGGAGCGATTTCCAGCATTGATGCCGTGGAAAGAATCGGTCGGCGTGTGACCGTGGCCGGTGTGCGACAGACATCACGTCGCAGTCGAACCGCCAAGGGCGATATGATGCTGTTCCTGACCATTGAAGATCTACAAGGGACATTGGATGTCATCCTGTTCCCGGATGTGTATCGTGTGTCAAAATCATTTCTTGATTCAAATCCAGCCCTGTTGATCACCGGAATGATGGAGATGGGTCAGGAACGCAGCGAACCGTATTTACGGGCGGAAAAAGTGTCTCCTGTTCAGTGAATGCGAGACATATTTGATTTCGAATGCATGAATTAGGGCTTTGATGTGCAGGTCATTCACTTCTTCCATTGGTAACCTGGCTGTTCTTAATGGCTAGTTGCGCGGACTCCGGATACAGCCAGGCATAATATTCGAACAGCATAAAAATTTCATCCGTCGAATTCGCCAATTCCAAATTCATAAGGCAAAGTTTGGCAATTGCACCATAGGTGTTTTGGAGTTTCCTTCCAAACCAGATGGTCTCCAGGCATCCCCATCATTTAATGACTTAATTTCACAAGCCGTGTACGGGTCGCTGTCATTGCCTGTCACTGTAATTTCAAAAGTAATTTTCATGATTTCCCTTCGAGGAATATTTCGAGTGAAAACGATCAGGTTTCCTGATACTCCAAATTCGGATTGAGCACCCAGCGGGTCAAGCCTTCAATCGCAGCCTGATCCAGATATCGGATGCGCAACCCAAAGCCGGCACACAATCCACTCAGACCCTCCCACCAGGCGACCCCTTCATCGCCTGGTAATACAAATTCCAATACGGTTCGCCGCACAAAGGGCAGCGGATATTCCTGCACGGCAAGGGATAAGCCCTGATGCAGAATATCCAAGCCCTCTGTAACAGGCGTGTTCCATCGCCTAACCTGTTGCTGGAACTCTAACCTCGGTTCCGGGTCAGGCCAGAACAATTGCAGGAGACGCAGAGTCCAACCTGGCTGGATTGAGGATAGCATTGCCTGGTACGCCTCCTGCGGTCGCACATCTGGACGGTCCGGATCGGCGTGGACTTCGGCAAACAAGCGCTTCGTGTCATCCTCGCCCAGCAAGGCGGCATGCGTGCCTACCTGGGTAAAGCCCTTACTCATCACAAAGGCATGGGTCGTGCCGACCTCGGCAGGGGCAGCTTTCATAAACCCAGTTCCTCCTTCATTTGCGCAAGCACCTTGACCGTATCCTGCTCGGTCAGTTTCCTAGCATCCATGCAGGCCAGCACTTCCTGCATCATGTCGGAAAATGCGGCGGTCAGGTGATTGTCATCGCGCAAGCGATAATGACGAAGCGCTTCCTCCGCCCGTTGTGCATCCACCAACACGACTTTGGGGAGTGTATTGACCATGACCTCCATTCCTCTGGCGATCACGAGCGGTAATTGTTTGGATCGTTTGGATATTTGATTCTCCTTATGGTTTGAAAATAGATTCAGAAATATTCAGGTCCGTGGCACGAAAACCCGGACGCATGGGACGATTACCGGTGGGGACGAGTCCCTTGCCGGCTTCATATTTGAACAACGGGGAAAAGGATGGACGGGCAGCGGTGCGTTCCACGATGGTGGACACTTCCACGATCTCACGCACGATTTGTCCATGTTGCGGATTGCGCTCGATGTACACCGCTGCCGTCACCGCCTCTGCAAAAGACTGTGCGATCTGGATTTCGGACATGCGTGCTGCATCCGGATGCGCCTGCACCACCTGCAGAAAACGCGGCCAGACATGTTCGGCGCTGGTGGCGTGGATGGTGAAGGCTGAATGTCCATGTCCTGTGGCTGCGGCGCGGATCAACTCCCAGGCTTCGGCTCCACGCGCTTCACCGATCACCACTCCATGTGGACGGGAACGCAAGGCGGAACGGATCAGGTCATACATGGTGACCGGTGGCGGACCGCCACGAATTTCAGGACGGGTCACGGTGTAGATGATGTTTCCTGTGTCTGCCTTGCCATCTCCATTCCAGCCGTTCAAGATAATCTCGTTGCTGTCCTCCACGATAAACAAACGGATCGCACCTCGCGGGTAGTAGTCCAACATCTCTTGCAGAATTCTTTGAGCCACAAAAGTTTTTCCCGAACCCGTTGTGCCGGCGATAACCAATGTGCCGCCATGCACCATGACGCTCAACAAATAATTCGCGGCTTCCGGCGTGAGAATACCATCCCCGCGCGGAAAATCCTTCGGGTCGAACTTTGGACGCGGGACAGGTGGGAGTCTATTTTGACATAACAATGCCAGGCTTCCCTGCGTCAGATCGGAGGCGGTGCGGTAATTGGAGACACGCAAGGTGATTGTATCGCCGTACGGCGAGGCAGGCGGCATGACGTAATTGATACGCACACCTTTCCTCCGCACGGTTCCATCCACAAGCGGAACCATGACCTGCAACATCGCATCCGCAATCGGATAATCCGGGGTCGGTGCGCGCTGTCCAGCGCGGTCGATCATCACCCGCAGTGCATCGCCAATGCCATCCGGTGCAGATCCCGCATGTTCCCAGCCATTGCTGGTGGTGTACACATGGATGTGTCCCAGGTTGATGGCGATGTCCTCGATATCTGAACGGGCAATGAGTTCCAATAACGGACCCATGCCAGAGAGTTCACCGACCAAACGCAGGATATATTCCTTGGGCAGGGAAACACCAGCATCCACCGCACGAAGGCTAATTTCTTCAAAGACCTGACGTGCCATCGCCTCGATCTCTGTGGAGGTCATGCTTTTTTGTAGAGACTCAATCGCCTTCTTTGCACGTCCCTCCTCGGCAAGAATATTCCACCAGCGTTCCATCTCATCCGAGGAACGCGCTTCCGAAACAGGCTTCAGTGTTTTGCCGGTAATATCGAACATGGCTTAACCCTTCGCAAACCAACCACGTTTTTTCGTCGGGCTGGGAAGTAATCCAATCCGTGAAGCGCCTTCACGAACAGCGGGTACAAAGTGCGAGGCAAACCCGAGTAATGAATCGGCGAACGGTCCGAGTTCCTCCAACTTCTCCTTCTTGTACCGCCAGATCAGGATATCCTCGCGACGATCCGAGTTCACAGCTTGGGCTGCCAGGCGCGGATCCACAATCGGGATGATGCCATTGGGGATCAGTGCCAGGTCGATCTTGTCCTCCGCGAGTGCCTGCTGCAACATCTTATGCGCCGCCTTGAAGCCATCGCCCACGACCTGGTTGTAGCAAAGCTTGACGCGGCTGCCGACGAATTCATGCGCACTGCCCTTGCCGACCACATTTGCCAGGGAGTTGATCATGCGTGCGATCCAGCGGCGCGTTTCTGCAAGATCGGGAATTTCCGGCTTGATCACAATCGCAATCCCTTCGGCGGCTTTCAAGGCGGCACGATGCACGACATGCGCAGGATTGATGCCAACATCCATGATGACCACACCGCCTGCGGCAACGCCGGCTTCGTACAAGCCTTGAATGACCTCCGCCACCTTTGCTTCCTGTTGTAGGACTTCATCCCCAAGATCATCGGTGATGAGACCTGGCAGGACTCGCAAGGTCGGTAAATTTTCCAAGGGTGTAAAGGCATTTAGATATGCCGCTCCGGATGCGACATCACCCATCACGCCTTTATTGGCTTTGGCGATCTCACGTCGCAATAAACCGATCATGGTGGTATTCACGCGCTCCATGCGCATGTGATATTGCAGAGCACCGGCATTGCCATCTGCATCCACGAGATAAGTAGTAATGCCAGACAAAGCAAGCGCTACGGCAAGATTAACCGCCACGGTCGTCTTCCCCGTTCCACCTTTCGGTGATGTGATCGCGATCTTGCGAACTGCCATGCCGGATTGAATGCGCGCCGACATATCACTGCCCAAGACCGCCCGGCGATATTGATCGTCTGCCGCCAGATTGCCGGCATCTGCCCTACGCATCTCTTCATACAATTTATTGATGTCCACATCCGAGGGTGGATAGGCAATCGAAGGCACGCCGACCCCATTCGCCCAGGACGCCATGCCATCGCCAACACCGGCGACCACGAAGATCATCTTGCCACGCTCCGCGGCCTTGACCAGACTCTCCGGGGAGACCGACGACTCTGGCGATACCACCACCAAGGCACGGAAATCAAACAAGTCAATATGCTGCGGCGTGAATGCCGCAATCTGGGCGATGACGGAATGACCTTGTTCCGCGAGCTGCATATTGAGACGCGAGGTGACAGTACCTGCACCAAGTAACAGAACCTGCATTACTGTCCTCCTCCCAAAACTTCCTCACGATCCTGCTTGAACAAGTCCTCGAAGTCCCAATAGGTAAAGCCGGCAGAGGGTGTCTCATCACCGCGCGCCATGAGTGAGACCACCAAACGATCGCCCTGCTGCAAGGCAAGCGATAACACTTCGCGGCTTTCATTTGGCACGAGCAGGATCAACATCTTTGGCTGGGTGTCCAAATTGAACGAACCGCTGTCTTCAGAGGACTCTGTCGGTTGTGGAAGTCCCTGGATCGCGATCACGCGCACCCCCATTGGGAACAAATCCTTGGCAAGCGGTGGGAACGTGCGGTTCATCGCATCTGCCTGCTCCAATTCAAGCGGCGAGGGCTGCGCGGTCGGCTCGACATAGCCCGGATCGATGACCAATTCCGGCATCGGGGTCGGAGTGCTCATCTGTTGCGGCCGGGTACTGATTACGACAGTCACGCCAATCAGGTCTCCAGGCAAAAACGCCTCCGCATCTGGCGCTACCAAGTTCATGGCATCCAATGGCAGGGGGAATAAACTATGTCCGGGGAATTGCGCCAATACCGCCGAGAGGCGTGTGCCTTCTGCTGCCTGCGCCAGGATCGCCGAACGAAAGATGGGCTGTCCATTGAAGATGGGTTGGGCGACAATGCCGCCGACTACCCCGGTCACTTCCTCACCCGGGATATACAGACTGGCGTTGTCATCCTGAAAGACGGTCTTGACCGCCAGGTCACTGGCTGTGATGACATCGCCGATGTTCAAATCGCGTGTGGCGGACAACACGGAAATGGTGGGCGGCTTCTGTGCCGCACCGAGGGCGTTCAAGGCGATGAACGCCACCAGAAAGATCCCAACCGAAACCCCCAGCACCACCAGGTTCACGCCGGTCGAGGCAATACGTTTCAACATGTTTCTTTGTTTCTCCATTCATTGGTTTGTTCAAATGCCTGCCACAGGGCAGGGGTTTCTTCGATCACGTCTTCGAGTTGTTTAAGTGTCTGGCGTACCAATCCGTACAGGGTCAACATGACGAAATCCGTTTTGATGTGACTCGACTTGAACATCTGCCGGTGGGTCTCCGCCACAGTCCGCACGACCTGCATCACCTCCGCCTCCGCCAGCGCCTCCGCCGATACGCGCGGCATATCCGGAAAGCATGCCTGGATTTGATCCGCCACATCCTGTCCAATGGATGAAGAGTCGGTCGGAGCAGGCAGTTCTGTTTCAGGTTGTGCAGGGGGATCGAGCAGGTCTGCAACGGAAGTCTGCGGGTCGGCGCGTAATTGTTCAATGGCACGCGGCAGTCGGGTGAGACCGGCCTGGATGGCTTCCAATAAGCGTATCTGTGCCTGCGGGGAAAGTGCCGCCACGGCCTCGACATTGCGCAGGGAGACATGTTCCCGCAAGCCGACGGGCAGGGCCTCCAACAGGCGTTGCCGGCGTTCCCGTTTGGATGAATAGGTCTCGCTCATGGGCGGGACTATACAGTTTTGGATTCAGGGGAGGGATTAATCTGTCGCTTGCAGTCATGCAGCTGGGCAGTACCTTTTATGCCGGGATTGCGCATTGAATTACAATACTCAATATCGCCCCTGTACGTTCAAGGACTGGAGTCGCAAAATGAACCGATCCCATTTAAGGTTTTGGCTGGCATGTCTGGTCGTGATTCTTTTTATAATTTCATGCTCCCCACCTGAAGGCAAAAGCCCCGCGCCACTTCCCAGCCCGTCGAATACAGTTCCCCCCACTGCATCCCCAACCCCGACAATTACCCCGCCTGCCCCAACCCCAACCCTGGTTGCGGAGAGCGACTTCATCCAGGGAGTCACCCTGAGTAAGTTCAGCCTGCGTCTGGACTCCGGCCAGGCCCGTCAGGTGATCACAGAGTACCTTTTGCCGGCAGGAATTAATTATGTGGCACTGTACCCTACCTGTCTGGGACGCGATGCAAAGGATATCGAGATTGCCTGTGAATACGAGCAGATTCCAGACATCACCGGTCCTCCTGTAGGGGACGGGGAACTGATCAATACGATCCAATACCTGCACAGCGTGGGCTTGCGGGTCGTGCTCAAACCTCATTTTATGCTGATCTCCAAACTCGAAGATAATTTATCAGGACCCGATCTTGGATATCGATGGAATGAAGAGTCTTGGCAGGCCTGGTTCGAGAACTACACGATTTTCATCACTCATTACGCACAGATTGCCGAGCAACACCAGGCGGACATCGTTGTGATCGGCAATGAGATGGAATATTCAACCCGCCGGGAGCAGGATTGGCGGCAGGTCATCGCGGCAGTGCGTTCCGTGTATTCAGGTCCGATCACCTATGCCGCCAATACCTGGGATTTTGAAGCCCTACACGTGAAATTTTGGGATGACCTGGATTTTATTGGCACGAATGCCTACAACTATTTTTATCAACCCATTAACGATGTTTCCATCGATGGCATGCGGGCTGCCTGGGAACCGGCCCTCCGGCAATTGGAGGCGTTGTCCGAACAATATGGCAAGCCCGTGCTGTTTACAGAATTCGGGGCAACCTCCAAGGAGGGACAAACCCGCGGCAATGCACGCGACTGGATTGCCGCACCTTATGATGGGCAGGCGCAAGCCGATTATTACAC
>Ga0268298_10005059_pt1 | contig 12520 bp, 15 predicted proteins | sample WWTPWeurt_MetaG_FD_194462 | JGI IMG/M metagenome (GOLD analysis project Ga0268298, IMG submission 194462) | Activated sludge microbial communities from WWTP in Nijmegen, Gelderland, Netherland - WWTP Weurt | ecosystem: Engineered > WWTP > Aerobic digester > Activated sludge | place...
CACGCCCCGCATCCCCGCTCGCTTTGTCGCTCATCCTCGCCATAGCTTCGGCTATGGCTGCGGTTCGCTTCGCGCGATCGGGGCGCGGATGCGCGCCTCGGCATCGACGCAAACCTATCTGACTGACTACTAGGGCAGGCCAGATACTTGCCGTGGGCGATCTTGCCAAATTTTGCCAAGCCTTCTAGGATAGGGCCATGAGTACCATGAACATTTCCCTGCCTGACTCCCTGAAGTCCTTCGTGGACGACCAGGTTGCCCAGCGCGGCTACGGCACCTGCAGCGAGTACGTGCGCGAGCTGATTCGCAAGGATCAGGAGCGTCTTGACCTGCGCAACCTGCTCCTCGCCGGTGCCGTGTCAGCTCCCGCAGCGCCGGTCACCACCGCCTATTTTTCCGGCTTGCGCGGCCGCGTCAGGCAGCGCGCCGGGAAGTGAACGCCAAACCCGTCATCCCGCGCGAACTGGCCAATCGGGATATCGACGAAGCGCTGGACCATTTCTTGAGCGAAGGCGCCGCACAGGCCGCCCTGGGCTTCATCGATGCCCTGGAACAAGCCTTTGCTCACATCCGCCTACATCCGGCCGCGGGATCGCCCCGGTACGCCCATGAATTGAGCCTTCCCGGGCTCCGTTCATGGCCGCTGGCCCGCTACCCTTACGTCGTGTTCTACGTCGAGAACACCGACTCCATCGACGTGTGGCGTGTGCTCCATGGCAAACGCCACATTCCCTCCTGGCTACATGAGGACGACAACCCTTGACCCGCTCCGCGCTGATTTCCCGCCTAGAGGACGAACTGGAGGATATCGTCGCCACCGGCCTCAGCCGCCGCCGCCGGCTGGTGACCTCCCCCTGCAGTCCGCACGTTCGCGTCGACGGCCGCGAGATGCTTGCCTTCGCCAGCAACGACTACCTCGGGCTGGCCAACGATCCGGCCGTCGCCGCCGCCTTCGCCGAGGGCGTGCGCCAATGGGGCGCCGGCAGCGGCGCTTCCCATCTGGTCAGCGGCCACACGGTCCCCCATGAGGCGCTGGAGGCCAAACTGGCCGAATTCCTTGGGTTCCCCAAGGCGCTGACCTTCTCCACCGGCTACCTGGCCAACCTGGCCGTCGTGCCGACCCTGGCCGGCCGTGGCGCCGCGGTCTTCGCGGACAAGCTCAACCACGCCTCCCTCATCGACGCGGCACAACTGGCCAAGGCCCAGGGCGCCGATACCCTACGCTACCCGCACAAGGACGTGGCGGCCCTGGAGCGGCTCCTGGCGGCCAGTGACGCGACGACCAAGATCATCGTCACCGACGCCGTGTTCAGCATGGACGGCGACCTCGCCCCCCTCCCCCTGCTCCTCGACCTGGCCGAACGCTTCGACGCCTGGCTGATCGTGGATGACGCCCACGGCTTCGGCGTCCTCGGCCCCCGGGGGGAAGGCAGCCTCGGCCACTTCGGCATTGGCTTCCATCCCCGGCTGATCCTCATGGGTACCCTGGGCAAGGCGGCCGGCGTGGCCGGCGCCTTCGTCGCCGCTTCGGAAACCGTGATTCAGTACCTACTGCAGAAGGCCCGCAGCTACATCTTCACCACCGCCGCCCCGCCGGCCGTCGCCTTCGCCCTCTACAAGAGCGTCGACCTCATCGCCAGCGACCCGACCCGGCGCCAGCGCCTGCTCTCGCTCATCGGCCGCCTGCGGGACGGCCTGGCCGGTCTGCCCTGGCACCTGTTGCCGTCCATGACCGCCATCCAGCCCCTGGTGGTGGGCGAAAATCAGGCGGCCCTCGACCTCGCCCAGACCCTGTGGGAGCGCGGCCTGTGGGTGCCGGCCATCCGTCCGCCGACGGTCCCCAGGGGCACGGCGCGGCTGCGCATCTCGGTTTCCGCCGCCCACGGCGCCGACGACATCGACCGCCTGGTCGTCGCCCTCAAAGAACTGGCATGAGCGCAGGACTCGTCTTCCTCCCCGGCTGGTGCCTGGGGCGTGGCCCCTGGCAGGCCACGGCGGAGGCCATGGGTGGCCGTATCCTGGATTTGCCCGGCTATGGCAAGCAGCCGCTGGTCGAAGATTTCTTTGGCGCCGCCGACGCCCTGGCCGCGCAACTGGCACCCGGCACCCCCCTGTGCGGCTGGTCCCTGGGCGCCATGCTGGCCCTGACAGTCGCCGCCCGGCATCCGGAGAAAGTCGGCCGTCTGCTCCTGGCCGCCGGTACCGCCTCCTTCGTCCAGCGCCCCGGCTGGCCGGACGCCCTGGCGACGGACGCCCTGGCCGAGTTCACCGCCGGCGTGGCTGCCGACGTGGACGCCCTGCTCCCCCGCTTCGTCGGCAACTTCAACCGGGGCGACGCCGCCGGCAAGGCCCTGACTCGGGAACTCCTGGCCCTGGCCGACCCCCGCCCCGCCGCCGCCACCCTGGCCACCGGCCTCGCCTGGCTGCGCGACGTCGACCTGCGTCCCCTGGCCCCCCGGGTCGTGGCGCCCACCCTGCTCCTGCACGGCGCCGCCGACCCGCTCATGCCCCTGGCCGCTGCCCGGACTCTGGCCCAACTGATCCCCGGAGCCCGGCTGCTCCCTTTCGCGGGCCGCGCCCACGCGCCCTTCCTTTCCGAACCTGAGGGTTTTCGCGCCGCCCTTCACGCCTTCTGCCATGACTCACCCGCCTAAGGCCCAGGTCCGCCGCGCCTTCGAGAAGGCCGCCCCCAGCTACGACAGCGCCGCCCGGGTGCAGCGCCGGGTGTGCGGGCAGCTTGCCCTCGGCCTGCCGGCCATGATGACGCCCGGCGTCATTCTCGATGCCGGTTGCGGTACCGGTTTCGCCCTGCACTTGCTGCGCGAGCGCTTTCCCCCAGCCGATCTGGTCGGACTCGACATCTCCCCGGCCATGGTGGCCCACATCGAGGTCCCGGCAATCCACCGCCTGGCCGGCGATGTGGAGCACCTGCCCCTGGCGGACGAGTGCATCGGCCTGTACTGGTCCAGCCTCACGCTGCAGTGGTGTAACCTGCCGCGCGCCCTGGTCGAGGCCCGGCGCGTGCTCTGGTGCGGTGGCCACCTCGCCGTCGCCACCCTGGGCCCGCAAACCTTCCACGAATTGCGCACCGCCTTCGCCGCCGCCGACAGCCATCGCCATACCCTCGACTTCCTGAGTCCCGACGCCGTGGCCGCCGCAGCGGCCGGCTTCCGGAATCCACGCCTGGAGCGCCAGAGAGAAACGGTGTGTTACCCCGATCTCAAATCCCTGCTGCGCGCCATCAAGGCCATCGGCGCCAACCAGGTGGGCGAGCAGCGGCGCAACGGCCTCATGAGCCGCGGCGCCTGGCAGCGACTCGAGACGGCCTACGAAGCCCAGCGCCTGCCGACTGGCCTCCCCCTGACCTACGACGTCATCACCCTGCACGCCCAAAAATGAAAACCGCCTGGTTCGTCACCGGTACCGATACCGAAGTCGGCAAGACCTACGTCTGCTGCGCCCTGCTCCACGCCGCCCGGCAGGCTGGCCGTTCCGCGGCAGGCATGAAGCCGGTGGCGGCGGGCCTCGACGCCCAGGGACGCAACGCGGACGTGGAGCAACTGCGGGCGGCCAGCAGCGTGGCCCTGCCAAGGAATCTGGTGAATCCCTTCGCCCTGCGCGCCGCCGTGGCGCCGCACATCGCGGCCCGGGAGGAAGGACGCCCCATCCTCTTCGCCCCCATTCGCGAGGCCTTCGAAAACATTGCCCGAACAGCCGATGTGGTGGTGGTGGAGGGCGTGGGCGGCTTTCGCGTGCCCCTGGGCGAAGCGGGCGACTCCGCCGACCTGGCGGCTGCCCTCGGCCTGCCGGTGATCCTGGTGGTGGGCCTGCGTCTGGGCTGCCTCAACCATGCCCTGCTGACCGTCGAGGCCATCGCCGCCCGGGGCCTACAGTTCGCCGGCTGGATAGGCAACACCCTGGACCCCGCCATGGCCCGGCAGGAAGAAAATCTGCAATGCCTGCGGCAATCGATCACCGCACCCTGTCTGGGCATCATCCCTCACGCGCCACCGGGGGGCCCGGCCGCCGCCGCCGCCGCACTGCGCAGTCTTCCCGGAATCCTCGCCTGACCGCGTGTCATGCCCGGAAAGCCCTGTGCCCTGGAGCTCCGCGCCACAGGGAAGGAACGCGGGTCAGCCGCCCCCGTCTTGGCGCAGCGCGTCGGCCAGGAGGCTCATGCGCGCTTTCAAGGCTGCCACTTCCGCGACAAAGCCAGCCGTGCTTGCGGCGACCTTGGCCCTTTGCTCCAGGTCACTGGCCAGGGCAGTCCCGGCATCGTCGGCAAAGGTTGCCAGCAGGCCCTTGACGGTGTGCGCCTCACGGTAAAGGCGGGGGGCGTCGTCGTCTCCCAGGGCGCTGTCCAGTTCGCGGCAGTAATTGTCGCAATCCTGCAGGTACATGTCGGCCATGACGGTGAAAATCTCTTCGTCGCCTCCCAGGCGGTCGAGGATGGTGGCCTTGTCGAGGACGAGTCGTTCGCTCATGGTTTTCTCCCTGCTCCCGGCTATCAGAATACGGGCTCTTCCGCATCGCGGAACCGCTGGTGGATGGCCAGCGCCTGCTCCCAGGAACGCAGGAAGGCCTCGACGCAGTCCGGATCGAAATGCTTGCCGGCCCCGTCGCGCAGGAATTTGGCGGCGTCGTCGAGGGACCAGGCTTTCTTGTAGGGCCGCTCGGACGTAAGGGCGTCGAAGACGTCGGCCACCGCGACGATGCGGCCGAAGAGGGGGATCGCCGGGCCGACCAGGCCGCCGGGGTAGCCCGAACCGTCGAATTTCTCATGGTGGGAGCAGGCGATCTGCGCGCCAGCCTGGAGCACCGCAGACCCGCTGCCCGTCAGCAGCTCGTACCCCAGGCGGGCGTGGCCCTTCATGATCTCGAACTCCTCCGGCGTGAGCCGGCCGGGCTTGAGGAGGATGTAGTCCGGGATGCCGATCTTGCCCACGTCGTGCATGGGTGCCGCCTCCAGGATCAGGCGGCAGTCGCGCTCGGGCAGGCCCAGGGTCTGCGCAATGAGGTGCGAGTAGTGGGCCATGCGCTGGATGTGGGCGCCGGTCTCCGGGTCGCGGAATTCGGCAGCCCGGGAGATGCGCACGATCAACTCCTTTTCCCGCTCCCGGATGGCTGCGGTGCGCTCTTCGACCAGAACCTCCAGGTGGTGGGCCCGGTCGGCGAGGAACTTGCGGCTGCTGCGCAGGGCGAGCATGTTGCGCGCCCGGGCCGAAAATTCCACCCGGTCGATGGGTTTGTTGAGGAAGTCGTTGGCACCGCCCTCCAGGGCCTCGTAACGGATGTCGCGCTGGTCGTTGGCCGTCACCATGAGGATGGGAATGTCCTCCCGCCCTGGCAGGGCGCGAAAGGCGGCGATGAACTGGAGCCCGTCCATGTCCGGCATCATGTAATCGACGACGACCAGATCGGCCTCGTTGGCGCGGCACCATTCCAGGGCTTCGCGCGGGCGGTCGAAGGTGAGGGGCTGGCAGTCTCCCAGACGCTGGACCAGGGCCTTGGCCAGGGTGAGGTTGATATCGTTGTCGTCGATGATGAGGACGGTGTGCATTGCAGGCCGGGGCCGTGAGGCGACGGCGGCAGTATAGCAGCGGGCCGTCCGGGGGGGACAAGCGGCCCCTTGAGCTTTCTGGGATAATCGCGCATCCCTTCGCCGGTCCTGCCCATGAAGCTCCTGTTCGACCTCTTTCCGGTCATCCTGTTTTTTGTCGCCTTCAAATATTCCGAGAAGGATCCCGGCGCCGCCGCCGAATTTCTCGCCCAGGTGTTGGGAAGCGCGTCCGTGGCGCCCGCCCAGGCGCCCATCCTGATCGCCACCCTGGTCGTCATGCTGGCCACCGCCGCGCAGATCGGCTGGGTCTGGTTCCGCCACGGACGGGTGGACCGCATGCTGTGGATCAGCCTGGTGCTGGTGGTGGTCTTCGGGGGCCTCACGCTCTTTTTCCAGGACGAAACCTTCATCAAGTGGAAGCCCACCCTGCTTTACTGGATCTTCGCCGGCAGCCTGGCTTTCGCGTCCCTGGTCCTGGGCAAGAACGCCATCCGCGCCATGATCGGCGAGCAGATCAGCCTGCCCGAGCCGATCTGGGGCCGCCTCAATCTGGCCTGGATCGCCTTCTTCACCCTCATGGGGGGGCTGAATCTCGTGGTTGCCTTCAATTTTTCCACCGACACCTGGGTCAATTTCAAGCTCTTCGGCGGCATGGGGCTCATGCTCGTCTTCGTGCTGCTCCAGGGGGTCTTTCTCTCGCGCTACCTGGAGGACAAGCCCTGATGTATTACGCCATCGTCGGCGAAGATCGCCCCGCAACCCTGGAGGCACGCCTGGCCGCCCGGCCCGCCCATGTCGCCCGCCTCACGGCACTGCAGGACGAGGGCCGCCTCCTGCTGGCCGGCCCCTTCCCGGCCATCGATTCCCCCGACCCCGGCCCGGCCGGGTTCAGCGGCAGCCTGATCGTGGCGGAATTCGCCTCCCTCGCGGAAGCCCAGGCCTGGGCCGACGCCGATCCCTACGTAGCGGCCGGCGTCTACGGCGCGGTCGCCGTGAAGCCCTTCCGTAAAGTCCTGCCGGCGTGAGCGCCGCCACCGCCGCCTGGCTGCGGGACCGCCTTGCCACGCTGACGCCCCTGGAGATCGAAGTGGCCGACGACTCCCATCTCCACGCCGGCCATGCCGGTGCCCGGGAGGGGGGCCACTACCGCGTGAGTCTCGTATCCGCCGCCTTCACCGGCTTGGGCACGGCAGCGCGCCATCGCCTTGTCCATGCCGCCGTGGGCGAATTGCGGCCCAACGGCATCCATGCGCTCAGCATCCGCGCAAGGGCGCCGGAAGAAGTATAATCATCCGGTTTTTTTCCACCCACCAAGGATTCGATCCATGTTCAAGCTCTCCGCCCTGGCCGCCCTGCTCCTGGCTGGCTCCGTGATTTCCGCCCCGGCCCTGGCCGAGAAAGTGACCGTGAATGGGCAGACCATTCCGCAAGCCGTGTTCGATGCCTTCGCCGCCGAGCAGAAGGCCCAGGGCGCCCAGGACAGCCCGGAATTGCAGAAAGCCATCAAGGAAGAGCTGGTGCGGCGGGAAATCCTCGCCCAGGAAGCCCGCAAGAAGGGCCTCGACAAAAAGCCGGAAGTCTCCGGCCAGATCGAACTGACCCGCCAGACGGTCCTCATCCGCGCCTTCCTCGCCGACTACATCAAGTCCCACCCGGTGTCCGAGGACAAGTTGAAGAAGGACTACGAAACCATCAAGGCCAATCTGGGCAGCACCGAGTACAAGGCCCGCCACGTCCTGGTGGAAAAGGAAGACGACGCCAAGGCCATCATCGCCAAGCTCGACAAGGGCGAGAAATTCGCCGACCTGGCCAAGCAGTCCAAGGATCCGGGGTCCAAGGACAATGGGGGCGAGCTCAACTGGAGCGCGCCCACGGGCTATGTGAAGCCCTTCGCCGAAGCCATGACCAAATTGAAGAAAGGCGAGTACACCAAGGCGCCGGTGAAGACCGATTTTGGCTATCACGTCATTCAGCTGGACGATTCCCGCCCCCTCAATCCGCCGGCCTTCGAGCAAGTGAAGCCCCAGCTCCTGCAGCGGGCCAACGCCCAGATGGTCGAGGAACTGGTCAAGGATCTGCGCGCCAAGGCCAAGGTCAATTAAGTCCGGGTTCGTCCTGTGCGACAATCCCCGCCCATCGGCGGGGATTTTTCTTTGTGGGGGACGCTATGGTCTTCGGTCTGGGCAAGCTGTTCGGGAAAAAGGAAATTCCGGCGGAAAGCGCCGCGACGCCAGAAGCGGCACCGGAGTACGCCCCCGATCATCCGGTCAATGCCTTCGTCCGCCGCGAAGCGATCTTTGACAAGGGACGCAAGCTCGCCGGACATCTGTTTTGCCTCCAGATTGCCGATGCCGGCCCGGGAGACGTCCCCACCGAGCGCCAGACCCGGCTGGACGACACGCTCCTCAGGGCCCTGTGCGCCAGCACCGAGGCCTGGGGCCAACTCCCGGCCTTTCTGCCGCTGTCGAGCGAATCTCTCGCCAATCCGGGCCTCGACCGCCTGCCGGCAAACAACGCCGTCCTTCTGCTCAGCCTCGCCCCGGAAAGTGTCGATCTGCCCAACCTGGCCGCCCGACTCTCGGCCCTGGCCGCCCGCGGGCTGCGCTTTGGCGTCTTTCGCCAACCCCGTCATCCAGCATTCCCGCTCGTTCTCGGCCATGCCGATCTGGCCGTGGTCGATGCCTCCCGCGCCCAGGGCGGTGAGATCCGGGACTTTTCCATTGCCATGCGCAGCGACGAGATGCGGCGCCCGGTGGAGCTTCTGGCCATCGGCATCGAAAGCCCCGACGACGTCCGCCTTTGCGTGCAGTGCCGCTTCGGCCTTTTCCAGGGCCGCTTTTTCGCCCGTGAAGCACCCGCCACCCAGCCGCGCAGCGATCCCAATCGTCTGCACCTGATCCACCTCTACAACCTCACCCAGGGCGACGCCGAAACCGCCCAGTTGGCCAGCGTCCTCAAGCAGGATCCCAATCTCACCTTCCGCATCCTGCGCTACCTCAATTCGGCCGCCGTGGCCCTTTCCCGGCCGGTCAGCTCCATCGATCAGGCCCTGGTCCTGCTCGGGCGGCAGCGGTTGGCGCGCTGGATTTCCGTCCTGCTCTTTTCCGTGCGCGACCCGGATTTCGCCGACTGGCTCCTGGTCGAGAGCGCCCTCGCCCGCGGCCGCATGATGGAGCTTCTGGGCGCCGAGCGCTTTCCCGCCGCCGAGGCCGACCATCTCTTTCTCACCGGCGTTTTCTCGCGCCTGGACAAACTGCTGCGCATTCCCCTGCCCGCGGCCCTGGAGCAGATCACCCTGCCGGCCCACGTACGCAACGCCCTGCTGGAGCGCAACGGCGCCTACGCGCCCCTGCTGGCCGTGGTCGAAGCGGCGGAGGCGTCCGGCCCATCGGCGGTGGAAGCAATGGCCTCCGCGGCCGGCCTCGCTGCCGATAGCGTCAATCACGCCCTCATCGCTGCCACCGCCTGGGCCAACGACGTGACCTCGGAGTGGGAGGCTTGAAGTTTCCGGCTTGCTCCGTTTGATTTAGGTTCACGCCCTTGCGGCGAATCCATGGCCCAATCGGTGACCATGCGCCTGCTGTTCGTCGTCCTGCTCTCCCTCTTCCTGGCCCACGGTGCCGTAGCCGCCCAGCCCCTCCAGGCCTGGATCGACGCGGCCGCTCCGGGAAGCGTCCTGCGGCTCCCCGCCGGGGTGTACAGCGGCCCCGCCACCATCGCCAAGCCCCTCACCCTGGAAGGAGCTGGCCAGGTGACCATCGACGGCGGCGGCCGCGGGACGGTCCTGACGGTGAAGGGTTTGGGCGTCACCCTGCGGGGTCTGACCCTGCGCGGCAGCGGCGGCTCCCACGATGCCCTGGACGGCGGCCTGATGGTCGAGGGACGCCATCATCTCATTGAGGACAACCGGCTGGAGGACGTGCTCTTCGGCATCACCCTCCATCGCGCCGACGACAACCTGGTCAGGCGCAACCGCATCCGCTCCCGGCCGGTGGACTCCGCCGACCGGGGCGACGGCATCCGCCTCTGGTACAGCACCGGCAACCGCATCGAGGCCAACGACATCGCTCAGATTCGCGACCTCACGGTGAGCAATGCCCCGCGCAACCGCTTCGTCGGCAACACCGTGCGCAACAGCCGCCGCGGCCTGAACCTGCTCTTCTCCCACCGTACCCTGGTGGAGGGAAACGTCTTCGAGCACAACTCCACCGGAATCGTCGCCCTCAATTCCGACGGCCTGCTCATCCGCAACAACCGCGTCGTTCATGCCATGGATGCATCGGGCGCCGGGGTCGCCCTCAAGGAAACCGCGGCCGCCCTGGTGCAGGGCAACGAAATCGTCCACTGCGCCCACGGCGTCATGGCCGATTCACCGTCCAACCCGCTCAATCGCATCGTCCTGGTGGACAATTTCATCGCCCACAACGTCACCGGGATTTACATCTACGGCATGAAGGGGGGCCACATTGCCCTGGGCAACACCTTCCGCAACAACCTCTGGCCCGTCACGGTGATCGGCGACGGCGACCCCATGAACGACGTCTGGTACGGCAACCACTGGGACGACTACCAGGGCTTCGACCGCGACGGCGACGGCTACGGCGACACGCCCCACGACCTCTACGCCTGGGCCGACCGCATCTGGCTCGAATTCCCCGCTGCCAAGTTCTTCCGCAACGCGCCGGTGCTGGAACTGATCGACTTCCTCGAACGCCTGGCCCCCTTTTCCTCTCCCAGCCTCATCCTGCGTGACTCTGCGCCGCGGATGGGGCAAACACCTTGACCCGCGGGTGGTAGCGCGACGGGCCCCTGGCGCGTCCAACCGAGGGTTCCAGATTCAGTCCCGGCGTCCACCGGCACCCAAGGGCATCATGCCGGTCACGCCGGAGGCCTGTACAGGCGATGGCCCTTCCGCCCCGCCGATCTGACCGGGGGCAGCCGCCGCCCGCCCTTGCGCTCAGGGTGAGTAAAAGAGCAGCATGCCACCACCCAAATCCGGGCTGGCAGTGGAAAAACCGGTAACGACATAGGCCTGCAGTTTCCAGGCATCGCTGAAGCGGTGAGTGAGAAATAGCGTAGCCTCGCGCGCCGGCGCCCCGGACTGCGTCAGCCTCTCGCGGAAATCGTAGGTTGCCCCCGCACTGGTGGCCGGCGTGAAGCGCTGGGACCAGCCCAGGGTACCGTAGAGCGGATTTGCAAGCTCACTGCCTGCCGGGTCGCCCATCCAGCGCTTGCCCAGTGTGCAAAATGCCGTGCCGCTACCGAGCTTGCGGTAGACATCCACGTACAGAGAATAGTCATTCTCGCCAGTGCTCAGGCCTCGGTCAGCATCGCCGGTGGCAAATTTCACCTTGGCACCGAGGTCGATGAGCCAGCCCGATTCCTGCCACGCGGTCCCGGCTACCCCCGCCACGACGTCTCCCAGTCCCTCGACCTGACGGCGTGCGCTGTTGCGACCCTGGAGAGCGATGCGGTCGCCCCCGCTGGAAACCACGTTGGCCGCCCCACGCATGGTCACATAGGGAATACTGAGCCGCAGCGTCCATGGGTGCGCCTCGTACCTGATGCTTATAGGAAGCGCCAGTGTCTCGCTATGGCCGGCCCCTCCGTATTTGCCTGAGGAATGATCCATGCCGGCGCTGAAAGTCCACGCACCGTCCGCATGGACGGAGGTGACCAGGATCAGGCAGGCGAAGGCCAGCAGGCCGCGGGGATGAGCATTCATGCTTGGGTATGGCACTGATCTGAAATGCGGGCTTGGGCTAATGGTGCTCCGCCCTCTCCGGTCTCTCTACCCTCTCCGGTCTCTCTACCCTCTCGGGCTTCTCGACCTTCTCGGGCTTCTCGACCTTCTCGGGCTTCTCGACCTTCTCGGGCTTCTCGACCTTCTCGGGCTTCTCGACCCTCTCGGGCTTCTCGACCTTTTCCGGCTTCTCGACCTTTTCCGGCTTCTCGACCTTCTCGACCTTCTCGACCTTCTCGACCTTCTCAGCCTTCTCTACCTTCTCAGCCTTCTCTACCTTCTCCACCTTCTCAGCTTTCTCCGTCTTCTCCGCCTTCTCTACCTTCTCCGACTTTTCCACGGATTCTGCTTTTTCGAACTTGTCCCCCAGTCCAACTGCCTCGGAGCGACCGGCAACCTCGTCATTCCTCGTCTGCCCTCTGCCTTCGGCCCGAGGCCCTGCACCGGCCCGCGCGGCTGGGTCGTCCCCGGGTTTTCCGGGCGCCGGCACCATGGCCGGTCGCGCAGGTCCCGTTCTAACCGTCTCCAGCGTCTCGATCCGCGCAGCATGGAGCACCCGGTCTGCGCCCATGCGGCCCTCCACCACCACCCTGCCACCGGTAACGCCGGCATTGGGCGTGAGGCGGGTTTCCAGCGAAACGACCGTCCGGACACCGGCCACGGTCATCCTCCCGTCCCGCAGGCCATCCTGGACCAGCCCTTCGACCACCACACGCTCAGCCTTGCCTGCAAAGCGGAAAGTCGGGTCAACACCGACCGATCTCACAGCCAGGGCCTGGCCATCCCAACGGCCTTTGACGATTACGTTGCCCCCGCCTGCCAAACCCGTTACGTCAACGCCGGCAACCTTGCCCGAGCGCCCACCCCCTGCCACCGCCAGACCGGCCACACTCGCTTCCTTGCCCGCGGCAACCGGTTGCAGGCGAGTGGCCACCAATTGGCCCTGAGCATCCAGCATGCCGCTCACCCGTACCATTTGACCGGGTGCAAGCGACTTGCCACTGCCGGGCCCCCGAGTCTCGGCACCGATGAGCACGGTCTGCCCCATGACCTGCACCGCCTTGCCATGGCCATGGACCTGGGTCACCGGCCCGACGACGCGCTGAGCGGCGACGAACTCGTCCGCATCGCGGACGCCGGAATGTACGCCGACAAGGCGAAACAGCGCCCGGGCGCGGTCCTCACAACTGATACTCCGCCCCGCCCCCCAACATGGC
>Ga0268298_10005062_pt1 | contig 12510 bp, 9 predicted proteins | sample WWTPWeurt_MetaG_FD_194462 | JGI IMG/M metagenome (GOLD analysis project Ga0268298, IMG submission 194462) | Activated sludge microbial communities from WWTP in Nijmegen, Gelderland, Netherland - WWTP Weurt | ecosystem: Engineered > WWTP > Aerobic digester > Activated sludge | place: Netherlands...
CCCCTCCCCCGCGCGAAGTCTCGGACAAGTATCGCTGGCGGCTGATGACGCGCGACGCCTGGGCGCAGGCCGCGGTCGTGTTTGCCCTGCTCGGCGCGATCTTCACCGTGGTGGGATTGGTCCTCACGTTGGCCATCATCACGGCCTTTGTCGGCCTCCCCTTCCTCGGCATGGGACTGGCCTTCTTCGGCGGCGGAGGCTACGTGTTGTATTGGCGTTATCAGGAAGCGATGAAGTCGGTCAATATCTTGGCCAACGGCGAAGCGACGGTGGGCTGGATCGCGGACGCGCAGGTCAATTATTCGGTGCGCGTCAACGGCGTTAACCCGCTGACCATTTTGTACAAGTATCGCGTGAATGGGACAGAATACGAAGGCAAACTCACCACCCTGAATCGGTTAGGACTGGATTATCAACCTGGCAGGAGCGTGTGTATTTTGTATCTGTCAAACTCGCCCGATTACAGTTCGCTGTATCCGCATCCGTAGCGAAAAGAAACCTGACATGTCTCACCCGCGCCGTGACGATTTGAACGATCGCGTGGACATAGGTCACGATCATCAAGGTTTCGCGGAGACATGTCAGGTTTTATAGTATTTCGTGACAATCGAGTTCTTCACTTCGTCCCGCAAGGGGATGATATAGTGATTGCCAACCCTTCGACTAGGCTCAGGGCAGGCGTAGGCCGCCGCGATCCTGTTGACAAAATTAAATAAAGGTTAGATTTATTGCACGGAATCTTTAACTCTTATATAAACGCGTTCAAGGATTCCACCAAACACACCTATAAATGTATTATTGTCAATCACATCATCTAAGTGAATTGAAAAAACTGACACTCTATCTTCATACATTGCTACAAAGACACAATCCTGAAATTGACTTTGATCGGCATTAATAAAACCGCACTTTGAATAATAATTTTCAATGTCGAAACTATTGGTTTGAACGCTCTTATATTCATCAAAGTCGCGAGTGAAACTTGCAACGTTTTGAGGTGCATTCACTTGGTATTTATATACCCAATGGTTTACAGTAAAAAATATTCTACTGTTTTTGTCAACGCCCAACACCCCAGACAAAAAGCTATTAGCCTCTTCAACTAACGAGTGATTTTCTGTCGAGGGAGCAACAATTTTATTTGACGCAGTAGCTGACAATAAAGAAAAATCTGGCGAGGAAAAATCTTGAGCAGTAACAACAGTGTCTTTTAGTTGCAATTCGTAGCCATCTGCTGGCAAGGCAACACTCTCGCTAAGAGCGCATGATGATATAAGAATTGCCAGCAAAATTACAAAAAATGTGATTGGTTTGTAGTGTTTCATTTTAACCAAATACCTTCAGGGAATTATTGAAGTTGTATTTTGAGTCAGCCAACTAAAAATTGTTTGCATGGTCGAGTTGTCTAAAAGTATAGTATCAGATTGGCCACCTTTATTAAACATTAATATCGAAGAGTCGGAGGGCGAAGCAAATCCTTTCGTCCAAGCCTTAGTTATCGTCGTGATAAAGAGCGGGCTACCAATATTTTTTTCATTTTGATTATAAATGACATTACCAGTACGAGAAACAATTTGATACTTTGAATTATCTGATGCATACTCAGCTCCAGACATAGCTAGACCAGTGGCTCCTTTATCGGGTAATAATCCTACAGCAGTTTCTAGTCCAGCCATTCCTAGCGATTGCAGTATATTCGGTTTGTAATAATTATCGAAAACAGTCTGATAAAAACCATACTGGGTGTTCGTATTCGATAGAGCAAAATAGTCTATCTGAGTACAATCTTGACCATCCATCCCATATTGAACACAACCAACATCTTGGCCTTCAATATTTTTCATATCAGTACTGGTTGTCTCTGTGTGTAACTGATAATCACACTGCTCACTTGCTGGATCGCAGTCATCTTCCGCTACATGCCCCGTCGGATCCGTATACCTGACGGGATTATTATTGACAAACGCGTACCGATCCCAGGCTTGCGTCCCTTGCGTGGAGGTGGGGACGATGGTGTCGGGCGAGAGGAAACGTCCCAATGAGGGGTCAAACCAGCGCGCCACGAAGAAGTAAATCCCCAGCGCGGACTCTTCCCGCTGTCCCGTAAATTTGTAATCCGTGTAGAGACTGCCGTTCGAGAAGCGCGCTTCTCCGAAGGCTTTATATAACGCGGACGCGACCTTGGCTCCGCTGGAATTGGTGGTGATGGACGAACTGCCGATGTGGTCAGAGAGTCTCGGAAGATTTGGATTATGGATTCAATACCACATCCGTATAAGCAACGACTTTCACAATTGTGCTTTTCACCTTCATATCACCAAATACATAAATACGAAGCGAATATTTTCTACCTAGAAACGGCAAATCAGGAAAAGCAGCAAGCATGTGAACTATTGGGGAGCTTTTTTCTGGTGATAGTATGATATCTCCTAATGGATACCTTTCTGTTGGCTGCTCCTTAATTTCCATCCATTTTCCTGAAAGATATTCAAATATACGTAGATTATAGTCGTTAGGAAAAACGACTTCGTAATTTGTATTATATTTCAACTCTAGATTAACGGGGTCATTAGATCTAAATCTGTTCGAATAATTTGGCGCTCGAAGTAATATTTGCTTGTTTACATAAGCCAAATCTAATTCTAGTGGAGAACTTCTTTCTGAAGTTGTACATGAAGACAACAAATAAAAACTTATAAAAAAACTGCAAATTAAGATTGAAACCTTATGATTCGGTAAGTACATGATATATCTCCTCATTCATTGACCTACAACTAAATTTGTATATCCTTGATATAACTGAGGTTGTAAAGATTGATAACAAGGGCTTAAACACACCCCTGAAATTGCACTAATTGAAATAGTTATTCGTGAAACCGCAAACTTAAGCTGCGAAAGATCAATATTTGCAGCACTTCCTGGCCCCGCGCCGGCGGTCATAGAGTAATTTCGACCACCTCCACTAATGACAACAAAATAATCGTTCCCCTGATTATTCGTAACCGAATTATTTTGAATACTCAAGCTTGTAATAGAAGTACTCTTATATGCATCAACGCCAGGAATCCCATGATATGAAGAAGAATAAGAAACAGACACGAATTGATCATAAGGCGTGTTGTGACGATAAAATGATGGCCGTATTCCAATCATGAAATCATTTGCTAAACTAATTGGATCTGCGAATTCACCTCCACCCCACGAAAAGCCTGTATAACTCTCTTCAGCAGCCTGACCATAATAATATGGGTCAAAAACTGGTAACATCTGAAATGACGTAGTTACAGTTCCTGAATTACCGCCTGTCATAGCCATGCATTCATCACTATTTTGACCATAATAAGTACACGGATCATCCTCTGAGGTTTCATCGGCCACATGCCCCGTCGGGTCGTTATAGCGGACAGGATTATTATTGACAAACGCGTACCGATCCCAGGCCTGCGTCCCTTGCGTGGAGGTGGGGACGATCGTGTCGGGCGAGAGGAAGCGTCCCAGCGAGGGGTCAAACCAGCGCGCCACGAAGAAGTAAATCCCCAGCGCGGACTCTTCCCGCTGTCCCGTAAATTTGTAATCCGTGTAGAGACTGCCAGTAGTATAACGCGTTTCGCCAAAGGCTTTATATAACGCGGACGCGACCTTGGCTCCGCTGGCATTCGTCGTGACGGAGGAACTGCCGAGATGGTCACTGAGCTGGAAGGAGAGAGTCGCACCTGTCCGCACCGCGAGACGAGTTGTACCCGCAAAATAGTATTTGCTGACTACGCCATTCTTCACTTCGTAGTGACTGCCAATGTACACAGTTGACGTCCCGTTGACGGTGGCTCTAATCTGCTTGCCATCCGCATCATAGGCAAAACTCGCGGTCGCCGCGCCTGTCACGGAAACAAGGCAATTCTCCGCATCGTAGTTGAGGGTGTAATCGTATCAGAAATCCCTATAAAAAAATAATTCTAGATAACAAGAAGGAGCCTAAGATCGTCAAGGCTATGGCCGAGTCAAAGACTAAAAAATGAAATTGAGTCTGTACACGATCCTTCATCCACATCAACAATCCACCTATCAACAACAAAATAATTGAAACTGCTAAGAATATTGGCCTGTGGACTAAAATTTGATGTTGATAAACGCTTGTGGACCAGCCGATAATTGACAGGACAATACAAGCAACGAGCCAATTTTTCCATCGATATGGATTATCGTCTAGATATTTCTTCATTTCAAACTCCAAAAGTATTAGAATCCAAAAATTGACGAAATAACAGCAAATGGATTATACCCAGCAAGAGTAGATGTTGGGCTAAACGAACGAGGTTTTCCGCCGCCATCAATTGTAAAGCTTGATGCATTGCTTAATATCTGAGCGAATTCACCTGGAGCGAGCGGATCATTGCTAATTTGAGTTGTTACAGTTTGCGTCACAGTAAATGATGTTGCTAGGGGGTTTGCATCCAAAACATTAGTTATTGTGGTACTTGCTTTCCCCAAATCTCCCGTCCCAGGACCGGCTATATCACCAACTACCTGGGGGATCGCCCCCATAACAAAGCCTTCAGCGGCACTGGCAAAATAACATCCGAGACCCGCTGTTGCTTCACATCCCATCGCTCCAGCAACAAACGCTAACGGACCCAATATAGCAGAAGCGATATTTTCAGCCATTTGTGCTTTTTGGTCTTGGGCAGCCATTTCAGTGTCAATAGATGTACGCATGTCAACTAGATCATCTCTGGAAACGGTTGTAGTTGTCGAAGTAGTTGTTGTATAACAATCATCCAAACCATAACACAGCGGATCCTCACAATATCCATCCTCTTCACAACTCATATGCCCCGTCGGGTCGTTATAGCGGACGGGATTATTATTGACAAACGCATACCGATCCCAGGCCTGCGTCCCTTGCGTGGAGGTGGGGACGATCGTATCGGGCGAGAGGAAACGTCCTAACGAGGGGTCAAACCAGCGCGCCACGAAGAAATAAATGCCAAGGCTGGCTTCTTCGCGCTGTCCCGTAAATTTGTAGTCCGTGTTGAGACTGCCAGTAGTATAACGCGTTTCGCCAAAGGCTTTATACAGCGCCGAACCTACCTTGGCGCCACTCGCGTTCGTTGTGACACTGCTGCTCCCCAAATGGTCGCCAAGTTGGAAGGTCAACGTGCCATCTCTCCGAGCGGCGAGACGCGTTGCACCCGCGAAGTAATACTTCGTGACAATCGAGTTCTTCACTTCATAGTGATTGCCAACGTAGACGGCGGTGATCCCGTTGACGGTGGCTTTAATCTGCTTGCCATCCCCATCATAGACGAAATTCGCAGTGGCGTTGCCCGTCACTGAAACGAGCCTATTTTCAGCGTCATAATTCAGAGTGTAATCTTTGAATTGAGTCCCTTCGAAGACGTGGCGCGAGGTCATATTGCCGTTGTCGTCATAGCCGTAGGTGTTGCCGTTCGAGAGGGAGGTCACCGCATGTTTGTGCGTTGTGGAATAGGTGTAGGTCACGCCATTCTTGCTGAAGAGGTTGCCTGTATTGGGATTGTTGGGGTCGTCGTAAGTGTACCCTTCGGTGTAGAGTCCGTTACTCCCGCCTGTGACGGAGGAATTCGTCAGGCGGTCGAGGGCGTCATAAGTGAAGGTTTGGGTTTGCGGCCCAGAGAGGGAATCCACGATGGTTTCGATGTTTCCAACCGCGTCGTAATTGTAGGTGGAGTTCTGGAGTTGCGTTCCCGTCGAAACCTGCGTGGAGGTGATGTTCTGCAGGCGTCCGCTGTCTACATCCCAGTTGTTGTAGTTAAACACGGTGTTGATCTTGTTCGCGCCGCGAATCAATTGCATATTTCGACTGAAGGAATCATAAATGCCGCATAGGCATTCACAACTTTAAAATTATCTCATCAACAAGAACATCATCCAAGGAATTAATCCTAAAAGGAAAATTAATAGGCCTTTGTTGTATTTATTTATTATTCCTATTAATCCTACAGAGATAATGGGCATCGTCACAATAAACAACAACAAAGTAGATTCTAGGTAAAATGAAGTCAAGGTTAATAAAGTTGTAATAATGATAATTGTCACGCGATAGATATATACAAACAAGATTAATAATTTTATGAAAACAGAAAATGACTTCTTGTATTTAAGAGAGTTTAGGTATTGTTGGGCAGCACCCTTATAATTTTTTTGTGAAAAATAATAAGAACCCAGATTGAAATAAGCCATCCAATCATTAGGCTTGATTTGAAGCGCTTTGCTTAACATCACTATACCCTCTTTTGCACGCCCATTTGAAAGATATACTCCCCCAGCAAATGAGAGTATATCTGGGTCATCAGGCGCAATTATTAGTGCCTGATTTATTGCATCTTCACAGCTTTCGTAATCTTTTCGGCGGGCATAAATATATGCCAAAATCAAAAGTGCTTTATATAAACTACCATTTAATTCCAATGTTTTCAACGCGCTAGATTCCGATTCGGAATATTCTCCGAGGTGATATGTGGCAATTGCAATGCCTAGGTAGGCAAATGCTTCTTCGTCTCCTTGCTCAAGGGCAGATTGATATAACACCCGTGCCTCGGCATATTTTTTGTTCTTTAACAGTTCATCCGCTTGAATTATCATGGTCTACTCCTGTTGAGAAAAATGGTTCTAAGGAAAAGCGTGTTGTAACCCTCCACTCGCTGCCGCTCCTAACAAATATAAAATGGCCTCATAACCTGCAGCTAAAACAGCAAGTGCAGCAGGAGCTTCCCATCGGAATTCTGCATTTATACTCAAAGTCTGATCTATATGAAGATTTCCAAAATCGCCAGTTGAATGCATATCAAAACTAACAAGTGGGTGGGTAAGTCCGATGCTCATTCCTGGTATGCCCTGATAGTTACTTGACAATTCAGAATCAGAAAAATCTACGCCAATTGGGCCAACTTGGACATCATTATTTGTTGCAGTAACTGGGCTCTCATTATTTATTGAGCCTTCAATTTGATAGCTTCCCGAAATTATATATACTCCTAAATCAATTTGATTGAAAATAAACTCGGGCGATTGCCAACCGATGTTGGAGGGTGGAATTGATGGGATAGAGGGGCTTGATTCTACTTGCGGAGGAGCGGTACAAGCGTTCATGTTGCAAGCATTCGTAGTAAGTCCTATAACCGGTAACGGATTCTGGGAATAGGCGGCATCATCACAATCTCCATAATAATCACACATATCGTGGAGTTCATGCCCCGTCGGGTCGTTATAGCGGACGGGATTATTATTGACAAACGCGTACCGATCCCAGGCCTGCGTCCCTTGCGTGGAGGTGGGGACGATCGTGTCGGGCGAGAGAAAGCGTCCCAATGAGGGGTCAAACCAGCGCGCCACGAAGAAGTAAATCCCCAGCGCGGACTCTTCCCGCTGTCCCGTAAACTTGTAATCGGTGTAGAGACTGCCGTTCGAGAAGCGCGATTCTCCAAAGGCTTTGTATAACGCGGAGGCGGTCTTTGCGCCACTGGCGTTTGTCGTGACGGACGAACTGCCGATGTGGTCAGAGAGCAGGAAGCGGAGCGTCCCGTCCGCACGGACGGGACGCTGAAGAGCATATAGCATCACTGCAGTGTAAATCTCCAAACCGTGGACCAGGCGCTGAATTTCCCTGCCGCGTTGTAGGCGCGCACTCGCCAATAATATGTGTTAGGCGTCAACGCTGTTGTGAGAGTGTATTGAGAAACAACGATGTCGTTATACTTTTTGACATTGGTCGTAAAGGCTTGATTCGTTGCGATCTGCAACTCGTAGTGATGCAGGCCAGGCTTGGAATCGGACCAGTTGAAGGTGGGCATGGTATTGGTTGTTCCCTGGTTCACAGGCGCCGACAAGACTGGCACAGCAGAGGTGGAGACACATTTATAGACACGCACATCATCCAGGTACCATCCGAGTTCAGAGCCATTGTTATCTGTGCCGATTCTCCAGCGGAAACTGACATATTTTCCCGCTAAGGAACTTAGATCATAACGCGACTGAACATATCCGTGACTATCGCCGACAAAGGCTTGACGGCCTTGAAGCGGATTTCCGGAACCTGTCTTGATAGTGCCTTTATAGTTTTGTCCACCACTAAAAAGGGGTTTGGCATCTATCCACGTTCCACCGCCATTGATTGAATACTCCAAAAGCCCGCCATCAAAATAGGTTGATCCCGATGTTTGGTACTTGTACATATGGGTAAAGTGAAGGTACGGTTTTACGCCTCGAGGCACGGTTAGATACATCATAGCGGCATAAGAGTCGGTCGCTTCATAACTGTCATCAGCCCAAAGCGAGCCTTTCCCGCTTATCGCATTGTCGCCAACAAGACTCCAGGCAAATTCGCCAGACAGTCTCGACAAAGTCCAGCCATTTGTTCCCGACTCGAAATCTTCGTAGAACAATTCTGGAAGGGCGGGGAGGGTCCCTGCGGGGCAATAAGGCACATCAGGGTTGAAGTTTGCACTCGGCTGTAAATTCATCTTCACCGCCAGTGTGGCATCTCTTACTTCCGTACAATTTTTTTTCACAATCCCATTGGTTCCAACTTTGTTTAAACATGCTTGATAAAGGGAATTGTAAAGATCAAGATAATCGGAACCAGATGTAAGCAAGTTGGTTTGCGCCTCATAATAGATGGCAAGGGTTTTGGGCAGTTCCAGCGCCGTAACCGTGCGACCGCCAAATGTTCCGCCATCCACCATCAGGTAGGCGGCTTTATTATTTACGCCGCTGTTAATATGAATCCCTCCGCTTTCCTCAAGGCAGGCTCCATGATCGCAGTACAAGGCGCTTGTCATCGAGTCGGGCTGGTCATACAAAGCCGGGCTCTTCATACTGCGAACTGCGCCAAGACCTGTAACATCCTCCCCGATCAGCCATTTCACGCCAGCCGCATCATTGCCGAGACCATTAGCCTGATCGACCGCTTCTCCCCAAAGGTCAGAGAATGATTCGTTGATCGCTCCAGATTGGTACCACAAGAATAGATTGGAAGTGTACTGAGTTACTCCATGGGTGAGTTCGTGGGCAACAATATCATCTGCTACTGGGAATCCGTACCCATCGCCATAAACCATCATGTGCCCATTCCAATAAGCATTTTGGTAATTACTTCCATAGTGTACCGTTGAGATAATTTGTGTGCCGTTGCCGTCAATGCTATTCCGCGAGTGCCATTCCAAATATTTGGAAAACGTGCTGAAGGCATTCTGATGTGCTTTGAGGATATGCGCATCGGCGCTACCGCAAGTGGCATCATTGCCTGAACAGGAGAGCGTACCTGGCAGGGCAGTTTTGTTGTTCGCATCGTAAGTCTGGAGAAGCGGATTCGGCGGACTGACGCTAAATTTAGACTCCATCGCGCCAATATCACAGTACACGCCTTGCGGACGCGTAGTTCCAATCTGATCCGTTGGCGGGCATGAGTATTTCCCACCTACAGCAGTATTTCCCGCGTCAATGGCGGGACTGCCAAGTTTAAGAGAATGGTACCACTGACCTGTAGCGGTGTTCTTCTTAAGAGTGGTTACAAGAACGCTTGAAACAAGGATTTTCGTGGAATCTGTGCCCAGTACATCCGTTGCAGACCAATCACCGCTACATTTCGGAGGCGAAGCGTTACCGATATTGCCGACGAGGTTATGTCCATTGGAAATTAATATTCCATCGCAATCCACTGTACTGCCAAGATTTCCGACAATCAGGCTATTGGCAAGGGCAATTGGCCAAGCAGCGCTTTCCGACACAATTCCGCCAGATGTGCCTCCTCTATTTCTGGAAATCGTCACATTCAAAAAAATCGAAGTTTTTTCGTTAGGCCAACTCCCCTCTGCGTTATAAATAGCGCCTCCAAAACCTGCAACGTTGCCACTGATCGTAACATTCGACAGCGTAAGTTCCGGAGTAGTCATGAATAGACCTCCGCCCTTTCCAGTTGCAGTGTTTCTAATGATGCTTGAATCGATAATGGATACTGGGCCGCTAAGCCAAAGTCCTGCCCCATCCTGAGTCGTGTTCTCATCAATGACGGTTCGACTGATCGTGAATCTTGGTTCCAGATAATCACTGACATTACCCGAATAAATTCCACCGCCCCGTGTTGCAAAGTTTTGAGTCACACGCGAGTCGTTGATTTGCGCATGGCCGGAAGTATAGATACCGCCGCCAAACGTGATTACACCTGATTTAATAGCTTGGTTATTTTGGATGATGGAATGATTGATCTCCAACAAGCCGCTATCATGGATGCCACCACCAGCGTCAGAAGCGATATTTCCCTCCACTGTGCTGTAATTCAAATAGAGGACGCTAGAGTAATTACGAATTCCTCCGCCATAGTTTGAGAAATTCCCAGATATTGTGGAGTTCGCGATCAGCGCGGTTGTATTATATAAATGAATTCCACTTGCCGATCTATGGGCGTGCAATCCATTTTCGGAAATGGTACTGTTTGTTATTTCAGCATCGCTATGATCCGCGTAAATCCCGCTTGAACGGTTGTTACGGATGATGGAGTTCTCAACCCTCAGAATACATGGAGAACAAAGTATCCCAAGATCGTTATTCCGGATGATGCTATTCTTCACAGATATATTTGCGTCTTGAACATCAAGACCAACTGGATCGGATCCGCTAGATGTTGATGGATAAATTTCAAATCCATCAATTAAATACGCAACGGACAAATCATTGTACTTTTGTCGAAGAGTAATTGTGCCCTTCACATTGGTGTAGCCGACACGCGATGTAAAGGTATCATCCCACCCTCCAATCAGATCTGTACTCTTGTTGATATAGAGTGAATAACCCAGGTCGAAAGTATCGTTTGTAATCCAGACGACACTAGAATCGACGAAGTCTGGATGTTGAACCACGTAAGATAGAGTCAGGCAAGGCGTTAATGTTGTTTTGCAATCGTTACTATCGCTACCTGCCCCCGAAACATACCAAAGTTCGATCGTCACATTGTATTGAAAAGATCCAACGCTGCTCACTACATCAATAAAGAACGAACCAAGTTGGTCGTTCACCGTAAAAGTAGGTATTGTGGCAACACCGCTACTATCTGTATAAACTGTGGCAGTATTCGTTCCAGTAGTAATAAACACACCGCTCGGTCCGCTCGGGGGAGCGGTAAATATAACGTCTACGCCTGGCACAGGGTTTCCATTAACGTCAACAATAATTACTTTTATATTATCAATATCCTTGCCAGGCCCAAGGGTTTGATCGCCGCCCTCCACGTGATATATTGCAACCACGGCTCCTGGAACTTTATATTCAAAGGCTCCTATATCGCAGATTGGCTGCCTGGAGATTCCTCTTTGGTCGGTAGCCATGCATTTCGTCTGATTGGCCTTATTAATTGCTGGGCTACCTGCAACTAGTGGATGAATACCGTGTGACGGGAGAAAGACACCCAATTTCGCATCAGTATCAAATTGATCGCCACTAAATGGGGAAATGCTACACCAGTGCGTTGATCCAATAATATTATTACCAAGCGAGGTGTAAGCACCTGCTACTCCCCCACCACAATCTTGCACGGAACCATATCTTATATTTTGTGCAACAATCGTATTTTGCAGGGAAATGGAACTAGCGGTGCTGGTGGTATAAATTCCTGAACCTTTATTCGCGCTGATCGTAGAATTTAATATCGTAACATTCGCCCCAACGCCAACGGAAATCCCTGAGAAAGAATTGTTACCAATGGTTGAATTGTTTATTTCTACAAATGGTCCGTTCAACGGTGTATTACTATCCAACACAACGCCAGCGCCTACATTACTATGAATAGATGTGTTAAGGACTTGGAGTGTGCCCGCATATTCATACAAACCAGCGCCACCGTTATAACGGATGATACTTCTTGTCAATGTCAAATCCGATCCATTATAAATTCCATCCGTTCCACGTTCAATCAAGAATCTATCTATCGTAACCACCCTCGTAGTATTACGAGAAATATGAATTCCTGTCCTTGCATTTTCTCCGTCAATCAATGAATAACCCGTTTGTTCTTCGAATAAAAGATTCCATCCCCCTGATAAAGTGACGCTTTTGGTTATAGATACAACTTGATTACCGCTCCCAGTATACTGTCCTTCTGCAACGCCTATCGTCTGCCCATCAGTTGCTTGACCAATCGCCTGATTAATAGTGGCGCATGGATCACTCTTATTTTGGCAGTTATTACTTCCTCCATTGTCCGATCCCGTAGTCGCGACAAAAAGATTCAAACTGGCATTGACTAAGTTTGGGAGATTTACCCCCGCGACAAAAGCAGAAACGGATTCAGTAGTAAATGAATCGCTTTCCTCGGTCGCGTCTCCCTTGGCCGGCGCGGAAGACGCATGGCCTCCCCACGCTGTATCAATCTGATTGAAATGCAAACTGATCTTCCCACTCTCCGCATTCACCAACACCAACTCGCGCAACGGCGCATTCTCAGAGGTGACTTCCATTCGCCAGACAAGGTGCGCGGGAGTC
>Ga0268298_10005063_pt1 | contig 12510 bp, 10 predicted proteins | sample WWTPWeurt_MetaG_FD_194462 | JGI IMG/M metagenome (GOLD analysis project Ga0268298, IMG submission 194462) | Activated sludge microbial communities from WWTP in Nijmegen, Gelderland, Netherland - WWTP Weurt | ecosystem: Engineered > WWTP > Aerobic digester > Activated sludge | place...
CGATGTGTCGGCCCTGCTCGATCATCTGCATGCGCGGGAGGCGGTCTTGATCGGCCACAGCATGGGGGCCAAGGTGGCCATGTGGTTGGCTTTGGACCAACCGGAGCGGGTGAGTCGCCTGGTCTCGGTGGACATGGCGCCGGCAACCTATCCTCATCGCTTCGAGAATGTGATCAAGGCGGTGCTGGCGGTGGAAGCGACGCCGGTGGAGTCCCGGGCCGAGGCCGATGCCCTCATGGGGACATTCCTGCGCAATCAGCGTCTGCGTCAGTATCTGCTGCAAAACCTGGTGCTGGAGCAGGGGCGTTGGGGCTGGCGCTTCAATCGCGAGGGGCTGCTGTCCCGTCTGGAGGAAGTCTTCGGCTTTCCTCCGCCGTCCTCGGGGCGGGAATTCCCGGGGCCCAGTCTCTTTATCTACGGGACGGCCTCGGACTATGTCGGCCAGGCTCAGATGCCGCAGATCCTACGCCTCTTTCCCCTGGCCCGGATGCGCCCCATCGCCGGGGCCGGGCATTGGGTCTACTCGGACCAGACGGAAGGCTTTCTGGAGGCGCTACAGGGGTTTCTGGCGTCGTCTTCCGTCGGAGGCTGATCTCCTTCAATCGCCTCCGGGGTTGGGGGCGGGCTGATCGTAACCGATGGCGGTAATCCAGTAGCTGAGCTTCCCTTTCGGGGTATGCACCTGGATCTCCTCATCCAGGGTCTTGCGCAACACGGCCTGGGCCAGGGGGGAATCCAGGCTGATCCAGCCCTTGGCGGAGTCGAATTCATCCGGTCCCACGATGCGGTACCTTACCTCGTTCCCCGCTTCATCCTCCAAGGTGACCCAGGCGCCGAAGAATACCCGGTTGCGATCCTGGGGCGGTTCCCGCACCACCCGCAGATCGGGGATGCGTTTCTGCAGATAACGGATGCGTCGGTCGATCTCGCGCAACTCTTTCTTGCGGTAGATATATTCGGCGTTCTCCGAACGGTCCCCCTCGGCCGCGGCCGCGGCTAAAGCCAGGGTGACCTGGCCCCGGCGGCGCCATAGCTGTTCGCTTTCCTGCTGTAGGGAGATGAAACCCTCGGGGGTGATGTAGAAGGAGCTTTTGGGTGTGATTCCGGTCATGCTGTGGCCGCGTAAATCTTATGGGAGAGGGATTGTTTATCCAGGGTGGTGAGCCAGGCGGGCTAGCCATGGAGTTCCAGGATCTCGCCATCGCTTACCTGATACTCACGCCCGACCTGTTGTCCGTTGAACTGACCGCCACCCCAAACACGGGCATATCTAAGCGAATGTACCAGATCCCGATGCACCATGCGGGCCACGTCTTCCACCCGTTGTCCCCGGCGCAGGGTGAATGGACGCCCCATGTCCGGTGGCTGGCCCGGCACCTTGGTGTAGACCCGCACCACCCCGAGCTGCTCGAACAACCAGGGGCCGAGTTGATCGAGTCCATCGCCCCGGAGCGACGAGAGCCGCAGCGCCGGATAGCTCAGGCCGGTGAGTTCCCGCAGCACCGACAGTTCTTCGTCCACCTGGGGGAGGGTATCCGTCTTATTTACCAGCAACAGGGTCGGCAGGCGGAGGCTGAAGGGATCCTCGAGTTCATCCTCCCGCTCCGGGCCGAGGCCCCGCGGCCATTCGGCTAGCAGGGTGACCCGCTTCTCCGCCAACAGGCGGTGAATCCAGGCGAGTTGATCGACACACTCGGGGTCGCCCAGGTCCACCACCAGCAGGCAGGCGTCCGCCTGTTGCAGGCTGTTGGCGAGCCAGGGAATCGGATGTTCGGGCGACAGGGGCGGCATATCCAGGAGTTGGAAGTGGATATCGGCATACTCCAGCATCCCGGCCTGGGGGAGCTGAGTGGTGAAGGGGTAGGGACCGACGGCGGCATTCGAGCCGGTCAGACGGGCATGCAGGGTCGATTTGCCGCTGTTCGGCGGCCCGAGCAGGAGAATCTGGGCCGCGCCTTCGGGATGAATGCTGGTGTTTTCGGCGCTCCGGGCCCCGCCCTTCTTGCCGCTCGCCAGTTGCTCGGTCAATTCCTTGATGCGGGTTTTCACCTCCGCCTGGAGATGATCGGTTCCCTTGTGCTTGGGCATGGTGCGGAGCATCTCCCGCAGCCATTCCAGGCGTTCCTTGGGTTCCCTGGCTTGGCGATAGGAGGCTTCGGCGGCTTTGTACTCAGGGGTGAGATTCGCTGGCATAGACCACCCTCGGGTATCCGGATCTCAGTGGTAGCGGGGCGACGACACTCGATTCTGTAGCTATATCCTACACAACCCGAACGCCGGAGGTAGCTGGAGGCTCAGGCAGGCGGCTGGACCGCCGCTTACCCGCTCGTCTACTCTAGGGGCCATTCGATGAATCAAGCGAAGGGAGTCCCTCATGCCCATCAACACCTGGCCCGAGGCAGAACGCCCACGGGAGAAACTCCTCTCCCGCGGCCCGGCGGCCCTATCCGATGCGGAATTGCTGGCGATCTTCTTGCGTACCGGGGTGAAGGGAAAGACCGCGGTCGATCTGGCCCGGGATCTCATCAGCGATTTCTCCGGGCTGCGCAACCTCCTGACCGCCGATCATCAACAACTCTGTTCCCGCCCCGGGCTCGGTTCCGCCAAGGCCATCCAGATTCAGGCCGCGCTCGAACTCGGACGCCGCTACCTGCGCATCGAACTCGACCGGGTCGATGCGGTGAACAATCCGGACGAAACCCGTCACTATCTGAAGGCACGGCTGCGCGACCGCCTGGGGGAGGTGTTCGCCTGCCTGTTCCTGGATAACCGCAACCGCGTCATCGCCTTCGAGGAACTCTTTTTCGGCACCATCGACGGCGCCAGCGTCCATCCCCGGGAGGTGGTCCGCCGCTGCCTCCATCACAATGCCGCCGCACTCATCTGCGCCCATAACCACCCCTCCGGCGTCGCCGAGCCGAGCGAGGCCGATATCCGCGTCACCAAAAGACTGCGCGAGGCCTTGGAGCTCATTGATGTCAAGCTACATGACCATCTCATCGTCGGTGACGGCCAGCCGGTCTCCCTGGCGGAAAGGGGGCTGATATAGGCTTTAGGCCTTATCTCAGGGCCGCCTGGTGCCTGACGGACGCCTCTACTCGGTTCCAGATGGCGTCGAAGCCGCTGGCAGGCGATAACCGTTGAGCTGCCGATCGTACTCCTCGAAGCCGAGCAGAGTTTTGAGCCGAGCAAAGGGCAGGCGTCGTTCGGGAGATTGTCCCTGTTTCAGTGCCTCCAGGGCCTCGATCATGGCCTGCACCGCGCAGCTCAAGAGGGTCAGGGGATAGGCGGCAATCTTGTAGCCCAATTCGGCCAGACGCTGCGGTGGGAGTACCGGCGTCAGACCTTCTTCCAGCATGTTCGCCAGCTTGGGGCCGGGGACCGCGGCGCAAAAGGCCGCCATCTCCGCCTCGGATCTGGGCGCCTCCATGAAGAGAATGTCCGCCCCCAGATCGGCAAAGGCCCGCATTCGCCACAGGGCCTCTTCCAGGCCATGGGTGGAGCGGGCATCGGTGCGGGCCATGATGAGGATATCCGCCCCCGCCTCCCGGGCGTCCACCGCCGCCCGTATCCGCCCCAAGGCCTCCCCCCGTTCCACCACCTCCTTGACCCCGGTATGACCGCAGCGTTTGGGTGAGAGCTGATCCTCGATCATGATCCCCGCCAGACCCGCCCGGGCATAACCCTCCACTGTGCGTCGCACATTGATCGGGTTGCCGTAGCCGGTATCCCCGTCGCCGATCACCGGGATAGATACTGTCGCGCAAATAGAGCGCGCCTGATCCAGCATCTCGGCATAGGAGATCAGGCCGGTATCCGGCAGGGCCAGGCGACTGGCCGAAACGGCGAAACCACTCATGAAAGTGAGGGGAAACCCGGCCGCGGCGATGAGCTTGGCGGACAAGGCATCGAAACAACAGGGCATCAGCAGAAAATCCGGGCCGGAAACCAAGTCGCGTAGACGTTGAGCAGGGGAGGGGATCATGAATCTGGAATCCTCAGGCCGGGTGAAGAGCGGGGATCGGATGGTAAACCCTTTTCCATCTTGGAAAAGGTCAGGCAAAACAGCTTTCACGTCGCATTTCCATTCGCGATCGATGCAGTTCCCTCGGATCAATCTCGACGAGGGTTTCCAGACTCTGGCGGGTCCCGCCGCAGAGGTGGTAGAGCCATGGCCAGGCTGGGGGAAGCCTGTAACAGGGCGCGGAAATGCTTGACATCCAACACCAGGAGATCGCTCACCGTAAGGGCACGAGCGGTGGCGGGGCGTTGGATGGGACCCAGGATCGCTTCCACATCGAATACGTCCCCCTTGCCCAATACCCGTATCCATCCTTCGCCGCGCAGTTCCACCTCGCCGGTGGTTACCACGAACATCGAGTGGGCCCACTCGCCAGCCCGGGTAATGATCATCCCAGCGGGGACACGTTGCGGCATCAAGCGTTCGGCGATCAGGGCGATATCGGTTATTTCCAGATGTCGGAAGGGTTGAGCACGCGCCAGAGCCACCCAGGCCGCGGCCGTATCGATCCGGCGCAGGTCTTGGATGAAGCCCGAAGCGATGATACCGGCGGGTAGGGCCATGGTAAGGATGCCGAGCACCATGGTGATGCCGCTGAGCACCCGCCCCACCGAAGTCAGGGGGGTGATGTCCCCATAGCCGACGGTGGTCAGAGTGACGATGGCCCAGTACATGCCCGAAGCGATACTGCCAAATTTATCCGGCTGGCCTTCGTGCTCGAACTCATAGGCCAGGGTGGCCACCACCACCAGAATACACAGCAAAATAGTGGCCGCTCCGAGCAACGTGCGGCGCTCGTGGGCCACCACCGTGGCGATGGTTTCATAGGCGGAGGTGAAACGGATCAGCTTGACGATCCGCAGCACGGTTAAGACATCGACCACGCTGTCTTTAATCGGTAGAAATACATCCAGATAGGCCGGCAGGATGACCAACAAATCGAGCAGCGCCAAGGGAGTGACGGCGTAACGCAAGCGTCCCGACAGCGGGTGGGCGTAACGGCCAAGGGGATGCTCGACGCAGACCCACAACCGCAGTAGATACTCCAGGGAAAAAGCTATCACGGCCACCAATTCGATTCCCGCCAGGATGGCTCCCCAGCGCAAAGTCACTCCCGGCTCGGTGCCCCAAATCACTCCCGCTACGTTGACCAGGGTAATCAAGGCCAAAATACCGTCAAACCAACGTCCTGGGGGATAACCAAGACGTCCGGTTTCAATGAGACGGTAAGCCCGTTGGCGAATGGATGCGGTCGTCATTGGATCGGAAAAGTCTCCAGCGTCAGGGTCATCGTGCTTTGTTGAAGTGTTGGCGAAACTCGATCGCGTTCGAGAGTCCTCGTTGAGCAGCGAGGCTTGTGGTAGGCGGCGGCGAAGGCCGTTCCACCAGGGGGTATTGTGCCGGACGATGTTCATCGGAGTGTTTCGGCAAGATAGGGGCTGGGGATCGGTAAAGCGGGGCCTGGTTCGAAGAATGCGCGACCTTACCCCAAAGCTTTGTCACGGGCTAGAGAGCCAATGGCCCTGAGGCTTGAATGCGGTTGACAATTCATGGAGGATAATAAGTGCGATTTTTCCGCAACAATGAAAACTCACAGTACCAAGGCCAGTCGAAGGTGGATATGTTCGGCTGGCCCTATACCCCAAGCCGATCCACGGCACACTCTTCAAGCCCAGGGCGCCCAGCGGCCCTCACAGCGGCCATTCCCCTTTTTTTCTCAAATGACGATCGCCGGAACGGGCGGGCGAGCGGTGGAGCTTTGTCCTTGGACATAATGGTTATCTTGGAATTAGTCGTTTTTATCGTCTTGCTGGGATTCTCCGGCTTTTTCTCCAGCACCGAGGTTGCCCTCTTTTCCCTCAACCAAATGCAACTCGAAGAGTTGCGCCGCAACAAGCATCCGCGCTTCCCGCTGATCGAGAAGTTGCTCAGCGAGCCGCGGCGCCTGATCGTCACCATCCTCATCGGCAACGAGTTCGTCAATGTCTCGGCCTCTACCCTCTCCGCCGCCATGATCATCCATTTCTGGGGCGCCGAGAGTGAGCTGATCAATCTCTTCATCATGGTGCCCATCCTGCTGCTGTTCGGCGAGATCACGCCCAAGGTGCTGGCCATCCGCAATAATGTAGCCTTCGCCTTGGTCGAGAGTCGGCTCATCGCCATCTTCGCCAGCCTCATCCGTCCCTTGCGTTGGGTGGTGCGCATCGTCGCCGATTTCTTTATCACCCTGATCGTGGGCAAGGAGCGCTCCAAGGGTAACCTCGTGACCGAAGACATGGTGCGCACCCTGGCCCGGGAGGCGGTGGGCGAGGGCACACTGGACCATAAGGAGGCGGAACTCATCGACCAGGTTTTCGAGTTCGGTGACAAGACGCTGGAAGACATCATGACCCGCCGCTCAGACATCCATTTCCTCGCCATCGAGATGACCCCGCGGGACATCATCGCCGAGATCAAACGCACCCAGCACTCCCGCTATCCCGTATACAAAGGGCATCGGGACACCATCGTCGGGGTCTTGCATACCAGGGATCTGCTGGGGGCCGATCTGGCCAAACTCGAGCGCGATCCCCAGGGTCTGCGCAAGCTGTTGCGCGAGGCGCATTTCTTCCCCGAATCCAAAGCGGCGGCGGAACTCTTTCATGTCTTTCGCCAGCGCAAGCTGTCCTTTGCCCTCACCGTCGACGAATACGGCGGTGTAACCGGTCTGGTCACCATGGAGGATCTGCTGGAATGTCTGTTCGGCGAGATCCACAGCCCCTCGGATGTGGCGCAACAGGCATTGGTCACGGATCTGGGCGGCGGGCGTTTTCTGGTCGATGCCGCCATCTCGGTGGAAGAACTCAATGCCTGGCTGGAAAGCTGCTATCCAACCGATCAGGTGGACACCCTGGCCGGCCTGCTGTTGGAGGGCTTCGGCGAACTGCCGGACGAAGGGGCGAGTCTGGTGATGGGCAGTTGGCAGTTCGTGGTGCGTCAGTTGGTGAACAACCGCATCACCCAGGTGCTGATCGAGCCGGCCCCGGCGGCGCCGCCTGCGGAGGTCCAGGAAGGGGAAGGGGCGCCGATCGGCGATCAGGAGAGGCTGGGAGCTGAGGCACCGCTGCAGACGCCAGCGACCGCCGAAATCCAAAATGATTCCGGGCCGTCGCCGTCAGTGACACAAGAACCTGAGCTAGCACCGGCCCAAGCCGCTACTGAAGCCACCACCTCAAGCCTTGCCAAGCGAGAAGAGGCCTAATCCATGGAAATTTTTCTCACCTTTCTGATCATGCTGTTGTGTCTGATCGCCGAGGGGTTCTTCTCCGGTTCCGAAATCGGCATCGTCAGCGCCGATAAGATGCAACTGCGGCACGAAGCCGCCAAAGGCTCCAAGGGGGCGAGACTGGCCCTGAAGATGCTCGAAAAGCCCGAGTGGCTGCTCTCCACCACCCTGGTGGGGACCAATATCGCCATCGTGCTCAACTCGACCGTCGCCGCCGGGCTCATGATTTCCCTGTTCGGGGAATACGGCAGTTGGTTGGCGATCCTGCTGGTGGCGCCGCTGATCTGGGTGTTCGGCGAGATCGTGCCCAAAAGCGTGTTCCAGCAGCGGGCCAACGTCATCACCCCCTACTCGATCTATGTCCTCTGGGTCTGTTCCTACCTGTTTTGGCCGATCCTCATCGTCTTTGCCACCCTGTCGAAGTTTCTCTCCAAGCTGACGGGTAGTCAGGAGCACACCACCTTCAGCTTGCGGGAGCAGATCGAGCGCATGGTGCAGATGCCGGCGATGGAAGGGGACATCCAGCCCAGGGAGCAGACCATGATCCGGCGCATCTTCGACTTTTCGGAGACCAGCCTGCATCAGGTGATGGTACCCCTGATCGACGTCAATGCGGTGGAGAAGGGGGTCAGCGTGGGCGAGGCCATGCGTTTCGCCGTCGAGCGCGCCCATGTGCGTCTGCCCGTCTATGAGGAGCGCATCGACCGGGTGATCGGTGTGGTCAATACCCTGGATCTGCTTGGTGTCGAGGCGTCCCAGCCGATCCTGCCCTATATCAGGCCGACTCGTTATGTGCCCCTCTCGACCAATATCAATCATCTGTTGCAGGAACTGCGCAAGGATGGGGACGCCATCGCCGTGGTGGTGGATGAATTCGGCGGCGCCGAAGGGATAGTCACCATCGAGGACATCGTGGAAGAGGTGGTGGAGGACATCCAGGACGAATACGATCGCCAGGAAAAGCCCTCACAATGGATGAAACAGATACGGCCGCGGGAATACCTGGTCAGCGCCAGGGCGGACTTCGAGACATTCAAGGAGCAACTCGGCTTGGCGCTGTTGCCGGATGGCCAGTATTCCACCCTGGCGGGTTTCCTGCTCGCCCAGGCCGGCGAGATCCCCAAGACCGGCACCGTGATCGAGGTGAGCGGCTACAAGTTCAGCATCCATCGCGCCACCGCCCAGGCCATCCAGGAGGTACGGGTGCATTGGTGAGCGGCTAGGATAGCCTGCGTCCTCTGGACGCGACCGCCCCCGGCGCGAAACAGGACTCGGCCCGGGGGCGAGACTTTCCCCTTGCCGCCGTGCCGGGCCGCGAGGGGTGAACTTCATTCCATCTAGGCAATTGTGAGTCGACGAAGATGTACGAGCTGCTCTCTCTGATCCTTTTGCTGATCGCCTCGGCCTTCTTTTCGGGCTCCGAGACGGCCATCACCTCGCTCTCCAAGGCCAGGGTGGAGTCACTTCTGGCTGAGCACAGATTCGGCGCCGCCACCCTGCACCGCCTCAAGGGGGATATCAATCGCACCCTGGTCATCATCCTCATCGGCAACAATCTGGTGAACACTGGCGCCGCCACCTTCGCCACGGTGGTGGCCACCGAGCATTTCGGCCATCTGGGTCCGGGACTGGCGGTGGGAGTCATTACCCTGTTGTTGCTCATGTTCGGCGAGATCACCCCCAAGACCTTCGGTGCCCGCTATTCCATCAGCATCGCACTGCTGGCCTCCCCGCCCCTGGAGTTCCTCGGCAAGCTGTTGTTTCCCCTGGTATGGGCCTTGGAGAAATTCATCCACTGGATGCACACCTTCACCGAGGCGCCCAAGGACCCCACGGTGACCGAATCGGAGATCGTCACCCTGGCCGAACATGCCACCCAGGAGGGGTCCATTGAAGAGGGCGAACACCAGATGATCCGGCGTATCTTCGATTTCAGCACCCTGCGGGCCAGCGACATCATGGTGCATCGCCACCAGGTGTTTGCGGTGGACGGCCGTCGCAGCATCGGCGAGGCCCTGGCGGAGATCCTGGCCGAGTCACACCAGCGTATCCCCCTCCACGCGGGAAATCCTGATGAGATCAACCGTGTCATCACGGTGCAGGAGATCCTGGCCGAGGTGGCCCAGGGGAATCTGGGCAAACCCCTGAACGAGGCCGGTGAGGAGCCCATCTTCGTGCCGCCCAATCAGCCGGTGGACGGCCTCCTCGATAGCCTGCGCGCCCACAAGCACCGCCTCATCGTGGTGGTCAACGAGTTCGGCAATCTGCTCGGTGTGTTCACGCTCGAGGATATCCTCGAAGAGTTGGTGGGGGAGATCTATGACGATCGGGAGTCTCCGGCTGGCAACAACCAACAGCGGGGAACTGAAAACGAACTCCTGTTGGACGGCTCCAGCGAGTTGCGGGTGCTGGAGACCCAATTCGCCGTGGATCTGGCCGGGAAACCTACGGATTCGGTGAATCTCTGGATCATCAGCCATCTGGAACGCATTCCCGGACCCGGGGAACGCTTTGTCATCGACGGCCTGGAGGTGAAGATCGAACGGGCTTCCCGGCGTCGCATCCACGAGGTGCGCATCACCCGTCCGCCGGTCGAGAGGGCCGAGGCGGAATAACCCCATGCCTAAGGTCTCGGATTGGCGAGGGTTGGCAGCTACCAACCCTTCCTGATTTCCCCCGGTGCTGGCGCTTCGGGTACCACCAGGGCGCTCTGACCATTCCCGCCTTTGTTCGATCCATTTTTTGAGAGGAGAAGCGCATTCGAGTCTGTTCGCCATGTTCAAAAAGGCAAACTCTCCCGGCAAAACGGGAGTTATGTCAACAGAACCTAGCGGAATCCGGGAATCCAGGAACCCAGCGGGCAACAACCCGGAAACCCATTCATGCCAAATCAAAATCACCCGGATTCCATTGCATTTCATCCGGGCTACGCGGCTGGCGATCACCCATGATCCTTCGTCGGGGGTGGGATTCACTTTGTTGACACGAGGTGGCTCCCCCGGGCAGCGGCTGTTTGGCCGGATTTTTGTTTTCTATAGGGGAACAAAAGCCGATTATTATTCGGATATTGTTCTCTAAATAAGAACAAAAACAGGCCTTTTTCGTTATCGCCCGGAAGCTTGTAGGCTGGCGATGAGCGGAGCGAATCCCAGCCCTTGAGCCGCCACCAAAAAGCTGGGTTTCGGCGCTTCGCGCCTCAACACCAGCCTATCGGGCTGATGTTTAGTGCGGTGGAACCACGAGCTGGGGAGCGCGGGCGTTCCGTCTGCTCTTCATAATCAACCGCCCCAAGGTGGCTGGGGGGGTGGATGCACCGCCAGCCAATGGCGCGCGATCTCCTCCCGGCGGTAGATCCAAGCCGTAGGGCTCAATAGCGAAGCGTATGGCGCCGTATGATGAAAGCATATAATTCGGCGCAATACGGCTCACACCTATTGGGCACTACCGTGCTTAATACTTGGTCAGATGCGAGGCTTCCCTTTGTGTCCACAGACTTTCTCGACGCCTCTCACCGTCATTACACGGATGCTGGTCTCCTGGATCGACATGAGCGGTATGCAAACGCCGATCATCTTTACGGCATCGCTGCCGAGTGCATGCTGAAGACGATTATGATCGGGCTGGGCGCACAGGTATCGAACAAGGGTAATCTGCGGGAGCAGGCATATAAAGTTCATATCGACACGCTATGGTTAGAGTTCAGCGCTTTTGTGGGCGGTGCGGGCGGTTCTAATTATATGCCCTTTCCTCCCCATCAGACTCCCTTCCTCGATTGGGATATTAATCAGCGCTATGCCGCTGAACGCCATTTCACCGATCGCTGGATCAGGAGCAAGAGGCGCAGGGAAGATGTCCAGGCGATCGCCCGCACTCTGCAAGCGGCAATCCTCGACGGCTTAGTTTCCGAGTAGAAATTCAGGAATTCTCCCTATGAGATTCTCTCAAGCCTTGCCAAGGGCTATCGAGCTGCTTCAGTCGCGCTCCGATCTTTTTCGCGGAGAGGTAACGCTGGTCCGTGATCTCTATGGCCGAATCCGTATCGCACTGCCGAAAAAGTTTGAGGCATCGGCTGGGACATTTGCCAAGAATTTCGATGACGCGCTTGGGGGCTTTGGCCCTGGTAAACAGCATCTTTTTATGTTCAAGGAGGAGATGCTCGCCCCTGAGGTGCTGTTCGAATCACCGGATCGGCTGCTTATCTCCGAAACCAGCGAGCTATCGGTTTATCTGCTCGATCGCCAAGTCATGGGGCACGACTGGACACGTGCCCCCCTCGGGGAGAGCGGGGCGAGACATCCCCAGCGAGTCGCCTTTTTCGGGTTGAAGGGCGGCGTGGGGCGGTCCACAGCGCTGGCCGTACTGGCTTGGCGGTTGTCGCGCCAAGGAAAAAGGGTGCTGGTGATGGACCTGGACTTGGAATCTCCAGGGGTCGGCAGCCTGTTGCTCCCCCATGAGCGGCTACCTGATTTCGGTGTTGTCGACTGGTTCGTGGAAGAGGCTATTGGACAGGCTGATGACGCGCTCGCAGGGGATATGGTTGCCCAGAGCCCTTTGGTCGGCGATGCGGAGCTTGGGGAGATCATTGTGGCGCCGACTGCCGGACGAGGAGAGCTCGACTATCTGGCCAAATTGGCGCGGGCCTACGTCGAAGTCAGGAGCCCGGGCCGAGCGTTACATTTTGCCGACCGCCTCCATGGGATGATCCAAAAGCTCGAACAAAAATACCTTCCAGACGTAGTTCTTCTGGATAGCCGGGCCGGTATGCACGATATAGCAGCGGTAACGGTTACCCGCCTTGATGCCTTGGCTTTTTTGTTTGCCGTTGACGGCGCTTACACTTGGAACGCCTACCGCCTGCTATTCCAGCACTGGCACCAGAATCGTGCCTTGTTAAGCCGGTTTCGGGAGAATTTGCGGATGGTTGCGGGACTGGTGCCGGACACTGAACGGGCCACCTATTTTTACACCTTTCGCTCTTCGGCCTACCAACTTTTCCTTGACTATATCTATGATCCTGTGACGGGTGACGAAGAAGGGGAGGATCCATTCTCCTTCGATCTCAATACGGAGAATGCCCCCCACGATATGCTTCATGTGAACTGGAACCGGGCCTTCTTCGCCTTCGACCCGGTCAATCACCCGGAGGCGGTGGATGATGGGCTGCTGCAAGGGGGCTTCGGGGATTTCGTCCAGCGTGCCGGTGAGATCATCCTCGGAGGTCCGC
>Ga0268298_10005064_pt1 | contig 12509 bp, 7 predicted proteins | sample WWTPWeurt_MetaG_FD_194462 | JGI IMG/M metagenome (GOLD analysis project Ga0268298, IMG submission 194462) | Activated sludge microbial communities from WWTP in Nijmegen, Gelderland, Netherland - WWTP Weurt | ecosystem: Engineered > WWTP > Aerobic digester > Activated sludge | place: Netherlands...
CCCACCCCCACCCAGAGCAGCACCCCGACGGTGACGCCCACCCCCACCACGCCGGTCTGCGGCAACACCCTGATCAACAGTGATTTTGAGGCCTCAACCGGTTGGGAATTCCCCGCCACGGTCAACACAGCGGTTTATTCCACCGATGCCATGCACAGCGGGCTGCGCTCGGCCCGCACCGGGATTGTCAGCGCCGGCGCCAATCTCCTCAGCTACTCTTCCATCCGCCAGGGGGTGGTCATCCCGGCTGGCACCAACATCGCCACCCTGCGCTTCTGGCTGTTTGCCCAGAGCAGCGAGCTGCCCCTGCCTAAGGTCGCCATGCCGGTCGGCCCGGACTTCGGCAGCGCACCCCTGGCCAATGACCTGCAGTATGTCATGGTGCTGGATGCCAACAACAACCTGGTGGAGACCCTGCTCTACCAGCGCAGCAACACCCGCCTCTGGACCAGCTACGAGTTCAACCTGCTGAAATACGCCGGCCAAACCATCAAGCTCCAGTTCGGCACCTACAACGACGGCCTGGACGGCATCACCGCCCTCTACATCGATGATGTCACCCTGGATATCTGCAAATAACCTTAATACAAAAAGCCGGTGCGAAGCACGGGCTTTTTGTATTAACCCCAGTTCGGGTTAGTTCGAAAAGAGGTTATTTTGGGTATTTTTTGGGTGGCGCAGCCACCCAAAAAATACCCAATCCAGTACTCGAATTCGCCAGTTTCGAACTATCGTGAGATTTTCAAAGAGAGGAGGTGTGGACGTGCCGAGCACGTCCACACCTCCTCTCTTTGAATTTTTGCTCCCCCTGCCCGGTGGGCTGGGCGAGGCTGTAAAAACATGACACCTCCCGAAGATTAAATTCGGGAGGTGTCATGTTTATTTATTTTTGGCCTGTTCGATGGCCTTGGCCACGTTGACCAGCGGCAGCAGGATCAGCCCGGCGATAAAGAACAGGATCACCGACAAAATGCCCAGGCGCATGCTGTTGAACATCTGATTGACCAGGCCGAAGGTGAACGTGCCCATCCAGGAGGTGCCGCGTTCGCTGATTTCATAGAAGGAGTAGAACTCGGCTTCCTGATCGGCCGGGATCATCTGGGCGAACAGGCTGCGGCTGAGGGCCTGCGAGCCGCCCAGCACCAGGGCCAGCACAAAGCCGATCATCCAGAATTCGAGCTGGCGCTGTTCCATGCCCATCACGATCGCCATGCTTTTCATCCCCAGGAAGGCGTAAATGGTGACACCGCACCAGATCACCAGGCTGAGCAGGATGGTCTGTTTGGCGCCCAGCTTTTCGGCCACTTTGTTGAACCCCAGAGCGCCCAAAAAGGCCACAAACTGGATCATCAGAATCACCAGAATCAACTGGGTGGAGCCCATCCCCAGTTCAACGCTGGCAAAAATCGCCGAAACGGCGATCACGGTCTGGACGCCGTCGTTGTAGAGCAGGTAGGCCGCCAGGAATTTCATCGCCTCGGGCAGGGTCTTGCCTTTGTTGACCATGAAGAGGACCAGGACGCTGATCGGGCCGAGCGCCGGAAGCAGGGTCAGCCAGACGGGCAGGTTGAGCATCAGCAGCACCGAGATGGCCAGGGGCAGCATCATTAGGATTGTGATGAGGTTGCGCGGCATCTGGATCAGGTCGGAAAGCTGTTTGAAGCCGATGGTGAAGTAACTCTCGCCCTGGGGCAGGGGGCGCACCGGGTGGCGCGGCTGCAGGCGGGTGAAGGTGATGATCGAGAAGCCGGCCCACCAGACCCCGGCCGAAGCCAGGCTCAGGCGTGCCACCATGCTGCCGTCCAGCCCGATCTGCTCCTGGAAGAGGAACATGATCAGATTGATGATCAACAGCAGGCCGCCGCCCAGGTAACCCATGGCCCAGCCGTAGGAGGAGACCGCGTCGCGCTTATCCTCGCTGGCAATGTTGGGCAGGTACGAGTTGTAGAAGACCATGGCAGCCCCAAAGGCCACATTGGCCACCAGGAACAGCCCGCCGGCAAACCAGTGCCCGCCGGGGGTGATGAAGAACATCAGCATGGTGGCAGCCGCACCCAAAAAGGCAAAGAACTGCATGAGCTGTTTGCGCATGTGCGAATAATCGGCCAGTGCACCCAGGATCGGCAGGATGGTCACCTGGAGCAAAACGGAGGCCGAAATCAGGAAGGTGAAATATGAATCGAATTTGATCGGGTAACTCAGCAGATGCAGGAAGCCATCCGCATCGGCCGCCGCCTCAGAAATGGCCGTCAGGTAAGGTCCCAAAAAGACGGTGACCACGGTGGTGCTGAAGGCTGAATTGGCCCAGTCGTACATGGCCCAGCCAAAGATCTCACGCTTGTCGTTGATCGGTGGTTTTGCAGTTGCGTTTGCCATTTTTTCTTTTGTTCTCTTTCTGAATAGGGGAGGATAATGCTGAGCTTGATTAAACCACAAAATTTAAATAATTACTGAAAGAAACCCACTCCCAGCACGCCCGGCCCGGCGTGGGTGACGATGGCCGGCGGCATGGGGTAAACCTCTGGAATGGCAGCCAGCCCCAGGGTTTGGGCCAGCTCGGCGGCCAGGGTCAGGCCCTCCTGCGGCGCTCCGCCCTGCAAAATGGTCAGATGGCTGTTCTGGTCTTTGGGCATCTGGCTCTTGACAATCTCAATCAGCCGGCTGAGGGCAGCCCGCATGGTGCGCACCTTTTCATACTGCTCCACCCGCCCGTCCTTGAAGGTCAGGATCGGTTTGACCTGCAGCACACTGCCCAGCAGGGCCTGAGCGCCGCCGATCCGCCCGCCGCGGGCCAGATAATCGAGCGTTGCCACCAGAAAATAGATCCGGCAGCCTTTGGCCCGGGCCAGCACGGCCTGCTCGATGGCCGCCACACCCTGGCCCTCGGCGGCCATTTGGGCGGCCTGCTCCACCAGGATCCCCAGCGGGCTGGCGATCAGACGCGTGTCCAGCACATGGATCGGCGCACCGGGGAACTCAGCCGCCGCCGTCTGGGCCGAGCGCACCGTCCCGCTGACATCGCCCGAGGGGTGGATGCACAGGATCGGCTCGCCGGAGGGCAGCAGCTTTTCAAACACTTTGACAAATTCCTTGACCGGCGGGGCGGCTGTCTTGGGCAGCTGGGCGGAGGCTTTGAGCTTTTGCAGGAAGGCAGCGAAATCGAGGTCCACCCCCTCCAGGTAGCTCTCTTCGCCAAAGTTGATCACCTGCGGGATGATCGGAATACCCAGCCGGGCAGCGCTTTCGGGTGAAAGGCAGGCGGTGGTGTCGGTAACGATATGAACCATGCTGCGCACCTCAAATGGGAAGATTGGAACCGGAGGTCCCGGTTAATTATAGCAGGCGCAGGGCTATTTGAGGCGAAGCAGGGGAAAAGGTTGAACCGCTTTCGGTCGCATAATTGAAGGTGCAGCTCACTTCAGGCATGGGTTTGTGAGCTGTCTGGGGGTGATGAAGTGAGCCGCACCTCACGGGTGGGCGCGGCTTCCCAGGAGGTGCGGCTCACCTGGGGCCGAAGCCGATTGCCGGTAAAGAGCGCAAGGTGAGCTGCACCTTCGATCAGGCGGTGGAAGTGGCTGAAAAGCATTCGGTCGCATAATTGAAGGTGCAGCTCACTTTTATCCTGGGGTTTTGAGCTGCTTGGAGGTGATGAAGTGAGCCGCACCTCCAGGGTGGGCGCAGCTTCCCAGGCGAGGTTGAAACATACAGTCCCTGCGATGTATTCATCGCCAGGGACTTCCAGGTTCTGAGGAAGGGTTTTAACCCGACCGGCTTAGCACCTTCGATCAGGCGGGGGAAAGTTTGAACCGCAAAGGCACCAGGGACGCAAAGGTTTAAAAAACTTTGCGTCCCTGGCGCCTTTGCGGTTTAATTTTTAGAACCCAACCCGGAACCAATCCACCCCCAGGGTGAGGCTGCAGGCCAGGGCGATGAAGACGACCAGCAAAATCATCCCGCAGCCACAGCCGCCGCACGAAAGACCGCGGCCAAAACCGAAGCGGTTCTGCAGAAAATCGAAGAGCGCATCCAACAAGAACAGACGAAACAGGCCACCCAGACAACCGGGACGATTATTCATAGCGAAACTCCTTATGGTTTAATTTGGATCCATGGGCGGTCCTGCCGCCCATGGATACTTAATATACGCAAATGTTTGCCCAGAGTTTCAACTAAATCAGCGCGTCCCGAAGATCATCCGCTCGCGCGAGAACAGATAGGCCGCCAGCACCGTCAGCAGGATGGCTGTCAGCAGGGTGACCCCCGCCGAGACCAGCGCAAAACCCAGGTTGACCGGCTCGCTGCGCAGAAGCTGGGTCATCAGGATCTGCTGGCCAAAGGTGGGGATCAGGAAAGCCTGCAGGGTGGGCTTGACCGGCAGAAAAGCCAGCCCCAGCCCGGGCAGCGCCAGGGCGATTGGCAGCAGGGTGGTGTAAGTCTGGGCCTCTTTCTGGCCGCGGGCGTAGGTGGCGATCACCATCTGCACAGCGGCCGCCAGGAAGATCATCGGCAGGCAGACCAGGAAGATCCACCACAGGGAGGCCAGGTTGATGCTCAATTGAAAGCCGATGAAGTCCTCGAGCGGGATCAGGCTGAAGGCCGCCCCAAACGCCACCAGCTCGATCACAATCAGGAAGGTGGTGAAAGGGATGGCAGCCGCCATTTTGGCCAGCATCAGTACCCAGCGCGGGGCCGGGTTGATCAGCAGCGGCTCCAGCGAACCGCGCTCTTTTTCGCCGGTGGTGGCATCCAGGATGATATGCTGCCCGCCGCTGAACAGGATCAGGATCAGGAAGTAGGGCAGCATGTTCAGGAAGAGCAGCGACTGGGTATCGGGAGTGGCCAGATCGACCTGCTCCAGGTTGATCGGGTTAATGATCTGCGGATTGACACCGCGCGCCATCAGGCGCAGGGTGCCGATAAAGCTGCCGTAGCCCTCGATCAGGCGGCGGGCGCGGTTGACCTCGCCCAGGGATGACTGGCGCGAGGAATCGACCATCAATTCCAGGACGGCGGGCTCGCCAGCGGCGAAACTTTCGGTGTAGCCCGGCGGGATTATCAGCACCAGGGCCAGATCGCCGCTGAGTACGGCGGCTTCGGGGTCGGAGGGCGCCGGCAGCACGATCACATTGCGCTGCTCCAAAAAGCTGACCAGGGTGGGAGCATGCTCTGCCCCCACCACCGGCAGCTTGAGGGCGGTTTCGATCTGATCGCGCACCAGGGTCTGGCCGACGATGATGATCAGGAAGATCACCAGGGCCGGGGTGAAGAGGGCTGTGGCGATCCCGCCGACTGCCGAGCGGCGGTCGCGCAGGTTGTCGAGCATTTCTTTTTGGAAAACAATCCAGGCGGTTTGGAGATTGGTGTTCATGCCTGCAGCCCCTCCCCAGAGCCGATGGCGGAGACGAAAGCGTCTTCCAGGTTGGTCTGCCCGGTGGCTGCCAGCAGCTCGGGGGCGCTGCCCTGGGCCGCCACCTGACCGCGGCTGATGATGACGATATGGTCGCAGAGGGCCGCCACTTCCTGCATGATGTGGCTGGAGAAGAGCACACAGTGGCCCTCGTCCCGCAGGCGGCGGATAAAGCCGCGCATGGCACGCGTGCTCATCACATCCAGCCCATTGGTCGGCTCGTCGAAAAGGATGTTCTTGGGGTTGTGGATGATGGCCCGGGCGATGGCCACCTTGACCCGCTGCCCGGAGGAGAAGCCCTCGGTGCGCCGGGCTTCAAAGTCCTGCATGTCCAGCATGCGCACCAGCTCGTCGATCCGGGTTTCCAGGGCGGGGCCGCTCAGCCCGTGCAGCCGGCCGTAATAGCGAATATTTTCACGGGCCGTCAGGCGCGGGTAAAGCCCCAGGCTGTCGGGCAGGGCGCCCAGGCAGCGCTGGGCCTCGATCTTCTGGCGGCGGGTGTCAAACCCGTCGATGCGGGCCTCGCCCTGGGTGGGGGTGATCAGGGTGTAGAGGATGCGCAGGGTGGTGGTCTTGCCGGCGCCGTTTGGCCCCAGCAGGCCGGTGATCTGGCCGTCGGGGGCGCTGAAGGTCACGCCCTGCAGGGCGATGACTTTGCCAAAGTTTTTGTGGAGATTGGTGACTTCGATCATAGGATTATGGGGTGGGGCCGTTGAGGTTAATAAAGAAAGGCATGGGCTGGCTGGCCTGGACACAGGTGCTGTCCAGCCCGGCCGTTGAGCCGCTGGCGATAAATTCGTAGAGCAGGTTGGGCAGGCAGCCGCGGGTCATGTTAATGTGGGCGTGCCCGGGGAGTACCAGCTGCAGGCTGTTCGGCAGGCTGCGGGCGGCCAGTTCGGCGTTGCGCGGCGGCGTGACCGGGTCGGCCTCGCCCGAGATCAGCAGGGTGGGGGCCGCCGACACCACCGGGTCGTGGAATCCGGCGGGCATCTCACCGGCCGGCCACAGTGCGCAGACTTCCTGCAGGGATTGGAACCCCTCCAGGCCCAGGTAGCCCTGGCTGGGGGTGGCAGAACCCCAGAGCGGGGCATCTTCGCTGCACAAAACTGCCAGGCGCATGCCCGTGCTGATACTCTCGTTCAGGCTGCGCAGGTTCTGGCGCGCCAGGCTGGCCAGGGCGTCATACTCCTGCCAGGCATAGGCCTGGTGGATCATCTGGGGCAGCAGGGCCACCGTTTCGGGGGTGTAGCTCAGCAGGTGGGTCAGGGTTTTCAGATCACTGGCCGTGAAGTCGGCGCTGGCCGGTTCACCGTTGAGCGGGTCGGGCAGGCTGACACTGGCCGGGGCCTCCTCCAGGCGCTGGAGCAGGCCGTCAAATTCGGCCTGCAGGTCCGGGTAGGCCTGGCTGCACTGGGTGTCTGCCTGGCAGCGGGCAAAGATCAGATCCAGAGCGCGCTGGGCGTCGCCGGCCATATCCGGGCCGAGCATCCACTCCGGCGGGGCCACCCCGTCCAGCACCAGGCTGCGCACAAACTGGGGGTAGAGCCGGGCATAGACCAGGGCGGCCCGGGTGCCGTAGGATGCGCCCACCAGGTTGATCTGCTGGTAGCCCAGGGCCTGACGGACCTGCTCCAGATCCTGCATGGCGATGGTGGTGGTGTAAAAGCGCGGGTCGCCCGCCAGGGCTGCCACACAGGCCTGGACTTCTTCTTCGGCCGTCGTCTCGGGGGCGGGCTCTTCGCCAGCCGGGCTGGGGCTGTCCGGGCATTCGAGCAGGTTCGAGCTGCCCGTGCCGCGCTGGTCCACCAGGACGATGTCGCGCTTCAGGTTGACGCGTTGAAAGGCGCTTGCCACCACCAGGTAGGCCTGGGTGGCCGCTTCGCCCGGCCCGCCCGCCAGGAAGAAGACCGGGTCGGGCTCGGGGCTGCGGCTGACCGCCGGGATCACGGCGATGTTCAGGCTGATCTGCTGGCTGCTGGCATCGGCCGGGTTTTCGCGCACCAGGAGCGTGGTGCAGCGGGCCGCAATGCTGGTGGAAAGCCCCGCCGAGCGCACCCGGCAGTCGCTAAAGGTGGGTTGGTTGGGCTGCGGGGCAGCCGGTGAAGCGGTCTGCTGGGCCGCAGGCGCACAGCCCGCCGCCGCTGCGCCGAGCAGCAGCACAGCCAGCAGCAGGGCCAGCCAATGTCTTTGGCTGACGGATAGGTGTTTCGGGATCATGGTATAAACCTCCAATTGCGCGAGGCGCGGGGTAAGTATACTATTAATCAGGCAGTGAGCGGCTTGCCGAGTGTCAAACTGTGCGTGCCACGTGAATCGGCGTGGGTTAAAACCCACGCCTCAGTACATGGAAGCCCCTGACGATGAGTACATCGTAGGGGCTGGGGAATCTAGCCCCAGCGATGTACTCATCGCCTGGGGCTTTCACGACCTGAGCCCGGGACTTTCGTCCCGGGCGGCTTGCCGGGGAAACGGTCCGGGCGGCATTACCCCCGGGCGGTTTCCCCAAACATCACCGTCACCACCTCGTGCGGGTTGGCGCTGAAGACCACGCTGCCGTCGGTGTCGGGGCGCAGGGAGCCGATCACGGTTTCATCGAGGCGCAGCAGATCCACCTGCCCAAAGCGGCGCCAGGGAATTAGCCTGAATTGGGCGGACTGCTCGCCTTCCAGGTAGCCGCGCATTACCAGGCCGCGGCCGCTCTCGGCCTGTTTGACAGCCGTCAGGATGAACTGGCCCGGATAATTGATCTGGAGCGGGCTGACCCGTACCAGGTACTGGCTGCCGGAAAGCTTGCCGGTGTGCAGCCCGGTGGCGGCGGCCCGCAGCGGGGCCTGGAAATCGCGCCCCAGCTCAAACCCGGCGTTTGGGTCTTCAAAGGTCGGGATCAGGGCGTACTCAAAGCGGTGTTTGCCCGGCTCCTGGGCGCCGGGGGTCGGCATGCCCGGCCCGGCATGCCCTTTGCGGTTGGCCAGGTCATCGCGTGACAGCCAGCCCACGCAGCGCAGGAGGGTCAGCGCCAGCCCGGCCCCGCTCCCCGGCTCCAGCCCGGGTTTGCTGGCTTCCACTTCCGGCAGGCCGCGGGCCGCCAGCACCAGTCCGTAGCGCCCAGCGAACAGCCCGCTGAAATGGCGGGCCGGCGCTTCGGGGCGCGGCTGCTCGATCCAGTTCATATCGTAGGCCGGCAGCCCGATCTTGCGGCTCACCAGCCCATAATGGCCATCGTAGACGGCTTCGCCGGTCTGCAATGGGGTGGGGAAGTGCACCCGCAGCCGGTGGTCCTCGGCCTGGTTATCCACCTCACTCTGAATTTCGAGGCGCGCCACCCCGGCCCACAGGCTGAGCGTCACCCGGATGGAGAGGGTCGTCTGGGCCTGGCTGCGCTGCCGGCGGTTGGAGGCCAGCTTTTGCGGCACCACCAGGGCCAGCTCCAGGGTCATCTGCTGGCCCACCGGGCTGGTCTCTATCTCAACCCGCTTCAGGCGGGTCTGGCTGCAGAGCAGATCCTCGGCGGGCGGGCAGTAATTGTATTCGTCGCCGCAGTCGCCGCCGTCCACAAACTGGTTCAGCCCATCAAAGAGCTGGTTCGAGCGTTTGTCGAGCAGCTTCAAAGTCCCGCTCTGCGGGTCGGCCTCCACGGACAGGAATTCGTTCTGAATCTTGTAAGGCTTTTTGGCAGCCCGGCTCTGGGCGGCCTGGAGCGCGTTGATCTTTTCGACCGTACCGCTCAACAGCGGGTTCTGGCTTAGACGTGAAATTAACGGCAAGGCTGCCCGGGCCAGCGTGTTGAGTTTCACTGGCTCTTTGGGTTCAGCTGGCAGCGGCACCAGCCAGAAAGCCTGGGCCCCCGGGCCGGGGACATGGCTGGCAATAAAGCGCAGGCGCACCCGGTCTGCCGAGTGGGCCTGGACGGCGAAATGGTGGATCGCCGGGTTTTTGGAGAGCAGGGTCAGGTCCTGGAGGGCTTTTTGGAAGGCTTCCCGGTCGGGTTCGCCCTGATCGGAGAGGCTGACCCGGATCGTGACCGTGTCGCCCTGCCAGACGATGTCAATCTTCTTCATCACCATTCCGGCCACCCGCCCATCCTGGACATTGACGGTCAGCGCCAAAAATTCGGCCGGCGAGAGGACTGCGCTCAAAATCTCCTGGCTGCCCAGCCCTTCGGTCTGGTGCAGTTGAGGCTGGTCGTACTGGTCTACAATTTCAAAGCGGCTGACCCCTTGCGGCAGATCGAGCATGAGTTCCACCAGGTCGGTGCGCTCGCCGGGCAGCGGGTTAAAGACACAGATCGCCTGGGCGGCCCAGTTCGGGTCGCAGGAGGTGTCCATGGCGTCTGCCACCTCCTGCAGGCTCTGGCCGGTGATGATCTCGCCGATCTGCTCCACTTCGTCGAAGCGCGGCCGCATTTCGGTGTGGACCTGGTCGATCGAGCAGCCGCAGATCGAATCGTGCGGGTGGCAGGTCAGCAAGATACGCCAGGCCTGGCGCAGCAGGGCGCCCGGGGACTGCAGGCGGGGCGCCTCCTGGTAGATCGGGCGGGGGAATTCGCCGGAGACCAGGCTGGCCCAGGCCGCAAACGGCTCGGCCCAGCGCTCCAGCAGGGTTTCGCAGGCATGGTTGCGCTGCTTGATCCACATCCGGGTCGAAAGCACCCCCGGCAGGAGCGGCGAGCGTTTGGGTGAGCGCAGCTCGCCCGTCACCACCGGCAGCAGGGCGCCTTTGGCGGCCAGCTCGGCCTGGACGGCGTCCAGGTAGGCCGGCAGGGTGGAATGGACAATCTCGACCCCCTGCAGGCAGCCCTGAGCGTAGCCGATGGCGGCGCTGGTTTCGGCGGGCGGCTCCATGTGGTCGGTGCCAAACATCAGGAGCAGATTTTTGGCGGCGCTGTGCTCGCCGAGCGAATCGCTCAGCCGGATCAGCTCATCACAGAAGCGGTCCCGATCTTTGACCGGCAGCCCGGCGGCGTTGCCGTAGCCATCCCGCAGGTAAGCCATAAAAACCACCGTCCCATCCGGCGCCTGCCACCAAAATTCGCAGGGCTCGTCGGACAGGCCGCGCATCACCGCCGCCGTCTGAATACCAAACCCCGCCAGGATCTGCGGCATCTGACCGATGTGCCCAAACGGGTCGGGGATGTAGCCGACCGCCATCTTGCGGCCGTAGGGCGCGCACAGCCGGTCGCCCTGCAGCAGGTTGCGCACCAGCGCCTCCGGGCTGACCAGGAACTCGTCCGGCAGCACATACCAGGGGCCGATCAGCAGGCGCCCGCTCTGGATGTGGGCCGTAATCTCGGCGGCCCGCTCCGGGCGGACGGCCAGGTAATCTTCGAGCACAATCGTCTGCCCATCGAGCATGAAATAGCGGTAGCCATCATCCTCTGCCAGCAGGGCCAACACATTGTCCAGCAGGTGCACCAGCCGGATCCGAAAGTGCTGGAACGTCTGATACCATTCACGATCCCAATGAGTGTGTGAAACGATATGAAGAGTGCGCATGGGTCTTGCTCCGCTGAGAGGGCTTTGAGATGGGCGGGGTGAGGCTTACAAATCCAACTGAATCAACCTGCGATTACCAGCCCGGGTCGCTGATGGTGCGCTGTTCAACCGTCACCCCGCCCACAATCCCGGCTGCCACCTGGAAACAGCCCAGGTAATACAGCAGGGTCGGGTCTTTGACAGGGTCGCCAGTGAAGAGCACCAGCTTTTTCCAGCCGGCTGCCTTAATCTTATCGGCGGCCTGGCGGGCCAGGGCCGGGATGTGTTCCGGGATCAGGGTGTGGTCATACCAGGGGATGGGCGCATCCGGCGCCAGCAGGCCAAACTTGGGTGAAAAAATCCGGAAATCGGCCTGGTCGCGGCGGGCCCACTGGCCCACCTCCAGAACCCGGGCGGCAGTGTAGCGCTGGCTGGCGGGCAGGTCGCCTTCGTGGGTGGCCTTTTCCACGCTGCCCAGGGCGGCGTAGCAGGTGGTCGGCCCGCTTTCGGCCGGCTTTTCGTCCCACAGCCAGCGGTTAAACCAGCCCAGGTTCTCTTCCATCACCTGGCGGGTCAGGCGCGGCCGGGTGATGCCGTGGCCCATGCCGCGGTAGACCACCAGTTTGGTCTCCACGCCCTGGTCTTTGAGCCCCTGGTACAGCTCATAGGCGTTGGGGATCGGGACGCGTGAATCATATTCGCCGTGCTGGATCAGGGTGGGGGTTTTGGCCTGCTGGATGTAGTTCATGGGCGAGGTGCGGGCGTAAATCTCCGGGTCCTGCCAGGGGGTGGCCTGCAGATACTGGCGGGTGAAGGGGTGGACGTCGGTGTTGACGTAATAGGTCACCCAGTTCGAGATGCCGGCGCCCACCGAAACGGCCTTGAAGCGGCTGCTGTAGGTGGCGATAAAGGCCGAAATATAGCCGCCCTGGCTCCAGCCCATCACCCCCAGGCGCTCGGGGTCCACCCAGCCCTGCTCGATCAGGTGATCGACCCCGGAGATGACGTCCCAATAGTCGCCCAGGCCCAGGTTGCGCTCGTTCAGGCGGCGGAAGGCCTCGCCGTAACCGGCGCTGCCGCGGTAATTGACCTGCAGCACCAGGGCGCCTTTGGCGATCCAGGTGTGGAAGGGGTAATAGCGCCGCTCGTAGCTGCCCAGCAGCCCGGCGTGCGAAAAGCTGGCTGGCCCGCCGTGCAGCACCACCAGCAGCGGGTGTTTGAACTCGGGGTCAAACTCGGCCGGTTTGGTCAGAATGCCCTCCACGAGCATCCCGTCCTGGCTGTGCCAGGAGATCACCTCCGACTGCCCCAGATGCCAGGCGCGTGTGCGCTGGGTGAGCTGGGTGAGAGGCTGGATCTTGCCGCTGGCGGTTTCCAGCAGGTAAACTTCTTTATAGGCGCTCTGGCGGAAAGCGGTCAGGGCCGCCCAGGCCCCATCGGCCGACAGGCTGACCTCGGAGGTCACCCAGCCGGGCAGGTCCGCCGGGGTCACCTGACGGTAATCGCCGCTTTCGGGCTGGAGCTGGAAGAGGTGGACCTCGGTGCGCTGGATGGCGCTGAAAAACAGGCCGGCCGGGCGCCAGCGTTCGATCCCGGGGTTTTCATCGAAACCGGGCAGCATGGTCTGAGGT
>Ga0268298_10005065_pt1 | contig 12508 bp, 11 predicted proteins | sample WWTPWeurt_MetaG_FD_194462 | JGI IMG/M metagenome (GOLD analysis project Ga0268298, IMG submission 194462) | Activated sludge microbial communities from WWTP in Nijmegen, Gelderland, Netherland - WWTP Weurt | ecosystem: Engineered > WWTP > Aerobic digester > Activated sludge | place...
CGCGTTCTCGTCCATGACACGGGCCAGCAGCGCCTGGTCGAGGCTGCCCCAGTTCACGCCGATGCGCACCGGCTTGTCGTAGCGGCAGGCGATCTCGATCAGCTGCGCGAACTGCTCGTCGCGCCGCGCCCCCTTGCCGACGTTGCCGGGATTGATGCGCAGCTTGGCCAGTGCCTCTGCGCAAGCCGGATGCTCGGCGAGGAGCTTGTGGCCGTTGAAATGGAAATCGCCGACCAGCGGCACATCGACATTCATCTGCACCAGGCGCTCGCGGATCTTCGGCACGGCGGCGGCGGCCTCGCGGGTATTGACCGTGATGCGCACCAGTTCGGAGCCCGCGCGCGCCAACTGTGCCACCTGCATTGCCGTGGCGAAGATATCCTCGGTATCGGTGTTGGTCATCGACTGGACGACCACGGGTGCGGCCGGCGCCGTACCGCCAACGCCGACTTTTCCCACCATGACCAGGCGGCTTGGACGCCGCGCCGGTGAAACTCGGGACATCGCGCTCATTCCAGGCTGAACCGGGCGACCTCTTCGCGGGTATGCGGCTTGAGATCGATGCTGCGCTCGCCCATGAAGACGCGGACCGCCGAGGCCCTGCCGATCCAGAGCTGGAAAGGCGCCTTGCCTTCGACGTTCTGCAACGTGCCGGCCGGATATTCGCCGACGAAAACCACTTTTTGCGTCGCGTCACGGACTTCGATCCAGGAACGATCGTCGAATTCAACGCGCAAGCCGGCGTGGGGCGGCACGGCGAGCGCCTCGCCAGCGGCGACCGGCGGGCTCTCGGCAACCACTGAGGGCGCCGGCTGCACCACCGGAACCGCCGCGGGAACCGGAGCACTGGCCGGCGCCGGCAGATCGGGACCGCCCGCCATTCCGCGCCATAGCCCGGCCAATCCGCTGCCATCCGGCAGCGTGGCAAGCCAGTAACCGCTGATTGCCAGCACCGCGGTCACCACCGCCAACGCAATCAGCCTCGACGGCACCCGCTCGCCTAGGGTGGGCTGCTCCGCGCCACCCATGTTGGTGGGCGGGCGTACATCGGTTTCGGAAACCGGTACTGCCGGATCAAGCTGGGTCAGCAGCGGGGCCGCATCGAGTTTGAGATATCGGGCGTAATTGCGCACCAGGCCGCGCACCGAGGTGGCCCCGGGCAAGCTGGCGTAATCATCCCGCTCCAGCGCCTCGATCTGGTGTGCACTGAAACGGATCACCTGCACGACATCGGCAATCGACTGGCCGCGCGCTTCCCGTGCCCGGCGCAGCGTGGCTCCCGGAGTGGCCGGCTCCACCGCCGCAGCGACCTGCTCGGTCTCCGCCGGAAGCACGTCCGGGGTTTCCGCGGCGGGACCTTCGTTCACCGGCACCTCAGTCATATTGCCCCTGCGACAACAGCTCCTGCTCCGGGGAACCCGGAAAACGTCGGCGCAGCTGCAATGCATAGCGGGCCTCCGCCTCGCGGTTGCCCAGCTTGCGCTCGGCGCGCAAGGCCATCCAGAGCACTTCGGCCGTCGGCTCCATGGCCTTCTCGATATCGGCGGTCCACTGCCGCGATTCGGCATAGCGGCCCTGCCGGTAGGCCACCTCGGCCAGCCCGAGACGCGCCTGATTGTTGTCGGGCGCAAGGCGCAATGCCGCTGTCAGGAACTCCTGGGCCGCCTTGTCGTTCTTCACGCGAAACGCGCAAATGCCCGCGTTGGTGTACGGCTTGGTCGGGGTGGTGTACAGCGGATTCTTCGCGGCCGCCATGAAATAGCCGATCGCTTGCTGTTCGCGGCCGGTCTGGCAGAGGAACCAGCCGTAGTTGTTGCTTATTTCCGGATCACCGGGGGCCAGACGCAGCGCCTTCTGGAAGTTCTCCTCGGCCTGCTTCAACTCGTTCAGTCCCATGTGGGTCAGTGCCAACAGATTGTAGGCCGGCGCGTAGTTTGCGTCGGCCGCAATGGCGATACGCGCTTCCTCGAGCGCAATCGCCGAACGGCCATCGAGCAGATACAGCGATCCGAGCTCGGTATGCACCTTGGCGCGCTGCTGCTGGTCGGTCGCCGCGGTTTGCGTCGATGCAGCCTGCTGTGCGCCGGATTCGGACCCGGAACCGGTCGCCATGCAGCCGCCCAGCGCAACCAGCAACCCCAATGATGCAAAGATCATCTTGTTCATGAAAGCAGTTCCACTCGAGCAGAAATAGCCGCCGACGCGGCAGCGAAACCGGCGCCGCGGGAGATGCGCCGCGACCTGTCCTGCACCTTGCCGGCCAGTTGTCCGCAGGCGGCATCGATATCGTCGCCGCGCGTCTTGCGCGTCGTGGTGACGATGCCGCCCTCGATCAGGAGGGTGGCGAAACGCCTGACCCGCTCGGCGGGCGAACGGCGAAACCCGGACGACGGAAAAGGATTGAAGGGAATCAGGTTGAACTTGCAGGGCACGTCGCGCACCAGATGCAGCAGCGCGCGGGCATCGGCGTCGCTGTCATTGACGCCGTCGAGCATCACGTACTCGAAGGTGATGAAGTCGCGCGGCGCATGCACCAGGTAGCGCCGGCAGGCGGCCATCAGGTCTGCCAGCGGATACTTGCGGTTGATCGGCACCAGCTTGTCGCGCAGGCCGTCGGTCGGCGCATGCAGCGAAACGGCGAGCGCCACCGGGCAGGCCTCGGCCAGCCTGTCCATGGCCGGCACGATGCCGGAGGTGGACACCGTGACCCGCCGCCGCGACAGGCCGTAGGCGTTGTCGTCCAGCATCAGGCGCAGTGCCGGCACCAGGTTGTCGAAATTGGCCAGCGGCTCGCCCATACCCATCAGCACCACGTTGCTGATGATGCGCTCTCCGCCCGAGGAGAATCCCAAAGCCCGATTGGCCTGCCACAACTGGCCGATGATCTCGGCCGTGGTCAGATTCCGGTTGAAGCCCTGCCGGCCGGTGGAGCAGAACGCGCATTCCAGCGCACAACCGGCCTGCGAAGAAACACAGAGCGTGCCGCGGTCATCCTCGGGAATGAATACGGTTTCCACCGCGTTGCGATTGCCGACGTCGAACAGGAACTTGCGCGTGCCGTCTTCAGACAGTTTGTCGCTGATAGTCGGCGCCGGCGACACGGTGGCCGTGGTCAGGAGCTTCTCGCGCAACGACTTGGCGATGTCGGTCATCGCATTGAAGTCGCCCTCCCCGCGTTGATGGATCCAGCGCAGCACCTGGCGCGCGCGGAAGGGCTTGTCGCCCTGCTGCGCGAACCAGGCGGTCAGGCCTTCCGCATCGAAATCGAGGAGGTTAACGCTCATTCCTGCTCAGCGCGAGTAAACGTTCAGCGCCGGGAAGAAATAGGCAATCTCGACCGCCGCGGTTTCCGGCGCATCCGAGCCATGCACGGCATTGGCATCGATGCTGTCGGCGAAGTCGGCGCGGATGGTGCCCGGCGCCGCCTTCTTCGGATCAGTGGCGCCCATCAGGTCGCGATTCTTGGCAATCGCGCCCTCGCCTTCGAGCACCTGGACCATCACCGGCCCGGAAATCATGAACTCGACCAGGTCCTTGAAGAAGGGACGGTCCTTGTGCACGGCATAGAAACCCTCGGCGTCCTTGCGCGAAAGGTGAATCATGCGCGATGCGGCGATCTTGAGACCGTTGGTCTCGAAGCGGGAATAGATCTTGCCGATCACGTTCTTTGCAACTGCGTCGGGTTTGATGATCGACAGGGTACGTTCGACAGCCATTACTTTCTCCAGAAGAGGTTGAATTTCAAGTTTTAATGAGACATCCCGGCGAGGGATATCGTTCGCGGCAAGGTGCCACGGACATGAATAGCTAACATGATATTTTAGCTCAGTTTCTTGCCGGAAATCCGGCCGGCGCAGGCCCGCCTGCACAAAACGAAGCGAAGTTTCAGTGCAGGCTGATGCCTGCGAAAGTAGACGTTATGCCGGAAAAAACAAAGGCCCGGGGTTTCCGGGCCTTTGTCGCAGTTGCAGTTGCAGTTGCAGTTGCAGTTGCAGTTGCAGTTGCAGCGGACGCTACATCATGCCCAGATACTTCGGGAACCAGATCGACAGGCCTGGCCAGTAAGTTACCAAGCCCAGGAAACAAAGCATCGACAACAGCCAGGGCCAGACCGCGACCGTCAACTCGGTAATACCCATCTTAGTGATACCCGACGCCACATACAGGTTCAGACCCACCGGCGGATGGCACATGCCGACTTCCATGTTCACCACCATGATGATGCCGAAGTGCACCGGGTCGATGCCCAACTTGATCGCCACCGGGAACAGGATGGGGGCGAAGATCAGCACGATCGACGACGGCTCCATGAAGTTGCCGGCCAGCAACAGGATGATGTTGCAGGCCAGGAGGAATGTGATCATCCCCAGGCCATGACCCAGCATCCAGTCCGCCAGCGCCTGCGGGATGTTCTCGTTGGTCATGATGAAGGAGAACAGCACGGCGTTGGTGATGATGTAGAGCAACATCGCCGACATGTTGGCCGAGTTGAGCAGCACGCGCGGCACGTCCTTCATGCCGAGGTCCTTGTATACGAAGACCGCGACAAAGAAGGCATACACCGCACTCATGGCCGCCGCCTCGGTCGGCGTGAACATGCCCGAGTAGATGCCGCCCATGACGATGATGATCAGCAGCAAGCCCCAAGCCGACTCGCGGAACGCCTTGAACTGCTCGGGAAACGTAGCCTTGGGCAGGCGCGGATAGTCGAACTTGCGCGCTCGGTAGTAAGTCACGCCACCGAGTACCATGGCCAGACCGATGCCAGGCACCACGCCTGCCATGAACAGGGCGCCGACCGAAGTATTGGTCGCCACCGAGTACATTACCATCACGATCGAAGGCGGGATCAGGATGCCCAGCGCGCCCGAAGTCGTGATTACGCCGGCGCCGAACTTGTTCGGGAAACCGGCCTTGACCATCGCCGGCAACAGGATTGAGCCGATCGCCACGACGGTTGCCGGCGAAGAACCGGAAATCGCGGCGAACAAGGCACAAGCAACGACGCCCGACAGGCCAAGGCCTCCATGCCAATGCCCGACCATTGACGAAGCGAAGCGGATCATGCGTTTCGCCACCCCACCGTGGGTCAGGAAGTTGCCAGCCAGGATGAAGAAAGGGATCGCCATGATCTCGAACTTCTCTATGCCGGTAAACAACTTCAGGGCGACCGATTCGAGAGGCACCTGGGTAAACATGAAGAGGAAGCTCAGTACGGTCAGGCCGAGGGAAATCGAAATCGGCATACCGGTGAGCATCAAGCCCAAAAGGATCACGAAGATGATGGTGGCGTTCATTTCGGTTCTCCTCCCAGATCTTCCTTGCGTCGATCCGGGTCGGTCGGTACGTTCTGCGTGCGACGGTCGTTGCCGACCATCGTGTGTTTCAGGTCATGCATGTGCAGGTTGTCGTCCATGGATAGCACGTCGACATCCACCGGCGGCGCCTCATCTTCCAGTCCATCGACATGGCCATGATCGTGATGCGGCAGTTCTCCGGTCTTGACGAAACTGACCAAAACCTGCAGGAAGCGAAAGCACATCAGGCTGCTGCCCAGCGGAATCGCCGAATACACGATCCAGGTAGGCCACTCCAGGTCCGGCGTGGTGGGACCCTCGGGAACATCACCGACCGAAATGCCCAAAGTAGTGAAAATTGCGTAGTGCGCGCCGTTCTCCCAGACGAAGTTCGCACCCAGCGTGCCGACGATGCCGGTAAACAGCGCTCCGGCTGCCAGGCCGAATATGATGAACTTGCTGCGCATCCTGTCTTCCAGCCGATTGATCAGCACGTCGACGCCGACGTGGATGCCGGTGCGCACGCCGTAGGCGGCACCGAACTTGGCCATCCAGACGAACATGATGATGCAGAGTTCCTGCGCCCAGCTGAAGTTGAGTGACAGCAGCCAATCCTGCACCCCGGGGATCCCGGCGCTGGCGGCATAGCGATGGACAACCGCGGCGAATATGATCAACGTCGCGGCGCCCATGAGGAAGGTGATCAACCACTCCTCAAGATGATCGAGAAATTTCATGGAAATGCTCCCCCGGATTGACAGCTGTCTGCTGAATGCTAATAGGGTGAAAGCGGCCGCCGGCGCGATCACGTGCCGGCGGTTTGATACCTATACGACTTAAAGCGTATTGGGGTCGAAGCCGGTTTCCTTGTAGATCGACTGCAGCAGATCCTTGCCCACGCGGTCGGCCATCTTGGAGTGCACAGGCGCCATCGCCTTCTTGAACGCCAGACGTTCTTCCTTGGTCGGCACATAGACGGCGGTCTTGCCGCTCTTCTTGACACCCTCGAGCGACATGTCGTTCTCTTCCTGGGCGATCTTGTTGGCGTAGGCGGTGGCCTCCTTCATGGCGGCCTCAAGTTGGCCGCGGACGTCGGCGGGCAGGCCGTCCCAGAACTTCTTGTTCACGATTACCGCATAGCCAAGGTAGCCGTGATTGGTCAGGGTCAGATGCTTCTGGACTTCATGCATCTTCTGCGTGTAGAGGTTCGAGATCGGATTCTCGGTACCATCGACAACACCGGTCTGCAGGGCCTGATAGACCTCGGAGAAGGCCATCACCTGCGGCAGGCCGCCGACCGAGCGAATCTGCTCTTCGAGAACCTTCGACGACTGGATGCGCAGCTTCTTGCCCTTGAGGTCGGCTGGAGCCTTGATCGGCGTATTGGCGGAGAAGGACTTGAAGCCGTTGTCCCAGAAAGCCAGCCCCTTGATGCCCTTGGGCTCAAGTTTGGCCAGCATTCCCGCCCCGATCGGTCCCTGGGTGATCTTGTGCAGATCGGCGGTGTCGTCAAAGATGTAGGGGAAATCGAAGGCCTCGAACTCCTTGACGCCCAGCGGCCCGAACTTGGCCAGCGACGGTGCCAGCATCTGCACGGCACCCAGTTGCAGCGCCTCCATCTCCTCCTTGTCCTTGTATAAGGCGCTGTTGGCATAGACCTCTACCTTGGCCTTGCCCTTGGTCAGTTCCGCGGCCTTTTTGGCGAAAAATTCCGATGCCTTGCCCTTGGGCGTGTCGGCGGCCACCACGTGACTGAACTTGATGACGATCGGGGCCTGGGCCAGCGCCACCAATGAGAACGTCGCGGCCACTAGGCCGACAATTGCTGTACGGACTTTCATTTTCACTCCTCCTAGACTATGTTGTGCGCTCAAGGCTACCACTCCTCACGCTGAGGTGGCGTGGATTTTCCGCTCACACCCCGGTCCTGACTATTGTGGATTTCCGCAAACGACGGCCCGCAGGGATAAGGCAGGCTAAGATTGCGACATGGAATCCTCGGCGCCACAACCTTCTGCGGAGCGAAGCGGTCGCTGGCGCTGGCTTTGGATATTGCCACGCTTGGCCTTCATCCTTTTCATCGGCGGAGTTGCCCTTCTGCTCTGGATGTCCGATCGTGCCGACAAGGAGGAAAGGCGGGCAACCCTGATCAGCGACATCCTCTGGCTCGAGCAGAACTTGCGCTTTCACCTGACCCGCAATGAGGAACTTCTCGGACGTATTGACCTTGCCCAAACAGCGGATGCAAAGACATTTGAATCCTTTGCCCGCACGTTATTCGGCTTTGAGAGCGGCCTGCGGCAGCTGATCTGGCTCGATGCCGAGGGACAGGCCCGGCGCGCCCACCCCGCCACCATGGATTCTGCGGTAGCCGGTGAAACCACCGAGGTTTCGCCGTCGCGGCAAAGCTTTCGCCTGGCTCGATCGCTGGGCAAGCCGGTCTATAGTTCGGCGTACCCGTTCTTCACCGACGACTGGCAGTTCGAGGTGCACGTCCCGGTTTCACGCGAAGGGCGCGTCGTCGGCGTAATGGTGGGGGTCTACCGGATCCGCGAGATCCTCGGCGACAGCGTGCCCTGGTGGCTGGCCGAACGATATCGCATAAGCATCGTCGGAAACTCCGGTAAGGTACTCGGAACACGCTCCAAAATCGAATCTGCGGTGACCGACGAGGGCTATCAGGTCGCCTTCGATCCCCCCGGATGGGGCCTGACCATTCACGCGGTGCCTTATCACGCGCCCCGGCCCCTAGCCAGCGTGCTTCTGTCCGCGAGCCTGGTCATCCTGGCGCTGATCGTGTTGTGGAGCCTCTGGATACTGCGCCGGCATGTGCTGCGCCGCCAGGCAGTGGAAGAGCAATTGCAGCGGGAATACGCGTTCCGCAAGGCCATGGAGGATTCCCTCGATACCGGAATGCGGGCGCGCAACCTCGACGGGGAAATCATCTACGTCAACCCGGCCTTCTGCCGCATGGTTGGCTGGTCGGCTGCGGAGCTTATCGGCCGCCGTCCGCCAATGCCCTACTGGGCCGATGACTACCTCGACGAAACCCGCGCCATGCATGACCGGGTTCTCGCCGGGCAAGGTCCTGAGGAAGGTTTCGAGCTTAAGTTGAAGCGCCGCAGCGGAGAAGTTATTGATGTACTTATCCACGAGGCGCCGCTGATCGATGCTCAGGGACGGCACTCCGGCTGGATGGGGTCGATGGTGGATATTACCGAGCGAAAACACGCCGACGAGCAAGCGCGCCAGCAGCAGGACCGGTTGCAATCCACTGCGCGCCTGGTCGCCATGGGTGAGATGGCGTCGAGCATCGCGCACGAACTGAACCAGCCGCTGGCTGCGATTTCCAGCTATTGCACGGGGGCGGCGAACCTCCTGCGCAATCAGGTGCCGACGGACGAAGTGCTTCCGGCACTGGACAAGGCGGTGGAACAGGCACGCCGCGCGGGACAGGTGATCCGTCGCATCTACAGCCTCGCCCGCCCGGGCGAAAGTCGCTTCGAAGTCGTCGATCTTGCCGAGCGTGTCGAAGCTGCCTTGTCACTGATGGACGGTGAAATCCGCCAAAAGGGCATCCACGTCTTGCTGGCACTTTCCCCGGCAGCGACTGTCGAGGGCGATCCGGTTTTGCTCGAGCAGGCACTCTTCAACCTGTTACGCAATGCGATCGAATCCATGCGAGATACGGCCCCCGAGCAACGACAACTGGCTGTTGCGCTTACCTGTGCTGAAGGTTATGCCAGGCTCGCAATTGTTGACCGCGGCTATGGCATCGCTCCCGACGTGGCCGGACAACTGTTTGACCCGCTGTTCACCACCAAGCCGGAAGGCATGGGGATGGGGCTGGCAATCTGCCGTTCAGTGGTGGAAAATCATCGCGGCCGCCTATCGTTCGAGGCCAACCCACAAGGAGGTACAGTATTTCACGTTCTTCTGCCCCTGGTGCCGCAATGGGTAGCCCCGCCACGCACATAGTCGACGATGATCCGGCGGTGCGCGATGCGCTGCAATGGCTGCTGAAATCGAGGAGTGTGCAGTCCCAGGTCTGGGGGTCGGCAGAGGCCTTCCTGGCCTCCGCATCATGCGAACTTTGCGGGTGCCTGCTGCTTGATGTGCGAATGCCCGGCATGAGCGGCATCGAGCTGTTCGACCGGCTGCGCGCGCTGAATTGTCGACTGCCCGTGATTTTTCTGACCGGCCACGGCGACGTCCCGATGGCGGTCCAGGCCCTGAAGGACGGCGCCTTCGATTTCATCGAAAAGCCCTACGACGACAATGCGCTGGTCGATAAGGTGCTGGCCGCCCTGGAACATGATACGAAGCGCTGCATCAGGGAAAAGTCGCTGCGCGAAGTGCAACACAGGCTGGAACAGCTCACTCAGCGCGAGCAGGAAGTCATGCATCAGATCCTCGCCGGCAAGCTGAACAAGGTGATAGCCGACGAACTCGGCATTGCCATGCGCACGGTCGAGGTCCATCGCTCGCATATCTTCGAGAAGATGCAGGTCCGCTCCGCGGTGGAGTTGTCGCAGGTACTCGGCCTGTTGGGAAACCAGTCCGGGCCGGAGAGTTAGCCAGGCAGCTTCAGGTGCAGGCTGCCGGCTGCGCACCACAAGGAATAGGGCGCAAGGTCAAGGCGCGGATGCCGGTCATTGCCCGCCGTCCGCAGTTGCCGTACGAACTCCCTCAGACGGCGCTCATCCGGCGCCTGCAACGTGTGCCAGGCAAGCATGGCCCGCAGCAGATTGCGCGCCCGCGCATCGGACAGCTGCCTGAGCAGCGCCAAAGGCAGGGGAAATTCCGGCCGGCGCGTGCCGAGATCCAGGGTCGCGAGATCGTCGAGCAAGCCCTCCGTCTCGCCGAAATGCGTTGCCGCGGCCGCAAGTTGCTCGCCCGCCCTGGGGAAGCGTGCCTCGATCGCCGGCAGGATCTCGCGCCGCAGGAAATTCCGTGTGTAGCGCAGGTCGAAGTTGCTTTCGTCATCCACCCAGCTCAGGCCCCGACTCCCGGCATACGCCTCAAGCTCATCGCGTCCCAGCCCCAGCAGGGGTCGCAGGATCCGTCCCCGCGCCTCAGCCATGGCCGCCGCGCCACGCACCCCGCTGCCACGCAACAGGTTGTGCAGCACGGTTTCGGCCTGGTCATCGGCATGGTGTGCAAGCAGAATCCAGTCGGCAGAATGCTCGGCCAGCGCTTTGTGGCGCAGCCTGCGCGCCGCGGCTTCGATTCCCTCGCCCGACCTTGCGGGAACCTCTACCCGCCGCACGATCAAGGGTATGCCAAGCTGTTCACAAACCCTTCCGCACGAGTCGGCCCACGCATCAGCATTCGGGCTGAGGCCGTGATGGACATGAAGCGCGGAAAGGCGCAGGCCTGCGTCGGCGGCATGGTGATTCGAGGCATGAAGCAAAACGGTGGAATCGAGTCCGCCGGAATAACCTACGGTAACGGTCTCGCCCGACCTTGCGTGGCGGCAAAGGCAGGCGGCCAGCGCCTGCATCACCGGGTCACTGAACGGCCTGTTCCTTGTATCGGCCATAACTCATCAAACGATCGAAACGGCGCTCGATGAGTTCGCCGGTCGAAAGGCCGGCGATTTGCTTGAGTGCTTCCTGCAGGCTTTTCCTGACGCTTTGCGCAATCGCGCGATGATCACGGTGGGCCCCTCCGACCGGTTCGTTGATGATCTTGTCGATCAGACCCAGCGACTTCAGTCGTTGCGCGGTGATCCCCATCGTCTCGGCCGCATCGCCCGCCCGCTCGGCGCTTTTCCACAGGATCGAGGCACAACCTTCGGGTGAAATGACGGAATAGGTGGAGTACTGCAGCATGGCGACGACATCGGCGACCGCAATCGCGAGGGCGCCACCCGATCCGCCCTCGCCGATGATGGTGGCGATCAGCGGCACCTTCAATTCGGTCATGACGGCCAGGTTGCGGCCGATCGCTTCCGATTGGCCGCGCTCTTCGGCATCGATTCCCGGATAGGCCCCGGGCGTATCGACAAACGTAAAGACGGGAATGCCGAATTTCTCCGCCAGGCGCATCAGCCGCAGCGCCTTCCGGTAGCCTTCCGGACGGGGCATGCCGAAATTGCGGTGGATCTTTTCCTTCGTGTCGCGGCCCTTCTGATGACCGATCACCATGCACGACTGGCCGTTGAAGCGAGCCAGTCCGCCAACGATGGCATGGTCATCCGCGTAACAGCGGTCGCCATGCAACTCCTGGAAGTCGGTGAAAACCAGGTCGATGTAGTCCAGGGTATAGGGTCGTTGCGGATGCCGGGCGACCAAGGCGCACTGCCAAGGCGTGAGCTTGGCGTAGATCTCCTTGGTCAGGCTCTGGTTTTTGGCGTCGAGCCGCGAAATTTCCTCGGAAATATCCACTGCCGAATCGTCCTGCACAAACCGCAATTGCTCGATCTTGGCTTCAAGCTCGGCGATCGGCTGTTCGAATTCCAGAAAGCTTGTCTTCATGGCTGGATTTTAACAGTCCCGCCGCTTGCGGGCCATCAAGGCAGCTACTGGGCGAGGGATGCGGAACACAAAAAACAAAAGCCCTCCCCCGGCAATCCGGAGGAGGGCTTCATGGGGAAGTCTGGCGTTGACCTACTTTCTCACACGGTGAAGTGCAATATCATCGGCGCGGTCTCGTTTCACGGTCCTGTTCGGGATGGGAAGGGGTGGTACCAAGACGCTATGGACACCAGACTAAAACGGCGTGCTGCGGGATGGGGCAATAAAGCCTTGGGCCGGAGCACATGATTCGGGAGAAGTAAGTTTTGGATCGTGATTGCCTGTCTTTGGTTACTGCTTATAGACAAGGGCTCGGATGCTGCATTGAGCTCAATGTTATAGGGTCAAGCCTCACGGGCAATTAGTATCAGTTAGCTTAACGCATTACTGCGCTTCCACACCTGACCTATCAACGTCCTGGTCTTGGACGACCCTTCAGGGGGGTTGAACCCCCGGGAAATCTCATCTTGAGGCGAGTTTCACGCTTAGATGCTTTCAGCGTTTATCTCTTCCGAACTTAGCTACCCGGCGATGCCACTGGCGTGACAACCGGTACACCAGAGGTTCGTCCACTCCGGTCCTCTCGTACTAGGAGCAGGCCCCCTCAAATTTCCAGCGCCCACGGCAGATAGGGACCAAACTGTCTCACGACGTTTTAAACCCAGCTCACGTACCACTTTAAATGGCGAACAG
>Ga0268298_10005066_pt1 | contig 12508 bp, 9 predicted proteins | sample WWTPWeurt_MetaG_FD_194462 | JGI IMG/M metagenome (GOLD analysis project Ga0268298, IMG submission 194462) | Activated sludge microbial communities from WWTP in Nijmegen, Gelderland, Netherland - WWTP Weurt | ecosystem: Engineered > WWTP > Aerobic digester > Activated sludge | place: Netherlands...
TTGAGCGGTTCCACGGAAGAAGACCAGTTCCACGGCAAACACTGATTTAGCGGCAAAGGCTGATTCTTCGCTCAAACCTGAGCCAAATCACTGAGCCTAAGCACTGACAGCCTGCAGGCTCTGCTTTCGCCATTGAAGGCAGAGCTTGCAGAGGCGTTGAGGTGCCGTCGCAGTCGGAGAGCTGGTTCAATTTAGTAACGGAAGCTTCTCATAAGCGGAAGCCGCCTTAGTTTGGCTTTTCGAAAGAACCTGCAATCTGTGTCAATCTGGAGGAGAGACTTCCGCTCTCCTCCTTTTTTCATTTTCTTCAATCATTGAATATTATAGAATGTAGTAAGCCGCGAATGAAAAAAATCCCGGGCAAGAGGGGGCGAAAAAACGGCATGAGACTATCAGCCTTTCAGCCTCTGTCCCATGCCTTAGATGGCTTTATGAGCCGGTTCTTGCTTTGTCTAACAAGTCAATTTCTTCAGCCAGGCGCTGGCGTTCCTGCTCCAGACTCTGCTGGACATATTCGACGGCGCCGTCGTACTCAGCTTTCAGCTCATCGAGCCGGTCCTGGTGTTCTTGTTCTATGTCCGCAAGCTCCAGAAGCAGTGCTTGCGCCGAGGCGGCGAAGTCTTCTTGGCTTGGCTTTATGCTCGCCGCTTCATCGATTTCCGTGATGGCGTCTTGCACCGAAAGGGCAAATCTGTCCACGGCCGGGTCGCTGGTTAAGTCGAAGTAGCGCAGGTTGCCGGGTCTGAACTGTTGCCATTTTTCCTCCAGCAAGTCTCTGAGCTGCAGGGGCATAAACTTGCCCTTAAAGTCCTGCCGTACCTGGCGGATGTGACTTGTGACCTTGAGAGCCTCGTCTTCAATCTGTTTCCTTCTGACCTGCTGTCGTTTGCTGACATTGCTTGCCAGAAACCAACTGATAATGAGAATCGAGGCAATGACCAGGAAACCCAATAAGGTCTGGTTTTCCAGAAGTGGTTGGTAGTTTGAATTCATGTCGTTTTGCGGCTATGAATTGGAAAACCCGCCCTTCGGGAGAAAGGCGGGGCCGTTAGCCGGTTACTCATTTCTGAGCCGGTAATTAATTCCTCGCCCGTCAGTGCTGATGCAGATGATGGGTGTCGGGAAAATGAGCATGACTGTGCTCTAAGGCTTCATGGCGGTGAACATGGCTGTGCTTGACCGTGCCCGGTTTAAGCTCAAAGCCGAACTCATGCTCATGATCGTGGTGTTCGTCATCGCCATGGGTATGCACGTGGTCATGCTCGATGGCCTCGTGCTTATGGCTGTGCTCATGAACTTCCGTCAGATGCAGCCAGAGTCCCAGGGCCATGAGCAGGGCGGCTCCCAGAAAGAGCAGACCGACCGACTCATGCAGAATGACTATGGAAAGCACGGCGCCCACGAAGGGAGCCGTGGCAAAGTAGGCGCCGGTGCGAGCCGTGGCAATATGACGCAGGGCCAAAACGAAAAGCACCAGGCTGACTCCGTAGCCGATGAAGCCGATGCTGAGGGCCCAGGCCAGGGTGGCGGGCGGTGGCAGCAGGGCTCCTTTGTAGAAAATAGCCAGAGCTATGTTGACCGTGCCGGCGAGCAAACCCTTGAACCAGGCTGTTTTGACGGCATCGGCGTTGGCTACTTTTCTGGTCAGGTTGTTGTCTATGCCCCAGGCCAAACAGGCTCCCGTCACCAGCCAGGCACCCCGCGAGAATTCCAGGGTTTCACCGGAGTCCATGGAAAGCAGAATACCGCCTCCTACGATGGCGAACATGCCCAGGACAATGCGGCGGTCGCAGTTTTCCTTGAAGACCAGCCAGGCTAGAAGGGCTGTAAATACGCCTTCCAGATTGAGCAGGAGCGAAGCAGTTGTCGCTTTCAAGCTGACCAGACCGAGCATCAGCAAGACGGGGGCGACCATGCCGCCGCATACGGTGGCACCAAGCAACCATTTCCAGTCGCTTTTTGCCAGTGGGGCTTCCTGCCGTTTGCCGCGACCGGCACTGACCAGAAGAAAAACAGAAAGACCAAGGCTGGAGCCAAAGTAGAAAAGTCCGGCCAATAAAACCGGGTCCAGTCGACTTTGCTCTATTAAGCCTTTGGCCAGGGGCGTAGTCAGCCCGAAGAAAAGAGCGGCCAGCAGGGCGTAGATAACTCCCTGAGCCGGCATCTTAGTTTTAGTATTTGCTTCCATGGTGATTCACCTCTGACTTCCCAGTTATAGCATTAGTGGTTGAAGGCGTAGCGGTTGACCCAGGCTATGGCCATTGCCGAGACGACAAAGACCAGGTGCACCGCTACAAGTTTTATCAGTTCATCCGAGCTGACATTTTCGGCATTGACGAAGGCTTCCAGCAGGTGAATGCTGGACACGCCTAAAATGGACATGCTCAGCTTCACCTTGAGGGCGCCGGGATCGATGTGTCCGAGCCATTTCAGGTTGGGCAGGTAAGACACAGTGTTGGGATCTTCTTCGTAGCTGCCGCTGATGAACAGCACATAGCCGCCGATCATGGTCATGACGATCAGGTGGCTGACCATAATCACATCGAGCAAGTGCAGCACGGTGATGAGGATCTGGCTGTCAGTGTATGAGAGTGAGTGGGCTACCAGTTCGGCGGCATGCACCAGAAAGCGCACACCATAGACCAGTAGAGTCAGTAAAAGTCCCAGGTACATTGGCAAAAGCAAAAGTCTGCCGCCAAAAATTATTTTTTCGAACCGTTTGTTCATGATCATTCCAAAGTTGTCGTGAAGTGCACGAACACCGCGGTGTTCGCATTCGATTTGTGAACTAGAACTGCAGTTCGATATCTTTAACCAGGCTATATGGCTCTCAATCTGAAAGCACCTTGGTCATTGAGCTCGGGCCGGTCTCTCAGCAGGTTTTGAAGGAGACCTTGTAGGAAACATTTTCGGAAATCTTTTCAGAAACCTTTTCAGAAGCCTTGTCGGAAGCTTTATCGGCGACCTTGATAGAACCTGTGTAGGTTTGACTGCCGTCGCTGAAGCTTACCTTGCCTTCTGCTGAGGCTGAATTGGGCTTGAAGCGCACGATGGTGGGCTGGTTGTAGGTGACGGTGAGGTCGCCTGTCACTTCCAGGTTCAGCTTGTCGCTGCTCACACCGCAAAGATGACTGATAGAGACCTGAACCTCGCCGTCTTCAGGAATCTCCATTTCAAAATTGTTTTTCTCTTTTGCTTTAATTTCGTAACCGGTGGCAAAGCAATTGCCGCCTGTTTTCTTTGTGTGGCGAATGCTGACGTACATTTTGACGCTCCTCAATTAGGTTGGTTTGCGCTCTCGAAAGGGGCAAAGTTGGATGAAATTGGACTAAACGAAGAAGGACCAACGAGCTTGCGCTGATGGTGGAAAAACAGAAGGCCCTTCCCGCCTGCAGACAGTACACGCAGGTAAGAAGAGCGATTAAGTAAGGCTTAGTATTGGTAGTAGAGAGATTCCAGAAATTCAAATGAAAATAGATAGCTTCAATATGCCTGAATCTTTGATTGGTAACAATCTCTTTGAAACTATTCTTGGCCTTTGTCAGGTAGCGACCGCTCAGGTCGTCTGGCGGCGCTCTTAGTGTACTGGTCGCAGTTGCGCATAGCGGCCTGATCAAGGTTTGCCGTTGTCACCAGGGGAGGTGGCACCAAGATGAGAGGGAGTTATACTTCCGTGCCGGTGTAAGAGCATCGCTGCTCCTGTAGGGCTCGAGACGGCGAGCGAAAGTCTTGAGGGCTTCAGCTCATGTCCTGGGCTCACTGCAAGAGTCTCTCCCGGCCGGAAGCGAAAGGGCCTGCTTGTTCTCGGTTTGCGCTAGGCAATGAGCCTCTTGGAAGGCGCTTGTTTTAGCCTTCCTCAAAGAACGGTGGATATACTATAGGACATAAGAAAGGCGGGCTAAAAAAATGGCAAGGGGAAGGTTCAGCGAATATGCCACATGTTGGTTCCACCGCAGGCAAGAGGCATTGGGACATCCGTGTCCCAATTGTCTTCTAACTGTGGTCTACAGTCAGGGGGGGTTTACCGGTAGTTCGGTGTGAACTCGGTGCTGAAGATAATGTTTCTCACCACTGTTTCATCCGCGCCGGTAAGGAAGACTCCGTGAGCGGTGCGGGCTACAAGGGCGCCGGGGGAAAGTGATTCCGGCGGCAGCTTGCAAACCACCCAGGCTCTTGGTGCTTTCTCGCGTAACTCACCCATGGCTCGCAATACTGTGGCCACATCAATACGCTCTTCGTATCCATCTAGCTGCCATTCGTAGGCTTTTTCCAGTACATGCCAGAACCAGTAGAGGTTGGGCAGTTTCATTAGCAGTTCACAGGCTTCATCCGTGAAGAATATGGGCAGTATTTGCTCATCACTCGGGTTGCGCAGATCCGTAGCTTCCCTGGCTAGAGGCAGGAGTGCTTCGGCGAACTGCGACGGCAAGAGCTTTTTGTAAAAGCACTTACGTGATAGATGGTTAGATTTTTTCATTTCTACCTCTGCCAGGTTGGAGAGCCTGAGCGAGCGGTCTTGGGCATTTAGCATTTGCTACCTCAAAAGTTGTTTTGTAAAAAATGGAAAGCAGACTAGTTGTCGTCTACCTTCAGAAGGCAGACTCGAAAAAAGTTTGCGGGCTGACGGCTGAGCTATCTTGTATCTTTGGCCATGCAGGTGGGAGAGACGGGTAGCTAAAGCTACCCGCCTCCGGTCTGGTTAGGTCATGCTCCAGATGAAGTACTGCGGATGGCTATTGGCAAAGCCCACCACGAAGTAGAGGAAGAGTGCCAGGCCCAGGAAGGACCAGGCCCAGCCTATGCCTTTCCAGGGAATTTCGTAGTACTTTTCCAGCAAGTAGAGCACAAAGAAAGTGCCGCCTACGCCAAGCAAACCGCCGATGTGAAAAGCATTGCCCAGGTAGAAAGCAGCAATGCCGGAGATGATGGTAACGACTTGCAACTGCACGTAGTTTTCTTTTGAATACCATTTGCTCGACATAATCAGTAAGCCGAGGAAGTAGACGAAGGCTCCCATAAAGATGGCGCCTGTTTCGAAAATCGCCATGGGTCCGGTCATGTTGCCGCTCAGCTTGAGGGCCACATAGAGACCAAGAATGATGAGCGATGAAACTACCGATTTGGGAATCTGTTTCTCACTTTCCCAACCCAGAGCGACGCAGCCCGGCATGGTAATGACGGAGAATCCCATGGCTGCTTGCAGGGCGATAACGGAAGCGAAGGCCAGGACATGGGGAATGCCGGCAGCCGGATAGATGCTGTTATAGAAACAGGCGATTAAGCCCCAGGCAACTGTGCAGAGCCCGAACATGACCACCGGAAAATCAAAGAAGCCGGGACCCATGCGCGATGTACGACCACCGTGGACTTCAAAGTGCAGTCCTCGGGTTAAGGCGATACAGCCGGCCAGTGCCAGGGCACCAGGTATGGCGAACCAGAGCGGCTCCACGGAAACTGCACCGATGTGGAACGGTTGCCAGAGGTAGCCGCTGAAAAGTAAGAGCGCTGTGCCTCCATAGGCCATCATCTCGTATGCTCCCGGCGGTATCTGCTCCAGGAAGTCCTTGAAGTAGAAGGCCACGAGCCCGAGGACACCAAGCAGAAACAATATGCCGGCAAAGACAACTACGGTATTCCAGAAGGTACCAAGACCTTCTGTACTAACCTCGCTTTTGACGAGAGCGTGCAATTCAGCCGCTGTCACGTCGTGTCCGACGATGGCTTTGGCGGCATCGGTGTACAGTTTGCCGGCCACAACAGCTTGCTCGGCAGAGAGCACCTGTTTGTCCTGTAACTCCTGTACGGTGTAAAGCTTGGCGTCAAGGACTTGCAGTGAGTCCAGTTGTTTATCGGTGAACTGTCCGGCAAAGCTAATAGCCGGCATGAGGATGAAGAGCAAGGCTAGCAAGCCTGTAAGTGTTTTTCGCATGGAAAATGCCTCATAGTTGAATTTGAGGGTGGGAGAAAGGCCTGGCTCTTTGCCGAAACACCTTTCTCCCTCAGCCTGTGGGTCTTTAGGTCAAGACCGGTGGTGTTCGCACCGGTCTCGGGTTAGTTTTTAAGCGGGATAGATGTTGCCGCGTCTTTCAGCAAGCTCGGTCAGGTACTGACAGGGCTCGAAGTTTTTGCGCCAGCTCTGACCGTTTGCCGCACTGCCGTGACCGATGTCGCTCATCAGGTCAAAGAAGGTCTTGCTGCCCCGTTGGTCGATATGACGCAACGGTCCGCCCAGAGAGGCAGTGAAGCCGGTGCTGATCACGAAGGCCAGGTCGAGCAGGAAGGGCTCGTCCACGACACCGGCGGCAAGTACGCGCACAGCTTCGCTTTCGATGGCGCCCACCAGAATCTCCTGAATGGCTTCCGTGGACATGCTGTACTGACCCAGTGTAGGAGCCAGTTGACGCAGCACAGGGTTGAACACCGCTTCCCGTTTGGCGCCGCCGGTCAATTTCTCTACACGAGATTTGACCAGACCGCGAGCCGGTTTGGCTACCTTCAGAACCTTTTCACCCTGCCATTTGTAGAAGCCCATACCGGTCTTGCGACCCAGTTCACCGGCTGCTACCAGGGCAGAGATCAGATCGTTTTCAGGCAGCGCCAGCCGTTCTCCGTGGGCAGCACCCAGGGTTTTGGCTACGCTCAAGACCACGTCGAGACCGACGTAATCCATCAGTTCTACCGGACCCATGGGCATGCCGAAAGCTTTCATGGCTTTGTCGATGGCCTCGGGAGAGACACCCATGGAAAGCAGGTGGGCGGTGACCAGAAGTTCCACGCCCAAAATGGCGTTGACGATGAAGCCCGGGTAGTCCTTGCAAGGCAGGGCGATTTTGCCCATGGCGCCCACAAGAGCAATGGAAGTAGCCACGGTTTCCTGGCTGGTGTGCTCGGTGCCCGGCAACTCCACACCCAGCATACGGCTGACCGGGTTGAAGAAGTGCATGCCGCTGAAGCGCTCTTTGTATTTGACGCCTTGCGCCAGGCTGTTCAAAGAGAGGGCGGAGGTGTTGGAGAAGATGAAGTACGGTGCCTCTCTGCCGGCTTCTTCCATGGCCTGGTCGATGGCGGCATAGCATTTCAGCTTGAGGTCGATGCGCTCGGGAATGGCTTCGATGATGGCATCGCAGCAAGCCAGCGCACTGTAGCTGGTGGCAGTGCTGATCTTGGCCAGGCAAGCCTGGGTGGCCGCTTGACCTTCTTCGCTCTTGCCAAACTGTGCTTCGGCCAGGGTTTTGATATGACCCATGGCCGCTTTCAGGTAGTCGTCGGAGACGTCTACCAGCACCACCGCTTCGATTTCAGCGGAGGCTGCCGAAACAAAGGCGATTTCGCGGCCCATGATGCCGGAGCCGATGATGCCCAGGCATTTGACCGGGTAAGCTTCGGCGCCGCTGGCCAGTCTTTTGACGCGTTTGCGGTCCAGGAAGATGTCCACCAGATTGTGGGACTCATTGCCCTGGGTCATATTGGCGAAGACTGCCGATTCGTACTCGAGTGCCTTATCCAGAGGCATGTCGAGCATCTTCAAGGTGGCCGCCGCCGCCGTCGCCGGTGCCGAGTAACCGCGTGACAGGGCTTTCACCGTTCCTACAGTGGCACTGACCGGATAGCCGCGCAGGGCTTTGCCGAGGCGGTCTTTGAAAGAGCCCGGTTTGCCTTTCAGGTTGAGCAATTTGCCCACGGCTTTTTCTACTGGCGATGCGCTTTTGCCTTTGCTCGCCGCTTTATTGCCTGCTGGGGGCTTGACCGCCGGTTGACGCAGGGCCAGGGCTTCGGCGCGGGCAAAGAGGGTTTCGCTTTTGGTCACTTCATCCACCAGACCGAGGCGCCAGGCTTCCATGGCACCGACATCGGAGCCGGTGGTGACCATTTTCAGAGCTTCGCTGGTGTCGATGAGGCGAGGCAGCAGCACGGCACCGCCATAGCCGGGCATCAGACCCAGGCGCACTTCCGGCAGTGCCAGGGCTACGCGGGGATTGTCGGAGGTGATGCGATTGGTGCACCAGAGGGCAAGCTCCATGCCGGCACCTTTGCAGGGACCGTCGATAGCCGCTACCACAGGCACATTCAAGGCATGGATTTTCTTGAAAATGCTTTTCGCCGTGCCCAGAAGTTCATAGACGGAGGCGGCGGAACCTTCTTGCAGGGCGTCGATTTCACCGATATCGGCACCGGCGATGAAGTCTCCCGCTTTGGGTGAGGCAATGACCAGCCCTTTCAGGGTGGTGTCGGTGGCCAGCCAGTCGAGAATGGTGCCCAGTTCGTAGACCGCTGCAATTTTGAAGAGGGTGACTTTGCCGGGCACGTTCACCCAGAGAAACTTGACGCCGGAGGCTTTGGTTTCGATGGTGAAGTAGGTGGTCTCAGGAGGATTGGCCGGGCTGACCGCGGCAGTGGTTGCTTTATTTACCGTGCAGCCGCAGTCTTCTTGTCCTTGATGTCCTTGAGCTTGATTCAGGGTTTCAGTACTAGTGTTCATGAGTTTATCTCGCTTGTTGAGGTTGAAAAATCTGGTCGGGCTTGGGTGACGGGTTTCAGCGGTAAGCCTTGATCAGAGTGGCTGCGCCCATGCCGCCGCCAACGCAGAGCGTGGCTACGACCAGTTCGTAGTCCTTTTCCTTGAGTTCCAGAGCGCCGGTGCCGATGATGCGGGCGCCTGTCATGCCCAGGGGATGGCTGAGAGAAACGCCGCCGCCGTTGTGGTTGACCTTCTCGATATCGATGCCCAGTCTCTTGATGCAAGCCAGAGCCTGAGCGGCGAAAGCTTCATTGATCTCCCAGTAGTTGATGTCGGCGACTGTCAGGTTATGTCTTGCCAGCAAGTCGTTGACGGCGCCGACAGGACCAAGACCCATGGAAACGGCGTGGCGAGCCGAAAAGGTAACGTCCACCAGCTCAGCCAGAGGCACGATACCCAGTCTTGCCGCCATTTCTTCCGTGCAGAGCACCAGCGCACCGGCCCCGTCGCCCATACCGCTGGCGTTGCCGGCGGTGACCACGCGGCTTCTGGCTTGCTCAGGCAAGCCTGACAGGGCCGTCATGTCGGTTTTGCGAGGGAATTCGTCGGTGGCCACCACGCCCACGCCGGGAATGACCAGGGGTTCGATTTCCCGGGCCAGGCGACCGTTCTTGATGGCAGTGAGAGCCAGAGACTGTGAGCGGTTTGCGAAATAATCCGCTTGCTCTCTGGTGATGCCGCACAGGTCGGCTACGATCTGGGCCGTTTTGATCATGTTCAAAACGGAGGGATCTTTGGCTTGTTTGAGCGGTCCCAGACCACTGTCGGCCAGACCGAAGAACGGCAGTGGACCGTAGGTCTTGAAGAACTTGCGCAAGAACTTCGGTGCTTTCGTGGTCAACCAGCGGTTCATGCCTTTATAGCGGGCATGACCGGAGACAATCAGGGGCGGCAAAGACATGGACTCGACGCCCACAGCCAGACCCAGTTCCGCTTCGCCGTTTTTGATGGCGGCAAAGACGGCATGGGCGGCGTTCATGCCCGATGCGCATTGCTGTTGAATGGTGTAAGCGCTGATGCTGTCCGGCAGACCGGCTTTCTGCATGGCGATACGAGCCGTATTGGGCTCGAAATAGCTTTGCACGGCGTGGCCGGCTACCACCAGGTCAATTAATCCGGCTTCTTTGATGCCGGCGCGTTTGACGGCGCTTCTCAGGGCATGGGCTGCCAGATCTGATGCTTCCAAGCGGGAAAGTTTGCCGCCGACTTTACCGATGGGGGTGCGCACATAGGCGCCGATTAGGACTTTGCGTGCTGAGCCGGTATTGCCGGCATTTGATGAAGTGTCTGAAGTATTCATTTGGAACCTCGTCAGGTTTTGTCGGTTAGAAAAGAGAGCTCGCTCGCTTCCCGGGACATCCCAGGAGAGATTGAGCTCTCTTCGGTTGCTGCAGACTGCGGCAGGAGCATGGCTATGCCATTGCCGGCCCTTCAGTCTGCAGGTGCGGTGTGTGCTCTCTGCAACTGGCGTCGACCGTGGGCCGGCGCCAAGAGCGAGAGCGGCAGAGGGCTTATTTCTTGCCGGTCTTGGCGGTTGCCGCCGGCACACTGTAAGGTTGCAGGATGGCACCCGTCGGTACGCCTTGCACCGGCATGAAAGTACCGGTGAGGACATGCTCGGAAACTTCCTTGACGGACTTTCTGTAGGCGACGCTGGTGCGCTTTTCACCGCCCAATTTCACCCGCATTTCCAGGCAGGTCAGGTTGAGCGCGGCAACAGCAGCGGCGTCGCCTCTTTTGGCAGCGGCCTGGGCGGCTTTGATGGAGACCAGCATGGTTGTAATCTGAGTAAGGGGCTCGTAGATTTCTTCCAGCATGATCAAGTCTTCGTCCACAAGCCGCTCTTGATACTTGAGCACTTGCAGGATGAAGTTTTTGCGCCAGACCCGCCAGGCTTTGTTGGCGAAGTTCATGTGCCCTGTAAAGCTCTTCGGCAGGTCTTTCAGCACGCTTGCGGTGCCGACATCGGGCTTGCTCTTCTTAGACAGCATGCGCAGGAAGCCCATTAGCTTGAATACGTCTCTGGTGAGCTTGCCGCGGTTTTTGAAGAGCCCGCCTTTGACCGACCACAGGTGACCAAGGGTGCCCATGATTTGCTTGAAGCCGCCGAATCTGAGCGCCTGGGTGTTGACGCCGCTGGCCTTCATGTTGTCCATGAGGGGCTGCAAATACTCTTGCCCGAAGGGTTTGACCATGGCTTTGATGGCGGCCTTACCCAGCATCGGGTTAGGACCCTCATAGACGCTGGAGACCATGTCGTCGGCAAGGTTGTCGCCGATGGTGTGATTGTGCAAGACGAAGCGACCGCCGTGCATGAACATGCCCAGTTCGGTGGCGGTCTGTCTCAGCCAGTCGGTGACCCGGGTTTTGACGATCATGGAAGATACGTCGCCCTGGTAACCTTCGTCGATGAGGCTGGCCGACCAGTCAACCAGGGCTTCCGCGCTGGTGATGTAGGCGGCTTGCAAGGCCATCAAGTAGCGGATGTACTGCCTTTCTTTTAGCTTTTCGCCGAAGGTTTCTCGGGTATAGACCCAGGGCAGACCGCTGGCCAGAATGCGGCGCATACGGGCAATGGCAGTGGCAGCCACAGCGAAACGACCATCGTCGAGGTCGTGGAAGATGATAGACAGTCCGTCGCCGGGCAGGAGATTCTTCTTGGGCACGCGCAGACCGTTGAAGCGCAAGCCTTTGTTGTGAATCTGTCTGAGGGCGTGGATGCCGTAGTGCACGATGTTGAACTCGTCGCTGTCCTGCATGGGCAGAGGCACCAGCAAGACTCGGAGCTTGTCTTCGTAGCGAATTAAGAGAGCGATCAGATGACCGTACCAGGCGTTGGAGATGAATAGCTTCTCGCCGTAGACGAGAATATCATCACCGTCGTCTACACCGTGGGTGAGAATCGAAGTGATGTTGCAGCCTGCGCTTGGTTCGGTGCCGCCGAAGCCGGAGCGCACATGCCCTGCGGCCATTGCGGTGAGGAACTCTTGTTTCTGTTCCCTGGTGCCTTTCCAGATCAGTGGTCCGGCGGCGCCAATAAGGCGTTCGATAGACAAGAGACCGCCTACTACTTCGGCGCCTTTGGAGCCCATCTCAATCATGGCTTTGCCGCAGAAGTATTTGGAAGCGCCGGAACCACCCCATTCTTCAGGAATGGGCAGACCCCAGTAGCCGGCTTTTGCCAGGTCGTCGATGAGAGCGGCGCTGACTTTGCCGTCTTCGCCCAGGATAGTGCCGGCCGCTACGTGATTCTGTATGGCTTCCAGGCTCAATTTGAGAGTTTCAGCCGCTTTGCCGCTGGTGAGTTGGTCTGAAGCGGCCAGGCAGCCGAAGTGGTCGAGGCTAAGCTGCTTTTGCAAAAGGGCTTGCTGCAAAACGCCTGGTTTGCCGCGTCCTTGATCGACGGCGGTTTGTGCGGCGTCGACGGTAGTAACGCTGCTAATTTCTTCCTCGTTTTTACCAGCCTTGATGAGAGCGTCCTTAATTAGATCGACTCCATCAGCCGGTGGACTGGTGGTATTAGAACTATTTTCTTTTGACTCAGTTGCGTGGTTCATAGAAATTCCTGTCAGGTTGATTGGTTTGAGAGAGCACAGCAGGAGCCGTGCCGGTGAATGCACCGCTGGTGGAGCGGTGGCAGGTGGCATCGCTAGTGGAGCCGAGTTCGGCCGTTCAGGCGGAGCCCCGAGGGGAACGACTGTTTGGGCCGGTTGGATATTCGTTTCTTGAGGCGGTGGTGGCAGAACCGGGGAACTTCCATCTCTGAGGGAAAAGTGAGCTTCTTTCACCCGAGTGCTAATCGTCTAGCGGGCAGGGTTTGGGCTCATGTGTTGGGTGATGGAAGAAACTAAAGAGTTTGACTTGCTCAAGAAAGGAAAGGAAAAAGGGACAACCTTTCCTAGCAGATCGAGGCCCATGAATTCACTATCTAGAACAGTCAAAATGCTACAGCGCGGTGTTTTCGTGCTACTTCCCTTGATACGGAATTGA
>Ga0268298_10005067_pt1 | contig 12505 bp, 9 predicted proteins | sample WWTPWeurt_MetaG_FD_194462 | JGI IMG/M metagenome (GOLD analysis project Ga0268298, IMG submission 194462) | Activated sludge microbial communities from WWTP in Nijmegen, Gelderland, Netherland - WWTP Weurt | ecosystem: Engineered > WWTP > Aerobic digester > Activated sludge | place: Netherlands...
AGTTCTTCCCCAACTTTTTCGATATGAAAGAAGCGGTCGAAAATACGCGGACGGATCTGCGGGTCGATGCCGATGCCGTGATCTTGAACACTGATCTTGACATGGTTTCCCTGCTCAATGATGCGAATTTCCACGCTGCCATTGGGCGGGCTGAACTTGATGGCATTGTCCACCAGGGCGGTCACAGCGCGTTCCAGGGAGGATTCATCGCCTTGAATGGGAGGGATATTTAATCCGCTCCTGACTTTAATAATAATACCCCGCGATTTTGCCTTGGTTTCGTATTTTTTGAGGATCTTATCAACAACGTCGACCATGTTCACCGATTGGAAATCCGGAAGGACGAGGTCCATTTCTTGCAGGAAAAGGATGTCGTTCGTCAGGTTGACGATCTGATCCACATTTCGGCTGACGGTATCGATGGTTGTCTGGAGTTGTTCTCCAGAAAGCATGCCTTTCTTGAGCGCATGCAAATATCCGCTGGCGATCATGAGCGGGGTCCGTAATTCATGGGTGATGTTGGAGAGGAATTCGTTGCGAGCCAGGTCCTTCTCGGCAAGTTTTTGATAGGCATCCGCCAGTTCGGCGGCACGCAAACGCAGGTCGTCGATGGCGAGTTGATCGTTCTGCCGCAGCCGGTTGCTAATCTCCGCGACCATGGCCATGGCCACGCTGGGGCTTTGTTTCAGAACACGATTGAAGCCTTCTTTGTCCAATTCAAGTACCACCACGTTCGACAGCGAAGCGACAGTGGCCGCACGCGGCGCATTGTGAATGAGCGCCATTTCTCCGAAGAAATCTCCGGCGGTCAACGTTTTTAATAGTCGTTTTTCGGTATTGTTAATGGTCTTGGTGACTTCGAAATCCCCTTCCAGGATCATATAAAACGTAGATTCGACCGCATCTTCCCGGCAAAGGATGGTGCTTGCCGGATAGGTCTTGATCTGGCTGTTCATGATGATTTCCTGCACTTCGCCGGGCTTAATACCGGGAAAAGCGCGCGGAATGATCTTAGCAGGAGTACGGATAGTGGTCATGACTAAGTTCCGGGGATTTTATCACTGGCAAATAAATTATCTTGCATCCATTCGGGCTATTTTCGCTCGCGCAGAGACCGGATCTGCATTTGGATATCTGCCTCGGTGATCTGATATTCAGATTTTCTGGCGTGAATGGCTTGCAGGGAATTTTCGAACCATTCCTCGATCCAGGGTTGGCGGGAGGGGGTTTCTGCCTTTAAAAAGCGAATAAACCCTAATACATCGATCAGCCGCAATTCGCTTAGCGTAGAGATTTCCTTCATGATCAGTTCTTCCAGGTCGTTCATGGTGATTCTCCTGCAAGTCATTATACTGGCTCTAAATACCCACCTCATTACAAAAAAGTGACAGTCGCCCATCAGGTGACTGTCACTTGGTGAGAAATAGGTTGTAACCCGGGTTTTATTACCCGCAACCGCCGCCGCTTTTGTCGCGCTTCAATTGCAAAATGATCTTGGCTTCGAATTCCAGAGATTCGTATTCAATGGGGCTGGGGGAGCAGGACTCATAACGGTCGCCGAGGGCGGCAGGGAAGACATAGCCCAACTGGTCGTCACCCGCATTCGGGTCGGCTTGAAGCGCTTTGTCTGTTTCCCCGAAGAAGGCGATCCAATTGTTCACTCCGCCTTCGAGGATGTACACATTCGCCACACTGGAGGCGGAAAGTATCTTCCAGGCTTGGACCGCATCTGTCTCGTCATTGCTCATGACGATGAAAACTGTATTCGCGGGCGGTTCGGTCAGCAAAACGGGGATAACCTCGTCAATGCGCGCAAGCGGAACGTTGACCGCATCTTCGATGTGATAGAGGTTGTAGTCCGCTTCGGAACGGACATCCAGGTAAACCGGGTTCATGGCCTGGTTGTACTTGGCCTTGAAAGCCTCTGCGGGCGTGATGAAGACAAGGCGGTTGGATAGCATTTCATCTGCCGAGTAAACAAGGGTGTTGACGATCGGGTCGGCATTTAGCTGAGGGATGGTTTCTGTGCGGGTGAATTTAAGTTTGTTGTATTTATCAGTAAGGGTGGGAGAGCCGATGAGGACTACCGCCACGGCAATGACGAAGAGAGCGCCAGCCCCGGCGATACGGAGTTTGGGCTCTGTGCTTAAATCCTTTTTGCCAAAGATGCGTTCCAGTTGTTCCGCACCCCAGAACATGAAGAGTGCCATTAGAACGACCAGTAAAACGACCACACCAATGGGGAGGTTGAAGACCTGGTCCAGGGTGACGCGGCCGAAATATCCCGAGTTAGTGTACCAACCGTCAAAATATTGCTCGGTCTCACCGAAGAGGAAGGCTCCGACGAAGCCGCCGAGCATGAACAGCATCCCGTCGATCTTGCCGGTGGAGGCGGAGGCGAGGGAAGTGGTTGGGCAAAAGCCGCCGATAATGAAGCCGACGCCCATGATCAAACCACCAAGAATACCGGAGGAAAGGTAGGTGGGGTTCACCCAAACCTGATTGAAGTTCAGGATGCCCAATCCGACCGCGCCGAAGAGAAGCACCATGGCAGTGACGATCGCCGTGAACATAACCTTGAGTACAGTCATTTCAGTGAAGTAGAACTGTGCGGCCAGTTTGCGCGAGTCGCCGAAGCCGGACATTTCAAGAGTAAAGCCGAAGGCAAAACCGATCAACCCAAAGACCACATAGGTCCAGGGGTTGGATGCACTGACTGCGACAAATTGAGGAAGTGGGAATTGCATGGCAGTCTCCTAGTTCCATAACTTTCTAACAAAATAGGCCAGAGCATATGCGCCGCCAAAAATGGCGAACATAATGACCCATGAGCCTGCTGCGAGGGTTGTTCCGCCGCTGAGCGCCTGGCCGGAAGTACATCCGCGGGCCATGCGCGCACCATAAAGGAAGATGACACCACCAAGGAAGGCCATCAACCAGCGGGTGCGGTTGGTGATGTTGGGACCTTTGGTCGTTTCGAGTTTGACGCGGCGGCCAAACATGCCTGAAGTAAAGCCACCGAGTAGGGCGCCGAAATAAACCGGTACGATCCAATCATCCAACGGATTTTTGTCGCCGCCTGCAAGTTTGAGCAAATAGGGTGTGCGGTCTACGTGTGCAGGTGCGATCTGGTCTTCCACCGCGGTTACGAAGCGGCTGGTCGCGCCGGATGAGCCCAGCCCGTTCCCCGTGAGGAGAAGCGCCAGGAAGAGCACGATCCCCAGTACCATTCCGCCAAAATAGGGATGAACGAAGGGTTTAGGCGTTTGTGTGATAAGCGGTTTTTTTGTTTGAACAGTCATGGTTTACTCCATTATTTTCATCTGCACTGTGGGAGATGATAAGCGCCCCACAATGCAGATGAAAACATTATTATTTCTTCACCTCTTTTGGAGATTCGTCCTCATGTACTTCCACTTCTTCATAGCCGGTGATCATGGCGCGGGTGGCTTCGAAGGGTGTTGCACCGGTGGTGGTCATATAAACATGTACGAGAATGAAGGTTGCGAACAGCCAGGCTACCAGGGAGTGGAACGGCGCGAGGAGGGGCAGTCCGCCCAGCGCATTGGCGAAGGCTGGGAATTTTTGCACACTCCACATTAGCGCGCCCGTGATGATCTGAAGCGGGAGCAACAGATTTAAGATCGCGAAATACGTCGCTTTTTGGATCGGATTCATGCGGCTGTCGGGCATTTTCTCGAAAGGATGCGCATCGCCCTTGAAAATGCCATTGATGTAGTACTTGGCCTGTACGATGGCATCGTCAAAGAAGCCGTATGGGTGCGGAATGAACTCGCGGATCTTGTCGGTGGTGATGTGATAGAACAGGGAAAGCGCGGCATTGAGTACCAAGACAACTGCAATGACGTTATGGACCGTCACCATGCCGCGGAATGAGAACGCTCCGAAGATATCTGGCCGATGAATGATCAGACCGGTGAAGAGCAGGATGACAATGGATGCGGTCTGGAGCCAGTGCCAGAAGCGGCGATACGGCTCGTACATATAGATCCGTTCGGTTCGTACGTGACCCTTGGGCTGCTTGCGCGCTGCGAGCATTCTCAGCGTCCCGTGCCCGAGCACACCCAGCAGCGAACCGGCGAAAGCCAGCGCTCCAAGCCAGTCCACCCAGTTGACGCGGCTGGAGCCGAAGACATACATCTTGTCATTGGCCGGGACGGGTTGGTAATACAACGTACCATCTTGTCCCTTGACCATTTCGCCTGTGCTATTGACGTTGTTATTGGCATCGAAAACAGGCATGACCGGGGCATTGTCGGCCAATTTGATGGATTGCGAAACACGTGAGTCGGCGTCATGGCAAGATTTGCAATCATTGACTGCAAATTCGCCGCGAGTGACGTTGTGGTTGATGCTATAGGGCTGCACCTGACCTTCAATGCGAGGGTTGTTCAACCCGAGCGCGGTCAGTTTTGCTTTGACCGTTTCTTCCTTTGCACTCGAATCGATGCTAAGTTCGTCGCTGCTGATCTGGCCATCGCCGTTTTTGTCGAAGGCTGTGACGATATCGCTGGTGTACTTTCCGTCTTCAAGATAGGCAGCATCCAAGTCGATCTGTCGAACCGGGCGTTTATTGCCGTTGGCGTCATCATAGACCCAGTAGAAGGTGGTGATCAGGTTGTATGGAGCAAGTAATGTAGCGCCATCGCTGTTGGTGCGATTGAGCAGAACGGGTTTGTACCCCGTTATAAGGGAGGTGACGTCATTTGGAGTACCATCAATTCCGCGGCAGGTTGTGACGGCAGTTCCATTGGTGGTGACCACGGTCCAGTCATAGGATTGGATGGCAGGAGCATACATCTGCGGGATGTGGCAGGTTTCGCAGGCGATGGCATCCATATGGGTTTCGATGTAGGGCAGCCAGTCTGCGTGGCCTTTGGTTGCATCGTGGCAGTTTTCGCAGCGACGCATGGTGCCTTTGTATTCCGGCGCGACGTTGAATTGGGCGCTTTCGCCACGCGCAAAATTATGGTCTGGCCGCTGCAGGTATTCGCCGATCTCCAACGAACGGGGATCATATATGAGATGTTCAGGGTTGTTGCTCTGGATCTCGCTCAGGTGGGAGGGATTGTTGAGCGCGTAATGGCAGTCAGTGCATTGCAGCTGGCGCTCGGCATGGATATCCCATGAGCGGCTAAGTTCATTCTTGTTGCTCAAATTGACACCCGAAGTATTGATGCGCTGGGCGGAAACGACCTGGCCAGTGGTTGCGGTCTGCGGGTAGTTGAGATCGCAGGCGTTGAAGGTCAGAGGTTCCTCAGAGGTGTGGATTTCGCCGTGGCAGGTTGCGCAGTTGTTGTTGGTGGGGTCTTGTATGCCAAGGAGATCGTCTTTAAGTTCGCCTTTTTCATTGAAGGCTTCAGCGTTGTAGACCCAACCTTCCGCGGTCTGGTTGACGATTTTTAAGTCAAGCAGGGTGGCTGTATTCGCTTCACCGAATCTACCGGAGTGGATGGCTTCAGCGCGGGCTTCCAAGTTGGGGCCATCAATGTGGCAAAGGAAACAGTTCATCTCTATCGTGCCGGATTCGTTCCAGTTCCATGCGTCTGTGGTTCCGTTTTCGCTGAGAATTGCGGTTTCGGGATTGCTCTTGCTGGCGTTCAATTCGATGAGTGGTTTTCCATCGCGTGACGTGGTGGCCGGGCCGCCGCCAACGACGCGTTCGCCATTGAGCATCAACCATTCAGCGGTGGAGAGATCAAGGCGTTCATCTCCTGCAGGGGAGAGGAAGCGATAGGTCATTGGATCCCATTCTCCAAATAAGCCATTGCTTGAGTTGAACGTATCGCTTTTGGCGTTGTAGTCGCTCAGGCCGAGGTCGGAGTGAAAAGCATGCTGCGCGATGAACTCGGTGTCATGACATTGTCCGCAGGTTTTCATAGTGGAGACGGCTGCGCTGCTTTCCAGCACGTTGACGCCATTCGCATCCAGCAAGGCGAAATCTGGGTGCAAGACCGAGGCCTGGGCGGTCGGGACAGTTGTCGGGGCGGCTAGAACCGCTTTAATCCCAAAGACAAGAGCGAGAATGGTTAATCCAGCCAGTGTGAGGAGGGTGTATCGTTTCATGGTTATTTTCTCCCGCCCCATTCGATCGGGTCACCAGGGTAGCCAAGGGCTTCCCAATCCATACGGCCATTTTCGCCGTGGCAGGAGTCGCATTGCAGCGCCTGGTCGGCGGGCTGCACCATGTGGGTGGTGGGCCAGTACATGTAGGTCGTGGTGAAATCGTATTGGCCGCTGTATTTCAAGCCTGTTTTATCCTGTGCGAGTTGGAAGGCGCTGTTCCAGTCGAACGTGGTCCAGAAGCCGTCTTTGCCAGAGGTGATGGGTTGGAGCAGGTAGTTGTTCTTTACATCGTAGGGCTGCTTGGCAATGTGCAGTTTGAACGGGAATATCTTGGAGTTATTGTCTTCGATGCTGCCCGCAGGTTTGTTGATGTAGGTGATGCCATCTTCGCCCAGTGGATCACCGAGGATGTAGCGATATTCGTTGTTGCCGTTGAACCAGAGATAGGTGGGAGCGAAGTTCTTATCGTAGACGAATTCGCCTTTGATCTTGAGATAGGTGAAGTGGTCGTCGGTGCGGCCTTCCTGACCTGCTTGAGACCAATCCCAGTAGACCTTGGTGGGATCTTCAAGCGCAAGGGCCGGAATGTGACAGGTCTGGCAGGCAACGGAGGATAGGTGGGTGTTGATACGTTCGTCTTCGTGTTTCTGGCTGACATGGCATTCTTCGCAGGAAACCTGTTCTTTGGGGTCGATGGTGTAGTTATCTGCAACCATGCGGCCAAGGATCTGATGATCCTGCGTCCAGTGACAATCGGTACATTGCATGTTCAGGTCGCCGCCCATATGAACGTCATTGTTCTTGGAAGGAAAGTACAGGCTTTCATCCAGGTCGCCGTGTTTGACGCCGTTACCGCCGCCGCCGTCGAAGTGGCATTTCCCGCAGTTTTCACGTGTGGGTGTGCGTACGGATCTGGCTGCTGCGAGCAGGTCAATGCCTTCGGCAGGGTTGCCAAAAAGCCCTTTACCGTAACTGGCAGGGTCGGCATGGCAGGCGAGACAATCCACATTTTCGGGATTGGACTGCTGGGTTGTGCGCCCTTCCTCCCAGCCGTAACCGGCGTGGCAGGACATACATTTGTTTTCGTTGCCTTGTGTTCCGATACAGAAGTTATTGATCTGATTGGCTTTGCCAATGGTCACAGGGGCATCGCGCCAGGGAACATCGTAGGATTTTGATTCCCACGTCCAGTGGGTGGTCTTCATCAAATCAGTAGCCGCATCTTCATGACATTCGAGGCAGGCGCGGGTGACATCTTGCCCGGTCTTGAATTCCCCTTTGACGATATCTGTGTGATCCACATGGACCACTTTTTCGGGCAGGTGAGAAGCTGGATCAGTTTTCGATTGAATATTAGGCAGGAAGTAAATGACCGGAACTATGATCAGCAAAATAATGCCGGCCAGGCCCAATGTCCAATTAGGGAAGCGTTTTGTCATACATTCTCCTGTGCAATTTCATTTACCAGGTTTGCCTGTCGGGAGAGCCGATCGCGCATGGCGCTCCGTAAAAGGTCAAGAGCCTGAATAAGCCTGGAGTCGGAAAGATGGTAGGTGATGGTTGTGCCGTTCCGTATGGTGTGTACCAGACCGCGTTCCCGCAGGACTTTGAGATGGCGGGAGGTGGTGGGTTGGTTCATCCTGAGTTCGTTGGATAACTCGGTTACGTTGCGCGGGCCATCGTTAAGGGCATAAAGGATGAGAAGCCGATTTGGGTCGGATAAGGCGGCACAGAAGTTGGCTTCGAGTTGAGTTATTTCCTGTTGAAGAGTGGCTGTTACCATAATCACCTGCCTATATGCGAATAAACGAATATTGTCGCTTTCATCATACATTTGTGACAGTTTGTACAATAGTGGATACTGTCATATTAAGTTTTGTTTAATGTCACATATTGTGGGTGTATAATTTTGAAGAAAATCGTATGAATGGAGCGAATTATGGGCGAATTTCAGCGTGAGGCAATGTCTGTGAATGTGGCTACCCGCCTTCGGGAGTTGCGTGAGGCGCGGGGGATTTCGATGCGAACTCTTGCGACTAAAAGCGGTCTCTCTGCAAACGCGCTTTCGATGATAGAAAGAGGGAAAACCTCTCCTTCGGTAAGTACTCTTTATAAACTGGCAGATGCGCTGGGGGTTGCAATCACCGCATTTTTTGGTGCAGATAACGAAAAGGTGTCGGTGGTTTTTCTAAAGCACGATGAGCGCAGCCGCATGGCCTTTACGCGCGGAATGTTCGAAGCGCTCGGTGGGGAGCAGTTTTCCGGCAGGGTCGAACCGTTCATGCTCACTTTGGAGAGCGGCGCATCCTGCGGCCCTCATGATATTGTGCACTCGGGGCATGAGTTTGTATACTGCCTGCGAGGGCATTTGGATTATTATGTGGAGAAAGATTTCTTCCACCTGGAGCCAGGCGACAGCCTTCTCTTCGCGTCGAAACTCCGCCATCGTTGGCGCAATTCCAGCGGGAGTGTGGTCAACGCCCTGGTGATCATTTCCGGGTTCGCAGAAGGCGAGCAGCCCCACGTAACGCATTTGTAGAAATGGGATGAATCAAAAGGCGCCACCTATTTGGGCGGCGCCTTTTTTGCTGGTTGCTTTTTCAGGTTATGCGTACATGCCCCAGTCGAGAGCAGAAGGATCTTCCATCATGGAGAAGTCCCACATTTCCATGCCCATCTCAATGGTGACCGGCATGTTGAAGGCTTCCACGGCTTTGGCCTTGGTCATTTCGATCATGGCAGGGCCGTAAGGGCAGAATGGGGTGGTGAGGATCATCTTAAGCCGCGCATTGCTATCGTCGATCTCGACGTTACGCACGAGCCCAAGTTGAATGATGTTCATGCCAATCTCTGGATCCACCACTTCGGATAAGCGATCTCGTGCAGGTTTAACCATCTCCGGGTGGGTGGTATGGATCGTCCATTGGATTTCATTGATTTCGGATTCACTCATGAGTGCCTCTTTATTATTTTGATTTAACTGCCGGTTGCACCACATAGGTGCAGTGTGCGCCGCCGTCCAAAATGCATTGGACCTTGTTAGCCGGAAGAGCGAGCATCTTCGATATCAGGGTCTGGTCAACGGTGCAGACTTCAGGATGTGTCACGCCGATTTGGTAGTAGGGACAGGAAATCTCATGGATCTGGTATTGACCGTTCTTCTTTTCCCATTCCACAGTAAAGCCTTCCTGTGCCAGCAAATCCTTGACGAGGTCAAGGCGCTCTTCCATACTCAGACCTTTGATGTCGTTTGTGTATTCGCTCGCGAGGTCTTCGGCAATCTGCCCGAACAATTTACTGACCACAGGCCCCGGCATAGACTCTTTCATTTGTGAAAGAAGCCGGGTGGTCAGCCGAAGATAGCGGGTGGGGAAGCGTTCCATCCCTTCGTTGGTGAGGATGTACACAAGGCGGGGGCGTCCAACACCGTGGCGCTCCTCTTGACCCTCGACCAGCCCTTCCATTTGAAGGTTTGTAAGATGGTGACGAACTGAAATGGGGTTAATGCCCACTGCCTCTGCGAGGTCATTAATGGTGCAGCGGGGCCTTTTTAGTAATGTCTGTAAAATCTTATCTCGCGTGGATTTCATACCGGCAGTATACCTGCCCGGTAGATTCTTGTCAATATACTAGATAATTATCATAAATATTTGGTCAAATCAGGGTACGTGGAATAGGAGAATAGGGGACCAATCACTCCAATTGCCCGCCGCATCTCTCGCCTTAACTCGCCAGTAGTAGGTTCTTCCGCTGATGAGTGCTTTTGTCTGCGAGGAGGTTTTTCTGGTCGCTTCTGTAAATGCCGGGCTGGAGAAGTCCGGGGCATCGTCCACTTCCACCTGGTATTGGCTCACTCCACCCACGGCGGCCCATTGGAGTTGTGGCCGCTTCGGCGTAGACGAATTATTGGATGGCCGGATAAGCGTCGGCGGAGAGGGAGGCGTTGTGTCAATCGTAAAGGAGTAGGTCCTGCTAAACCTCCCCGGGTTGAGGTCGAAATTATATGCCCAGACTCTCGCATAGTAGGTTCCATCTGCAAGCGATGAAGTGGGTGTGAAGTTAAGCGTCTTCACTGTTTGCATGGCGACGATATTCGTAAAATTCGAATCGGTCGCGAGGAAAACTTCGTATGCCCGGGCGTTGCGGATGGCTGACCAGGCCAGCATGGGCTGGTTGTTGCTGGTCAGGTTTATGCGGTTAATAGCAGTCATGAAGGGAGGCGGGAAGTTGACCGGAATGTTGGCGATGGTGAAGGCTTCACCCGATATGACAGGTTCTGCCATGGGATTCCCGTTGCGATCGGTGATACTGCTGTTGTTGATCAGATCAAGCCCGATCAGGCCTGACCCTGCACCCGTGGACACAGTCACTACGTAAAATGGATCTGCGTTTTGGATGTTGGTGATCGCGGTGTCAATATTTGTGGTGGCAATAATGAAATCAGCGGCGTCGACACCGAGGACAGATTCGGAAAATGTGACGATGAAATCCACGCTGGAACCAATGGCAGGGTTTGGGCTTGCACGAATGATCGACGTTGCTCGTGGAGAGGTCTTATCGATGGTGTATGTTTCGCCAGCGATGAAATTTCCATTTCCCGTGCCGCCACCGCCGAGAGCGACTCCTTGCAAATTGTGGATGCTGTCGTCATCAAGCAGGTCGAGTCTTAATATCCCGTCGCCGCTGCCGGTGGATACTGTGACAATGAAGAACGGGTTCACAGAATTAACACTGAGGATGGCCGCGTTTGGAATCCCGGAAGCCATAAAATCCAGTGCATCCACGCCTTCCACGGTTTCAGAGAAAGTAACAATGAAATCCACAGTTCCCGCATTGCTTGGGTTCGGGCTGGTGCGTAGGACGGAAGTGGCGATCGGTGTGTCAATGGCAATGGGAATCGATTCGCCGATCATATTCCCGTTGCCTAAGCCGGGACCGCCAAGAAAATTTCCCACGTTATCAAAGATCGAATCGTTATCGCTCAGATCCAAACGAAGGACGTCACTGCCCGGTTGTAGAGTAATGGAGATCGTATAACTGCTGCCCGACCCAAAGACATTGGTGATGATGGCGTTGTTCATGGTCGAGAGGATGAAATCGCTTCCATCCACGCCGGTAACGGGTTCTGAAAAACTGACGATGTAGTCCATACTGGTGGTGGAGGTTGAACTCCCGCGCGCAATGGATGTGACCGTTGGTGCGGTGCGGTCCACCGAGTAAATTTCTCCTGAGGAGAATCCCTGGCCTGTGCGGTTCCCGGCTTCGTCGATGACCGAGTCGTTATCGATAAAATCGAGTCGCAGTGAATCATTTCCGATCCCGGTGAGAGCCGTGACCGTGTAAACAGGCCCACTCCCACTGATGGCGCTCAACTGCGCCCCCACGCTGCTGACCGGTACAAAGTCGGTCAGGTCTACACCGGTGACAGGTTCAGAGAAAGTCACCATAAAGTCTACTGTGGCAGTATTGGTTGGGCTTATCCCTGTGCGATTGATGCTGATCACTCCGGGGGTGGATTTGTTCACAACATACATCGCGCCGTTGACGAAGTTCCCATTCCCGATCCCCGGACCACCCAGACTGTTCCCGCCAGCATTGATGATCGAATCGTTATCTACTACATCCAAACGGACCGTGCCGTCGCCGCTGCCTGAGTTCGCGGAGATGATGTATGTGTTACCTGAACCACTAATGTTACTAATGGCTGCTACGCCAGTGCTGGATGTGATCGAAAAATCTCCGGCGTCCACACCGGTGACAGCCTCTGAGAACACAACTTGAAAATTGAGAATATCCGCATTGGTCGGTGAAGGATTGGCGAGAGTGACGGATGTTACCGTAGGAAATTCCTGCGCAAGCGTATATTCATCCACCAGAAGCCCGGTGCGCGTGTACATCTGGAATTTCATAGTGGTCCCGTTGACTTCCACGCGCATGGCGCCGTAATCCTGATTGAAGCGCATCTGGCTTTCAGGCAGGATACGGTCAAATTTATAAAGTTCTGCCCCACCGATCCCGTTTACAAAATAAGGGAATCCATTGACCAACAGACGCTCATAGATATGGTCGTGACCGGTTAGAACAGCGTCTGCGCCCCATTCTTTGAACGGCCAACGCATGTAGTTGGTCGGACCGTGCCAGCCGGAGGAGTAGGGAGCATGGTGGAACACGATCACGTTGAAGGTCGAGGTGGATGCGGCCAGGCTTTTCTTCAGCCATTTGGCCTGGTCTGATGTTGCTGATGTGCCGTCCGGCTCATTCTGGTCGCTGTCCAGCATAAAGAAATGTACCGGGCCTTGAATAAAATCATAATAGGTGGTTTGGTTATAAAAATTGAAGAAATCGAAATACGGCTTCCCACCTGTAGTGCCCCAATCATGATTTCCAAGTACTGGGTAAAAACGCTTGGTAGGGGAAC
>Ga0268298_10005068_pt1 | contig 12503 bp, 12 predicted proteins | sample WWTPWeurt_MetaG_FD_194462 | JGI IMG/M metagenome (GOLD analysis project Ga0268298, IMG submission 194462) | Activated sludge microbial communities from WWTP in Nijmegen, Gelderland, Netherland - WWTP Weurt | ecosystem: Engineered > WWTP > Aerobic digester > Activated sludge | place...
CAGCTTGTTGTGCTGCGCGTCGGGCGGCTCGTTGGGAAAGAGATCGGCGGCGATGATCCGCACCGCCTCGGCCCAGTGATCAGCCGGGTAGGCGGGCTCCAGCTTTCGCTCGTAGGAAATGCCGAGCTTCTTGAGTCGATCGACGACCCCGGCGCTCACGCGACCCTTGGAGGCCTTGAGCAGCGACTCCATCACGTTGCCGAAGACGAGGCGCTCGTTGGGCATGGCGAGGAGCCCGAATGCTACGAGAGTCGCCGGCCCGTCGCACACAAATCGACTCGCGTTTGAGATGGCTCGGCAGATCCTGCCTGACTACGGTTCGCCCGGTCCGATGGCGATTCGCAAGGTAGGCGACTGTCGGCTGCTCGGCCCTCTCGGCAAGGGAGGCATGGCCCAGGTGTACCGTGGGGTGCACGAGCTCCTGCAGCGCGAGGTGGCCATCAAGGAGCTCACCGCCGACGCCGCGAAGGACCTCGAGAAGCTCTCTCGCTTCAAGCGCGAAGCGATGGCCCTCGCCGGCTTCCACCATCAGCACATCGTCACCCTCTACGACCTCATCGAGAAGAACGACGGCCTCTACATGGTGATGGAGCTCGTCGACGGGCCCACCCTGTCGGAGCTGATCAAGGAAGGGGCGCTCCCGGCGAACGTGGTGACGGCCATCGCGCTGCAGCTCGCCCAGGCGCTCGAGCACGCGCACTTCCAGCGAGTCATCCACCGCGACCTGAAGCCGGCGAACGTGATGATCTCCAAGAACGGCGAAGCGAAGCTGATGGACTTCGGCATCGCGCAGAACGACGACCTCGATCGGCTCACCAAGACGGGCCTCGCGGTCGGCACGCCAGGCTACATGTCACCCGAGCAGGTGACCGGCGCCACCGTCGACGCGCGCAGCGACGTCTACTCGCTCGGGGTGCTGCTCTTCGAGGCGCTCGCGGGGAAGAAGTGCTTCCAGGGCGCGAACCCGGGCGAGGTCTTCGCGAAGATCACCACCGGGAAGCGGGAGTCGGTGAAGAAGGCCGCGCCAGCGGCGCCCAAGGCGCTGCGGCAGGTGGTCGAGAAGATGCTCGCGGTCTCTCCCGAGGGGCGCTTCGCCGACGCGACCGAGTTGAGGCACGCGCTCGAGCCGCTCCTGGCCGGGCTCGAGAAGCCTCCAGCGGCGCTCTTGGTGAACTTTCTCCGCTCTCGCCAACGGATCAGCGAGTCGGACGCGCTCGCGCGGCTGAGCCAGACCGACCTCGCGGAGTTGTCCCAGCTCTCGCCAGCCGAGCTCGCCTCGGTGAGGGGGTCGCGCTGGCTCTTCGGCCTGCTCTTCGGCATCGGGGCCGGCGTCGGCGCGGGCGTCACCCTCGACCGCTGGTGGCCGCTGGTTCGTCACTGGCTCGAGGGGCTGCTCGGCAAGAGCTGAAGCCGTTCACTCCTCGGTCAGCTTCTTCTTCTTCGGGTGGCCGGTGCGAATCGTCGTCAGCAGGCTCCGGCTCGCGGCGTGGAGCGTCTCGGCCTGGCGCGAGACCTCCGAGGCGGTGTCGTGAACGGCCTTGGCCGAGCTCGCGGTCTCCTTGTTCGCCGACGCCACCTCGTGAACGCTCGCCGAGACCTCTTCGGTGCCGGCGGCCGCCTGGCTCACGTTCTTGCTGATCTCGGCGTTCGCCTGGCGTTGCTCCTCGATGCTGTGCTCGATCGACCCGGTGGCGCTCTCCATGCCGCGAATCGACTTGCTCACCCGCTCGATGGCGTCGACGCCTTGAGTCGCCGCCGCTTGAATGGCCGCCACCATCGACGCGACCTGCTTGGTCGCCGAGGCGGTCTGGAGCGCGAGGTTCTTCACCTCCGAGGCCACCACCGCGAAGCCGCGGCCGGCCGCGCCCATGCGGGCCGCTTCGATGGCCGCGTTGAGGGCGAGGAGGTTCGTCTGCTTCGCGACGTCGGAGATCAGCTTCACCGCCTGGTTGATCTGCAGCGAGGCTGCCTTCAGCTCGCTCATCGTCCGGTCGGCGCCCTGGGCTTCGCGCACGGTGTCCTGGGTGATCCGCACCGAGTGCTCGACCTGGCGGCCGATCTCGTCGACCGAGGCGTGGAGCTCCTCGGTGGCCGCTGCGACGGACTGCACGTTGGTGGCGATGGCGTGCGCGGTGTTCGCCACCGTGTCGGTCTGCCCGCTGGTCGCCTTCGCCGTCTCCACCATGTTCGAGGCGGTCGCCTGCAGCTCGGTCGCCGACGACGCCACCACCGCCACCACCGACTCGATGGTGTTCTCGAAGAGGTCGGCGGTCTCGAGCCGTTCCGCCTCGGCCGCGGCGATCTGGTCGCAGTTCTCGTGGAGCGTCCTCACGCCAGCGTTGATGAGCACGGCCGCTTCCCGAAACGTGCCCGGCATGCCACGCAGGATCAGGGTGCGATGGAACCGCTCTTCGCTCGCGGCCTTGAGCGCGGCGTGGCCTTCGCGCACGAACGCGTCGGTGACGTCGAGCAGGTGGTTGAACCGGTGAACGAGCTCTTCGAGCTCGTCGCCCGAGTGGCAGCCGAGCACCCGCGCTTCGAGATCGCCTCGGGCGGCGCGCTTGGCCGCCTCGGACACCTGAGCGACCCAGTGACGGTAGTGCTCGAGGGTGTCGCGCTTCTTTCCGAACATGCGCAACGGGTTGGCGAGGGCGTTCATCGCGACATCCTTTCGAGCGAGAAGAGGAAGGCCTCGTAGGTGGTCGCGCGCTGCGCGAGGATCGCGTCGAGCTTGCGGCGGCCTGCAGCCACCTGTTGATCCCTGGGGAACTTCGCCTCTTCGGTGCGCAGCTCTTCGTAGAGGGTGTCGAGCAAGGGGAGCGCGGCCCGGGCTGGCGCTCGGCGGTTCGAGTGGTAGCCGATGATGCGCCCGGAGTTGAAGGTGGGCGTGACGTGGGCGAACACCCAGTAGAAGTCTCCCGACTTCGTGAGGTTCTTCACGAACGCGAACACCTCGTGGCCGCTCTCCAGCACTTCCCAGAGCAGCCCGAACACGCAGCGCGGCATGTGCGGGTGGCGGATCAACGAGTGAGGAGCACCCAGCACCTCGCTCTCGTCGTACCCACAGATTCTGAGGAAGACGTCGTTTGCGTAGGTGACCCGACCTTTGAGGTCGGTCTTCGAGACGATGAGCTCGTCTTCACCAAGAAGCACTTCTCTGCCATGCGGCATATGCCGTTCCACGTTCGAGCCCCCCCGTCGAACTGCGTCAGCAAGAGCGAGGCCGCACCGCGCGGGAGGGGGAGGCACGACGGACCCGGACGCGAAACCAGGCCATTGGCGAACGAGGGTGAATGGGCCGGGTGCGGAGCGTGGGGTCGGAACGGCCCAGGTGGCGACCCGCCGACCCGCTGCGGACACTGGCCACGCACGGATCCATCAGCCGCTCGCGGGTGCACGACGGGCGCGCCGGATGAAATGAGTCAGGAACCGCGACCAGCATCGGCGGCGAGCTTCTGGAGCAGCCGCACCGCTTCGTCAGCGCGCGCGGTGGGCACGAAGATGTAGTCGCGATGAAAGGCCGAGACGATGTTGATGCTCATCGAGGCTCGCGCGAGACACTCCGAGATGGCCGCGAGGAAGCCCACCGCGTAGAGCGACGAGTTCACGTTGAGCGAGATGCCCTTGCAGAAGAAGGCGTGCTGGAGCCGGCTCTTCGCGAGGTCGGGCTCGTCGAGCAGCATCGAGAGGCCTTCGGGTTCCCGGTAGGTCATCAGCGGGTTGAGCCCCGGCGGCACTGGTTGGCCGAGGGGCACGGTGACGAAGGCCCACGAACCGGGAATGAGCGCAGGCGACATCGTCCTGAGGAGGACCCGGAGATCGCGAACGCCCCCACCGAGAATCGACACCGCGGCAGCGTGTCAAAGCCGAGCGCGAATGCGAAGTGCCGTGCAGTGGGGTGTGCAACCGCTTGCACCGAAGCTGACGGCAACTCGCTGATCTCCTTCGGCTCGCCGGTGGCCCGCCTCCTGAAACGGGGAGGGGCATGCTCTCCTTCGCGCTCGCCCTCATCATCGCTGCGCCCGACACCACCCCGCCGCCGTTGGTCGAAGCGGCACCGACCCTCGCGTCTGCTCCTCGGCGGGCCCGGCTGACCGAGGCGTGGGTCGAGCCCTCCACATCGAGTGAGCTGCTGGGCCGGGCGGTGATGGCTCCGCTGGGTGGCGCGCTCGGGGGGAGCCTCGGCACGGCCATCGGGTTCTTCGGTGGGGCGGCGCTCGGGCGCGGGTGGGCCTCGCTTGGGACGGCCCTCCTTGGCGCCGCCGTGCTTGGGCTCGTCGGCAGCATCGCCGGCATCGCGCTCGGAGCGTCGCTCTTCGGTGGGCACGAGAAGGACCTCTTCGGCCCGAGCTTCGGGTGGGCCGCGCTCGCGGTGGGGATCTCGCTGGTGGTGACCGCCGTCGCGCTCGTCATGGCAGCGCCCATCGCCATCGCGGTCGGCATCGGTGCGGTCGTCGTGACCTCGGCGGCGGTGCCGCTCATCGTCGAGGCGAGGAGGCTCGCGAACGCGGAGCCCCGCGCCCCCGAAGCGTCCATGCCGGTGACGACGTTCTGAGCACGCTGATCAGCAGGGCGATGACGCGGGGGCCTCGATGCCTTCGGTCGCGATGCGGCTCACCACCAGGCCGCGACGGCGTCGGCGAACGCACCTGCGAGCCGGCCCACCTTGGCGGGACTGATGGACATCTCGGTGAACGGGTTCCAGGGCTCGGCGAGGAGGTCGCGCCGCACCTCGACGCAGAGCACTCGGCCGGGCCAGCGAGTGACGTGGCCGTGCGCGAGGGTGCTGGGGTGCATTGGGTAGGTGGTGCCGTGCGAGAGCGGCACGTCTTCGCGTCGAAGCCCCGCCTCGAGCGCGGCCACGACCTCCTGTGGTGCGAGCGACTGGCCCTCGACCGTCTTGCCGATGACGTCGACCTCGGGTCGGAGCGGCCAGGTGGGCTCCTTGTCGGGCGCGTACGCGGCGTGGAGCGACTTCACGATGTCGAGGTTCACTTCGACGCCGACCTCCCGCGGCGCGTAGCTGTGGAGGAGGAGCATCGCTCCGTCTTTCGGCATCACCTCGGCCACCGCGTCGTCGACGCACTTCACGTAGCTCCGGTACCGGGAGAGGAGCAGCTCGCGATCGGCGTCGGCGGTGATCCACGGCATGAGGCCGGGCGTCACCTTTCCGGCCTTGAACTCTTCGGGCGCGGCGTCGATGCGGCGGTTGCAGTCGATGAAGGTGCGAGGGACGCGGCAGCGGAGCAGCAGCACCGAGAGCCGCGGTCGGCGCGTCACCAGGTGCTGGGCGAGGGCGCGGCCGAGCTCGGGGGCTCCGATGTCGGTGTTGACGTGGAAGAAGTCGGCGAGCCCCGACGGGAGCGGGCTGACGAGCTCACGTTCGAGTGAGGTGAAGTCGGCGGTGCGCGTCGCGCCGTGGGGAATCTCGATGATCAGGTTCGGCGTCGAAGGCGCCTGCGTCCCGGCGAGGAGCTCCACGTCGACGACGCCCGCGATCGATTGGGGAAGAGGCATGGCGGCGGCATCGAAGCAGTGAACGGTGCGAGGGTCGACGGCTCCGTCTGCGGCGGCGTCGAGTTTGCCAGTCGGAGCCGATTTACCTGGGCGACGAGCCGAGCGGTCGAGCGGTCGCGAAGCGGGCAGTCGCTCCAGGCAGTTCAGTGACGCCGGGCGAGCTGCTTCTCGATGGAGCGCAACCGACGCTCATGATCGAGGAACCGGCGATCGTTCTGCTGGCGGAGCGCGGTGAAGCCGACCTGCATCTCGTCCTTCACGCCAGTGAGCCCTTCGTCGACGTCTTTGCGGAGCTCGATGAGCTCCGTTCGCAAACGGGTGAAACCGTCGTGCATCTCGCGGCGCACTGAAGCGAGTCCGGTGTCGAGCCGCTCGTTCGTCTCGTCGAGCCGCTTGTTCGTCTCGTCGAGCCGCTTGTTCGTCTCGTCACTCTTCTCGTTGAGCCGCACGAGCTCGGCTTGAATCCGCTCGAGCACTCGGAGTTGAAGCGTTGGAATGTCGTCGTCTGTCTTGGTCGTCATTGGCTGCTCATACCTGGCAGGTCTGACGTTCCTGGTGAGGCGGGCGCGCATCGTCATCCGAGCCTCCGAGCGTGACACCACGAGCGGGTCAACGGCAAGGCTGGCCGCTTCCGGGCTCCGCATCAGCCAGTCTGCTTGGCGACGGCCGCTGCTCCGGCCTTGGCGGCGGCTTCGTCGAGGTACTTCGGCGGCTCGGCGAACGAGAGATCGTCCTTGAAGCGGTACACCCGCGGCATGCCCGTCGGCACGTTGAGCTCGACGATGTCGGCGTCGGAGATGCCCTCGAGATGTTTGATCAACGCCCGCAGCGAGTTGCCGTGCGCGACGATGAGCACGGTCTGATTCGCCCGGAGCTGCGGCACCACCACGTCGTGCCAGTACGGCAGCACCCGGCCCACCACGTCCTTCAGGCACTCGGAGGTCGGCAACGCATCGGGCGCGAGCACTCGGTAGCGCTTGTCGTTCGCGGGGTGGAACTCGTGGTCACGCTTCACCTGCGGAGGCGGCACGTCGTAGCTACGCCGCCACAGCTGCACCTGCTCCTTGCCGAACTGCTGCACCATCTCGACCTTGTCCTTGCCCTGGAGGTCGCCGTAGTGCCGCTCGTTGAGCCGCCAGCTGCGTGCGACCGGCAGCCAGACCTGGCCCTGCACTTCGAGCGCGAGGTTGGCGGTGCGCACTGCGCGGGTGAGCACCGAGGTGTGGGCCGTGTCGAACCAGAGGCCGGCCTTCTTCATCAAGGCGCCGGCGTTGCGCGCCTCGGCTTCGCCCTGGGCGGTGAGATCGACGTCCACCCATCCCGTGAAGAGGTTCTTCTCGTTCCAGCTGCTCTGTCCGTGACGCACGATGCACAGGGTCGAAGGCATGGCCGCTGTCTAGCAGGTGCGCTCGGCGAGGGAGCCGAGTTTCACGTCGCGCGTCGTCGCTCACGGACACGCAGGCGTCGATGACGGGAACGAGTTGGTCGACCACCCCGCGATGCCCGACGTGTCGGGGACGAAGGAGCCCGGCCCGATGACGTTGTTGCGCACGGTCACGCCGACGAACGGCGCGTTGTTGTAGTTGTACGCCTGGATTCCGCTCGCCAGACAGTTGTTCTCGAGCACCGTATTGCCCGTGCTGCCGAAGACGCCGGGAGGCACGCCACCGTTCTGCGTCACCTTGTTGTTGGCGACGTAGTTGTCGTGGCCGGGCGTGCCGTTCACCGAGTCTCCGATGGTGAAGGGCGCGGAGTGGATGTGCGTGAGCGTCACCCGCACGTCGTTGCTGGTGATCCGAAGGCCCGAGCTCTGGAATCCGCTGATCGCGTCGGAGTTGTACGAGCCGCGCACCTGGTTGCCAGTGATGGCGCCTCCGCCGGTGATGTAGTCGTACTCGACGGCCGTTCCGCGGGGGATCGAGCCGTTGATGTCGTCGAAGGTGCTGTTCGAGGTGGTGACGCCGTTCGCGCCGTTCACCAAGACGCCGCGCGGGCTGTCGTGAATCGCCAGGTGGTCGAGGAGGATCGAGGCGGTCGTTCCATCCACCACGATGGCGGCTTCTCCACCGCACGGCCCCAGCTCGGAGTCGATGATGGTCACGTTGCTCGCGCCGCTCACCGTGATGCACGGTCCGCTCGGGTTGCTGATCCGAAGGCCGCTGTAGGTGGTTCCCGAGACCGCCGCGAACGCTCCGCGCGGCTGAAAGGTCGTCACGCGCGGGCCTGGAGCCGACGACGCGCTGCCGCCTGCCGTGGAGCCGCCCGCCGTCGCGCCACCTGCGCTTCCACCAGCCGTCGAGCCACCTGCCGTCCCACCCGCGCTTCCGCCCGCGCTTCCGCCCGCCGCCGAGCCACCAGCCGTCGAGCCGCCTGCCGTCGAGCCGCCTGCCGTCGAGCCGCCTGCCGTCCCACCCGCGCTTCCACCAGCCGCGCCTCCACCCACACTCCCGCCACCTGCTGCGCCGCCACCGGTTCCGGACGACGCGCGCGCAAACTGGAAGCGGTCGATGTTCGCGACTCCCGAGGCGCCGCGGCCGATGAGCCAGAGATCGTGCAGACCGGACGCGCCGCTCACCGCCACTCGCTGCGAGACGAAGGAGAACCACGTCGCCGTCGCCGCCACCCGCATCGTCCCGATGATCGGCCCGGTCTTCGAGTCGAGCCGCAGCTCGATCGACTGCCCGTCATACGGAGCCGGCACCGCCACCATCGCCTCGAACGCGCTCGCGCCCGCGCCGAAGTTCACCTGCGCGTATTTGATCGAGTCCTGGTTGTCGAAGAACCCCACCCACGCCGCGCCGCCGTTTCGGCCGACCTGAATGCCCGTGGCCGCGTCGAAGGACTCGGCCTCGATCGAAGCGAACGCGTCGCGGCCCGTCGGTGTCGGCGTCGGCGTCTGCGCCACGTCGAAGGTGAAGCCATTGCCGAGGCTCGTCTGGTACCCGCCCGGGTTGATCACCTCGAGCAGCACCGGACCGGGCGCGTGCGCCGGAGTCACCACCCGAATCACCGAGCTCGACAGGTAGCTCACCGACGTCGCGCTCACCCCGCCGAACTTCACCTGCACGTTCGCCGCGAAGCCGGTGCCCTGAAGCTCGACCGACGTCCCTCCCGTCTGCGGCCCGTTCTCGGGAATCACGTTCGAGAGCGAGACGAACTCGAGGCCGCGCTCGACGGTCATCGAAGGATCGAGCGATTGATCAGGCAGCCCGCACGCGAAGAGGAAACGGATCGACAGCAACGTGATGAAGTGGCGCATGCCGACCCACAGAGCAACCCTCGCGCCCGCGACGCTCCACCGCGACATCAACCGTTTGCGCGCCGGTGCGCCCTCGCAGCGCTGACTCCAGGCAACTCGGAGTGGACTGCAGGCAACTCGTGAGCCCTGCGCGGGCGCTCCGCAAAGACTCAGAGCAGGTGCTTCTTGAGCAGGCGGTGCATGTAGCTGCGGTCGAGCCCGGCGGCCTCGGCGAGCGCCATCGGGCTGCTCCGCCCATGCTTGGCGATGAGCGCCTGGAGGTACTGACGCTCGAGAAAGTCGGTCCACTTCTCCCGCAGCTCCTTGAAGGGCACCTCGACGTCGACGGGCGGGAGCTGCCCCGGCGCGGAGGACGACTTCGGTGCCGCCGTCGTCTGCCCCATCAACATGGCCCACGCGGTTCCAAAGCCCAGCGCGACCGACCGCTCGACGAAGCTCCGCAGCTCGCGCACGTTGCCGGGCCACGGGTAGCCAGCGAGGCGGCTCAGCTCCTCGGAGGAGAGCCGCGCCCGGCCGCCGAGGAAGTGCTCGACGAGCGCCACCACGTCCTCTCGCCGCTCTCGGAGCGCCGGCACTCGCAGCGGCAACACCGCGAGGCGGAAGTAGAGGTCCTCACGGAAGGTGCCCTCGGCCACCATCGACTCGAGGTCGCGGTGCGTCGCCGCGATGACGCGAATGTTCACCGGCACCTGGCCGTTCTCGCCCAGCCGTTTCACCGTCTTCGACTCGAGCACGCGCAACAGCTTCGGCTGCATCGAGGGCGGCAGCTCGCCGAGCTCGTCGAGGAAGATGGTGCCGCCATCAGCCGCTTCGAAGGCCCCGACGCGCGCGGTGTTGGCCCCGGTGAAGGCGCCCTTCGCGTGACCGAACAGCTCGCTCTCGAGCAGCGACTCGGCGAGCGCGCCGCAGTCGACCACCACGAAGGGCTTGTCGTGCCGCGCCGATGACGCGTGGAGCGCATGGGCGACCAGCTCCTTGCCGGTGCCCGTCTCGCCGTGAATCAGCACCGGCGCCTCGCTGCGCGCGACCTCACTGATTCGCATGAAGAGCGCCCGGCTCGCCTCGGATCGCCCGATGAGCTGGTGCAGCTGCTCGGTCGGCCACAGTCGTACCTGCGCCTTCGCCGCATCGGTGCTGATTCGCAGCTCGGTCACTCCGACGGTCAGTGAACCGCCGCCCTCCGGGACGCGAGCGTGCACGACGCGCAGGCCCTCGAGGGTCGTTCCGTTGCGGCTGCCGAGGTCGCGAACCCAGACGCCGTCTTCCTTCACCGAGAGCTCGGCGTGGACGCGGGAGACGAGCCGGTCGCCTCGAACGCTGAGCTGCGCGTGCTCGGAGGCGCCGATGAGCGCGGTGTCGTTCACCTGGAGCTGGTGGTGCCCCTCCGAGTCCGTCCAGCCGACGACTGGCAGCGCCCGCTTGGTGAAGAGCGAGAGGCTGAGCCGGCGATCGACCTCGGTGTCTTGCTCGGACGACATGCGCGCCTTGTACATCGAGTGGCGGCATCGGGTGCGGTGTTGCGAGGAGGGCGAAGTCCAGTCCGAGCCATCGGTCGTGTGGCACACTCGATGACGCCACATGTCCGCGGTGCCCTTCACCATCGGCCGCTACACCGTCTTCTCCGAGCTCGCCTCGGGCGGCCAGGCGTCCGTCCACTTGGGGCGCTTCACCGGGCCGGCGGGGTTCTCGAGGGCGGTGGCCATCAAGCGCATCCGCTCCGACCTCGCGAAGGACGAGCGGGCCAGGGCGATGATGCTCGACGAGGCGCGGCTCGCCTCGCGCGTTCAACACCCCAACGTGGTGCAGACCCTCGACGTGGTGTGGAACGACGGCGAGCTCGTCTTGGTGATGGAGCTCGTGCAAGGGGAGTCGCTGGTGCGGCTCCTCCGCGCCTCGGGAGGCGTCATTCCCGCGCCGGTGGTGGTGTCGATCGTCTCGCAAGCGCTCCGAGGGCTGCACGCCGCGCACCGCGCGACCGACGCCGACGGCCGGCCGCTCGGGCTGATCCACCGCGACCTCTCTCCGCAGAACGTCATCGTCGACGTGCACGGTGTCGCGAAGGTGCTCGACTTCGGGGTGGCCAAGGCGCGCGGTCGCTCCCAGGAGGACACCGACGTCGGTACCTTGAAGGGCAAGCTCTCGTACATGGCGCCCGAGCAGATCCACGGTGAGAGCGACCAACGCTCCGACCTCTGGGCGATGGGCGTGGTGCTCTGGGAATGTCTCGCGGGCGCCAAGCTCTTCGTCGGCGAGAGTGATGGTGCAGTGGTGGGCAAGCTGCTCTCCATGCCGATTCCCTCGCTCGCGACGAAAGGCCTCGACCCGCAGCTCGAGGCGGTGGTGACGAAGGCGCTCGCGCGCGACCTCCCGCAGCGCTTCACCTCCGCCGAGGAGATGGCCGACGCGCTCGATCGCTGCGGCGCGGCCAGCACGAGCCAGGTGGCGAAGTGGGTCATGGAGACCGCGAGCGAGGCCATCGAACGCACCAAGCAGCGAGTGCGCGAGCTCGAGAGCGACCCCCAGCTCGCCCAGGCGCTCCCCGCTCCCTCGGGGCGACCGGTGCGCACCGAGCGTTCCCGCGAGCCACTGGAGCCGTCGCGCTCTTCGTGGCCGGTCGTCGGAGCGGTGCTCGGCGCGGTGGTGCTCCTCGTTGCCGTCGGCGGCGTCTGGTGGACGCGTGGCGCAGCGAGCGCACCAGCCCCACCAGTCGACCAAGGCTCCGTCGTTGCCGAGCCCGCAGCGCCCCTCGTTCCGCCCAGTGAGCCGCCCCCGGTCGTCGAGCAGCCAGCGGAGGTCGCTCCACCCGAGCCAGCGCCCGTGGTGGCGCGGCCCAAACCCAGACCCAAGCCCAAGCCGAGCGGAAAGAAGCCCGGCTGCGAGCCGCCGTACACCGTGCTCAACGGGGTGAAGCAGTGGAAGCCCGAGTGCTTCTGACGCTCACGGCGGGAGAAACCACCAGACGAGCGCGGCCACTCCGGCCGTGAGCGCGACCGCGAGCGCCGAATCGGCGATGAGGAACTGCGACCGAATCGGCGCCTGATCAGCCTCGAGGCAGGTGCGAGTCGCGGCGCACGGCTTCTGGCTCAGCTGGGTCCACGCCGCTCGTCCCGCCAGCCCGAAGCCGGTGAAGACGCCGGTCGCGACGAGCGCGACGCCGCCGAGCACCCACGGCCCCAACCGAGTCGACGGCGACGGTTGCGGCACGGGCTCCGGAGGCGGGTTCGGCACGACGAGCGTCACCAGTGAGAGGGTGACGACGCGGCTCTTCTCTCCAGCGGTGACGATGAGCGGTTGGTCGAGCGTCTGCGCGCCCTTCGAGACGACGAGCCGGTGTCGGCCCGGGTCGAGCTGGCGGGGCTTGCCGTCGAGAGGCACCGGCTCTCCGTCGAGGGTGAGGACGGCGTCGCTCACGTCGAGGCCCTTCTCGTCGCGCACCGCGAACACGACCGTCGGCACCAGCGCCTCGACCTCGGTGAGGCCCTTGCCACAGTCGGCGCGAATCGCGTCGGGACACTCCGAGGCCGCGCAGGCCGAATAGCCACGGAGCGCCTCGAGGTACCGGGCGCCGAGCTTCGCCTCCTGAGCCTTCGTCGAGTTGCCGATGCAGGCCGACAGCGTCTGCTTCTCCACCCCAGGCGCCGCCGACAGGACGAGGACGAGCAGGCTCGCGCTCATGGCGTCACCACCACGTCGTCGAAGAGCGTCTGCACCGTGCTCTCGAAGTCGG
>Ga0268298_10005069_pt1 | contig 12500 bp, 15 predicted proteins | sample WWTPWeurt_MetaG_FD_194462 | JGI IMG/M metagenome (GOLD analysis project Ga0268298, IMG submission 194462) | Activated sludge microbial communities from WWTP in Nijmegen, Gelderland, Netherland - WWTP Weurt | ecosystem: Engineered > WWTP > Aerobic digester > Activated sludge | place...
CGTCGCGATCGTTTCCGGCGCCGCCGCCGCCATGAAGTTCGAGTACTGGCGGATGATGCGCGAAGCTTGACCTTTAATCTAAAGTGGTTTATCAGGCCATAGAAAAAAACGGCAGCGCGAGCTGCCGTTTTCGTTGATCATTCCTCCCGTACCGGATTCAGCCACGCTGACCGAGCAGTGCGTGGCAGCTGTACCGAGGAGGAATGGCGAGCGCCGTGTCGCGAGCGCCGACTTTTTGCCTCCATCGGGTCGTGTTCAATTTTCCTGATTCGATAAATAACCTGGAGGCAACGATGAATTTTCGCAAATCCCTGATGGCCGCCGCCCTTGCGGCGATGTTGCAAATGCCGGTAGCCGGCATGGCGCAGACCGCGCCGCAGATGCCCGCCATGGATGGCTGGAGCAAGGGCATGGGCGACTGGATGACCGCCATGACCAGTCCGCAGATGATGAATTCGATGATGGCCATGATGGATCCGAAGCTGATGGAACCGTGGATGAAGGCCATGACCGACCCGAAAATGATGGCCTCTATGATGCAGATGGCCGATCCCAAGGTATGGACGCCCTGGATCACCAGCATGACCGATCCCAAGCTGATGAACAGCATGATGGCCATGGCCGATCCCAAGATATGGACGCCGTGGATCAACACCATGACCGATCCCAAGTTCATGAACTCGATGATCGCCATGGGTGACCCGAAGATCTGGACGCCCTTCATCACCGCCATGACCGATCCGAAGATGATGAATTCCATGATGTCCGTGGTCGATCCGAAGGTGTGGATGCCCTTCGTTACCTCGATGACGGATCCGAAGTTCATGAACGCCATGATGGGCATGGTCGAGCCGAAGGTCTGGATGCCCTTCGTCACGGCGATGACCGATCCGAAGCTGATGAACAGCATGATGGGCATGATGGACCCGAAGCTGTGGACGCCGTGGATGACCGCGATGACCGATCCCAAGCTGATGGATTCCATGATGAAGATGATGGATCCTGCGATCATGACGCCCTGGATGAATGCCATGCTTGATCCCAAGCTGATGGATTCCATGATCAAGATGATGGATCCGGCGATCATGATGCCGTGGATGAATGCCATGACCGATCCGCGGATGATGAATGCCATGATGGGCATGATGGATCCCAAGATGTGGATGCCCTTCATGACCGCCATGACCGATCCGAAGATGATGAACGCCATGATGCAGATGGCCTCGCCGGAAATGATGAACCAGTGGGTGGGAATGATGACCAATCCGCAGATGATGGACGCCATGATGAAGATGATGAACCCGGCGCTCATGGTGCAGATGATGAACGCGATGTCCATGGCGATGAACGCGATGCCGAAAATGGCCGACGACATGAACAAGGCGGCGGTCGGCACGGCTGGTGCCGGAGCCAGTTCGGCGGCGAAGGCCACCGGCGCCGCAAAGAAGTAAGTCGGTTGCCTCCGGACGGAGGCTGCAAGGAGGAGATGGCGCCGCCATCTCCTCCGTTTTCACTTTTTGGAGGACGTTCCAATGCTGAGGAACACTGCTAGGAAATTCGCAACAGCCATGCTGTGCGTCGGTCTCGCAACCCAGTTTGTCCAGGCCGCGGATGAGGGCGTCAAACGCGACGGCAAACCTAGCCAACTCCCTTCGCAAAGCCTGCAGGGTTCGCCCATGCCCTTCAACATCCAGATGCCTCCCACCCGGCCGAAGGAGGACGTTGCGCCGAACACGATGCGCGATTCGATCAGCCCGGAGGCGCGGGCCAGTTTCATAACCAGCATGATGGCGATCAATCCGTTCTCGATGCAGGACATGATCGCCATGATGGCAGTGAAGTATCCGGCCAAGGAAGGGCTCAAGTTCGACGAGGTCGTCGAGGCGATGAAACTCAAGGCCAACGAGCTGAATTTCAAGTATGTCGGCCACAACCCCATGTGGAAGGACATCGTCGCGATCACCGGCCAGACCGACACGCCGCGCGTCGAATTCTTCAGCTTTTGCGATGCCCTGGTCGCGCGTGAACTTCTCGATATCAGCCTTGAATTCGCCGTCTTCCTGCCTTGTCGCGTCGCCGTCCTTGAGGATGCGAACAGGAAAATCTGGCTTCTGACGCTCGACTGGGACGTGCGATGGCTCGACACCAGCAAGAACCCCAATCAGATGTCGGCCAAGCTGCGCGACGGCGCCGTCAAGATTCGCGAGGCCATCGACAAGATCATGCGTGCCGGTGCCAGCGGGGATTTCTGATCCGGCCGCGGCGTTTTGGTTAGTAGCGGGTTACCAACTCCAGCCAGGCGTCGGGCAGGACCGCGATCGCCTGGGTGGCAATCAGTTTGTCCAGTCCCGTGGCGATGAAGGTCCCCGAGGCCATCGCCAGCAATCCGAAACCGCGCCGCAATCCGGAATTCCGTGCCAGGACCCAGCCCTTCAGGCGGGCAAAACCTGAGCGGGACGCATAGGCAGCCAAGACCAGGGGCGTGGCTGCTCCGAGTCCGAACAGTCCCAGCAGCAAGGCCCCCAGCCAGGCATCGCGGCCGGCGGCCACCAGCGCCACAGAGGAAACCAGCATCGGCCCGGCGCAAGGGCTCCAGGCCAGGCCCAGCAGGCCGCCGAAGAACAGGGCCGCGGCCGGGGATTGATGTCCGACCGTGGCGGCCAGCTGATCCGCCGACAGGGCGAGAGGTCGCACCAGGCGCGAAACCAGGTTGGCGAGCGGATCCACCCACAACGCAAGTCCGAAAACGATGAGGCTGATCGCCGCTGCCTGGTGCAACCATTCCGCATCGATGTCCATGGCGGGTCCCAGGGCGCCGAGCATCCATCCTGCCACCGCGAAGGATGTGGTCATGCCGATGCCCATCAGCAGGGGTGCCGTGCGGTGACGCTGCATCGCGCCGCCGACGACCAGGGGTAACAGGGGCAGTATGCAGGGGGAAAGCGCGGTAAGCGCTCCGGCAGCGTAGCTGATGCCGATACTGGCGGGAACGAATGTCTGGGCGACGACCGTCACGGCGCGATCTTCAGAATGCCTTGGCGAAGAGCTGTTTGAGTTGCTCGGAGCGGAAATCCCCGGTGGTGCGTGCGCGTTCCTGCTCACCGCGGAAAACGACCAGGGTGGAGAAACTCGTGACGTTGAAACGCTTGCGCAGAGCCTCCTCCTTGAAATAGTCGGCCTGGAAGACGGTAACGCTTTCCAGGTCCTTGTCGTCCTTGAGCGCCTTCACGCCGCGCTCCTGCATGACGCAGGTGGGGCACCAACCGCTGTGGAACTGGACAACCGAAACCTTGCCGTCGCTTTGTGCGCGCGCAAAACGATCCGCGTCGAAGGGCACGATTTCGAGTGCCGACGCGGGAAAGGCTGTAAGCACGGCGAGCAGCAGCGGCAGTCCGGTCAAGAATCTCAAGGGAAAATCCTTCGGGAAACGTGGCATTGTCGGCTTCCGCCTCCGCCAAAGCAAAACAATCGGACTTATCGCTCCAACAGCAATTCTTGAACCTCGGCTTCCTGCCGGAGACGGCAGTCGACGGATTCCGGTTCCTTCCTGCCAATTCGGAATTGACAGCCGGTTCTCGGAATGGTTAAAATGCCCGGCTTTCCGTCAAGCGCATGGATATGGATGGGTTGCCATCCGCGGTCGCGCCGGCCGGGTCATTGAAGCAAGCAAGGAACACGAGAATGAAAACATTTTCCGCCAAGCCGCAAGAGGTCCAGCACGACTGGGTTGTCGTCGATGCCACGGACAAGGTGCTCGGCCGCCTCGCCGCCGCGATTGCGCACCGCCTGCGCGGCAAGCACAAAGCCATCTACACGCCGCACGTCGATACCGGCGACTACATCGTCGTGGTCAACGTCGACAAGCTGCGCGTCACCGGCAACAAGGCCCAGGACAAGATGTACTACCGCCACACCGGCTATCCGGGCGGCATCAACGAAACCAATTTCATCAAGCTGCAGCAGCGCTTCCCGGGCCGCATCCTGGAAAAAGCCGTCAAGGGCATGCTGCCCAAGGGCCCGCTGGGCTACGCGATGCTGAAGAAGATGAAGTGCTACGCCGGTGCTGCCCATCCGCACACCGCCCAGCAGCCCAAGTCACTCGACATCTGAGCGCTGGAAATTCAAGGAGTTATTGATGGCAGTCACCCAATATTACGGAACCGGTCGGCGCAAGACGGCCATTGCCCGCGTCTTCCTGCGCAGCGGCAGCGGCAAGTTCGTGGTCAATGACAAGCCGGTCGACGAGTTCTTCTCGCGCGAAACTGGCCGCATGGTCGTGCGCCAGCCACTGGAACTGACCCAGCACATGAGCACCTTCGACATCCTGGTGAATGTCGAAGGCGGCGGTGAGTCCGGTCAGGCCGGTGCGGTCCGCCACGGCATCACCCGCGCCCTGATCGAATACGATGCGACGCTGAAGCCCGCGCTGTCGAATGCCGGCTTCGTCACCCGCGACGCGCGCGAAGTGGAGCGCAAGAAGGTCGGCTTCCGCAAGGCGCGCCGGCGCAAGCAGTTCTCGAAGCGCTAAGCGGCAGCGGCTGTATCGCTGTCAGGCAAAAAGCCGCCTTCGGGCGGCTTTTGCGTCTTGTGTGGCTGATGTCCGCGCCTGGGGCGCGGACGGTATCCCCTCGCGGGATTACGGGTTACCATCAAATTTTCGCGGCAAGGAGCGTGGCATGATCAAGGCGGGTATCGTCGGTGGCACGGGCTATACGGGGGTGGAACTGCTGCGCCTGCTGGCGGGGCATTCCGGCGTCGAACTGTCGGCCATCACTTCGCGCGGCGACGCCGGCAAGGCCGTCGCCGACATGTTTCCCAGCCTGCGCGGTTTCGTCGGCCTGGATTTCAGCGACCCCAAGGATGCGCCACTGGACAAGTGCGATGTGGTGTTCTTCGCCACCCCAAACGGCATCGCAATGCAGCAGGCGGCGGAACTGCTGGCCGCCGGTGTCAGGGTCATCGACCTGGCGGCCGATTTCCGCATCAAGGACGTCGCGCTGTGGGAAAAGTGGTACGGCATGAGCCACGCCAGCCCGGCACTGGTGGCCGAGGCCGTGTATGGCCTGCCCGAAGTGAATCGCGAGCAGATCCGCGCTGCCCGCCTGGTGGCGAACCCGGGTTGTTATCCGACGGCGACCCAGCTCGGTTTCCTGCCCCTGGTCGAGGCCGGCTGCATCGACCTCGACCACCTGATCGCGGATGCCAAGTCGGGCGTGTCCGGCGCCGGGCGCAAGGCCGAGATCGGCATCCTGTTTTCCGAGGCTTCGGACAATTTCAAGGCCTACGGCGTGCCCGGCCATCGCCACCTGCCGGAAATCCGGCAGGGTCTGGCGCGCGCGGCGGGGAAGGATGTCGGCCTGACCTTCGTCCCGCACCTGACGCCGATGATTCGCGGCATCCATTCCACGCTCTACGCCCGCATCACGCGCGACGAGGATTTCCAGGCGCTGTTCGAGCGGCGCTACGCGAACGAACCCTTCGTGGACGTGCTGCCGCCGAAATCGCATCCCGAGACGCGTTCGGTGCGCGCCGCGAATACCTGCCGCATCGCCGTGCATCGCCCGCAGGGCGGTGACACGCTGGTGATCCTTTCGGTCATCGACAACCTGGTCAAGGGGGCGGCCGGTCAGGCGGTGCAGAACATGAACCTGATGTTTGGTCTGGACGAATGTTCGGGTCTTTCGCTAGTTCCCGTCTTGCCCTGACGCTGCGGCGGCTGCGCGGCCGCTTCGGCATTTCGGCGCCCCGTGTGGCGATCCGCACGCACCTGCCGTGGTACTGGCGCGCGCTCGCCATCGTGGTTCTTTCCGGCGTGTCGCTGGCCCTGGCTGGCTGGATCTATGACGCCGGGCGGCGTTTTGCCGGCTTCCACCAGGTCGCCAGCGAACACGAAATTTCCGAGATGCGCGAGCGCCTCGTCAAACTGGAATCCGAGCTGGAGGGCGCGCGCAAGGTGGCAAATTCGAGCGAAAGCCGTCTGCGCATCGAGAGCACGGCGCAGGAACGACTCGCCGCGCAGATCAAGGCCCTGGAAGAGGAAAACACCCGCCTCAAAGCGGATCTGGCGACCTTCGAAAGCCTGGCGGGCAGCCAGGCCGGCAAGCCCGGACTCGCGATCAGCCGGCTGCAGATTGTTCCCGGAGGAGGCGGACAGTACAGCTACCGCCTTCTGCTGGCGCAAACCGGCGACAAAAAGGACAAGGAATTCAACGGCACGCTTCAGTTCGTCGCCACCGTGCAACAGGGACAGGAGACTGTTATGATGCATTTTCCCGCCGCCGGCGATCCTGCCGCCGGCCAGTACCAGGTCAATTTCCGCCACTTCCGGCGCCTGGAGGGTAGCTTCAAGGTGGCTGCCGAGGCCCGTGTTCTTCGGGTAGAGGCGCGCCTGATCCAGGACGGCGCGGTCAAGGCCAGCCAGAGCGTCGTTCTTTGAGCGCCGCGGCGAAAATTGCAGCAAAGGAGATTCCATTCATGTTCGGCAAGAAACAAAACAAGCCCCAGGGGCGCATCGACAGCCTGATCGGCGCCGGTACGTCGGTGACCGGCGACGTCTCATTTACCGGCGGTCTGCGGGTGGACGGCGAAATCAAGGGTGACGTGCGCGGCGCCGAAGGCCAGCCGGCGACGCTGGTCATCAGCGAACACGCCCGGATCGAGGGCAATATCACGGTTTCCCACCTGGTCATCAACGGCACGGTGGTCGGCGGGGTGCACTCCAGCGACTTCCTTGAACTTCAGACGCGTGCCCGGGTTACCGGGGATGTCGAGTACAGTTCGATCGAAATACATCTCGGTGCAGTGGTCCAGGGCCGTCTGGTGCACCATGGTGCGGCGACGAAGGCCGTGGAGTTGAAGCTCGCCGCCAGCAATTGACCTTTTGTCGCATTGAAATCATAATTACTGGACTTATTTAGTAGGCCATTACCGATCCCCCAAGGAGAACGCCATGAACGCACCCACCGAAATGCCTGCACCGCTCAACTTCACCGACAACGCGGCAAGCAAGGTCAAGGAACTGATCGCCGAGGAAGGCAATCCCGAGCTCAAGCTGCGCGTGTTCGTCACCGGCGGCGGTTGCTCGGGCTTCCAGTACGGCTTCACCTTCGATGAAGTCACCAACGAAGACGACACCGTGATGGAAAAGAACGGTGTCTCGCTGCTGATCGATCCCATGAGCTACCAGTACCTGGTTGGCGCCGAGATCGACTACACCGAGGGCTTGGAAGGCTCGCAATTCGTGATCAAGAACCCGAACGCCCAATCGACCTGCGGTTGCGGGTCGTCGTTCTCGGCCTGATTCGGCACCACCGGACCGAAGGCGCAGGGGCCGGTGGCCCTGCGCCTTTTTTCGTTCACCCTCAACGTGGGTAAATGGCACCGAGAATTCGTGGGCCGCAGGCGCCGGTGACTTCGGTCAGATTTCCCGGTACGCCGCGCAGCGTACGCCACGCCAGCCAGGCAAAGGCCACGGCCTCGACCCAGTCGGCCGGCTGGTCCAGAAAGTCGGTGCTGGCGACACGGCGATCCGGCAGATGTTCCTGCAGGCGTGCCATGAGCGCCTGATTGCGCGCGCCGCCACCGCAGACGAATACCTCCTGCGGCTTGCCGCACCAGCGACCCATGGCCTCCGCGACCGACACGGCAGTTAACTCGAGCAGTGTCGACTGGACATCCTCGGGACGCTCGCTGCCAGCAAGACGGTTGTCCAGCCAGGCCGTGTTGAACTCGTCGCGGCCGCAGCTTTTCGGCGGGCTGGCGGCGAAGAAGGGGTCTTCCAGCAGGCGCTGCAGCAGTTGCGGAAGCACCTTTCCCTGCGCCGCCCAGTGTCCGCCTTCATCGTAGCGCCGCCCTTGGTGGCGCTCGACCCAGGCATCCAGCAGCAGGTTGCCCGGACCGCAGTCGAAGCCTCGCACCGGCCGTCCCGGTGCGAGGTCGGTCAGGTTGGCGATGCCGCCGATATTGAGTATCACCCGATGCCGCAGCGGGTCGCCGAACACGGCTGCATGAAAGGCCGGCACCAGCGGCGCGCCCTGGCCGCCCGCGGCGATGTCGCGACTGCGGAAATCGGCAACCACGGCAATCCCGGTGAGTTCGGCCAGCAGCGCCGGATTGTTCAACTGGACGGTGTAGCCGGCGCCCGGCTGGTGGCGGATGGTCTGGCCGTGGCAGCCGATGGCCGCTACGCAGTCCGCATCGACAGCGGCGCCGGCAAGCAGCTGGCGCACGGCTTCGGCGTAACAGCCTGCCAGCGCGTTGGCCAATAGGGCCGAGCGGTGGATTTCATCCGGCCCCGCCGCCTGCAGATCCAGCGCCCGGCGGCGAATGTCATCCGGATAGGGCAGCCAGAAGGTGGCCAGGGTGCGCGGGGAAGGTCCGGAAAAGTCGACCAGCACGGCATCGACGCCGTCCAGGCTGGTCCCGGACATCAGCCCGATGACCGGCGCCCCCGCGGATTCCATTTCAATCGCCCTGGGCGAGGTTGAATCCGCGAATCAGGTCGATGCGGGCGAGGTGGGCTCCGGTCTGCGCCCGGAACGCGCCGAGCAGCTCGGGGGTGAGCGGCGGCGCGCTGGGCAGCGCCATGGCCAGGGGGTTCTGATGTACGTCGTTCACGCGGAATTCGTAGTGCAGGTGGGGCCCGCTGGCCAGCCCGGTGGCGCCGACGAAGCCGATCACGTCGCCCTGGCCGACGCGGCCACCCTTGCGCAGGCCCGCGGCGTAGCCCGAGAGGTGACCATAGAGGGTGGTGAAGCGGTTCTGGTGGCGCAGGATCACGACTTTGCCGTAGCCGCCCTGCACGCCGACGAACTCGACCGTGCCGTCGCCGGTGGCCTTGACCCGGGTGCCGGTCGGCGCCCCGTAATCGACGCCCTTGTGCGCGCGCCACTTTTGCAGCACGGGATGGAAGCGCGCCGAGCTGAAGCCGGAAGTGATGCGCGAAAATTCGAGGGGCGAGCGCAGGAAGGCCTTGCGGATGTTCTTGCCCTCGGCGGTATAGTAGCCGCCGCTGCCCTCGCCGCCGGCCGGATCGGCGAACCAGGCGGCACGGTAGGTCTTGCCGTCATTGACGAACTCGGCGGCGAGGATGCGCCCGCTGCGTACCGGGCGACCGAGGTGATTGACGGATTCGTAGATCACGGCGAAGCGGTCGCCTTTGCGCAAATCGCGATGGAAATCGATGTCGCCGCCGAAAATGTCCGCCAGTTGCATCGCCACCGCGTCGGGAATCCCCGCATCGTCCGAGGCGCCGAACAGCGAATAGCGGATCTCGGCGGTTTTCATGACCACCTGGGTTTCCAGCGCCAGCGCCTTTTCCGTAGCCGAGAACGAGGCACCATTGCCTTCGGCCTTGCGTTCCACCACCAGGGCCCGGTCCTTGCCGCCGTTGAGCGGGAAAATCAGGGTCTGCAATTCGCCCTGCGGCCCGGTGCGCGCCGTCAGGTTCTTGCCCGGTCCGAGCTGGCGGAACAGGGATTGCGTCGTCGCGTTGCCCTTGAGGAAGTCCATCGCGGCCGGATCGTCGACGCCGAGCCGCTGCAGCAGCCCCGTCACCGTGTCGCCGCGCTGGACGCGCTCTTCGCGCAGGAAACTCGGCACGCCCTCGTCGGTCGCGGCCGGCGCGGGCAGGGCCAGGTTTTCCACCACCTGCTGCTGCGGGATGTCCGTCAGCCGGGTTTCATTGACCGATCCGAGGGCGGCGACCATGCTGAATAGCGAAACGCCCACCACGCCCGCGCCGGCCCAGAAATGCACGGGACGATGGCTTCGGTGGTGAAGGACTTGCGCTAAAATTCCGCCTTTGTTTTTTTGCAATTGGATGGTCGGCCGGCTGAGCAGTCGGGCGAGTGTAGCAAAAATCACCCCTCCGTCAACCCGGGTTAGGATCATGCAGGTATGTGGCGAGCGCTCCGAATGATCAAAAGCCGCTTACGTACTCACCACCACAGAAACAACATAATGGCCCCCCACCCCCATCCCCGCCCCTGGGCGGGGCTACTGAATGGCTCGCTGCGCTCGATATTGTCAGCGACCGATCTAATCGTTTTCCGCTAAACCTCATGGTCGATATCGACTCCCAACTGGCGCTGATCAAGCGCGGCGCCGACGAACTGCTGATCGAGGCGGAATTCGTCGAAAAACTGAAATCCGGCCGCCCACTGCGCGTCAAGGCCGGCTTCGACCCGACCGCGCCGGACCTGCACCTCGGCCATACCGTGCTGATCAACAAGCTGCGCCACTTCCAGGACCTCGGCCACCACGTCATGTTCCTGATCGGCGACTTCACCGGCATGATCGGCGATCCCAGCGGCAAGAACGCCACCCGCCCGCCCCTGTCGCGCGAACAGATCATGGAGAACGCCGACACCTATCGCGCTCAGGTGTTCAAGATCCTCGACCCGGTGAAGACCGAGGTCTGCTTCAACTCGACCTGGTTCGAGCCGATCGGCGCCGCCGGCATGATCAAGCTCGCGGCGCGGCACACCGTCGCGCGCATGCTCGAACGCGACGACTTCGCCAAGCGCTACGCCGGCGGCCAGCCCATCGCCATCCACGAATTCCTCTACCCGCTGTGCCAGGGTTATGACTCGGTGGCCATGAAGGCCGACGTCGAACTCGGCGGCACCGACCAGAAGTTCAACCTGCTGATGGGCCGCGAGCTGCAGAAGCACTACGGCCAGGCGCCGCAGTGCGTGCTGATGATGCCCCTGCTGGAAGGCCTCGACGGCGTGAACAAGATGTCCAAGTCGCTCGGCAATTACATCGGCATCGCCGAATCGCCGACCGAGATCTTCGGCAAGCTGATGTCGGTCTCGGACGAACTGATGTGGCGCTACTACGAACTGCTGTCCTTTCGCGGCAACGAGGAGATCGCCCGCTTCAAGCGCGAAGTGGCCGAAGGCCGCAACCCGCGCGACATCAAGGTGCTGCTGGGGCAGGAGATCGTCGCCCGCTTCCACTCGCAGAACGATGCCGAGGCCGCGCTGGCCGAGTTCGAGGCGCGCTTCCAGCGCGGCGTGCTGCCCGACGACATGCCCGAAATCACCGTCCCGGCAGGCGCCCTGGCTCAGGTGCTGAAGGCCGCCGGCCTGACGCCGAGCACCTCGGAAGCGCTGCGCATGATAGCCGCCGGCGGCGTGCGTGTGAACGGCGAAAAAGTCGGCGCTCGCGATACGGCGCTGCACGCCGGGGATTGCGTGGTATTGCAGGTGGGCAAGCGGAAATTTGCCCGGGTCACGCTGAGTTGAGGGCACGTTGCGCTGCAAGGTTGTGCGGAGGCTGTGGCGCATGCATCCGCGCAAACCCCCCGCTGCGACTACGCCATTAGTCGTGACAGCGCGGCCGTGACTGCCTTGCGGTCGTTGGCGGCGAGTTGCCCCAGGCGGCGCAGGATGAAGCGATTGTCCAGCGTGAATAGTTTCATCCGCACCAGCGAGGCCGCAGAGAGGCCCGCGGCATCGCTGTCGGAAATCGCTACATCAAGGGGCCAGCCGGCATTGCCGGCGCTGGTGACCATGGCCAGGACACTGTGTCCGGCCGGCAGATTGAAAGCTTCCCCGTTCGAGATTACCAGCGCAGGCCGTCTTTTGCTCGTCGCCGAATCGGTAAACGGGAAAGGCACCACCACCAGGTCGAAAAGTTCATAGCCCATCATAGGCCTCGTCGTCCGCCGCCGAATTCCATTCGGACAGCGTGCCTTCGACGGCTTGTGCAAACGCCAGGTCGCGCGGGGTGGCACGGGTGAGCCGGACCTGGCCGTTTTCAAGTTCGAAAGCAACCGCGTCTCCCTTTTTGATGCCGAGCGCTGTACGTACCGCCAGTGGGATGGTTGCCTGGTATTTTGATGTCAGGCGCGATACGGATGTCATGAGCATGGTCCTATAGATGGTAATGGGGTAATGGCCACATTACTGTATGAGTGTCCGAACGTCAAGCATGGCCGGCGAATACCCAAGCCCTGTTTTATCTGTGGCAATAAAGCCACAAAACGCCCCTGGCCGGACACAAAAAAACCCGTCGCGATTGCCCCCCGACCGGCCCTCAAGCAAAATGCTCCCAGCTTCCCGGTTTCGGGTAGTGGCAGCGAGCAGTGACCGACCACGTGGTGTCATTGCAAACTGTCTAAAACCAACTCTCTTTTTGGAGAAATCTATGCAAAAGAAACTCATCGCTCTGGCTGTTGCCGGCCTGGCTTCCACGGGCGTCCTGGCCCAGACCAACGTCACGGTCTACGGCATTCTGGATGCTTACTATTCCTACAACAGTGTTGACACCAAGGGGGCCACGACCAGCATGGGTGTCACTACCGCTGGCGTTCCCGTTGCCATCGCCAAGCCGTCCACCAAGACCAACGACAGCAGCGGCCATTCCATTGGCTCCGGCGGTCTGTCGGGTTCCCGTCTCGGCTTCCGTGGCACGGAAGACCTGGGCAACGGCCTGAAGGCCAATTTCGTCCTCGAGTACGCCGTCGAGAACGACATCAACTCCGTCGCCGGCAA
>Ga0268298_10005071_pt1 | contig 12495 bp, 11 predicted proteins | sample WWTPWeurt_MetaG_FD_194462 | JGI IMG/M metagenome (GOLD analysis project Ga0268298, IMG submission 194462) | Activated sludge microbial communities from WWTP in Nijmegen, Gelderland, Netherland - WWTP Weurt | ecosystem: Engineered > WWTP > Aerobic digester > Activated sludge | place...
TTCCACTACGGCACCGCCGAGAACGCGCTGATCGAGGCGATGGCGATGGGCGTCGTCCCGGTCGTGATGGACAACGGCGCCGAGGCGCTGATCGTCGAGCACGGCCGCACCGGGCTCGTCGTGAGCGACGCGCGCGGGCTCGCCGACGCGCTGCTCGCGCTCGAGCGCGACGCCGCGCTGCGCGCGAGGCTGTCCGCGGCCGCGGCCGGCCACGCGCGCTCGACCTGGACGCGCGCGCGGCTCGCGGCGGCGTTCGGCGAGCAGTACGCGCTCGCGCTGCGCGGGCCGCGCACGGTCGTCGATTTCGCCGCCGCCCTGGGCACCGGGCCGGCGCAGTGGTTCCGCGCCTTCGTTCGCGACCCCGCCGTCTACGGTGCGTCGGGCGCAGTCGCGCTGCCGGCGGGCGCCGCGCGCCACGCGCACCTGGAGCGGACCAAGGGCAGCGCCGCGCACTTCCACGATCGCTTCCCCGGCGACCCGGCGCTGGCGTCCTGGGCCGGCGCGCTCGCCGCCCGGCGCTGACGCCCGGCGGACGCGCTCGAACCGGACGCGCTCGAGCCGGACGCGCTCGAGCCGGACGCCGGCCCCGGGCAGGCGCTTCGGGCGCGCCGGCTGGCGCGGAACTGCGCCGCTGCAGCGGGCTTGTTCGAACGCTCGCGCGCCCGGGCGGGCGCGTAGGATGAGCCGATCCATGTGAGGGTGCAGCAGCGCATGTCCGAGACCGCCACCGCCGAAGCCAAGGTCTTCATCCTGCCGAAGGCGTTCGAACGCGTCGACGTCGTCGACCTCGTGCCGCTGCCGAACCCGATCTCGCTGCAGGTCGACCCGGCGTCGCTGTGCAATTTCCGCTGCGCCTTCTGCCCGACCGGCGACCCGCGCCTGATCAAGTCGACCGGGCGCGGGCAGGTGCTGATGAAGCTGCCGCTGTACGAGAAGATCGTCGCCGACGTCGAGCGCTTTCGCGCGCCGCTGCGCGTGCTGCGGCTGTTCAAGGACGGCGAGCCGACGCTGAACCCGCACTTCGTCGACATGGTCCGGATCGCGCGCCGGGCGAAGACGATCGAGCGCATCGAGACCACGACCAACGGCTCGAAGCTGTCGCCCGCGTTCAACGAGGCGATCGTCGACGCCGGGCTCGACCGGATCGTGATCTCGGTCGAGGGCGTGAGCGCCGCGCGCTACCTCGCGTTCGCGCGCGTGCGCATCGACTTCGACGCGTTCGTCGCGAACGTCCGCCACCTGCACTCGATCCGCGGCGACCTGAAGATCCACGTCAAGACCGTCGCGCAGAACCTCGACTACGACAAGGGCGAGGACCGCCTCTTCCTCGACACCTTCGGGCCGTACGCGGACGGCATCTTCATCGAGAACACGGTGTCGAGCTGGCCCGACTTCGACGTCGACGGCAGCGTCCCGGACGGCGTCGACGCGTACGGGCGCGACGCGGTGCGCAAGTCGGTGTGCCCGTACCTGTTCTACTCGCTGTCGATCAACGCCGACGGGGTGGTCAGCCCCTGCTGCGTCGACTGGAACCGCACGCTGGCGCTCGGGTCGGTCGCCGAGTCGACCATCGACGAGATCTGGAACGGCCCGGCGCTGCGCGCGCTGCGCCGCCGCCACCTGGTCGACGGCCTCGCGACGGTGCCCTCGTGCGCGTCCTGCGGGCAGGTGCACGCGTGCACGCACGACAACTTCGACGCGCGCGCGGCCGACCTGCGCGCGCGGCTCGGGCTGTGACCGGCGCCGCGCTCGAGCGCGAGATCCGCGCGCGGCTCGCGACGGGGCGCTACGCGCTCGTCGGCGCCGGGCAGCTCGGCGAGATGTCGATCGACCAGTGGCCCGCCGGCGTGCCGCTGCCGCGCTTCTTCCTCGACTCCTTCAGGCGCGGGCAGTGCCGCGGCATCGACGTGCACCCGCTGCAGGAGCACCGCGCCGATCCGTCGCTGACCTACCTGCTCAGCGCGTTCAAGATGAGCGCCGCCGACGCGCGCGGGATCTTCGAGCGCCTGGGCCAGCCGCGCGTGCTGACCGTCTACGACCTCTTCGAGCACTACAGTCCGCGGCGGTTCTCCAACGGCTGGCGCCGCCTCGATCCGGACGCCGCGACGCTGGCCGCGCTCGAGCGGGTTCGCGCCTGCCTCGCCGACGACACGTCGCGCCGAGTGCTCGACGCGACGCTCGCGTGGCGCTATCGCCGCGAGCTGATCGACGACTGCCCGGTCGAGCCGGAGGACGACAAGTACGGGCTCGCGAAGTACGGGCGCGGCGGCCGCCACTACGACCTCGTCTACGACGGCGGCGCCTACGACCTCTCGCTCGCCGGCAAGCTGCTCGACGCGGGCGCGAGCTTCGCGCGCTACGTCGCGTTCGAGCCCGACCCCGCCAGCCTCGCGCGCTGCGCGAGCCTCGCGCCGGCGATGGCGCAACGCACCGGCGTCGCGCCGGTGCTCGAGCCGCTCGCGCTGTCGGACCACGCCGGCGAGGAGCGCTTCCTCGCGAACGGGCTGATGTCGGCCCGGCTGGTCGACGGCACCGGCGACTCGACCGCGGACGCGGTGCGCGTTCGCACCGACCGCCTCGACCGCTACCACCGCGAGCACTTCGCGCACGAGAAGGTGAGCGACGTGCTCGTGAAGCTGCACGTCGAAGGCGCCGAGCCCGCGGCGCTGCGCGGCGCGTCCGGACTGATCGGCACGTGCGTGCCGGACCTTTTCGTGAACCTCTCGCACGACGAGGCCTCGCTGCTCGAGGTCCCGCCGATGCTGGCCGACACCGGCCGCTACGCGGTTCACCTCAGAGCCCACTCGCTGTTCGGCGAGGGGGTGACGCTTTTCGCCTGCGCGCGGCCCGCGGCCGCGTGAACCGGGCACCGGAGGATCGAGCATGGCCATGGACTTCTTCGAGCAGCGCCGCGGGATGGCGCAGCGCAACTTCAGCGACCCGTCGTGCCGCGACGCGGTGCGCCAGTGGCACGATGCGAGCCGGCGCTTCGACTACCAGTACATGTTCGAGTGGCTCGGACGCCCGATCATCCAGGACCCGCAGGACATCTGCGCGATCCAGGAGCTGATCTGGCGCGTGCAGCCCGACCTCGTCGTCGAGACCGGCATCGCGCACGGCGGCTCGCTGGTGCTGTCGGCGAGCATCCTGGCGGCGATCTCGCAGGGCGAGCTGCTCGCCGGCCGGGCGGCGAAGCCGCGGCGCGTCGTCGGCATCGACATCGACATCCGCGCGCACAACCGCGCGGCGCTCGAGCGCCACCCGCTGTTCCCGATGATCACGCTGATCCAGGGCTCGTCGGTGTCGGAGGAGGTGCTCTCGCAGGTGCGCTCGATCGCCGCCGGCTTCGAGCGCGTGCTCGTGTTCCTCGACTCGAACCACACGCGCGACCACGTCTACCAGGAGCTGCTCGCGTACTCCCCGCTGGTCACGCCGGGCTCGGCGATCTTCGTGCTCGACACCGGGATCGAGTTCGCGCCGCCGGAGTCGTTCAACGTCCAGCGGCCCTGGGGGCCGGGCAACAGCCCGCTCACGGCGGTCGACGACTTCCTCGCGTCGCCGCAGGGACGCGGCTTCGCCAAGGACGACTCGATCGAGCAGCGCATGCTGCTGACCTGCGCGCCGCAGGGCCTGCTGGTGCGCTCGTGATCCCGCGCCGCGACGCGTGCCGTCCGCGAGCGGCGCCATGACCACGTCCGTCCTCGTCCCGACCCACCGGACCACGCCGGCCGCGCTCGCGCGCGTGATGCAGGCCGCGTCGCTGGCGTCCGACGACGTCGAGGTCGTCATCGTCGACAACTCCGGCGACGCGCGCAAGCGCGACGTCGTCGGCGGGCTGGCCGGCCCGCGCGTGAAGGTCGTGTGCACCGACGTCACCGACGGCGTCGCCAACGCGCAGCGCGCGTTCGACGAGTCGAGCGGGCAGTGGATCCAGTGGTTCGCCGACGACGACTTCATCCTCGACAGCGGCATGCGCCACCTCGCCGAGCGCGCGCGCACGTTCGCCGACGGCGACGGCACCGTCGCCGCGTGCGGCGGGTTCCTGGTGGAGTCGCGCGCGGGCATCGCGACGCTGCGCTACGAGGGCCTGGACGCCGACCGCGGCGTCGAGCGGCTGCTGCGCTTCGTGCGCACGGTCGGCCCGAACCTGCTCTTCTACGGGGTGCTCAAGCGCGACTTCGTGCAGACGTACATGACCGTGCTCTCGATGCTGCCGTTCAGCCTCTCGTACCACGACCAGGTCGTCTCGACGCTGATGCTCGCGGTCGGGCGGCTGCGCAGCATCCCGCAGTTCGTCTACCTCTACGACCTCGGCCGCTGGGAGTCCCGCGAGGGCTCGATCTCGGTCGACCGCGGCTACCTGAACAACGCCGGCCTGCCGCCCGCGTGCGACCGAATCCTGTGGCTGATGTGCGGGCTCGAGGGCGCGCGCCTGCTGCGCTCGCGCGCGTTCGCGGGCCTGATCGGCGCCGAAGGCGTGCCGATGGCCGAGCTGTGGAGCCTGCACAACCACGCGAAGCTGCGCGCCGACCCGCGCGGCGACGGCCTCGCCGGCACGCCCGGCGACGAGGCCGCCGCGGCGCTGCGCGCGAAGTGGTGCGCACGGGCGTCGATCGAGGCCGACGAGGCGCTCGACGACGTCGCCGGTTTCCTGCGCGACTGCGGCGTCGCGAAGGCCGACGCCTATCACGAATTCTGGTCCGGGCTCTGACCCGGCGAACGGCGCCCCGGGGCGCGGCCGAGCGCCGCCGCCGGCCGGGCGCCACGGAGACCGACATGCTCGACACGACCCGCGCCAAGCTCGAATCGATGTACCGCACGCAGCCGCAGCGCGGCGCCGACGGCGCGATGCACGAGCTGCACGCGTCGACCCGGATCAGCCCGGAGCAGGGCGAGCTGCTCGCGACCTTCCACGAGAAGCTGCGCCCGAAGGTCTCGCTCGAGGTCGGAATGGCGTACGGCTATTCGACGCTGTACATGGCCGACGCGATGCACCGCGGCGGCTACGGCTATCACCTCGCGATCGACCCGTTCCAGCACTCGGCGTGGCACGGCATCGCGCTCGCGTCGCTCGAGGAGCTCGGCTTCCAGCACAGGGTCAAGCTCGTCGACGACTTCTCGGCGTCGGCGCTGCCGCGCCTGCGCGACCAGGGCGTTCGCGCCGACTTCGTCTACATCGACGGCCAGCACACGTTCGACGCGGTGCTCGTCGACGTGTGCGGCGCGGACCGGCTGCTCAACCCGGGCGGCCTGCTGATCCTCGACGACATGTGGATGCCGTCGATCCGCAAGGTGGCGGCGTTCGTGCGCGCGAACTACGCGCACCTGGTCGAGGTCCCGACGCCGGTCGAGAACGTGTTCTGCGTGATGAAGCAGGGCGAGGACGCGCGCGGCTGGGACCACTTCGTCGACTTCGCCTGACGCGGCGATCGCGGCGCGTCGGGCGCCCGGCCTGCGCCGCGGCTCCGGGGCGGGACCGCGGCGCGGCCGGACGGGTCAGGCCGCCTTCGAGAAGCGCGCGAGGTGGAAGTCCTCGTCGCCGAACTGCTGGCGGATCATCGTCAGCCGCTTGAACGCGTGCGAGACCTTCAGCTCCACGGTCATGCCCATGCCGCCGTGCAGCTGGATCGCCTCCTGGCCGACGTGGCGCGCCGACTCGGCGATCTTGACCTTCGCCGCCGACACGACGCGCCGGCGCTCGGCCGCGTTCGCCGCGCCGCCGTCGACCTTCGAGCACGCGAGGTACGTGATCGAGCGCGACTGCTCGGTGTTGACGATCATGTCGACCATCCGGTGCTGCAGCGCCTGGAACGAGCCGATGTTCACGCCGAACTGCTTGCGCGTCTTCAGGTACTCGAGCGTGGTGTCGCAGGCGAACTTCATCACGCCGACGGCCTCGGCGCACAGCAGCACGGTGGCGAAGTCGACGGCTTCCTCGAGCGGCTCGAAACCGCCGCCCTCGGCGCCGATCAGCGCGTCGGCGCCGACGCGAACGCCCTCGAGGGTGACGTCCGCGCCGCGCACGCCGTCCTGGGTGCGGTAGGTCTTCATCGAGACGCCGGCGGCGTTGGCGTCGACCAGGAACAGCGACAGCCCGGCCGCGTCGCCCGCCTTGCCCGCGGTGCGCGCGCTGACGACCAGCTTGTCGGCCGTCGGCGCGTGCAGCACCGCGATCTTCCCGCCGTCGATGGTCCAGCCGGCGCCGTCGCGGCGCGCGGTCGTGGCCACCCACGCGAGGTCGTGTCCCGCACCGTCCTCGGTCTGCGCGAGCGCGAGCTTGAGCGACCCGTCGACGATCGCCGGCCCCAGCGCCTGCCGCTGCGCCGCACTGCCCGCGCGGTCGACGAGGCGGCCGGCGAGCCCGACGGTGGCGAGGAAGGGCTCGACGACGAGCCCCGCGCCGATCTCGTTCATGACCGGCACCAGGTCGCCGGCGCCGCCGCCGAACCCGCCCGCGTCCTCGGACAGCGGCAGGCCCAGCAGGCCGAGCTCGGCCATCGTCTTCCACGCCGACGGGCTCCAGCCGCCGGCCGACGCGACGATCTTCTTGCGCGCCTCGAAGTCGTAGTCTTTCTCGATGAAGCGCCGGACGCTGTCGGCCAGCTGCTTCTGCTCTTCGTTCAGGGTGAAGTCCATTTGCGGTCGTCTCCGGCTACAGGCCGAGCGCCATCTTGGCGATGATGTTGCGCTGGACCTCGTTGGATCCGGCGTAGATGCTGGTCTTGCGGAAGTTGAAGTAGCGCGCGGCGAGCGACGCGGTGAACGCGTCGAAGCCGTCGTAGTGCACCGGCTTGAACGGCACCGCGCGCGGGCCCGCGACCTGCATCGTGAGCTCGGTCAGCGCCTGCTGGATCTCGGTGCCGCGGATCTTCAGCATCGAGACCTCGGGACCGATGTTGCCGGTGCGGCGCATCTCGTCGAGGAAGCGCATGTTCGTGATCTCGAGCGCCATCAGCTCGATCTCGACCCGCGCGACGCGGTCGGCGAAGCGCGTGTCCTCGATCAGCGGGCGCCCGTTCACGATCGTGGCGGCGGCCATCGCGCGCAGCTTGGCGAGCTCGAGCTTGGAGCCGCCGATGCGCCCGGTGTTCAGGCGCTCGTGGCCGAGCAGGTACTTGGCGACCGTCCAGCCCTTGTTCTCCTCGAAGACGAGGTTCTCGACCGGCACCTTGACGTCGTCGAAGAACACCTCGTTGACCTCGTGCCCCTCGTCCATCAGGATCAGCGGGCGCACGGTGATGCCCGGCGTCTTCATGTCGATCAGCAGGAAGCTGATGCCCTCCTGCTTCTTGGCGGCGTCCGAGTCGGTGCGCACCAGGCAGAAGATCCAGTCGCCGAAGTGGCCGAGCGTGGTCCAGATCTTCTGGCCGTTGACGACGTAGTGGTCGCCGCGCCGCTCGGCGCGCGTCTTCAGCGACGCGAGGTCGGAGCCCGCGCCGGGCTCGGAGTAGCCCTGGCACCAGAAGTCGTCGCAGTGGTAGATGCGCGGCAGGAAGCGCTTCTTCTGCGCGTCGGAGCCGAAGCGCAGCAGCACCTGCGCGCACATCGTGACCCCGAACGGGATGATCTGCGGAGCCCCGGCGAGCGCCGCTTCCTCCTCGAAGATGTAGCGCTGCACCGCGTTCCAGCCCGTGCCGCCCCACTCGACCGGCCACGCGGGCGCGACCCAGCCCTTCTTCGCCATGATCTTGTGCCAGCGCACCAGGTCTTCCTTGCCCAGCTCCTCGTAGTCGAGGACCTTCTGGCGCAGGTCGGCGGGAATGTTCGCCTGGAACCAGCTTCGCACCTCGTCGCGAAACGCGAGCTCCTCGGCAGAATAGTTAAGGTCCATGATCTCAAGCCTCGCTTCGATGAGACCGCGAGGATATATCATCCGATGAAGGCGCCCGGCCCCGCGGCCGAACGCCGCGTTTCGACTCTTCAGGCAGGCCCGACGTCTTGACGGCGCTCATCGACCTCGTCCCCGAAGGCTGGTTCACATTCCACACGCTCGGGTCCGCTTTGGGCCTGCTGGTCTACGCGATCGGCTCGCACACGCTCGCTCAGCGGCGCCACCCGGCGGCGGCGTTCAGCTGGGTGCTGCTGATCGTGCTCGCACCCGAGGCGGGCGTTCCCGCGTACCTGTTCTTCGGCACGCGCAAGCTGCCGAAGGCGCAGCGCCTGCCGGGGGCGGTGCAGGCGACGGGCCACGACCCCGCGCCGCCGTCGGCCGACGTCGCGCCGCACTGGGTGCAGAAGCTGACCGCCGCGATGTCCCTGCCGCCGGCGGCCGGCTACCGGGCGCTGCGCGTGCACGCCGACGGCGTCCAGGCGCACGCGGCGCTCCTGGAGATCGTCGACGGCGCACGCCACCGCCTCGACGTCTGCACGTTCATCCTCGGGCGCGACCGCTTCGGCGACGCGCTGCTCGAGCGCCTGGCGGCGCGGGCGCGCGCCGGCGTGCAGGTGCGGCTGATGGTCGACGGCGTCGGCACCTGGATGGGCGGCCGGCGCGACTTCTCCGTGGCCACGCACGCGGGCGTTCGCGTCGCGCGCTTCATGCCGCCGCTGCGCTCGCCGCTGCGCTGGTGGGTGCGCGGGCGCACGAACCTGCGCAATCACCGCAAGATGGTCGTCGCCGACGGCGTGCGCCTGTGGAGCGGCGGGCGCAACCTCGCCGGCGAGTACTTCGAGGGCCGCGACGGCGAGCCCGCGTGGGCAGACCTGAGCTTCGACCTCGAAGGCGACGTCGCCGGCCAGGCGCTCGCGCTGTTCGACAGCGACTGGACCGCGGCCCGCAGCGCCGCGGCGCTCGACGCGCTCGAGACCCGGCGGCTCTGGCCGCAGGGGCCGGTGTCCGCCCCCGCGGCGCAACTGCTCGCGAGCGGCCCCGACTACGCCGACGACACCGTGCACTCGGTGCTGCTGACCTCGTGCTACCGGGCGCGCGGCCGCATCCTCGCGGTCACGCCGTACCTCGTTCCCGACGAGAGCCTGCTCGCGGCGCTCGCGATGGCGGCGCGCCGCGGCGTCACCGTCGACATCCTGCTGCCGGAGCGCTCGAACCACGTGCTCGCCGACATCGCGCGCAACCGCCCGATGCGCGAGCTCGCCGCGGCCGGCGTGCGCCTGTGGCTCGCGCCCGCGATGCTGCACGCGAAGGCGGTGGTCGTCGACGAGCACATGGCGATGGTCGGCTCGGTGAACCTCGACAGCCGCAGCCTGTTCCTGAACTTCGAGCTGATGACCGCGTTCTACCACCCGGGCGACATCGCCCGCTTCACCGGCTGGATCGATGCGCACGTCGCGCCCGCGCGGCGCTACCGCGCCGACCGCGCGAGCCTGGCGCGCCACGTCGGCGAGGGCCTGGTGCTGTGGCTGGCGTTCCAGCTCTGAGCGCCGCGAGGACGCGCGCGCCGGGGCCTCGCTACGCCGCGCGCCCCCACTCGAAGACCTCGATGCGCTTCGACGGCACGCCCTGCGCGGCCAGGAACTCGACGATCGCGCGCCAGTGGACCGCGACGACGAGGACGGTCGCGTTCGCGTCCCAGTGCGTCCCGCGCGCCGAGATCTCGACGACCGGCCGCCCGGCGACGTCGACGCCGCGGAAGGCCTTGCCGCCGTCGGCGAGCACGTCCGGCAGCGACCCCTCGGGCAGCGCGGCGAGCAGCCGCAGCGCGGGCGAGCCCAGCCCGTAGAGCACCAGCTGCCGTCCGCGGCCCGCGGAGCGACGGGCACGGTACCAGCCGAGCAGGGCGTCGAACTCGCGCGCGCTGCGCTCGCAGTAGGCGGAGAAGGTCGCGAGCGACGAGCGCGCGGGCGCGCGCGTCGCGGCGGGGGCGGCGACCCGGCGCGCGGAGCGCTGCGCGAGCACCCAGGTCTCGGGGTAGTCGACGGTCGCGGTGACGGGCCGGTCGGCGCGGCCGCTGCGCAGCACGTCGAAGCCGTGGGTCCTCGCCAGCGCGCACAGCGACGCGGTCGTGAAGTGGTTGATGTGCTCGAGGTCGAGCGCGTTGAACGCGCCGTAGTAGGTGCGCTCGTAGCCGGCGGCGTCGGGAACGGCGATGTAGAGCAGGCCTCCCGGGCGCAGCCCCGCGCGGAAGTGCCCGAACGCGGTGTCCAGCGAATAGAAGTGCTCCATCGCGTGCAGGCACGCGATCGCGTCGAACTTGCGACCGATCGACGGCGCGCCGACGTCGAAGCTCGAGCACGCGATCCCGCGCTCGCGCGCGAGCGCCTCGAACTGCAGGTCGCCCGAGCCGTAGTCGAGGATCGATCGCACCGGCCGTGCGGCGACGATGCGCCGCTGCACGCGACGGAAATAGGCGCCGTCGAGCCGCCGGGCCTGCTCGTTGCGTGCGTGGTGCTTGTTGGCCGCGAGGTAGTAGCGCTCGTAGTCGGCGGCGCCCGACGCGGAGTCGTTCCAGTAGAAGTCGCAGTGCGGGCAGTAGCGCACCGTGAACCGCTGCGCGAGCATCGCGCCGGGAACCGCCGCGAACGGCGGGGGGTCGCAGGCGAAGAAGGGGCGGCGAGCGCAGATCGGGCAGTTCGGGCGCATCGGGGGTCAGTTCCGGGTCGTGGCGCCGGGGGCGGGCGCGGTCTTGCGCAGCGCGTAGAACGCGAGCGCCGGGCTGCGGATCGGGAGCGTCTCGAAGCTGCCGAAGCCCGCGCGCTCGGCGATCTCGCGTGCCTTCGCCGGACCCCAGCACGCGCCCAGGCCGGGCCCGCCCTGCGAGATCGACTGCGGCACGCAGTGCAGGCAGCTGATCGCGAACAGCATCCGGCAGAACGGGTTGTCGCGGTTGTTCTCGAGCCGGTCGTCGACCTTGGGCTCGACCATCAGGTAGGTGCCGCCGTCGGCCAGCGACGCGCGGATGCGCCGCAGGACGTCGAGCGGGTCCGGGAGGTCGTGGATGACGTCGAAGGTGGTGACCAGGTCGTAGCCGTCGGAGCCCGACAGCGCCTGCGCGGTGTCGACGACGAAGCGCACGCGCTCGGCGACGCCGGCGGTGCGCGCGTATCCGCGCGCGATCCCGATCGAGCGCGCGTCGACGTCGAGCCCCTCGATGCGCGCCGACGGGAATGCCTGCGCGAGCAGGATCGGCACCACGCCCGTGCCGCAGCCGACGTCGATCGCCCGCCCGCCGGTCTCGAGCCGGCGCACGACGTCGGGCAGCGCCGGCAGCCACGAACGCACGAGCCGGCTCTCGTACACCGAACGGTTCATCTGCTCGAGCGCGACCGGCAGCCCCTCGCCGAAGTCGCTGAACGACACGCCGCCGCCGCGCTCGAACGCGGCGGTCACGCGCGGCGTCACCGCCATCAGGCCGGGCAGGCCCGCGAACATGCCGCCGAGGTAGTACTCGGAGGCGGGGTCGGTGAAGAAGAGCGCGTGCTCGTCGGGCAGCGTGAACGTCTCGCCGGCCGCGTCGTACTCGACGTACTCGGCGCAGACCATCGCCGCGAGCCACTCCTCGACGTAGCGCATTCCGATGCCGGTGCGATCGACGAGCTCGGCGGCGGTGACCGGCCCGGCGCCGGCCATCGCCTTGAAAAGGCCGACCTTGTCGCCGACGTGCACCAGCGCCGCGGACATCGCGGTGCCGATGTCGCCGACGACCTTGCGCATGAAGCGCTGCGAGCGTTCCTTGTCCATGGCCTTTTCCGGGGCGGCGCGTCGCGCACCAGTATAGGCGAGCGCCGCCGCCGGGTCCCGCGCGCCGCGTCAGTCGGCCGCGAAGCAGTACAGCCGGCCGCCTCCGCCGGTGCTCTTGAGCGCGTCGAGGCTGCAGCCGCGCGACGCGTGCGACGAGTTCCACGACCGTGAAGGCTCGTCGTCGCGCAGGCCGATGCGGTCGTGGTGGCCGACCTCGGCGGAGCCGTCGCCGCTCTTCGTCCAGTTGCCGCAGGTGTGGTCCCTGCCGTCGGTGAACGCGGTGCCGTCGGGCCTGGAGCCGGTCAGCACGTCGTGGAGGTTCGGGGTGTCGCCGCGGCCGTTGAGGATCTCGCCGCGTTCGGTGATCGCGGTCTGCTTGCTGATGCCGTTCCAGGTGTGCAGCTCGCCGACGTTCATCGCGATCAGCTGTCCCTTCGCGTTGTACCAGGGCCCGGTGCCGATGCGGTCCCGCGCGTTGACCGCGGGCTTGCCCCCCTCGGCGCTCGCCGACAGGTAGGCGCGCCAGGTGCGGCCGCCGGCGCCGACGGCGCTGGCCAGCCGCTGGCAGAAGCGGTCGGCGCCGTCGAGGCCGCCGAAGTCGGCGCCCTTGCCGCCGTCGGCGCTGGTCACGAAGAAGCTCATCGACGGGCCCTTGGGCATGCCGGCGCACGCGGCGAGCGCGAGCACGCCGGCGGCGGCGAGGGTGAAGCGGGTGGTGCTCTTGTTCATGGGTGTCTCCGTGCGCCGGTCAAAACCGGCGAGATGTTGTGAATGAAAGAGTCATACGTTGAAGGCTTAGCCAGCTACGGCGGCCCCGAGTCATGCGTGCACGTTCGCGAGGGCGTGGGCGAAGCGTTGAC
>Ga0268298_10005073_pt1 | contig 12494 bp, 8 predicted proteins | sample WWTPWeurt_MetaG_FD_194462 | JGI IMG/M metagenome (GOLD analysis project Ga0268298, IMG submission 194462) | Activated sludge microbial communities from WWTP in Nijmegen, Gelderland, Netherland - WWTP Weurt | ecosystem: Engineered > WWTP > Aerobic digester > Activated sludge | place: Netherlands...
CTTCGGCCGCGCGCTGCTCCGGCGCATCCCGCGCCTCAGCCTCCCGCGCCACTTCGGCCGCGCGCTGCTCCGGCGCATCCCGCGCCTCAGCCTCCCGCGCCGCTTCGGCCGCGCGCGCCGCCGCCGCTTCGTCGCGCGCGGCGTCCGCTCGGAGGTGCTGCTCCCGCGCCTGGCGCGTCTCCGGAGCCTCGAAGCTCATCGTATCGGCGTTTCGGAGCGCCTCGGCCTGCCGCGCCTCCTGCGCGCGCTCGGCCTCCGCCGCCTGCAGCGCGAAGGCTTCGCGAGCCGCCACTTGCGCGATGCGCGCAGCCTCGGCCTCCTCGGCCGCGATCCGGGCCGCCTCCGCCTCGTCCCGGAGGTAAGCGTGGGCCGCCTCGACGTTCCATTCGCCCTCCTCACCCACCGGCACCGTGAGCGGCTGTATCTCTGAAGACGACAGCTCTTCGAGCCAAGCCGGGTCGGCGCGCTCTTCGTCGCTGGCTTCTGCCGCTCGCACGCCCGCGGCCTGAACCAGCGACAGATCAATCCGAGCGGTGGACTGGGCCTCCGCGTCGTCCGCACGCAGATCGATCTGCGTCGTGGGCCCCTCCGAGGCCGGGGTCGTTGTGCTGGGCGCGCCAGGCACGGTCCAAACGCTGCGCCCTGGCGGGGCCGCGCTCGGTCGCCAAGCGTGAATGGCCGGGAGCTCTGGCGAGGTGTCTGGGCCCGCAGCGAATCCGCTGGAGGGCGCGATCGCTTCGCTTAACAAGCCAGGGCCGGTTGTCGGCGGCGTGAACGCGCTGGCGGGCGCGCTCGACAAGCCGGCGCCCGTCGTCGGCGGCGTGAACCCGCCTGCGGGCGCGATCGCTGCGCTCAACGCATCGGGGACGCTGAGGCGAACGGTGTGCTGATCCGCTGGCCGGGCCAACCCGGCCGGCGATTCGGCGCCGACGATGGTGGTGCGCGCCAGGTCGTCCCACTCGGGGAGCAGCAAAGTGCGCGAGAGGTCATCGGGCTCCGCCGGCTTGGGGGCCTGAGCCGTCTCCGAGCCCGTGCGTTCCCAAGGCCGCAACGTCGCCGAGCGGCGGCGGACCTCCTTGGCCGGCGGGGGCGCCTCCGACTTGGGCGGCGTTCGGGGCCGGCCCCAGCCGTCGCGGGGCAGCAGCCCACCGCTGGAGGGCGGCGCGCTCGGGCGCGCAGTCTGGGCGGCGCCCCATTGGGGTGCGGCGCCCGGCCTCCACACGCTGGATCCGGCTTGTTTTGCTGGGATTCCGAGCGGAGTCGGCGCGAGCGGCCCTTCGCCGTGCTGCGCGACGATCTTCTCCATGACCTGCTGCGAGTCGGGGTCCAGGCTGTGGTAGCGGATGCCCATTCCCGCCTTGTCGTCGTGGCGGACCGAGACCACCACGCCCTCTCCGAAGAAGGCACGCGCGCCGTCGGCCAGGAGCAGCTCGAAGCGAATACGGGTGCCCGTCGGTTTGGGCGTGCGGGTTCGCAAGAAGAGGCCCGCCGAAGAGATGTTCTCGGCGTAGCGCGCCCCGAACTCGTCGAGGTCCTTGTACCGCAGCGTAATGCGGAGCGAGACGGTGCTCGACACGGGGATGGAAAGTATAGCGCTGGGTCGGCCGCCACGCGAGATTACGACCACTGTAGAGCGCTGCCCCCAAGCGGCATCGGCGGAGCCGGGGAAGCCGCCCCACGCCCCTCAGGGAGCCGCTCGCAGGGCCTCTCTGGGGCCGGCGCGACGAGCCTCTGGGCCGGCGCGACGGCCGCTCTAACCTCGCAAGGCCTCTGCCTGCGGCCCGGCGACGGCCGCCCTAAATGGCCGCCGTCGCAGGCGATCCGAACCCGGCCTCAGCCGCGGCTGAGCAGCGCCCGGACCGCCGCGAGGCCCGCGTCGAGGAGCTCCGGCTTGCCGCCCCCCTGCGCGAACTCCGGCCGGCCGCCCCCGGAGCCAGCCATGGCCTCCGAGGCTGCCTTCACCAAGTCCCCAGCGTTGATCTTCCCGACCAGGTCCTTGGTCACCGCCACGAGGAGGGAGGCTTTGTCCTCTTCGACGGTGCCCAGGACGACGACGCCCGATTGGAGCCGGTCTCTTAGCTTGTCCGACATCTCGCGCAGGGCCTTGCGAGGGGTGCCGTCGGCGCGGTGAATCAGCACCCGAGTGCCCGCCAGCGCCTCGGCACGATCGAGGAGATCTCCCCCGCTCTTCCCCCCCATCGCGGCGTCGGCCTTGGCCCGCTCGAGCTCTTTCTCGAGGTCCTTGGTCCGCTTCATCAAGCCCGCGACCCGGTCTTTGAGCTCCGCGGCCGGCGCGCGCGTCACCGCCATGACCTCGCCCAGGATCCGCGCCTGGCTCTGCGCCCATTCCAGCGCCCCGAGGCCCGTCACTGCCTCCATGCGACGAACTCCCGCCGCCAGAGCGCCATCGGAGATGACCTTGAAGAGGCCGACCTCGCCCGAGCGACGGACGTGCGTGCCTCCGCAGAGCTCGAGCGAGTCCTTGCCGATGCGGACCATCCGCACCTCGTCCCCGTACTTTTCGCCAAAGAGCATCATCGCGCCCGCGGCCTTGGCCCGCTCGAGCGAGGCGACCTCGGTCTCGGTGGCCGCGTCCTCGAGGACCATGCGGTTGACCCGGAGCTCGATCTTCTCGAGCTGCTCGCCGGTCACCGGCTCAAAGTGCGAGTAGTCAAAGCGCAGCCGATCGGGCGCGACCAGCGAGCCCTTCTGCTGCACGTGATCGCCCAGCACCTCCTTGAGCGCCAGGTGCACCAGGTGCGTCGCCGAGTGGTTCTTGCGCGTGGCCTCGCGGGCCGCGCGATCGATCTGGGCCTCGAGCTTGTCGCCCACCACGACCTCGCCCTCCACCACCTTGGCCTCATGCACGATGAGGTCGGGGCGTGGCTTGGTCGCCTTCTCTACGGCCAGCTTCTTGCCCTTCCACTCCAGGATGCCGCGATCGCCGACCTGGCCGCCCGACTCCCCATAAAAGGGGGTCTGATCGAGGACCACGAAGACCTTGTCGCCGGCCTTGGCGCGCTCGACCTCTTTGCCGCCCATGGCCAAGGCCCGCACCACGCCCTCGGCGTTGTCGCGCTCGTAGCCGAGGAAGCGGGTCGCCCCGACCTTCTCGCGCACCGCGAACCAGACGTTCTCCACGCCCTGCTGGGTGGTGAGCTGCGCGTCGGCCTGCTCGGGGTTGGCCGCGTCGAGCGCCTTCTTGGCCGCCTCTTCGTCGACCGAGACCTTGGCCTCCTCGGCGATGACCCGCGTCAGATCGATGGGGAAGCCGTAGGTGTGGTACAGCATCGCCACGAACTCCGGCGTGAGCGTGCCCTCCCCCGCCGTCTTGGCCTTACCGATGCCGTCGGCGACCAGCTTGAGCCCGCGATCCAAGGTCCGCCGAAAGGAGGCCTCCTCGCTCTCGGCGACCTTGCCGATCAAGGACCGCGCGCGCTCAAGCTCCGGATAGGCCTTCACCATCCGATCGACGACGCGCGCGCAGGCGCGGTGAAAGAAGGCCTCGTCGTAGCCCAGCTTGGAGCCGTGGCGGATCGCCCGGCGCATGATCCGCCGCAGCACATAGCCCCGCCCTTCGTTGCTGGGCTGCACACCGTCAGCGATGAGGAAGGTCGCCGCCCGCGCGTGATCAGCGATGACCCGCATCGACACGTCGTCGTCACTGTTGCGCTCAAAGCCTCCGAAGTCCTTGCCCAGCTCCTTGGCGATGGCCTGGATCTGCGGCAAGAACGCGTCGGTGTCGTAGGTCGAGCTCTTGCCCTGCAGCACCATCGCCAGCCGCTCGAGCCCCGCCCCGGTGTCGATGGAGGGTTTGGGCAAGGGCACCAGCGGCGCGCTGGCGGTCTCCTTGGAGAACTGCATGAACACCAGGTTCCAGATCTCGAGCCAACCCTGGGACCCGGCCACCCGGTCCTCGGAGAGCATGTCGGGCTCGCTCAGATCGCCTGTAAAGTAATGGATCTCAGAGCAGGGCCCCTGCGGACCGGTGTCGCCCATCTGCCAGTAGTTGTCGGCCTTGCCGAGGTAGTAGATACGTTCCTTCGGCACCCCGACCTTGGCCCACTCCGCCGCGGCCTCTTCATCGCGCGGGATCCCGTCCTCGCCCTTGAACACCGTGACCGCGAGGCGCTCGGGAGGTAGGCCCAGCGTCTGCGTGACGAAGCGCCAAGCGAAGTCGATCGCGTCCTTCTTGAAGTAGTCGCCGAAGGAGAAGTTCCCCAGCATCTCGAAGAAGGTGTGGTGGCGCCGCGTGAAGCCCACGTTCTCGAGGTCGTTGTGCTTGCCGCCAGCGCGCACGCACTTTTGGGCGGTCGTGGCCCGGGTGTAGCCCCGCTTCTCTTTGCCAGTGAAGACGTCCTTGAACTGGACCATCCCGGCGTTGGTGAAGAGCAGCGTGGGGTCGTCCTGGGGAACCAGGGAGCTCGAGGTCACGACCTCATGGCCCTGGGCCTTGAAGAACTCCAGGAAACGCGAACGGATCTCGTCGGTGCTGAGCGGCTGAGTCGCCATGACGCGGCAGGCTACCCGAAGAGCCCGGCCGCTGAAACTCTTTATTCGAGGGAGATACGGGCGATGGGCTGGATGTTCATATCCGGCGACAGCTCTTGGTAGGAGAGCACCGCGAGGTGCGGAAACTCGAGCTCGACGAGCTTCCGGAAATAGCGGCGGATCTCCATGGTCGTCAGGATCACCGGGTTTTGTGCGGTCGGCGGCAAGGACCCGACCTCGGTGCGCACCGCAGACAGGATTTCCTGGGTGATCTCAGGCTCCAGCGCCAAGTAGCTGCCCGAGGAGGTGTGCTGGATGGAAGAGCGCACGGTCTCTTCGATCTGCGGATCGAGGAGGTACACGATCAAAGTGTTCTGACCGCGCGTGTACTTGTGGCTGATGTACCGCTTGAGCGCCGAGCGGACGTACTCGGTCAGCATGACGGTGTCGTGCTCGACCTGACCCCACTCCGCCAGGGACTGGAGGATGGAGCGCAGGTCGCGGATCGAGATCTCCTCTTCGACCAGGCGCCGCAGGATGTCGGTGAGCTGGAAGGGAGAGACGACCTTGGGGACCGTCTCTTTGACCAGCGCCGGGAAGGCCTGCTCGAGCTGCTCGAGCATGTTCATGACCTCCTGGATGCCCACGAACTCGGCGGCGTTTTTGCGGAGCACCGAGGAGAGGTGGAGGACGATGTAGCCGGCCGCGTCCCAGGTGGTGAGGCCCGCCTGCTCGGCGACCTCTTTGTACTCGGCGTCGATCCAGGCGCACTCGTTGCCGTTGGCCGGGTTGGTCGCGGTCTCGCCCTCGATGTTGAGGAGGCGGAGGCGCTCGGCGGTGTCGTTGACCAGGACCTTGTTGAGCGAGACCGTGCCCATGACCAGCGGGATCTCGTTGATCATGATCAGATAGCTGCCCGGCGGCATGTCGGTCTCGTTGCCGCGGACGCGGATGCCGGGGAAGCGCACGCCGAGCTCGTAGAACAAGCCGTCGCGCATCATGGGGACCATCTCGCCAAGGAACTTGCTACCCTCGCCTGAGTCTTCGACCAGAGGGATCAGGTCGGCCGCGACTTCGAGCGCGATCGGCGTGACGACCGGGAGCATCTGCTGCGATTGCCCCTCCTGCATCTTCTGGGTCTGGATGCGCTTCTCGCGCTGCTGCTTGACCTCTTCGTCACTCTTAGGCGCGCCATCCTCGACCGGCTGGATCTTGCCCTCCGCCTTGAGCCGGATGGTGCGCGCCAAGCCGTATCCAGCGCCGCCGGAGAGGACGGCCATGATCATGAAGGGGACGAAGGGCATGCCCGGGATGATGGCGATGCCGATCAAGAACACCGCGGCGATCATGAAGGCGCGCGGCTGCGCCAGCATCTGGATCGCGATGTCTTTGCCGAGGTGCTGGTTGGAGTCCTCCGAGGCGACCCGGGTGACGATGAGACCGGCGGTGATGGCGATGAGGAGGCCGGGGATCTGGGAGACCAGACCGTCGCCGATGGTCAAGATCGCGAAGGTGTTGAGCGCGGTGGCCGCGTCCATGCCCATCATCGTGGTCCCGATGATCACGCCGGCGATGATGTTGATGGCGGTGATGATCAGGCCGGCGATGGAGTCGCCCTTGACGAACTTCATGGCGCCGTCCATGGAGCCGAACAGCTGAGACTCGCGGCCGAGGTCGTTGCGCTTCCGGCGCGCCTCATCCATGTCGAAGGCGCCCGCGCGGAGGTCGGCGTCGATCGACATCTGCTTGCCGGGCATGGCGTCCAGGGTGAAGCGGGCCGCCACTTCGGAGACGCGCTCGGCGCCCTTGGTGATGACCAAGAAGTTGATGATCGTGAGGATCAAGAACATCATGATGCCGACGACCAGGTTCCCTTTGACCACGAACTCGCCGAAGGACTTGATGACCTCGCCGGCGTGGGCCTCGAGCAGGATGAGGCGCGTCGATGACACGTTGAGCGCCAGCCGGAACAGCGTGGTGATCAGGAGCAGCGACGGGAAGGAGGCGATGTGCAGCGCGTTCGGGATGTACATCGCCAGCAGCATCAAGATGACCGAGAAGGACATGTTGATGACGATGAAGATATCCAGCAGGAAGTACGGCAGCGGCACGATGAGCATGCCGAGGATCAGGATGATCAGTCCGGCCAGGGCCAGGTCCGAGTAGCGGGCCAGGGTCTGCTGAAGATCCCCGGTCGTCAGGACGGCGATGAAGTTCTTCATTCGGTCACCGGACGCGGGTAGCGACCGGAAGCGTCATCTTGGCACGAATTGAAAGGCAACGCCCAGATCGGGCCGGAATTCGGAGTTCCGGGACGCGGCGGGATGTACCCGCACGAGGCGCGTTGTCGGCGGTATGAACGAGCGCGAACGCTTGGGGGAGCTACTTCTTGGGCGGCGTGGCAGCGGGCTTCTTGGTGCCCTTCGCCGCAGCGCCACCGGCGTCGCCTCTTTCGCGGCGATCGATGAGCTCTTTGATGACCGACGCCGTCGCAGCGGCGAGGGCACGCGCCCTCAAGGACGCGGGGTTCTTGCCTTCGGGGTCGAGGTCGATCGCCGCCTTGAGGTCTTCCATGGCGTACTCGAACTCGCCGTGCTGCAGGAGGAGCTCGCCACGGTTGACGTAGGAGTTGATGTCCTCGGGATCGAGCTCGATCGCGATGGAGAACTCCTGGGCGGCCTCTTCGTGCATGTCCAGCTTGGTGTAGATCGCACCGAGCATTGCGTGGAAATAGGGATCGTAGGGGTTGCCGATCACCAGGCCTTCGAAGAGCGTGCGCGCGTCTTTGTAGCGACCCTGCTGGTAGAACGTGTAGCCGAATTCCGCGATGGCGTAGGCCTGCTCCATCGTCATGCCTTCGAGCTGGGCCCAGGTGATCTTGCCGAACAGGAACTTCTTGAAGTTCTCCTCGGTGAAGTTGTCGATCGGGTTCGGGGGATCGACGTACTCAAGCTCGATGTCGCCGCGCTCGACGGCCTTGAGGATGTCGTCGGCAGTGACCTTCTCCAGCTCTTTGTCGACCTCGGCGAGGATGGCTTCCTTCTCCTCGCGGGTCAGCTGGTCAGGCTGCTTGCTCATCAGCTCTTTGGCGTTCAGCTTTGGCTTCGCCGAAGTGGCACTTTTCTCGGTCCCTCCGGGCGTTTTCTTCATCGTCGACATGGTGCTCGGGCCCTTCATAACACCAACCCAGAAAATCGCAAACTCGCGGCCTGGCTCGAAGTCCAGCTGCGAGAGGCCGAAATCGATGCGTGCCGCGCAGCGACTTTGGCCTCGGCGCCGCCGGGGTAACAGAGACAGAGGGGGTGTCGAAAAAAGGGCTCGCCCGGCGAGGCCCAGATGGACCCGCCGGGCGAGCTTTTAGGATAGAGGCGAACTGGGCTGGCTGCTGGAGGTACAGCCAGCCCAGGTGGAAGATCAGCCCGATCCGGATTAGCGGATCTGCTGGATCGTGTTCTTCGCGGTCTCGTCGTACTTCTTCATGATGTTCGACAACATTTCGAACATCTGAGCGCGCTTGGTGATCATGCGCTCGAGCTTCTTGGTCTCGATGTCGACCGACGGAGCGCTGTTGCCGCCGCCGCCCAGACCGCCACCGAGCTTGCCACCGATGCCCGCGCCGACCGGACCACCGATCAAGCCGCCAGCCAGGGTGCCGACCGCGCCGAGGGCCTTGCCCTTCTTCTGGCGGTTGGCCTGCTGGTTCTGCAGCTGGTTGATGTACTGCATCTGGTTTTCGATGTCCTGATCCATCTTCTTCATGATGAGCATCAGGCAGAGCATGATCTTGTCTTCAACCGAGAGTGACGGGTCGTTCATCACCTGGTTGATCTGAGCCGTGTGCGCGCCTTCGTAGGCCGGGTTCGTGTTCTGAATGCGCCCAGGGAGCGCGTTCGGGTTCCACGAGCCGACGCCAAAGCCGCCCGGAAGCGTGTTGCCAAGGCCGAAGAGGCCGCCGTTGCCCGACGGACCAGCCCCGAGCCCGCCCATCGCGAGGCCGCCGAGGCCGCCGAGGACCAAGCCGAGGAAGGGATTGCCGCCGACCGCGCCAGCCCCGAGGCCGAGCGCCGCGCCGCCGAGACCCATCGCCGCGAGGCGAGAGGTCAAGGAGTCCTGCTGCTGCTGGAGGCCGCTAAACGCGGTCAGCGCGGCAGGGTTGAGCGGAATGCCGGGGAAGTAAGGCGTCTGGCCATTGCGCTCGATCGTGATCTTGCCGTCTTCACGGCCGTCCTCGATCACGCGCCCGCCGACCGCCGCCTCGAACGCCGCCCGAGCCATCGGGTTGTTGTTCAAGACGCGCTCGACGCGCATGGCCTCCATACGCCGCGGGTCGGTGTGGCGAGCCCACCAGCCGTCGCCGACGTCCGCTCCGCCCGTCATCTTGGCGAGATCGAGGCTCTCACGACCGCCGTAGCCGGCGCCCGCGATCGGGGCCATCAGCGGCTGCATTAAAGAAGGGCTTGGCATCGCGAGGAACGGCGGGAGCTGGCCAGCCTGCGAGAGCAGCGCTGCCGGTCCGAGGGCCGAGGTGTACGCGTTGTGAAGACCGAGGAGCGCGAAGGGCTGAAGCTGTTCAGCCTGCGCCATGAGGACCTGGCTCGGCATCCCGAGCTGCATGAAGAGGTTGTTTAGGTACGGATTTCCGCCGCTTGCATTAACCATGAATTGATCTTCCTTTCAGGAGCTTACGCTCTATCCCAGTGTGTCCGCTCGAAGTGGGCCGTGACATTCATCGCAGTCCTCCGCAGGCTCACTTCGAGTGCCAGAGCTTATCGGACCCAAGTTTGCGGAGTTGCTTTGGTTTTTGATCTTTTTTGGGTCTCTCCTAAGGTTTTGAGATCGTTCGGCTTTCTGGATCCAGTGTACCCGCAAATCCCAAGCGGATTCCAATACTTACAGTCCACCTCGCGCTACAGTTGCCTACATTTCAGCGCTTTCGCACCAGCAGGCTGCGAAGCGCCCTCGCCTTGCGAGTGATCGGATCATCGAGATTTCGGGAGGCCCGTATGCCCCGGTCGAGATCGTCGATGGCGTTGTCGAAGTCGCGCCGCGAGATGTGCACCTCTGCTCGATTCACGTAGGCCGCCACAGAGCGGGAGTCCACTTTCAAGGCGTTGGTGAAGTGGCGGATCGCCTTCTCGGCGTCCCCGCGCCGATGACACACCACGCCGAGCGCCCGGTAGTAGTAGTCGTTGCGGGGATCGACCGCCACCAGGCCCTCGAACACGGTCTGGGCGTCCTGGATCTTGCCGTTGAGGAAGAGCGTGTAGCCCTGCTGGGCGATGAAGTAGAGCTCCTCGGCCGAGTAGCCCTTGAGCTCCTGGAGCGTGGCCTCACCGCGGGCCCAGCGCTGCACCTCCGCGCCCGGCGCGGCCTCGAGCGCGTCGATGTTCTTCTTCTTGAGATGAACGTCGGGCGCCTTGGGGACTGGAACGTTCTTCGCCATCTCAGCCCTTTGAGCCGGCGAGGAGCCGCATATACACATCTTCGGCGAGCGAGTTGTAGCGATCGAGGATCTCGAGCAGCGCCGACTCGCGGACCAGCATCATACGCATTTGGTCGCGGCGATTCTCGGGCACGTCCTCGAGGCGCTCGTTGTCGACGGCCTCATCGAAGAGCACCGCGCCTTTGCGGCGGGCCTTGCGCAGGAAGCGCCGGATGACGACGTGAGAGAGCGCGGCGGTGCGAGCGTCGGCGGCGTCAAACGGCAGCGCCGGCTCGCCCATGCGGAGGTTGTCGCTCGAGCGCTCCGGCGTCAGCAGCCGTGAGGGCGCGATCTGGGCCAGCGGCGACGCGTCCGGATTCTTCTCGACCCGCCGCTGGAGCGCCCGCACCTCTTCGGGGAAGGTCCCCAGGCCTCCAACGTTGGTGGGCCAGGGCCACTTTGCTTTGATGTCCGCCATCGATCAGCTCGCACGATAGCAGAAGGCCCGCTCGCTCGTCGCCTCCCCCTCGCGCGATCTATTTGCCGCCCTTGAGACGACCCGCGCCGGCTTGGGGCGGCGGCCGTACCGGGGGCTGGGGCTGGCCGGGGCTGCCCTCGGGCGCCTTGCCCCGCCCTTTGTGCCGGTTCTCCTGCTCTTCCTTGAGCTTGTAGACGAAGGCCAGCACCTCGGCGACCGCCTCGTAGAGCTCCTCAGGGACCTCTTCGTCGATCTCCAGCTTGTTGAGCGCCTGCGCCAGCGGGACGTTGCGGAGGATCGGGACGCCATACTGCTTGGCCAGCTCCTTGATCTTCTCCGCGTGGATCCGCACGCCCTTGGCCACGACCCGCGGGGCCTTCCCCTTCTCCTTGTCGTACTTGATCGCCACCGCGATGTGCTCAGGGTTCACGACGACCGCGTCCGCGTTCTTCACGTTGTGGGCTCCTCCGCCAAACAAGAGCTCGTGCGCCATCCGCTTGCGCTCGCCTTTGTGATGCGGATCGCCTTCCTGCTGCTTGTACTCCTGCTTCACGTCGTACTTCGACATCATCATCTCTTTGGCGAAGGCCTTGCGGGCGTAGAGCAGGTCCGCCAAGCCGATCACCATGAACGCGGCGATGATCTTGGTCATGAAGTCCCAGATCAGCTTGCCTCCGTAGGCCACGGCCTCATGCAGCGGCTGGCTCACGATCAAGACCATGTCCCAGAGCGTGCCCGACATGACGTCGTAGGCGACCCAGCCGATCACCCCCATCTTCAGGAGGTTCTTGATCAGCTCGATGATCTTCTTGAGCTTGAACATGCCCTTGAGGCCGTTCACCGGGTTGATCTTGTCGAACTTGGGCAGCACGACCTTGAAGGCCAGGAAGAAGCCGGTCTGGAGGACGTTGGAGAAGATACCAACGACGAAAACCATGCCCAGGATCGGAAGCGAGAGCTTCAGGATCAGCGGGACGATCTCCCCCATCATCTTGAAGATGGAGGCCAAGGTCGGAGCGCGGGTGGCCGCATCGAAGGCGGCCAGCGTGTAGTCCTTGAGCTCGCCGGCCACGTAGGTGGAAAGCGCGGCCAGGGTCATGAAGCCGACGGCGAAGTTTAGGGCACCGACGAAGTCCTGGCTCTTGGGGACCTGCCCTTCCTCTTGGGCCTTGCGGAGCTTCTCTGGTGAGGCCTCCTCGGTTTTTTCGCCGGTGTCGCCCACCCGGCGCCGAACGTAGCATGCGACGCGGCGAGAAGCCGAGACGGTTTCCTCGCGCACGGCGCCGTGGTACCCGAGCCGACGCGATGGCGATCCGCGGAGCTGGCCCGCCAAAGGGTCCCATCGGCCCTCGAGGCCCGGCCAAGAAGGAGCGCGCTCCCAAGGTCGCCAAGCCGCCGGCGACCAGCGAGCTCGAGGATAGCTACGCCGAGCACGAGGAGACTCCCCCCGCGCGTCCCCGGCCAGAGCGGCCCAGAACTCCGGCCGGAGGAGCCGCCGGCAAGACCGGCACGATCTTGCGCCAAGCCTTGGAGCGCCTCGATGACGAGGTGAAGAAACGGCAGGCCGAGATCGATCGCATCCGCGGCTTGATCGCCTCTCAAGGCGCCTCCGAGGCCGCGTTTCTCCGGCACCAAAAGAAGCTCGCCCGCCTGCGCGAGGATCAGCGGGCCGCCAAACGGCGCGCGGCGCAGGCCCACCGGGCGATGAGCGAGCTCGAGCGAGGGTTGGCGGACATCGACGAGTCGCTGCTCGGGCGCATCGAAGCTGAGCTCGAAGAGATCTCCCGCCAGACCGACGACGACGCGCGGAGCTTCGAGGCGCTGGCGGTGCTGGTGAAGGTCGGAGGCAGTGAGAGCGAGCGCCGGCTCAAGATGAAGGGGGCCACCAAGAACGCCGCTCTGTCCTATGCCGAGGCCGAAAACCCCACGACCCTCCTAACGGATCTGGCGGCTCGCCCGGGGCCGGAACGTCCGGCGGCGCAACCTTCGCTCGGCAAGAGCTTGGACGCGCAGGCCCGCCTGGGTCGGCTGAGCTCTAGCGCGAAGGAGGAGCTGCCGTGAGCGCCTCCATGACCTTGGACGTCGCCGCCGGCTTTCGGCTGT
>Ga0268298_10005074_pt1 | contig 12493 bp, 9 predicted proteins | sample WWTPWeurt_MetaG_FD_194462 | JGI IMG/M metagenome (GOLD analysis project Ga0268298, IMG submission 194462) | Activated sludge microbial communities from WWTP in Nijmegen, Gelderland, Netherland - WWTP Weurt | ecosystem: Engineered > WWTP > Aerobic digester > Activated sludge | place: Netherlands...
GTCGGTCTGGCCGTTTTCCAGGAGGAAATTGATGCACTCGGTGGTGAACTTGCCCTGCGAGGTCTTGAGGAGGGCGAAGGTGATCTCGCGCCACTCCAGGGGGTGGGTCTCCTTGACGAGGTCGAGGAAGCGGGCCTGGAAATGGACGGGGATTTTCTCCGCGATGGCGGTGAGGCCGCGGGCTTCCTTGATGAGCTCGGACTGGGAGGGATTGGGGGCGTGGTTCGCGTGGCCGAGGATTTTGGCGAGCTCGTCGCGGACGAAGGCGCCGTAGAGGCGCTCGGAGGAGTCGAGCTGGTTGGAGTCGCGCACGGCCTCGGTGATGCCGGAGAGGACGGTGGCCAGGCTGGCCTTGGACTCTTCCTTGATGGAGGCGGCGAGGAGGTCCTCGGCGAGGGAGATGCGGCGGCGGGCGGAGCGGGTGCCGGCGAACTCCTCCATGATCTCGGACTCGGCCGACACGGGCTCATCGCGGACGATGTAGGCCTCGGTCTTCTTGGCGGGGACGCCGACGCGCGGATCCTTGACGAGCTGCTTTTTGACGCTGGAGAACCACTTCTTGAATTTCTCCTCGCCGACGACCTGGGCCAGGACGATCTCCAGCTCGATGGCGCTGGCGGCCTTGCCCGGGTAGGCGGACAGGGTGTCAATGACGAGCTGGACGGCATCATCCTCGATGAGGGCCTTGACCTTGGCCGGCTCGGTCTCCTTGCGGGCGAGGATGTGCTTGGCCGGCAGGACCTCCATGCTGCTGACGCAGAAAACCGGGTCCATCGGGTGGCCCTTCTTGCCCTTGAAATCGATGATGAGCTTCTGGTCGGCGTCGTCGAACGACTTGATCTGGCCGAAACCCCAGCTCCGGTGGACGACGTAAGCACCGGGTTCCATGGCCTCCAGCTTGGCTTTGGACGCCTTGAGGGCGGGGTGCTTGCTGACGATCGCGGAGATGGCTTCGGAATTCATAATTGCGTATCTAGTCGGTGAACCGATTAGTTGAGTGGATAATGGCAGAAGATGTCAAACAGGGTTTGGAAAAAGCCTCCCCCGCACCGAAACCCGCCTTCGGCGGCTGGGAAGCCGCGGTCGGCCTCACCGAGCGCTGGCTGGCCCGCTCCGAGCGGGTGGACACGCTGCTGGAAGGACTTCCGTCAGCCCTGGTCGGCCAGGAACGCGCCCGCGCGCAGCAACTTTTCTATGGGGTGGTGCGGTGGTCGAGCCGGCTGGAGTCCGCCCTGGCCGGCCTGATGGCCCGCCCGCCCCGCACCAAGGTGAAGGCCGTGCTCGTGGTCGCCGGTTTCGAGCTGTTGGAAGGCGGCCCGGCCCTGACCGCCAAGGTCATCCATCACGCCGTGGAGAAGGCCAAGACCGTGTGCAGCGCCAAGGAAGCCGGGCTGGTCAACGCCGTGGCGCGCAAGCTCGCCTTGCGCCTGGCCGAGCCGCCCGCGGACGTGGCGACCACCTTTGCCCACCCCGAATGGCTGGTGGCGCGCTGGACCCAGCAGTTCGGCGCCGCGACGACCCGCCAGCTGCTCGAATGGAACCAGCAGCCCGCGCCGGTCTATGCCCGCTGGAGAAAAGAATCCCCCGCGTCAGCCGTCGCCGGGCCTATGGCTGACAAGCCCGACTTCCTGGCACCGACGAAGTGGGCCGGTTTTTATGAGGTGAAGCCGGGCAAGTGGGACGAGATCCGGCGGCTGGCCGGCGCCGGCGCCCTCTATGTGCAGGATCCCTCCACGCGCCTGTGCATCGGCCTGCTCGCGCCGCAGCCCGGCGAGGTCATCCTCGACGCCTGCGCGGCACCCGGCGGCAAGAGCCTGTTCATCGCTGACGCCATGAAGTCCGGCAAGGTCATCGCCCTCGACGAGCCCGCCGAGCCGGGCAAGCCGGACATCCGCCTCTTGCGCCTGAAGGAAAACCTCGCGCGCGCGCCGGCCGGCGTCGAGGTCGCACAGGTCGAGGCCGACCTACGCAAGGTGAACACCGTCTTCTACCGCAACCTCAACCTGCCGGAGAGTTACGACGCCGTGCTGCTCGATGCGCCGTGCTCCAACACCGGGGTCATGCGCCACCGCATCGACGTGAAGTGGCGGCTGCAGGACGGCGACTTCGCGCGCCACGCCGAGGCGCAGCTCGAGCTGCTCCACGCCGCCGCGCGACTCGTGCGGCCCGGCGGGCGCCTCGTCTACAGCACCTGCTCGATCGACGGGCAGGAAAACGCCCAGGTCATCAAGGCCTTCTTCGACAGCCGCGCCGGCGGCCCGTTCAAGCTGGAGCAGAGCGTGCAGGCCTACCCGTGGCAGGACGGCCACGACGGCGCGGGGGCGTTTTTGCTGAAGAAACAAGCCTGAGCCTGCTCCCACTTATGTCCCGGAAACTGATCACTCTCACCGGCCTCGGAGCCCTGCTGATCCTGGGTCTCCCGGCGGTGACGCGTGCGGTCGAGGCCCGGGTGATCGGCGTCTCCGAAAACGACAAGGCGATGAACCAGGCCATCGCAGATGCGCGGGCCAAGCTGCCGCACTTCTGGGCGGTCATGGCCGCACCGAAGAACGGGGAGAGCGACTTCTGCCTGAAGGTGAAGATAACCGAGGGCGAGGCGGTCGAGCATTTCTGGTGCACCGATCTCCGGATCGAGAATGGCATCCTCTCGGGTGTCATCGGCAACGACGCAGAGATGGTGAAGAAGGTCCATCTCGGCCAGCGGATTGCGATCCGCACGCCGGACATCTCGGACTGGCTCTACATGAAAGCGGACAAGATGATCGGCAACTACACGGTCCGCCCGCTCATGAAATCGATGAGCAAGGAGGAAGTATCCTTCCTGAAGGCCAAGCTCGGTGAGCTGCCCAAGGACTGAAGCCTACGGCACCAGCGCGAAGACCGGCACCTCGATGTCGGTTTCCTTGGTGCCGGCGAGGAAGGTGCAGGTGATCTTCGTGGCGGTTTTCAGGAGCGCGGCGTAGCGCGCGTAGTCCCACTTGTCCACGGGCTCGCCGTTGATGCGGACGCAGAGGTCACCGGCCTGCACCGGCAGCGCCGCCGTCGGCGTGTCGGGGATGACGGTCAGCACCCGCCAGTAGGCGGGCGAGCGGGCGAAAGAGAGCCCGGTGTGCCGGCGCGGTTCCATGGCGACCGGGCCATCGGCCTCGCGGGCAAAGGTCACCAGGTTGCGGCGCTGGTCGAAGGTGACGGCGAAATGCCGGAGGAGCTCGCCGCCGAGGGACGAGAGCTGGTCGGTGAGATCCACGATGGGCTGGGCGATGGTGTGGGTGCCGATAAGCAGGCTCTGGCTGAGGCGGCCGGTGAGCTGCGGGCGGTCGCCCGACAGCGAGGAGACGAGCGTGCCCGCGCGCGGCCCGTGGGAAAACTGGGGGTGGAGACCGGCGGGATTCAGGCTCAGGCTGCCGTCGCTGCCGGAATCGATGAGCGCGACGAAAGACTCGTTGCCCAGCTGGATCGGGATGAGCGGCACGCCCTGCTGGTTGCTGAAAGTCAGCGTCGAGACGCGTGGTGTTTGCTTGGGCGGGGGAGCGTAGGTGGCGGGGGCGGGCGCGATGATCAGGCGCTGCCCGGGATAATCCAGGGTGAGGAGCGTGTGCTGGAAAACCGGGAAGCCGATGATGCCGTCGATCCGCAGGCCGAGATGGCTGGACAGGTCGCTGAAATCGTAAGCCAGCGCCGGCACGCGCTCGAACAGCGACGCGCCGAGCCGGAGCTGGCGCAGGGTGATGGCGGGGAGCGCGGTTTCCCCGCCGTTGGCCGAGCGCACCCGGACGAGGCGCGGGGCCGCGCCTTTTTTCTCCTTCACGGCGAAGCGCTGCGCGAGTTGGGGCGTGACGTAGCTGACGGTGGAGCCGGTATCGACGAGGAAGCGGTAGGGGGCGCCGCCGTCCAGATGCGCCTCGACGACAAAAAAATTGGAGACGAGCCGCGCGGGCAGGACGGCGGGCCGGACTTCCACCACGGTCCGGCCCGGTCCGCGGCGGGAGACGGTGGAGCAGCCGGAGAAGACCAGCAGGCCGATGACGGAAGACAAAAACCAGCGGGCCATCCGCCGACCGGCCGGCCCAACCGGAATTCGCGATCGTCCGTCCGCGGTCATTTGTGCGGCTGGGGCAGGGCTAGGCCGAAAACGAAGGGCAGGGCCAGCCCGGCCCCGGCGAGGGCGAAGGTGATGGTGCCCCCGACCTCGAAGAACAGCACGCCGGCGACCACCGGGCTGGCGGCGCGGGCGAGGAAGCCGAGCGAGCGGTAGATGCCCGTGATGCGTCCCTGCTCCTCCGGCGGCGCATAGAGCGAGACCAGCGAGGAGAGGCCGACGTTGGCAAAGCCCGAGCCGACGGCGCAGAACGTCAGCACGAGATACATCAGCGGCACGGAGCGCGCGACCCCGACGCTCAGGCCCAGCGCCACGAAGCTGGCGGCCAGCAGCCCCATGCCGGCCAGCGCCGTGCGCCGCTCGCCGATCACCGGCACGGCCCGCCGCACGAGCACGCCCTGGGTGAGGATCGAGACCACGCCGAGGTAGATGAACACCAGCGTGAGCTGGCGCGGGTTGAAGCCGAGCTGGTCGGCGGTGAAGAAGCTGATGATCGTCTCAAAAAAGCTGAAGCAGAACGTCACGCCGAAGCCCACCAGGTTGACGCGCCGGAGGGTGCGGTCGGGCAGGGCGAGATGGGCGCGCAGGGGGTTGCGCACGCGGGCCGGGAGGGCGGCCCCGCGTTTCTCCGGCGGCAGGGTCTCGGTGAAGCGGGCGTGGATCCAGAGCAGGTTGATCACGCAGAGGCCGGCGGCGATGCCGGCGGGCACGCTGAACGGGTGCACGCCCCAGCGCGCCAGGGCCGGGAAGTGATCGAGCAGGCTGAGGTGGGCGGTGAGGCCGCCGATGGCCGGGCCGGTGAGGAAGCCCAGGCCGAAGGCGACCCCGACCACGCCCATGCCCTTGGCGCGATTCTCCCGCGTGGTGACATCCGACACGGCGGCGATGGCGACCGCGAGGTTCCCGCCCATGATGCCGCTGACGATCCGGCTGAACAGGAACAGCGTGAACGAGCTGCTGAAGAACAGGACGAGGAAGCTCAGGGCATTGCCCGCGATGGTGACCAGCAGCACGGGCCGGCGGCCCACCCGGTCGGAGCGCGCGCCCCACACCGGGGAAAAGACAAACTGCATGAGCGAATACACCGAGCCGAGCAGCCCGGCGAACAGCGCGCCGAGCGCCAGCGCCGGCGCATGGGTGGCGACGGCGAGGGATTCCAGCCGGCTGAAAATCGTGGCAAAGAGGCCGCCGGCGCTTTCGTGCGCGATGTAGTATTTGAGCAGTTCCGGCCCGAGCGGGAAGAAGATCGAGAAGCCGATGAGGTCGATGTAGAGCGTCAGGAAAATGACGCCGAGCGAGAGCGGCTTGGCCGGGGCGGCGGTGGGATGGTCGGCGGTGGTGGACACGAAACGGGCAAGATGAGGGAAAGCCGCACGCGCGCAAAGCCTGTTTCGGCGGTCGGTCCGGGTTTGCCGAAGAAATTTTTTTGAACGCGGAGGGCGCGGAGCCGGAGCGCAGGGGGGGTAGGCGGGGTGCCCTCACCCCGCAGGTTTCAGGTTCCGTCACCCCTGCCTCGCGGGGTGGGGCACCCCGCTTGCATCGAATCCGGCGAAGCTTTCACTTCAGTGTCGCCTGAAGCTTCTTGGGCAGGGCGGCCCGGATCAGATCGTAGGCGGCCCGGACCTGGGTTCGGATCTGCGTCTCGGTCAGCGCCTCGGGATCCTCCAGCGTCACCCAGTGCGCCTTGTGGAGATTGTGCGAGGCCGGGCGGATGCCGTCCACCTCGGTGGTCAGGCGCTGGTAGTCGGCGGGGGAACACTTGAAGGCGATGGCCTCGGCGATATCGCCGTCCAGCGAGACGATCATGAACATCTTGCCGCCGATCTTGAATACCAGGGTCTCACCCCACTGCTTGACGAAGGTCGCGTGGGGCAGGCCGAGGGCGAAGGCTTGGAGGCGGTCGAGGCGCACCTTATAAGGGATAAGTTTTAAGGTTTAAGCTGTAAGCACTGGATGCGTCGCTTAGGGCCTTACGCCCTTAAACCTTACACCTTACAACTTATACGGCAGCGGGAAACGGCCGGTGAGGGCAACGACCTTCTGCTTCGTGGCGGCGAGCACGGCGGCCGAATCGGGCTGGCCGATGGCGGTGAGCACGCCGTCGATGAGGCCGGCGATCTCGGCCATCTCGGCTTCCTTCATCCCCCGGGTCGTCATGGCGGGCGTGCCGAGGCGGATGCCGGAGGCCTGGAAGGGGGAGCGGGTCTCGAACGGCACGGTGTTCTTGTTGCAGGTGATGTTGGCCTGATCGAGCGTCTCCTGCGCGAGCTTGCCGGTGAGCTCGGGAAACTTGGCGCGGAGGTCCACGAGCATGAGGTGGTTGTCGGTGCCGCCCGAGTTGATCTTGTAGCCGCGCTGCACCATGGCGGCGGCGAGGGCGCGGGCGTTCTTCACGACCTGTTCGCTGTAGGCCTTGAACTCGGGCTTGAGGCACTCGCCGAAGCACACGGCCTTGGCGGCGATGATGTGCATGAGCGGGCCGCCCTGGCCGCCGGGGAACACGGCGGAGTCGATCGCCTTGGCGTGCGCCGCCTTGCACATGGTGAGGCCGCCGCGCGGGCCGCGCAGGGTCTTGTGCGTGGTGGTGGTGACGAAGTCCGCGTGCGGGAACGGCGAGGGGTGGTGCCCGGTGACGACGAGGCCGGCGATGTGCGCGATGTCGGCAAAGAGGAGCGCGCCGACCGAGCGGGCGATCTCGCCCATGCGGGCGAAGTCGATGATGCGCGAGTAGGCCGAGGCGCCGACGGTGATCATCTTCGGCTTCTCGCGCTGGGCGACGGCGGCGAGCTCGTCGTAGTCAATCAGACCGGTGTCCTCGCGGACGCCGTATTGCACGAACTGGTAGAGCTTGCCGGAGAAGTTGGCGGGGTTGCCGTGCGTGAGGTGGCCGCCGTGGCTGAGGTTCATGCCGAGGATCTTGTCGCCCGGCGAGAGCACGGCGGTGTAAACCGCGAAGTTGGCCTGCGAGCCGGAGTGCGGCTGCACGTTGGCGTGCTCGGCGCCGAAGAGCTGCTTCGCGCGCTCGATGGCGAGGAGCTCGACCTTGTCCACCTGCTCGCAGCCGCCATACCAGCGCTTGGCCGGGTAGCCCTCGGCATACTTGTTGGTGAGCACCGAACCCATGGCCGCGATGACGGCCGGGTTGGTGAAGTTCTCGGAGGCGATGAGCTCGAGATGGCTTTGCTGGCGGGCCAGCTCGGCGGCGATGACGGCGTGGACGGCGGGATCGAGCTGGGCGAGGGGGGCGGCGTTCAGGGACATGGATGGATTTCGATTTTAGATTCTCGATTTTCGATTGGCCGAGCAGAGCGGAGCGGAAATCAAAAATCGAGACGCGAAAGCCGGAAATCAGGCCTTCCGCCCGTCGAGGAGTGTCTTAAGGAAGGCCATGATGCTGGGCACGGCCTCAACCAGCTCGTCGCGGGCCGTCTCGTAGTGCTTGAGCGGACCGCCGTAGGGGTCGCCGATTTCCTTGTCGGCGGGCGGCGGCATGAACTCGCGAAAAAGGTAGAGGTGTGCCGGCACCGGATTGGCCTGCATCTGGATGATGGTCCGGTGCGACTCGGTCATGCCGAAGACGACGAGGGCGCGGTCGAGCAGGTCCTGGGTGAGGGCCTGGGCCCGCAGGTGGCTGATGTCGATGCCGGCCTTCTTCAGGGTGGCGACCGAGTTTTCCGAAACAGGCTCGCCGGTGCGGGCGGCGACGCCGGCGGAAACGACTTTGAGCGACTTCAGCGGCTCGGGCTGGGCGGCGAGGGCGTGCCGGAGCAAACCCTCGGCCATGGGACTGCGGCAGATGTTGCCGGTGCAGACGACGAGGATGTGGCCGGGATTAGGCATGGGTGGTGTCAAGATGACGGCAAGATGGTTTGCGTCAAGGAGGGTGGGACGAAACCTTCCGCCGCCGCCGAGGCCATGGCGGACAGGCCGGATGAGCGGCGGCTCGCCCTACCGGTTTTTCAGCGCCAGCAGGGCGCGGTGCAGGTGCACGGCGCGCTGGAGCACACGGTCAACGGGCGGGACGGGCTTCGCGGGCGCTTCGGCAGTCTTCGGTGCCGTGGGGTCCGGCGGCGGCGGAGGCGCCGCCTCCGGGTGGCCATTTTTGAATTCATGCACGAGGGTCGCCTCGTCGAAACGTTCCTTCTCGATCTTGCCGGAGATGAGCTTTTCGAGCGCGGTGCCGGCGTCGAGGGCGTCGTAGGCGCGACGGTCGGCGGAGGTGTCGGTCTGGATCACCACTTGCGGTGCGGGCAGCGAACCGGCGGAGCCGAGTGTGAGCGCGGATGAAGTGCGGATGACCGGGACCAGCGCGGGCGGCGTCGCCGGGCTGACGAGGATGAAGAGCGGGGTGCCGGGCGAACGGCCGGCGAGGGCGGTCTGCAGGACCGCGGCTGATTCGTCGCTCGCGGTTGCATAGCGCAGGTCGAGCACCAGCGCGCCGGCACCGGGCACGGCCTGGCGCAGCGCGGCCTCGGAGTCGGCGATGGAATGGATGCGCAGGTAGGACAGGCCTTGGCCGAGGTCGGTCAGCTCCGTGGCGCGGATGAGGGCGGGGAGAACGAGAAAGAGAACGAGGAACGAGAACGATTTCATCAGGAGCGGTTGAGCTGCTTTGCGCCGATGTCGCGCCGGTAATATTTGTTCGCCCACTGGACTTGGTCGCAGGCGGCGTAGGCGCGGGTCGCGGCCTCGCGCAGCGTCCTTCGCCGTGCCGGCGTGGTAGATGAAGGTGCCCGGTGGAAACGCAGCAGGCAGGGCGATGACGTCGCCCTTCTGGAATTTGTCCGGGTAACCTTTCGCGGCGACGACGACGCAAAGCGCGTAGTCGGGCTTCACCTCGAGTTGGAAGCCGGCGAGCTTTCGCTGCGCGGCGGCCCAGAGCAGAGCGAGGAGGTCGGTTTTGAGACGGGGCAGCACGACCTGAGTCTCGGGGTCGCCGAAACGAGCGTTGTATTCGATCACGCTCGGGCCGGCGGGCGTGAGCATGATGCCGATGAAAAGCGTGCCGCAGTAATCGAGGCCCTCGGCGTCGATGGCGTTGACGGAGGGGCGGACGATTTCGTGCTCGATGCGCGCGAGCAGCGCGGGCGTCACGACCTCGGCCGGTGAATAGGTGCCCATGCCGCCGGTGTTCGGCCCGGTGTCGCCGTCGCCGATGCGCTTGTGGTCCTGCGAGGTCGGGAGGATGACGAAGTCGCGGCCGGACACGACGACGAGGATCGAGGTCTCTTCACCGAACAAACAATCCTCGACTAGGATGCGGCTGCCGGCGGCGCCAAATTTGTTTCCCGCCAGCATGTCGCGCACGGCCGCCTCGGCCTCGGCGGAAGTCTGCGCCACGACGACGCCCTTGCCGGCAGCGAGGCCGTCGGCCTTGATGACGATCGGCACGGGGCGCGAGCGCAAGTAAGCCAGCGCGGGCTCGACCTCGGTGAAGAACCCTGCGGCGGCGGTCGGGATCTTGTGCTTCAGCAGGATTTCCTTCGTGAAGGTCTTCGAGGCTTCGAGCTTCGCGCCCGTGGCCTTGGGCCCGTAAACGGGAATGCCCACAGCAATCAGCGCATCGGCGAGTCCGAGCGACAGCGGCACCTCGGGACCGACGACGACAAACTCGACTCTCTCGCGTTGGGCCAGGGCGACAAGTCCCCCGATGTCCTCGACTGGCACGGGGAAGCAGGTGACGTCGGCGGCGATACCGGCGTTGCCCGGGGCGCAGAGGACGCGCGGCTTCTCGGGTGACGCGGCGAGCGAGCGGATGAGCGCGTGTTCACGACCGCCGGAGCCGATGACGAGGACGGAAGAGGGAAGCTTGTTAGCCACGGACTGAGATGGGCAGGGATGGGTCGTGGCGTAAAGCCGCGCCTGCAAATTCCACGTCACAAAACCTGGAGGGTCTTGCGGTAGAAACGCACGACCTCGTCGGGGTCGTCGGTGAAGAGGAGGTAGTCGGTCATCCAGGCGGGGGCGCGCTTGGTGTCGATCATGGTTTTAACCTGCGTGCGGAGGTCGCCCCAGAACTTGGAGTTGAAGAACACGTAGGGCACGCGCGGGCGGATGCCGAGCTTGAGGTTGCACATCTCGATGCCGATTTCCTCGAGCGTGCCGACGCCGCCGACGTTGAAGATGCAAAAATCCGCCGCCTCGAACCATTTCTGGCGGAAGTGGCGCGACGATTCCTGGAAGGTGTTGAAGAAGTCCACGCCGAGCTCGGGCGGCTGGGCCTCGAGCTCGAGGAAGCAGGCACCGGTCAGCGCGCCCTTGCTGCGGGCCTGGTCGGTGGCGAGGCGCATGACACCGCCGCCGCCGCCGGTGAGCACGCCGACGTTGGGGCCGATGAAGCCCGTGAGCTGCTCGACGAGGCGCGTGATGCGCTCGGTGTCCACCGCCTCGATGCCGACGGCCGAGCCGTAGAAGGCGAGGATGGTGGTCTCCTGGAACTTGCGCGCCATCTCCTCGCGGACGAAGAAGCCGTGGCCCTTCTTGTAGGTGTGGACGTAGAGGTCCTTCGTCACGACATCATACCAGTAGACCGAGATGCCGATGGCGTAGAAGGTGTCGAGACGGGCGTGGGCGTTGCTCGAGAGGAAGTAGCCGTGGGTGCGCGAGGCCTGGCGGAAGATGATGCGCTTGAGCTTCACGTCGCCGATGCGGGTGATGAGCTCGATGTGTTCGAGCAGGTCGGGGAAGTAGTCGATGATGAGCGTGTCGGCGTCGGGTGCGGCATTGTCGAGCGCCTGGATCATGGTGCGGCTGCCGACGGGGCAGGCGTCGCCGTCGAGAAACTTACGGAGGTCGTCGTTGGCGCGGACGAAGACGGCGCGGTTCTCCATCGTGCCGCTCTGGCCGCGGACGGTGATCTGGGTCTTGGGCTTGGCGGCGGCGGTGTCCAGCGGCGGGTTGTCGTCGAGGCACTTGAACAGGCTGGCGGCGGTGGAGAGGAGGCGCTGGCGCTTTTTCGTGAGAGTCTTGAATTCCGGGTCGGTGAACGGCGGCGCGCGGAAGATGTCGACCGAGACCATCGGGTTCACCACGGGCTGGTCGCCGGTGTTGTAGATCTCGAGCATGACATTCGTGCCGAAGGTCTTGATCGGGTCGAGGAGGACGGCGCTGGTGTGGAGGCCGAAGTTGCCTTCGCCCTGGTTGAGCACGACAAAGTGCTCCTTCAGATACATCGAGCAGCTCGTGAGGATGCCGGAGCGCGGCGGGATGGTGAGCGGCGAGGCGTCGTGGCGGATCTGGGCCTTGTCGAGGAACGAGCGGCCGGCGTAGCCGCTGACGATGTGCTCGAAGTTCACGCGCTGGAGCTTCGGCGAGAGGGTGTAGCTGACTTGGTGCGGCGTGAGGAAGACGCGGCCGCGCGAATCGATGCTGATGGTGTTGGGCAGCTTGAGGTCGTTGTTCTTGATGGCCGTCCAGATCTCGCCGGTGGAGAGCTTGGCGGCGGCGGGGGCGTAGAAGAGGCGGCCGACGGGCGTGCCGGGGCGGAGGAGCTTCTTCCAGTAGGCGGCGTTGGGGAAGTTGGAGTCGTAGATGAACGCGTCGGCGCTGAGCAGCAGGCGGTTGCCGTCCACGGTCGGCGCGCCGTCGAGATGCATCTCGATGCCGATGCGGGCGAGGGAGCTGCGCTCGGTGAAGTGGAGGTCCGCGAGCCGGCCCTTCAGGAAATCCATCTCGGCGGGATTACGCGGCCAGAAGGCGAGGGTGAGGGCCGCCTTGTCGCCCTTGCTCTTGACCGTCAAAATCTGGCCGTCGGTGCTGTGCCAGAATTGGTTTTCGTTCATGGGATTGGCGAGTTTGCGGAGGATGCGGGGGCTGACAAGCCCGGGTTGGCCGGCGGTGGCGCTGAAATTCGCCGCCAATGGGATTGATTTTTGCCGGGTGGCTGGGCAATTTCGCGCCTTTTACGGCACAAAATCACCCGGGCCGTTTCCCAACCGGGCCACCTCCATCGAAATGAAACTCACCTCCCGCCTCACTGGCCTCCTCGTCAGCCTGAGCCTGTTCACCGCCGCTTCCGCCGAGGATGCGGTCAAGTTCAACGTCCCCGGAGTCTCCACTCCCGCCAGTGCCCCGGCCACGCCCGCGAAGGCGGCCCCGGCTCCGGCGGCCACCCCGGCGGCTCCCGCCGCACCGGCGGTCAAGTTTACCGAGGCCCAGCTGATGGAGGCTTACGGCTACATCTTTGTGCTGCAGACCCGGATTGGCGCGCAGCTGGAGGCCATGGAGTTTACACCGGCGAACAAGGAAGCGATGGTTCGCGGCATCAGCCTGGCCCTGAATGGCAAGGATCTGGCCTATGACCCGCAGCAGATCCAGACCCAGCTCCAGGCTTACCTAGAGCTGAAGCAGGAAGCCTTCCTGACCAAGCTGCGGATGAAGAGCCTGACCGATAAC